>Ga0325400_1001970_pt1 | contig 17508 bp, 18 predicted proteins | sample PopdelMetagenome_2_FD_205662 | JGI IMG/M metagenome (GOLD analysis project Ga0325400, IMG submission 205662) | Populus deltoides microbial communities from Bellville, Georgia, United States - Xylem-PdKOR-R1 | ecosystem: Host-associated > Plants > Phyllosphere > Stem > Wood/Secondary xylem... | reverse complement strand
CCGCATCAGCAGGCGGCGCGCAGCGTCGCGCGCACGCCGGGCGCGCCGTCGCCCTCCGACAGCGGATCGTAGGAGATGGCGGCGCGCAAGGTGGTGGCCATCGCCCGGATCAGGCGCGAGCCCAGGCCCGTGCCCTTGATCTGGCCGTCGGCGGGCATGCCGCAGCCGTCATCCTCCACGTGCAGCAGGAAGTCGTCGCCTTCGCGGCGCAGCGCCACGCGCACCTCGCCTCGCGTCGCCGGCGGATAGGCATATTTGCAGGCGTTGGAGACGAGCTCGTTGACAATCACGCCGACCGCCACCGCCTTGTCCGTGTCCAGCCGCACGGGCTCCGCCGACAGGCTCAGCGCGCGCGGATTCTCGGGCGTGGACCAGGTCTCCTCCAGCTCCTCGACCAGCGCGCCGAGATATTCGGCCATGTCGACGGAGGAGACCGAATCGGAGGTGTAGAGCCGGCGGTGGACCTGCGCGATCGCCGCGATGCGGCGCTGCGTGTCGGCGAGCGCCGCCTTGGCGGCGTCGTCGGGTGCCACGCGCGCCTGCATGTGGACGAAAGCGGAGACGAGCTGGAGGCTGTTGGCGACGCGGTGGTTGACCTCGTGCAGCATCGCCTGCAGCCGGGCGTTGGTCTCGCGCAGCGCCGCCTCCGCGCGCTCCTTCTCCGCGCGCAGCGACACCTGCACGAGCGCCTGGTCGATCGCGCGGGCGAGCAGGTCGAAGAAGTCGTCGCCGATTGCCTTGACGACGAAGTCGACCGCGCCCGCCTTCAGCGCCGCCACCGCGACCCGGCTTTCTTCCGATCCCGTGACGTAGATCACCGGCGGCGCGTCGGGGATCGCCCGGATCTGCTCCAGCGTGGCAAGCCCGTCCTGGCCCGGCATGTAATGGTCGACTGCGACGAGATCGAAGCCGCCCGCCGCCGCCAGGGCGACGCCCGTGGGCCCGTCCTCCGCCACGTCCACCGCGAAGCCGCGCCGGGACAGGCCGCGGGCCACCAGCCGGCGCAGTCCCTCGTCGTCGTCGACATAGAGGATGCGGGGAGCGACCCGGTCGGTCACGGTCAGGCCTCGGCCACGTCCGGCACCTGGATCACCGACAGGAACAGGCCGAGCTGGCGGATGGCGTCGGCGAAGCTCTCATAGTTTACGGGCTTGGTGATGTAGACGTTGCAGCCGAGATCGTAGCAGCGCTGGATCTCGACCTTGTCGTCGGTGGTGGTCAGCACCACCACGGGCGTGCGGCGCAGCGGCGAGCCTTCGGCCTTGATGCGGGACAGGATGTCCGTGCCGCTCATGTCGGGCAGGTTGAGATCAAGCAGGATCAACGACGGACCGTTGTGCGCGGGGCCGCTGCGGTCGTTGAACAGATAGTCGAGCGCGCGCGTGCCGTCGGTGAAGTGGGTGATGTCGTTGGAGATGCCGGCGCGCCGGATGTTCTTCTCGATCAGGCGGGCATGGCCCTCGTCGTCCTCGACCATGACGATGCCGACCGGCTGGTGCGCGTTCATGACAAAGCTCGTCCTTCGTTGGAAAAGGCTAGTGGCAGGTTGACGCGGAAGGCCGCGCCCTCGCCGAGCGTCGAGTCGACGGCGATCGTCCCGCCCAGCCGATAGGCGAGCGCGCGCACATGCGCGAGGCCGATCCCCTCGCCCGGCTGGTCCTGCATGCCCGAGCGGCGAAACAGGTCGAAGATGCGGTCATGGTCGCGCGGATCGATGCCGCGGCCATTGTCCGCCACGGTGAAGGTGACCCGCGCGCCTTCGCGCCGGCCGCTGATCTCGATCCAGCCGGGCCGTCCGGGCTGGAGATATTTGAGCGCATTCTCCACGATGTTGCCCAGCACCTGCTCCACCGCCAGGCGGTCGCTGGTGATGGCGGGCAGGTTGGGCGCGATCACGATGTCTGCGCCGAGCTCGTCCACGCGGTGGCGCAGCGTATCGACGATGCCGTGCACCAGCGCGTCCATGTCGAGCGGCTCGGGCGAGATGGGGCGGCGGCCCTCGCGCGACAGCCGCAGGATCGCGTTGATCAGCCGGTCCATCTTCTGGGTGGAGGCGCGGATGAAGCCGATCGCCTCCGGCAGGTCCTCGCGCGCCGCGAGCTTGGCGTCGCCGATAGCGAGGTCCGGCGCCTGCTTCTCGACCTGGTCGACCAGCTTGACGAGCTGCCCAGTCGCGGCTTCCAGTTCGGCGGTGAAGCCCATGACGTTGACCAGCGGCGAGCGCAGGTCGTGGCTGACGATGTAGGCGAAGCGCTGGATCTCGTCATTGGCGCGCTGCAGCTCGGACGTGCGCGCGCGCACCGCGCCCTCCAGATCTTCGTTGAGCGCGCGCAGCGCGGCGCGCGAACCGGCGAGGTTGCGGGTGTAGTGGAGGATGATCCAGACGGAGCCGACGCCCACGCCCAGCAGCAGCAGGCCGGCGACGGTGAGCGTCCACACGAAGGTGCGCTGGTTGCCGCGCTGGGCCATGTTGCGCAGCGCCAGCAGCCGATCCTCCTCCGCCAGCAGCCGCTCCGACCAGGCGCGGAGCTGGCGCACCAGCCCTGCCTCGCGCGTGCGACGGAATTCGGCGATCGCCAGCTCGCGCTGCCCGCTGCGCACCAGCGCCGCCGAGCGGCGCAGAAAGGCGATCTCCTGCGCCATCAGGGGCACCATCGCCGCCAGCGTCGCCTGCTGGCGCGGATTGTCGCCGGTGGCGCGCGCCACCTCCGCCAGCGACGGCCCGAGTTCCGCCAGCGATCTGGCGAAGGTGGCGCTGATCTGCGGCTGGTCCTCGACCAGCAGCGTGCCGCGCCGCGCCGCCTCCGTCCGTTCAAGCAGGATGCGGAAGCGCGAGATGCGGCGCTCCACCTGATAGGTATGGTTGACCCACTGGGTGTGGCGCTGGTTCTGGATCAGGCTGGCCATCGCCGCGATGCCGCTCGCCACCACCAGCAGGAAGCCCAGCACCACGCCGCCCACCACCAGGCGGTTGAAGCGCTGCTCGCTGATCCAGGCGCGGCCGTCGGGCATCGTTCCGCCCTTGGCAGGATCGCGGGCGGATGCAAGGCGCGGGGTGGGGCGGACGCCTACGCCCCGCGCGGGCGCTGCCGCGCGAGGTCGCGGCGGAAGGCACCCTGCCGCTCGAACATCCAGCCGGGATATTCGGGGGCGAGGCGGCTCGCCGCGTCCAGCGCGGCGAGTTCGTCCACGGACAGAACGAGATCGGCCGCGGCGAGATTGTCGGCGAGCTGCTCCGGTCGCTTGGCGCCGATGATGACGCTGGACACGACGTGCTGGTGCAAGAGCCAGGCGATCGCCACCTGCGCGACGCTCACCCCATGCGCGTCCGCGATCGGACGCATGGCGTCGATCACCGCAAAACCGCGGTCCTTGTCCACCGGCGGGAAATCAAAGGCGGCGCGGCGGCTGCCTTCCGGCTTGTCGTCGTCACGCGAATATTTGCCCGACAGGAAGCCGCCGGCGAGCGGGCTCCACACCATCAGGCCGACGCCCTCCGCTTCCAGCATGGGCACGATCTCGCGCTCCAGGTCGCGGCCGGCGACGGTGTAATAGGCCTGGAGCGAGGCGAGGCGGGAGAAGCCCAGCCGGTCGGCGATGCCCAGCGCCTTCACGATCTGCCACGCCGCCCAGTTCGACACGCCGACATAGCGTGCGTGCCCATGGTCCACGATCGTCTCCAGCGCGCGGATCGTCTCCTCCACAGGCGTGCCCTCGTCGAAGCCGTGGATTTGGTAGAGGTCGACATGGTCGAGCTGCAGCCGGTCGAGGCTGGCCTTGACCGCGTCGATCAGGCGGTAGCGCGCCGCGCCGCGGCCGTTGGGGCCGTCGGCCGTCTGGCCGAAGCCCTTGGTGGCGACCACGATCTCCTCGCGCTTCAGCCCCAGGTTGCGGATCGCCTGGCCGGTGATGCGTTCGGACAGCCCCTCCGCATAGACGTCGGCGGTGTCGAGGAAGTTGACGCCCGCATCCAGGCTGGTGCGGATCAGCGCCTCGGCCTCTTCCTGCTGCAAGGCGCCGATGTTGCGCCACATGCCTTCGCCGCCACCGAACGTCATGGTGCCGAGGCACAGTTCGGACACGAACAGGCCGGTGGTGCCGAGGCGGTTGTAGCGCATGGGGGTGACCTCAAGGAACGGGAGGAGCGGCTCCAACGAGCGGAACGGCCGCGCGGTTGCCGTCCGGCGCCGCGTCCGTGGCGAGGCCGACAGAAAGCGTGCTGTTCTCCAGCACCTCCACCAGGCCGGCGCGCGCGCGGGCGAGCACCTGGCGCAGCGCGCACGTTTCCACCTCGCAATCGGCGCACGGGCGGTAGAAGTTGACGCTGGCGCAGGGGAACAGCGCAAGCGGCCCTTCGCTGGCGCGGATCACGTCGGCGAAGCTGATCGCGTCCGCCGCCCGCGCCAGGCGATAGCCGCCGAGCTTGCCGCGCGTGCTCGCCACCAGTCCCTCGCGCTTCAGGTCGTTGAGGATCGCCTCCAGGAACTTGCGCGAGATGCCCGTGCGCTGGGAGACGAGGCCGATGGAAACGGGCGCGGCCACAGGCTGCTCCGCCAGGAACAGCAGCGCCTTCAGCGCATAGCGGCTGCGTTGGGAGAGCATGGGGCAGGTCTACGGCAGCGCCCGTGCGATTGGAAATTTTCTCGTCCGTTCGGTTCGAGCTTGTCGAGAACCGGCCACAAGGTCGGCTCATGGTTCTCGACAAGCTCGAACCGAACGGCGGGAGCGAGACGGCTTCAGACGACGGAAGCGTTCACCCCCGCCCCAGATAGGGCTGGGCGATCGGCAGCATGGTCGCGGTCAGCAGGTTGGTTTCCCACGGCATCGCCGCCATCAGCGCCGCTGCGGCGGCGACCGAGCTTCCCGCCATCATGTTGGGGCCGGGCTCCAGGCTCCTGGCGTCGGCGGCGAGTTCGCTCTGCGTCACGCCGGGGTGGAGGATGCAGGCGGTGACGCCGTGGTCGCGCCCGTCGAGCGCAAGGCTGCGCGTCATGCCCTCCATGCCGAACTTGGTGGTGGCGTAGGCGATCGTGTCGGGCCGCGGCACGGTGGCGGAGATCGAGCCGACGTTGATGATGCGCCCGCGGCCGCGCGCCTTCATCGCGCGCATCGCCTCGCGCGCGCAGAGAAAGGCGGCGGTCAGATTGAGGTCGATCACCGCCTGCCAATCGGCCAGCGTCACCTCCGTCGTCGGCTTGTGCACGGCCATGCCCGCATTGTTGAACAGGATGTCCACCGGGCTCCACGCATCGGCCTCCGCGAACAGGGCGACGACCTGTTCCTCCCGCGTCACGTCGGTGGGGCGCACCAGCACGTCGGCCCCCAGCCCGCGCAGCTCGGCGGCGAGCGCCTCCAGCCGGTCGGCCCGGCGCGCCGCCAGCACCAGGCGGGCGCCTTCCTCCGCGAACCGGCGCGCCACCGCCACGCCGATGCCCGACGAGGCGCCCGTCACCAGGGCCGTGCGGCCGGCCAGCATCTGCGTCATCCTTTTCGCTCCTTGTGCGTTATGTGCCCGGCTTGACGGGCTAATCCTCGCCGGGCCGATCGTGAACCAGTGTTGCGCGCGCTTAAGAAAGGTTTTCGCCGTTTAACAGGTCTTAACCTTTAGATCGCATTGAGCATGCTATTAACCACGCACGGAAGGGATTGGGCGAGGTCGTCCGAATCCCCCGCCGAGCACAGGGGAACGACAGATCATGCGCGTGCTGCTTGTCGAAGACGATCCCACCACGGCCCGCTCGATCGAGTTGATGCTCGGCGGCGAGGGCTTCAACGTCTACACCACCGATCTCGGCGAGGAGGGCTTGGACCTCGGCAAGCTCTACGATTACGACCTGATCGCACTCGACCTCAACCTGCCCGACATGACGGGTTATGACGTGCTCAAGAAGCTGCGCACCGCGCGGGTGACCACGCCCGTGCTGATCCTGTCGGGCACCTCCGAGACCGAGAGCAAGGTGCGCGCGCTGGGCTTCGGCGCGGACGATTACGTCACCAAGCCGTTCCACCGCGAGGAGCTGGTGGCGCGCATTCACGCCATCGTGCGCCGGTCCAAGGGCCATTCGCAGTCGGTCATCAAGACGGGCAAGCTTGCGGTCAATCTCGACGCCAAGACGGTGGAGGTCGACGGCGCGCGCGTGCACCTGACCGGCAAGGAATATGCGATGCTGGAGCTGCTCTCGCTCCGCAAGGGCACGACGCTGACCAAGGAGATGTTCCTGAACCATCTCTATGGCGGCATGGACGAGCCCGAGCTCAAGATCATCGACGTGTTCATCTGCAAGCTGCGCAAGAAGTTGGCGCTCGCCTGCGGCGGCGACAATTACATCGAGACGGTGTGGGGCCGCGGCTACGTGCTGCGCGAGCCGATGGAGGAGCAGGCGGCCAAGGTGGCGTGACGCTGGACGCGCGCATCGCCGGCGCGTAGCCTTCCCCTCCGGCGGCCGCGAGAGCCGACCGGATTTGGGGGAGAGGGATCATGCCGGCCTTGTTCGCGCTCACGACGTCCGTGGGCCTGCTTGCGATTGTCGCTACCTGGCTGTTCGGGCTGGCGCCCTTGGCCGACAACCAGTTGCAGGTGTGGCAGGCGTTCATCGCCTGGGGCTGCCACTTCCATTCGGGCGGCAAGGTCGCGGGCGCGCGCACCGCGGCGGTCGGCATGAGCTTCGGCGCGGCGGTCGGCATGGCCGCGGTGCTGCTCGCCGGCGCGCTGGGGGCGCTCGGCTCGCTTGCGGCACCGGTGGCGGTCGGCCTCGGCGCGGCGCTGATCGTGCTCGCGTCCACCGTGCCGTGGCTGCAGACGATCCCCGCGAGCGTGTACGGCTTCGCCGCCATTGCCGGGCTGATCCTGGTGGGCAAGGTCGATCCCGTGGCGGCGTTCCTGCCAACCGTCCTTTCCGTGGCTGTAGGCGCCGGCTTCGGCTACGTGTCGGAGATGCTGGCGGGCGCGCTGACCCGCGACACGCGCGCCGCGGTGCGCGCGGAGGCGGACAAGCTGCCCTCCTGACCCCGTCCGGGAACCATCCCAGGTGCGAAACGTGCTTGCCGTCGGGACAGGATGGGAGCCGGCCGATGCGGCATGCGATGATGATGGCGGCACTGGCGGTGCTCGCCGGGTGCGGCAAGGCGCCGCAAGGCACGGCCGGTGGCGATGCCGCGACTCCGGTTTCCGCACCCGCCCCCTCGGCGACCACACCCGCCATGCCGGCGACCGTCGTGCCGGCCGCTCCGCCGGCGAGCGGCGCCGCGCTCGGCCAGTCGACCGACGCCAAGGGCGAGGTGCGGATGGAGGTGACGGAGCTCGTGCGCGCGGGCGGCGTGCTGACGCTGAAGACGCGCTTCACGCTGATCGCCGGCAAGCCGGGATCGCGCGCGCTGCCCGGCAGCTCCACCAACGAAGTGTATCTCACCGCCGCCGACAAGAAGTTCCTGATGCTGAAGGATGACGGCGACCGCGCGCTGATGACCAGCGCCAACTATCCCGGCTTCGACCAGCTGGGCGCCACCAGCGCGTGGTGGGCCAAGTTCCCGGCGCCCCCGCCCGAGGTGAAGGCGGTGAACCTGTTCTTCACGAGCTTCGCACCGGTCGAGAATGTTCCGATCACCGACCGCTAGCCTGGCCCTGGCCGCGCTGCTGGCGGCGGCGGCGCCCGCGCAGGTAGCGGACGAGGCGGCGGCGGATGTCGCCGCGCGCGATGCCCTGCCCCGCGCCGAAATCCGGACGATCACGGGCGAGGTACGCACGATCGCCGGCCTGGGCGGCGCCACGGGCGGTGAGACGCGCGCGATCACGGGGCAGGTGGTGTCGCTCGCCGCGGTGGAGCGCGGGCTTGCCGGATTGTCCACGCGGATGGTGGACGGGCGGCTGGAGGTGAGCCTGCCCGGCGACGTGCTGTTCGATTTCGACAAGGCCGCGATCCGGGCAAGCGCGATCCCGACGCTGGAGCGCGTGCGCGCGGCGGCGGCGCAGACCGGCACGCGGCCCGTGAGGGTGGAGGGGCACACGGATGCGGTGGGCACGCCCGCCTACAACCAGCGCCTGTCCGAGGCGCGCGCGCAGGCGGTGGCGCGCTGGCTGACGGACGCGGGCGTGGAGCGCGAGCGGGTGGACAGCGCGGGCTTCGGCGCGACGCGGCCGGTGGCACCCAACCGGCGCCCCGACGGCCGCGACGATCCCGCGGGCCGGCAGCGCAACCGGCGCGTGACGGTGCTGTTGTAGGTCGACCACTCTACTCCTCCCGCCGTTCGTCCTGAGGAGAAACTGAGCCTCGGCGAAGGCCCGTCTCGAAGGACAAACCGGCTGTCATGCCCTTCGAGACGTTGCTTCGACCTCGCTCAGCGGCTCCTCAGGCCGGACGGGTGGGGCAGGGTCGAGAGGGGATGGTTCAGTCCACCACCACCTTGGCGCGCCCGCGCTTCACCGCGCCCGCGCGCGCCTTGGCTTCCACGCGGCGCAGGCCGGCGGCGCGCGTCGGCTTGGTCTTGATGCGGCGTTCGGGGCGGACGTGCGCGTCGGTCACCAGCGCCAGCAGCCGCGCCCGCGCGTCGGCGCGATTGGCCTCGCGCGTGCGGAAGCGGCGCGCGGTGACCAGGATCGCGCCGCCTTCCACCCAGCGGCTGCCCGCCGCCTCCTTCAGCCGGGCGAACACGTCGGGGGCGAGGCGCAGCGCATAGACGTTTAGCCTGAGCTGCACGGCGGTGGCCACCTTGTTGACGTTCTGCCCGCCGGGGCCGGTCGCCGCAAGGAAGCGCTCCTCCAGCGCATCTTCGGGCAGCGTCGGGTCGGGCATGGGCGAGAGCTAGGCGCGGCTGCAAAAACGTCAACTCGGTTCGGGCATGCAACGGATGCGCGGGCGCCCACGTTACGGGGCGATGCCTGTTCATCCCTTTGACGAAATCTGGGGTCACGAGCACAACCGCGCCGGACGCGACGGGTTGGAGGAGCTCGCCCGCTGGATCGCGGACACCAGCACGGACGAGCTCCATCGTCGCCAGGCTGCGGCCGAGAAGGCGTTCCGTCAGCTGGGCATCACCTTCGCCGTCTATGGCCAGGAGGAGGCGGCCGAGCGGATCATCCCGTTCGACATCGTGCCCCGTATCTTCACCCACCACGAATGGGAGGTGCTGCGGGCCGGGCTGGTGCAGCGCGTGGAGGCGATCAACGCCTTCCTGGCGGACATATACGGGCCGCAGCACATCCTGAAGGACAAGGTGGTCCCGCCCGAGCTGGTGCTGGGCAATCCGCAGTTCCGCGGTCACCTGCACGGGCAGACCCCGCCGCACGGCGTGTTCGCGCACATCTGCGGCATCGACCTCGTCCGCACCGGGCCGACCGACTTCTTCGTGCTGGAGGACAATGCGCGCACGCCGTCGGGCGTGTCCTACATGCTGGAAAACCGGGAAGCGATGCTGCGGCTGTGCCCGGAAATCTTCCACCGCTTCGACGTGTCGCCGGTGGACCGCTATCCCGACCAGCTGCGCGACACGATGCGCTCGGTGGCGCCGCGCGGCAGTGCGGCCGAGCCCGTCTGCGTCGTGCTGACGCCCGGCCACTTCAACTCCGCCTTCTACGAGCACAGCTTCCTGGCCGATTCGATGGGCGTCGAGCTGGTCGAGCCCGCCGACCTGGAAGTGGACGACGACGTCGTGTGGATGCGCACCGTCACCGGCCGCGTGCGCGTGGACGTGATCTACCGCCGCATCGACGACGATTACATCGATCCGCTGGAGTTCCGGCCGGATTCGCTGCTCGGCGTGCCGGGGCTGATCGCGGCCTATCGCGCGGGTAACGTCACGCTGGTCAACGCGCCCGGCACCGGCATCGCCGACGACAAGGCGATCTACAGCTACATGCCCGAGATCGTACGTTATTATGCCGGCGGCGAGGCCAAGCTGCCCAATGTCGAAACCTATCGCTGCCGCGAGGCGGACGCGCTCCGCTACACGCTCGACAATCTCGACAAGCTGGTGGTGAAGCTGGTGGACGGTTCGGGCGGCTACGGCATGCTGGTCGGCCCGACCTCCACCTCCGAGCAGATCGCCGAGTTCCGCACCGCGCTGGAAGCGGAGCCGCATCGCTACATCGCGCAGCCGACGCTGGCGCTTTCCACGGTGCCGACGCTTACCGAAGCGGGGGTCCGGCCGCGCCATGTCGATTTCCGCCCGTTCGTGCTGACGGGGGCGGACGGCACGCACATCGTTCCCGGCGGGCTGACGCGGGTCGCGCTGCGCGAAGGGTCGCTGGTGGTCAATTCGAGCCAGGGCGGGGGCACCAAGGACAGCCTGATCCTGTCGCCGCCGCGCCAAACGCAGAGCCAGAGCCAGGGAGGGCAGAGCCAGTGGCAGTCGTGATCCTCCCCGGAACGGGGAGGAACTGATGCTCTCCCGCACCGCCGCCGCGCTCTACTGGATCGGGCGCTACATGGAGCGCGCCGAATTCACCGCGCGCCTGCTGGAAGCCACGCTGCGGCTCGATGCGCTGTCCGCGCGGCCGGCGGGGCAGGGCGCGTGGGAAAGCGCGCTGCGCGTCGTCGCCGCGGACGGCGGCTTCGGCGCGCGCGCGGCGGGGCCGGACACGGTCACCGCCTATCTGACGCTCGGCCAGGACAATCCCAACGCCATCCGCGCCTGCCTCCATGCCGCGCGGTCCAACGCCAAGTCGGTGCGCACCGCGCTGACGCGCGACGCCTGGGAGGCGATCAACCGCGCGTGGCTGGCGTTGCGCGATCTCAGCGACACGGGCGGCTACGAGGAGACGTTGCGGCTGACGGAGATGATCCGGGCGGAGGCGCGCGGATTCGAGGGCGCGCTGCACCGCATGCTGCGCAACGAGAATTACGCCTTCATCGGCCTCGGTGCCGCGATCGAGCGCGCGGACAACACCGCACGGCTGATCGACGTCAAATACCATATCCTCTTGCCGGAGGGCGAGCCGGTCGGCGGCGTGGTCGACCGCGACCAGTGGACCACCATCCTCCACACCGTGTCGGCGGTCACCGCCTATCGCTGGCTCTACCAGGACGCGCTCAAGCCGTGGCTGGTGGCGGACATGCTCATCCTGCGGCCGGAGATGCCGCGCAGCCTGGCAGGCGCCACCGAGGAAGTGGTGGGGCACCTCGGCTTCATCGGCCGCCGCCTGGGCCGGCAGGGCGAGGCCGACCGGATGGCCCGCCGCCGCCAGGCCGTTCTGGGCGAAACGGGCATCGACCAGGTGTTCAAGGCCGGCCTGCACGAATATCTCGGCGCCATTCTGGTGGAGAACGTGGCGCTCGACCGCGCGATCGCGGCGCAGTTCCGGTTCGGCTGATGCGGCTGCGCGTCCGCCACGTCACGCGCTACCGCTTCGACCAGCCGCAGGCGCGGCTGGTGCAACTCCTCCGCCTCCGCCCGCAGAACAATCCCGGGCAGAGCGTGGTGTGGTGGAACATCGAGGTCGACCGCGACGCCAGGCTGCGCGAGGGCCGCGACGGCTACGGCAACCGCACCACCATGCTCTACGTCGACGGGCCGCTCGACGCGATCGAGGTGGCGGTCGCGGGCGAGGTGCTGACGGAGGATCGCCACGGCCTGGTCGGCGGGCCCGAGCCGCTGCCGCCGCTCGCCTTCGTGCAGCCGACGCCGCTCACGCGGGCGGATGCGGCCGTGGCGGCGTTCGTGGACGAGCTTGGCCTGCCCGACGATCCCCTGTCGCGCGCGCACGCGCTCAACGTCGGCATCCATGCGCGGCTTGCGCCCTTGCCCGCGACGCTGGGCCTCGACCAGTCCGCCGCGGCGCGGCTGGAGGATGGCCATGCCGACCCGCAGGGCATGGCGCACGTGCTGCTCGCCGCCGCGCGCGCCGTGGGGATGCCCGCGCGCTACGTCGCCGGCCACCTGTTCCGCCCCGACATCGCCGCGGGCCATGCCGCGCATGGCTGGGCCGAACTGTTCGTGGACGGCCATGGCTGGATCGGCTTCGACCCCGCGCTCGGGCTTTGTCCGGCGGAGCAGCATGTGCGCGTGGCGGTGGGCCTCGACCATCAGCAGGCCGCGCCCGTGGCGGGTGCGCGTATCGGCGGCGGCGACGAGGTATTGGCGGTGGACGTGGCGGTGGCGCCGGCCTCGGCCGCAAGCTAGCGCATCGCCGAAGGCGCGCCGGAAGTCGGTGGCGTGGCGGCTGCGGCGGCATCGTTAAGCCCGTCTTGACGGTCCCCATGGCAGGGTCGCGGCATGAACCCGAGCACCGACCGCATGCCCGTGCGCGGAATTGCCGCCCTGTGGCTGCTGGCGGCGGCCTTGCTGTGCCTGACCGAATGGGGCCGGATCGCGCGCGGCGTGCTGCCCGACACGGACGACGCCATGCGGCTGGCGCAGGTGCGCGACTGGCTGGGCGGGCAGGGTTGGTTCGACCTACGCCAGCATCGCATGGATCCCGCCATGGGCGGCGCCGACATCCACTGGTCGCGGCTGGTGGACCTGCCGATCGCCGCTGCGCTGCGCCTGTTCGCCTGGGCGGGCGAGCCGGCGGCAACGATGGCTGCCACCACTTTGGTGCCGTTGCTGACGCTGGCGGCGGCGCTGGCCCTGGCCGGCCTCGTTGGCCAGCGGCTAATCGGGCGGGCGGGCGCGCCGCTGGCGCCGGTGGTGCTGCTGACCGCTGCGCCCGTGATGCTGACGATGGTGCCCGGCCGGATCGACCACCATGGCTGGCAGATCGTCGCCCTGCTTGCCGCGATCGCCGGCCTGGTCGACGCCGACCGCCGGCGTGGCGGGCTGGTGGCGGGGGTCGCCATCGCCGCCTCGCTCGCCATCGGCATGGAGCAATTGCCCGTTCTTGCCGGCGTGGCGCTATGCGTGGTCGCGGCGTGGGTCGCGGATGCGGACGAGGCACCGCGGCTGCGTGCCATGCTGCCCGCGCTCGTCGGCCTCGGCTGGCTGGCGCTGATGCTGTTCGTACCGCCCGCCGCGCGCTGGACCTGGGCGTGCGATGCCTTGTCGCTGAGCCAGATCGTGCCGATGACGGTGGGCGGGGGCGTGCTGCTGCTGGCGGCAAGACCGAGTTTGGGCCTGCGCGGCCGGGTGCTGGCGGTGGTGGCGGCCGGGCTAGCGGCGGCGCTGCCGCTATTGCTGACGCCCGCCGGGCATTGCCTGGCGGATCCCTATGCCGCGGTCGATCCGCTCGCGCGCACGCTGTGGCTGGCGCGCGTCACGGAAGCGCTGCCGCTGTGGCAGCAGCCGGTGGATGTGGCGCTGGCCTGCCTGATCCTGCCGCTGATCGGCTTGGCAGGCGCGGTTTTGCGCGCGCGGCACGACCGGCGCTGGCTGATGCTGGCCGGGCTGGCCGTGCTGACGATCGGACTCAGCCTGCTGTCGACCCGAGCGGCCGTGCAGGCGCATGCGGTGGCGGTGCCGGGCGCGGCGGCCCTGCTGACGGCGGGGCGGGCGGCGTTGGCCGCCCGGCGCGCGCTGCTGCTGCGGGTGGGCGGCACGGCGGCGCTGTTCCTGTGCGTGACCGGCGTGGCGCCGCGCTTGCTGATCGCCCGGGCGCTGGCCGGCCCGGCCGCGCCCGCCGCCGAGCAAGGGGCCGACGGCGATTGCCTGTCGCCCGCCGCCCTCCACGCGCTGGACGCGCTGCCGCCCGCCACGCTGCTGGCGCCGCTCGACTATTCGCCGGCCCTGGTCGCCTACGGCCACCACCGCGCGGTGGCGGGGCCTTATCACCGCAACGGGCGGGCCATTGCCGACGTGATGCGCGCCTGGGCCGGCAGCGACGCGCAGGCGAAGGCGCTGATCGCGCGCCACGGCGTAGGCTATGTCGCCTGGTGCGGCCGGCCCAGCGAGTTCGTGGTCTACCGCCGCCGCAACCCCGCCGGCCTGTCCGCGCGCCTGACGGCCGGGCAGGCGCCGCGCTGGCTGCGCGCGGTGCCGATCGACCGGGCGAGCGGATGGCACCTGTGGCGCGTGACGCCCGCCGCCTGATCGGGCTGGCGTCCGCCACGCGCCGCCCTACAACCTGGTCGCCATGACGCCGCTTCCCACCATCGATGCGCTGGCCGGCGACGCGATCGCCAGGCTCGCCCGGCTGGTGGCGTTCGACACCACCTCGCGCCATTCCAACCTCCGCCTGATCGAACAGGTGGAAGCGTGGCTAAGCGAGATCGGCGTCCCTTCCACCCGCGTCGCCAATGCCGACGGCACCAAGGCGAACCTCTACGCCACGATCGGCCCGGCGGTGGAGGGCGGCGTGGTGCTGTCGGGCCATACGGACGTGGTGCCGGTCGACGGCCAGCCGTGGACGTCCGATCCCTGGACGCTGACCGAGCGCGACGGGCGCCTGCACGGCCGCGGCGCCTGCGACATGAAGGGGTTCCTGGCGCTGGCGCTGGCCGCGTCGCCCTTTCTCGCCCAGCCCGGCCGGCTCCAGCGCCCGCTCCACCTGGCCTTTTCCTATGACGAGGAGGTGGGCTGCCTGGGCGCGCCCGCCATGATCGAGGAGATCGCGCGCACCCTGCCGCGCCCCGCCGCGGTGATCGTGGGCGAGCCGACGGGCATGGAGGTGGTGAACGGCCACAAGGGCATCACCAGCTATGTCGTCACAGTGACGGGCCACGAGGTGCATTCCAGCCTGACCCATCTCGGCCTGTCCGCCAACATGGCCGCGATCGAGCTCCTGCGCACGCTGGCGGACATCGCCGCGCGGCTGGAGGCTGAGGCGGACCCGCACTCGCCCTTCTGCCCCGCGCACGCCACGCTGACCGTGGGGCAGGTGAACGGCGGCACCGCGGTCAACATCCTGGCGCGCGAATGCGTGTTCGTGTTTGACCTGCGCTGCCCGCCGGGCACCGAACCCGACGCGATCCTGGCGCCGTTCCTGGCCCAGGCAACGGCGCTTGATGCCCGGATCAAGGCGCGTTTCCCGCAGTGCGGTGTGGTTGTGCGCCGCCGCTCGGCCACCCCTGCCTTCGCACCCGTGGCGGGCGGCGAGGCCGAGCGGATCGCGCGCGCGGCCGCGGGCGACAACGGCCCGGCGCGCGTCGTGCCCTATGCGGCGGAGGCCGGGCAGTTCCAGGAGGGCGGCTTTTCCGTCGTCATCTGCGGCCCCGGCTCGATCGAGCAGGCGCACCAGCCCGACGAGTGGGTGTCGCGCACGCAGATGGCGCGCGGCGCGGCCTTTACCCTGCGGTTGGCCGAGATGCTTGCGCGATGAAAGCTTGATTTCCGCTGCCGAACGATGACCTAAGGGGGCGAGGAGAACGCCATCCGCCAGGTCGCCGCTTTGCCGTACCGCATCGAACCGGACGGCGCGGTGCGCGTGCTGCTGATCACCACGCGCGAGACGCGCCGGTGGGTGATCCCCAAGGGCAACATCATCCGCGGGCTCGCGCCGCACGAGGCGGCCGCGCACGAAGCGTTCGAGGAGGCCGGCATTTCCGGCGTGCCCTGCCCGACCCCCATCGGCGGCTACACCTATTGGAAGCGGCGGCGGAACGGCCAGATGCGCCGCGCGGAGGTGGATGTCTTCCCTCTTGCAGTTGTAACACAAGCGGACGACTGGCCCGAGCAGGACCAGCGCGACACGCGCTGGTTCGATCTGGAAGACGCTGCGGCGGCCGTGGACGAGGGCGGGCTGGCGCGGCTGATCGGAAGTTTCCGGGTAGGGTTGGCGCCGGCGGGATGGCCCGCGCAGGCGGTCGCCTGGACGCGGGCACAAGGAGGACGGTGGGCGGTCATGCGGTGGTTCCAGGCGTTGATGCCGAAGAGCGGACGCTTCTTTGAGCAGTTCGAGGAGCATGGGGCCACGCTGGTAGCGGGCGCGGACGCGCTCGCCCGGCTGCTCGCGGGCGGGCCGGACATGGACGCGCACATCCGCGAGATCACCGACCAGGAGCACCGCGCCGACGACATCACGCGCGACGTGCTGCGCGACGTGCGCCGCATCCTGATCACGCCGTTCGACCGGTCCGCCATTTCGGGCCTGATCGCGTCCATGGACGACGCGATCGACGAGATGAACGGCACCGCCAAGGCGATCACGCTGTTCGAGCTGACCGAGTTCGAGCCCGCCATGCGCGACATCGGCGGCATCATCGTGGAGGCGGCGCGCGTCACGGCCGAGGCGATCCCGCTCCTGCGCAGCATCGGCGAGAACGGATCGCGCATTATCGAACTGACCGAGCGGCTGGTGAAGCTGGAAGGCCATGCCGACGAGATCCACGCGGCGGGGCTCAAGGCGCTGTTCAAGGCGAGCGGCGCCGCCGACCCGATGGGCTTCATCGTCGGCCGCGAGATCTATACGCACCTGGAACGCGTGGTGGACCGGTTCGAGGACGTCGCCAACGAGGTGCAGGGCTTGGTGCTCGACCATGCGTGATCCTGCCGTCCGCGCGGGAGCCGCGCGCGCATGACCCACGTCGCCGTTCCCATCGTCATCGGCCTGATCGGGATCGCGCTGCTGTTCGACCTGTTGAACGGCCTGCACGACGCCGCCAACTCGATCGCCACCGTGGTGAGCACGCGCGTGCTGAGCCCGCCGGTGGCGGTCGCCTGGGCTGCCTTCTTCAACTTCGTGGCGTTCCTGGTCTTCGGGCTGCACGTCGCCGCCACCGTGGGCAAGGGCATCATCTCGCCCGACGTGGTCGATGCCGCGGTGATCTTCGGCGCGCTGGGCGGCGCCATCACCTGGAACCTCGTCACCTGGGGCTTGGGCATCCCGTCATCCTCCTCCCACGCGCTGATCGGTGGCCTGGTGGGCGCGGGCCTCGCCAAGGCGGGGTTCGACGCGGTGATCTGGAGCGGTGTGCTCAAGACCGCGGCGGCGATCTTCCTGTCGCCCGCGATCGGGCTCGGCCTGGCGCTGGTCGCCGTGCTGCTGACGAGCTGGGGCTTCCGCCGCGCCACGCCCGCGGGCGCCGACCGCACCTTCCGCCGCGCGCAGCTGCTGTCGGCCGCCGCCTATTCGCTCGGCCATGGCGGCAACGACGCGCAGAAGACGATGGGGATCATCGCAGTCTTGCTCTACAGCCAGGGCTGGCTCGGCGGCGCGTTCCACATCCCGCTGTGGGTGGTGATCTCGTGCCAGGCGGCGATGGGGCTCGGCACGCTGTTCGGCGGCTGGCGCATCGTCCACACCATGGGCTCCAAGATCACGCGGCTGACGCCCGCGCAGGGTTTTTGCGCGGAAACGGGGGGCGCGGTGACCCTGTTCATCGCCAATCTGGGCGGCATCCCCGTGTCGACCACGCACACCATCACGGGCGCGATCGTGGGCGTGGGCTCGGCCCGGCGCCTGTCGGCCGTGCGCTGGAACGTGGCGTCGGGCATCGTCGTCGCCTGGGTGGTGACGCTTCCCGCTGCAGCACTGGTGGGCGCCGCCTTCTACGGTCTCGCCCGCCTGTTCTGACCTGCGCCTCCCCGCCCGGTCCTCGACAAGCGCGGACCGAACGGGACATAGGGCGCGGATGACCGCCGTGCTTGCCGTGACCCGCTCCATCCTGGGCCAGCCGTGGCGCTGGCGGGGCGGGGCCGCGGACG
>Ga0325400_1001969_pt1 | contig 17509 bp, 11 predicted proteins | sample PopdelMetagenome_2_FD_205662 | JGI IMG/M metagenome (GOLD analysis project Ga0325400, IMG submission 205662) | Populus deltoides microbial communities from Bellville, Georgia, United States - Xylem-PdKOR-R1 | ecosystem: Host-associated > Plants > Phyllosphere > Stem > Wood/Secondary xylem... | reverse complement strand
GGAGGCGGGCCAGCGGCCGGCGGCGGGCCCGCCGCCCGGCGGCCCCTCCCAGGCCCGGCGGCTGATGCTGCTGGTCACGGCGGTCGCCCTGCCCCTGGCGCTGCTGGGCGCCTCGATGCTGCTCGGCCAGTTCGTGGAGGCCCGGACCCAGGCCGAGGCGCAGCTCGTGGCGCAGGCCCGGACCATGGCCCAGCTGGTGGACCGCGAGGCCGCGCGCGCCACCATGCTGGCGCGCCTCCTCGCCGGCTCGGTCAGCCTGGCCCGGGGAGACCTGGAGGCCTTCGAGGTCCAGATGCGGCAGGCCCGCGACATCGACTCCGCCGGCCTGCCCGCGGGCGTGTCCCCTTCCAGCATCCGGCTGGTGCGGGCCGACGGCATTTCCCTGATCGACACGCAGTGGATGCCGGGGGAGCGCCGGTCGGTGCCGGTGCCGGTGGGGGTGCACATGGTGGCGGCGATGGATGCCCGGCAGCCCGTGCTCTCGAACCTCTTCGCCGCCGGCTCCGACGGACGGCCGCTGCTCTCGGTGGCGGTGCCCGTCCTCGCGCCCGCCTCCGGGCAGGACGGCCCGCCCGGCGTCTTCGGCACGCTCGGCGTCACCCTGCCGCGCGAGCGGCTGCTGACGATCGTCACCGACGCCGGCCTGCCCCCGGGCGGCGTCGCCTCGGTGCAGGATCGCCGGGGGATCACCGTCGTCCGCTCCCTCCACGACGCCGAGACGCTGGGGCGCCTGCCCGCCCCGGCGGTGCTGCGGGCCCTCGCGGGGCAGGAGGAGGGCATCGTCCCGCGGGGGACCGGGACGCCGGAGGGGGTGCCCTCCACCACCGCCTTCGCGCGCGCGCCCGAGACGGGCTTCGCCGTGACGCTCGACGTGCCGGAGGCGGTGCTGCTCGATCCGCTGTGGCGGGCGCTGCGGCGCTCGGCCCTGATCGGGGGCCTCGTCCTCGCCGCGGGGCTGGCCGTCGCCTTCGTGATGGCGCGGAGGGTGGTGCGCGCCATCCGCGAGGTGCCGACCCTCGCCCTGGCGCTGGCCTCCGAGCCGGAGCCATCGCCCGGGCTGGGTCCGGGGCCGAGGCCCCTCCCCTCCCGGGCGCGCCCCGTCCTGCTGCGGGAGGCCGACGCCCTCGCCGCGGCCCTGGCCACGGGCCTGGCCGAGCGCCGCCGGGCCGAGGCGGCGCTGCGGGAGAGCGAGGCGCGCTTCCGCACCCTCGCCGACGCCCTGCCACAGCTCGTCTGGTCCGCCGGGCCGGACGGGCGGGTGGACTACGTCAACGCCCGCCGCCGGGCCTTCGCCGGCCCGGCGGCGGGCGGGGCCGACGACTGGCTGGCCATCGTCCATCCCGACGACCGCGCCGGCGTGGATGCGCGCTGGCGCGAGGCGCTGCGCGGCGGCCACCCCTACGAGTCCGAGGCCCGCTTCCGCCGGCACGACGGCGTCTACTGCTGGGTCCTCTCCCGCGCCATGCCGCTGCTGGACGCGGAGGGGCGCGTGCAGCGCTGGTTCGGCACCTCCACCGACATCGGCGAGCTCCGCGAGGCGCGCGAGGTGATGGCCCGCAGCCGGGACGAGCTGGAGCGGCTGGTGGCGGCGCGCACTGACGACCTGCAGGCCGCCCAGGCGCGGCTGGCCCAGGCCCAGCGCATGGAGGCGCTGGGCCAGCTGGCGGGCGGCATCGCGCACGACTTCAACAACGTGCTGCAGGCCGTGCAGGGCGCCGGCACGCTGATCGGCCGCCAGGCCGGGGACCCCGCGGCCGTGCGCAGCCTGGCGCAGGTGCTGCTGGAGGCCTCCGCCCGCGGTGCCTCCATCACCCGGCGGCTGCTGGTCTTCGGCCGGCGCGACATGCTGCGGGCCGAGCCGGTGCCCCCCGCCGCCCTGCTGGCCGACATGGCCGAGATCCTGTCGCACACGCTGGGCGGCGGGATCGACGTGCGGCTGCTGATCCCGCCGGACCCGCCGCCCCTCCTGGCCGACCGGGGCCAGCTGGAGACGGTGCTGGTGAACCTCGCCACCAACGCCCGCGACGCCATGGGCGGGTCCGGCGTGCTGGTGCTCGGCGCCGCGCCGGGCGTCGTCCCGGAGGATGAGGGACCGGACGGGGACGGGCCGTCGCCGGAGGGGCAGGCCCATCCGGCCGGCCTCGCGCCCGGGCCGTACCTGCGACTCTTCGTCACCGATACCGGCACGGGCATGGATGCCGCCACCGTCGCCCGGGCCTCCGAGCCCTTCTTCACCACCAAGGCGGCCGGCAGCGGCACCGGGCTCGGCCTCTCCATGGCCAAGGGCTTCGCCGAGCAGAGCGGCGGCCGGCTGGCGATCGCGAGCACGCCGGGGCGGGGCACGGAGGTCAGCCTCTGGCTGCCCGTCGCCGGGCCGGCCCCGGCCGTGCCGCCCCGCGCGGCGACCGCCCCTCCCGCCGAGGCGGCCCCCGGCGCGGACCGGCCTCCCCGCCTGCTGCTGGTGGACGACGAGGCGATGGTGCGCGGCGTGCTGGCCGAGGGGCTGGAGGCGGCCGGCTACGAGGTGCTGGCCGTCGCCTCCGCGTCGCTGGCGCTGGCGGCCCTGGCCGACGGCGTGCCGGTGGACCTGCTGGTCTCCGACCTCTCCATGCCCGGGACGAACGGCCTGTCCCTGATCCAGGAGGCCCAGCGCCACCGCCCGGACCTGCCGGCGATCCTGCTGACCGGCTTCGCCAGCAACGCCGCCGAGATCGCGATGGGCGGCGCGCTGAGCGGCGGCTTCTCCCTGCTGAACAAGCCGGTGGACGCGGCGCGGCTGGCCGAGCGGGTGGCGGTGTTGCTGGAGGCTCGCCCCCGGACGGAGACCGCGGCGGCCCGGGAAAGGGTCGCGCCGACCGGGAGCGGGAATCAGTAGGCCGGCGTCGCCTCCGTCACCGAGACGTGCGCCGCCACCACCTTCCAGCCCCTGTCCGGGAAGCGCACCCAGGTCTGGCTCTGCCGCCCCGGCGTGTCGCGGCCGCGCATGTCGAATTCCAGGTTCACGGTCGCCAGGTCGTGCCCGAGGGTGGTGATCACGAGGCGGCGGCGGGCGGTCTTGATGCCGGGGCCGGGCGGGCGGCGCACGCGGTGGGCGTGGATCTCGTCGAAGCCGTAGCCGTTCTCGTGCAGGGCGTAGCGGATGGTCTGCGGCGAGTCCCAGAAGGTGGCGTCCAGCACCGCCACGTCCTTCGCGGCCAGCGCCGCCTCGTAGCGCTCGAAGAGGGCGCGGACCTCCTCCACCACCTCGGGGATGTTCACCTGCATCGTGCCCTCTCCATCGCGGACGCCGTCCGGGCCGCCAGCCTGGGAGCGCGGGGGCGGGCGATCAAGCGGGACGGCCAGGGCCCGGGACCAGGGGGCTTATTACGGGGCCGGGGCGTCGCCATATTGCAGTGCAGCAAGACCGCCCACCCCTCCCGGCCCCGCGTTCCGGACGGCGAAGGAATCCTCCCTCATGTCGCCTCGCCTCGATCTCTCGGCGCTCGTCCGCCTCCAGGCCCTGCGCCGCGCGGCCGGAGGCGGCTTCGGGGCCGCGCCCGGGCCCGCGGCCGGCACGGCGCTGACGGAGGTCACCGACTTCGGCCCCAACCCCGGCGCGCTGCGGATGTGGGTGCACGTGCCGCCGGACCTGCCGCGCGGCGCGCCGCTGGTGGTGGCGCTGCACGGCTGCACGCAGACCGCCGCGGGCTTCGACCTCGGCTGCGGCTGGTCGGACATAGCGTCGCGTTCCGGCTTCGCGCTGGTCATGCCGGAGCAGCAGCGGGCCAACAACGCCCAGCTCTGCTTCAACTGGTTCGAGCCCGGCGACACCGCGCGCGACGGCGGTGAGGCGCTCTCCGTCCGGGGGATGGTCGCGGCGATGGTGGAGCGGCACGGGCTGGACCCCGCCCGCGTCTTCGTGGCCGGCCTCTCCGCCGGCGGTGCCATGACGGCCGTCATGCTCGCCGCCTATCCGGAGGTCTTCGCCGCCGGCGCCGTCGTGGCGGGGCTGCCCTACGGGTCCGCCCGGAACGTGCCGGAGGCGCTCTCGGCCATGTCCCAGCCGGCGGCGCGCCCGGCCAGGGCACGGGGCGACGCCGTGCGCGGCGCCACTATCCATCGCGGCCCCTGGCCGCGCGTCGCGGTCTGGCACGGCGAGGCCGATCGCACGGTGACGCCGGCCAATGCCGGGGAGAGCGTCAAGCAGTGGCTCGACCTGCACGGCCTGGCCGACGCGGCGGCGGAGGCGCGGACGGAGGCGCCGAACCATCGCGTGCGCGCCTGGCGGGACGCCGCGGGGCGCGTGGCGGTGGAGGAGCACCGCATCGCCGGCATGGCGCACGGCGTGCCCCTCCGCCCCGGGCGGGAGAGCGGGGAGTGCGGCCGCGCCGGTCCCTATCTGCTCGATGTCGGCGTCTCCTCCACCCATGAGATCTTGCGATTCTGGGGGCTTCCGGTCGTCGGAGCCGCGATGCCGGTGGCCGAGCCGATGGCCGCGGAGCGGCCGGTGCCCGGGGAGACCGGCGGCCTGGGGACCGGCGGCTGGGGGCTCGGCGGCGCGATGCCGGGGGGCCGGCCCGGCGCCGCCTCCGAAGGGCCCGGCGCGGTGATCGCGCGGGCGCTGAAGGCCGCCGGGCTGATGAGGGACTGACCCCGCCGGCGATGGCGTGATGACAGGCGCCCGGCGGCGGGCCTAGGCTTCCCGGACAAGGATAAGGGAGGCCGGGATGAGCGCGACCGTTCAGGACTATCCGACCACGGAGGGCGACTACCTTCCGCACGTCATCGCGCGCTGCGTCGAGAAGGCGAACCGCTCCGACCAGCCGCACCGCTTCCGCCTCAACGGCGCCGAGGTGGTGGTGCAGCCCGGCCAGACGGCCGAGGCCGTGAACGCGGAGGTGCAGCGGCAATGGCAGGCCGGGCGCCCCGCCCCGTTGCCGGGCCACGCCTGAAGGTCCTCCATTGGCTATCCGGCCCGGGAACGGGACCTCCACGGCCCGCCCGGGGCGGGCGGCCGTTTGGGCCTACGTCTCCGGCGGGTTACATGCTATCGGTCACCGAACATCGATGACATCGGTGTCATCTGCGTGAGGTCCGATAGGAATGGTGCTGACGGTGGCGCTGGGCGTCGCGACGACCGGCCGTCCGGCGATCCTGGCCGAGGTTCTGCGGGATGCCCGGCACCAGACCCTTCCGCCGCGCCGCATCCTCGTCTGCGCGTCCTGCCCGGAGGACGTGGCGGGGATCGCGGAGGAGTTCGAGGGCGTCGAGATCCTCTTCGCCGAGAGGGGCCTGCCGCGGCAGCGCAACGCCATCCTGGACGCGGCCGCGGACATGGATCTCGTCCTGTTCATCGATGACGACTTCCTCATGCAGCCCGACTACATCCGGGCCATGGTGGCGGTGTTCGAGGCGAACCCCCGGGTCGTCGTCGCCACGGGCCACGTCGTCGCGGACGGCATCGTCGGCCCCGGGCTGACGGTCCCGGAAGGGCGGCGGCTCCTGCGGGAGGACCGGGCCGTCGAGCACGGGGCCACGCTGGAGCCGGCCTTCGCCGGCTACGGCTGCAACATGGTGGTCCAGGCCGGGGTGGCGCGCCGGCACGGCATCCGCTTCGATCCCCGCCTGCCCCTCTACGGCTGGCAGGAGGATGTCGACATGACCCGGCGCCTCGCGGCGCACGGGGAGATGGTGAAGGTGGGGCGGGCGCGGGGCGTCCACCTCGGCGTCAAGAGCGGGCGCGGCTCGGGCCGGCGCCTGGGCTACTCGCAGATCGCCAACCCCCTCTACCTCCATGCCAACAGCGACTACCCGCTGGGCTTCGCCCTCCGGCTCATGGCCCGCAACGTCCTGTCCAACCTCGTCCGGTCCGCGTGGCAGGAACCCTATATCGACCGGCGGGGGCGCCTGCACGGCAACCTCCTGGCCTTCCGGGACCTCCTGCGCCGGCGTCTGGCGCCCGAACGCGCCCTGGAGATCCGATGAGCGCCAGCCCCCACCCGGAGGATCGCCCGCACCGGGCCGGGACGGAGCCGCGGCTGCGCGTCTTCGCCCATCTCGCCCACGGCTTCGATGCGGAGCGGTGGGAGGCGTCCTGGACGCGGGGGGAGATCGTCGGCGTCAACGACCGCAAGCCCTACGGCTACTACCGCGCCGCCGAGTTCGGCGCTGATGTCGCGCATTCGCGGGACGGGACGGAGGGGCTGCCGGGCAAGGCGATCCGACTCGGCCTGCGCGCCCTGCTGGGCTTCGACCTCCTGCACGCCTGGCGCAACCGGGCGGGGATCCTGTCGGCCGACGCGGTCTGGACGCACACGGAATCGCAGTTCCTGGCCGTGGCCGCGCTGTTCGCGCTGACGCGCCCGGCGCGGCGGCCGAAGCTGATCGGCCAGGTCGTGTGGCTGGTCGACCGCTGGCACCGCTTCCTGCGGCCCCAGCGCGCCCTCTTCCGGGCGCTCATCCGCCACGTGGACCTGCTGACCTTCCTCTCCCCGGAGAATGCGGAGAGGGCGCGGGGCCTCTTCCCGGACCGGCGCGTCGAGTTCGTCCGCTACGGCATCAGCGCCGACGGGATGGTGTCCCGCCCCGTGCACGCGCCCCGCACCCCCATCCGCGTGCTGGCCCTCGGCAACGACGTGCACCGGGACTGGGAGACGCTGGTCGCCGCCCTGGGTGGGCACGACGCGTTCGAGCTGCGCATCGTCACCCGCCGTAAGATCGAGGGGCTCCTGCAGGGCGTCCCGAACGTCTCCGTCCACCGGGCCGGCACGAACGAGGCGCTGCTCGCGCTCTACGACTGGGCGGACCTCGTGGTGGTGCCGCTGCGGCCGAACCTGCACGCCTCGGGGATCACCGTCGTGGAGGAGGCGACCGGCCGCGGGCTGCCGGTGGTCTGCACGGATGTGGGCGGGATGCGCGGCTACTTCGGCGACGACGCGCTGGAGTACGTGGGGGTCGGGGATGCCGCGGGGCTGCGCGCCGCCGTGCTGGGGCTCGCCTCCCGGCCGCAGCGGATGGCGGAGATGGTGGAGGCCGCGCAGCGAGGCATGCGGGAGGGGGATCTGAACTCCCGCAGCTACGCGCGGCGCCACGTCGAACTCACGCGGTCGCTGCTGCCGGGCTGACGGCCGAGGAAGGTTGCGGGAAGGCGGCCTCCTCCGCCACGGCCCGGGTGAAGGGGCCCGCGGTGCCGTGTGGCGCATCCTGGCCGGGGCGTCGGCGAGCCGGGGAGCCTGGGCAGGAGGGGTATCCTCGTGCCCCCGCGGTCCGTCGCTGCGGTCCCGGCAGGAGGACCGCCGCGGGCGCGGTCCGCAGGACCGGATCCGCGCCGTTGCGGCCAGCGACCGTGTCGGCGCCGAACGGATGCGATTATGCGGGGGTGCGGTGCATCCCGTCCGCCCTGCCGGCGTTCGCGATTGAAAAGGTGGGGAAGGAACGGGGATGCTACGCCTTCTGATGCGCGACCTGGCTCTCTGGATGCGTGCCTCTCCCTCGGCTCGTCCGGTCTGGCGCGACCGTTCGATGGGCTACACGCTCGACTGACGGAATTCCCGCGGCCCAGGATAGGAGGCGAGGCCTCGCGGCATTTGCCGACCGTGCCGCCTCGACCTCACTTACACGTTGCTGGCGGAACGGCCTCTGACCGTTGGGCAGGTCACTCGATCCGCTCCTTCATTCGCACCTTGCAGCGCCCGCGGGGCGGCTTGATGAACTCGACTCCCGCATCCTCGAAGGCGCGTTGGATAGCCGACCGGCTGGCTATGGTGGTGGTTTTCTTTCCACCCTCGAAAGACTTGACCGTCGCCGTCGAGCAAAGCGCCCATCTCGCCAGATCCAGGTGACTCCAACCGAGGAGCTTTCGCGCTGCGATGCAGGCAGCGGAGCTGATATTGCCGATGTCAGCGGCCATTCTCGATCGGTCTCGGGCGTGGTATCACGACCTTGTGACAGGCGAAGCGGAAGGCTTAAAGTTTCAAAATCGTAACGTTTTCTTGGGCGTTTCCTGTCTGGCCTAAGGCGGGACGATACCCTGCCCGAGGCCGGGGGCTGGCATGAGGGATCGGCAGAATCCCGCTGCCGCACCGGCCTGCGCCATTCAATCCCAGGCGTCATGACCTGCAACGGCCGACTGGCTCCGCCTCGCTGGTCCACGGAGTCGAGGTGTGAAGCCGCGTCGCGGAACACCTCTAACCCCAGTGATGGAAGCGGAGGCAGAATGGATGTGCGAGGCCGATATAGGCAACCGCCCCACCCTTCACTACAGAATGCTGACAACCGATCGTTGCCATAAAGGCGAAACCATTCGCGTTTACCAGGTGTTTCGCTGGTGGAAACGCCCTATGGGTTAGGGAATGATGTCTTCGTACGAACGACGGATCAAAGTCCTGCGGGCGGAAGTTCAGGCTTGCCTGCATCTGGTCCAGCAGACGTCCGGATATGATGAGCGCCAAGCGCTGCTCGACGAGGCGTTCCGACTGGAATGCAAGGCGCAGACGATGCAACCGCGGCCCTGGCAGTCTTCGGATCACCGTCGGACGGACGGCCCTGCGCACCGGGATCCTTCCGTAGCCCAGGCCTGAGGGGACCACGGAGGCCCGCACAGGGGTTTGATGCTTGGTCGCGGGCCGGGCTTCGCGTGCGTCCTGGATCTGATGGGCAGCCCTCTGAGACTTCCCAGAGTGATCCGATGGCAAACAAGGGGCGGGATGGGTGGGGTGTCTCGCACCACGTCGGCTGACCCAACATGCGAGGCGGAGGAGGATTGGGGGAGGCCATACGGTGGATCAGGGCGGTCCTGGGACCACCTCCCGTCCCCGCCCGAGATGGCCGTTCCCATGCGGTAGGGGCGAATCCAGCCGGGAGTAGTGCGCTGCCCGCGACGGTCTCGCGGCACGGCGGGCGGGCCGGAGAACGGATACGTCCCCCCTGGCAGGGCATCGCCGCCCTGCCAGGGGAACGAGCGGATCAGCTCTTCTTCATGGTGATCAGATCGTAGGTCACCTTGGCGCCGGACTTCGGCGTGCCCGCGTTGTCGAGCGGCGAGGGCGAGATCATGATCTTCGTGAAGTTCAGGGAGATGCTCTCCGTCGGGTTATCGCCACCGCTCGAGAGGCTGTAGCCCGAGACGCCGCAGTCGGTCAGCTCGTAGGCGAGGAAGGTGTCGACCTTCCCCTTGGTCGTCGAGCTGAACTTGAACTCCACCTTCGTGTTGAACGTGCCCGCGAGTGAGTCCTCGTAGAGGCCGGACGAGGCGACGTCGAACTGCTTGGTGACGGTGATCTCGCTGATCGAGGGGTTCGAGCTCTCGCGCTTCTGGCCGCCGGCACCGCTGGTGACCCCGCGACCAACCCCGTACTGGAACGAGCTGCACTCGATCCAGTCCTTGTAGCCCTCGGTGGTGACCTGGCCGTTGACCTTCCCGAACTTCATGTAGATCGCCATTACAGACTCCTTCTCTGCTGTCCGCGCGACGATTCGCGCCTTCAACCAACCCTAGTGAACGGTGTAGTCGAAGCCTCCGTCCGGCTTCAGCCCGACATGCACCGCGCCGACCTGCTTGCCCTCGGCCAGCCGCGTCAGCACCTCCGCCGACAGCTCCGGCAGGAGCGTCCGGGAGAGGATGTTCTCCACGTTGCGCGCGCCGGAGGAACTCTCCGTGCAGCGCGCCGCGATCGTCTCCACCAGCGCCGGGTCCCACTCGAAGCTCGCGCGGTAGCTGTCGTGCACGCGCGCTCGGATGCGGCCGAGCTGCATCGCCACGATCTGGCGGATGATGGCGTCGGGCAGGGGGAAGTACGGCACGATCGTCACGCGGCCGAGGAAGGCGGGCTTGAAGTACTTCGACAGCTCCGGGCGCAGCGCCTCCGCCAGCCCCGCCGCGTCCGGCGCGGTCTCGGGGTCGGCGAAGAGCTTGGCGATGAGGTCCGTGCCCGCGTTGCTCGTCATGATGATGACGGTGTTCTTGAAGTCGATGTCGCGGCCTTCGCCGTCCTTCATGTTTCCCTTGTCAAAGACCTGGAAGAACACGTCCTGCACGCCCGGGTGGGCCTTCTCCATCTCGTCCAGCAGCACGACGCTGTAGGGCCGGCGCCGCACCGCCTCGGTCAGGATGCCGCCCTCGCCGTAGCCGACGTAGCCGGGCGGGCTGCCCATGAGGAGGCTGACCTTATGCTCCTCCTTGAACTCCGTCATGTTGATGGTGGTCATGTTCTGCTCGCCGCCGTAGAGCAGGTTGGCCAGCGTCAGCGCCGTCTCGGTCTTGCCGACACCCGACGTGCCGACCATCAGGAAGACGCCGATCGGCTTGCGCGGATCGGTCAGCCCGGCGCGGCTGGTGCGGATGGCCTCCGCCACCGCCTCCAGCGCGTGGTTCTGCCCGACGACGCGCCTTTCCATCGCCTCCCGCAGATTCAGCACCGTCCGGATCTCGTCCGACTGCATGCGGCCGGCGGGGATGCCGGTCCAGCTCTCGACGATCTCGGCGATCGCCTGCGCGTCCACCGCCGGGAAGATCAGCGGCTTCTCGCCCTGCAGGGCGGTGATCGTCGCGCGCATCTCGTTCAGCTTCGTGCGGTCCTCGGCCGTGTCGGCGCCCGGTGCCGCCGCCTCGATCCGGCCGCGGATCGCGCCCAGCTCCCCGACCAGCCGCTTCTCCTCGTTCCAGCGCGTCTCCAGCTCGGCCAGTTCCACCACCACGGCGTCCCGCTCGGCGGCCAACTCCGCCTGGCGGGCGCTGTGGTCGAAGCCCGAGGCGATCTCGCGCGCGACGATCGCCTGCTCCGTGTCGATCAGGTCGATCCGCCGCCGCCGGTCCTCGACGGAGGCGGGGATGGCGTTCTGGCTCATCGCCACGCGGGCGCAGGCCGTGTCGATCAGGCTGACCGCCTTGTCCGGCAACTGCCGGGCCGGGATGTAGCGCGCGGAGAGCTTCACCGCGGCCGCCACGGCCTCGTCGAAGATGCGGATCCCGTGGTGCTTCTCCAACGTGCCCACCAGGCCGCGGATCATGCTGATGGCGACGGATTCCGTCGGCTCCTCGACCTTCACCGTCTGGAAGCGGCGCGTCAGCGCCGCGTCCTTCTCGAAGTACTTCTTGTACTCCGCCCAGGTGGTCGCCGCGATGGTGCGAAGCTCGCCGCGCGCCAGCGCCGGCTTGAGGAGGTTGGCCGCGTCGTTCTGGCCGGCCGCGCCGCCCGCGCCGATCAGCGTGTGCGCCTCGTCGATGAAGAGGATGATCGGCTTGGCGCTCGCCTTGGTCTCCTCGATCACCGACTTCAGGCGGTTCTCGAACTCGCCCTTCACGCCGGCGCCCGCCTGCAGCAGGCCGAGGTCCAGCGTGCGCAGCGTCACGTCGCGCAGCGCGGGCGGCACGTCGCCGGCCGCGATCCGCAGCGCCAGCCCCTCCACCACGGCCGTCTTGCCCACGCCGGCCTCGCCGGTCAGGATCGGGTTGTTCTGGCGGCGGCGGGTGAGGATGTCCACCATCTGCCGGATCTCGAAGTCCCGGCCGAGGATGGGGTCGATCTTGCCGGCCTTCGCCTGCGCCGTCAGGTCGATCGTGAACTGGTCGAGCGCCGCCGACCCGCCGGCCCGCGGCACGTCCCCCGCCGCGGCCGCCTCGGATCCCGTCGCCTGCGAGGTGGCCTGCGCGGCCTCGGCCGTGTTGGCGCAGACCGTGGCGTAGTCCCGCTTCATCAGGTCCGGCTGGATCTTCGCGAGCTGTCCCGAGGCCTCCCGCGCGCGCCGGGACAGCGTCTCATCCGCCAGCAGCGCCCACAGGAGATGGCCGGAGCGGACGCGCGTCGCGCCCTGCTCGATGGAGGCCAGGAGCCAGGCCTGCTTCACCATCTCCACCACCTCGGGGGACAGGGTGGGCGCGCGGGCATTGCCGGTCTTCATGCGGTCGAGCGAGCGGTTGACGTCGCCCAGCAGCCGCGATGCCTCCACTTCCCAGTGGCGGAGGATGGCGGCGATGTCGGTGTCCGTGCGGTCCAACAGGCCGAGCAGCACGTGCTCGATCTCGACGTTGTAGTGGCTTCGCGAAAGCGTCAGTCCTGCCGCCCCTTCCAGGGCCCGCCGGCACGTCTCGTTCAGACGACCGACGAGGGGTTTGAGATCGATCGCAGCCACGATTATGATTTCCGAACGTTCCAGCGCGGACCCTAATCGGGTAGTCTGGAAGCGTAAAGCCATTACGGAGCGTGCTGCTTTGGCGTTGCCGATCGACGACCAGGCTCTCGATGCCGTCCTCGCCCCCATCTCGGACGACATCCCCGCCGGCACGGACCTGCGCGAGGATTACTCGCCCAGTTCCGTCTACTTCCAATTGCGCGACGCCCGCGCCGAGGCGCGCGACATCGAGCGCCAGTCCGAGGCGGCCGATTCCGAGGATGCCACGGCCCCGCAATGGCGGACGGTGCAGAGCCTCGCCACCCGCGCCCTCTCGACCGGCGCCAAGGACCTCGAGGTCGCGTCCTGGCTGACCGAAGCCCTCGTCCGCACCGCGGGCCTCCCGGGTCTCGCCACGGGCGCCAGGATCATCGCCGGCCTTTCGGAGCGGTACTGGGACGATCTCTTCCCCATGCCGGACGAGGACGGCATCGAGACGCGCGTGGCCCCCGTCGCGGGACTCGCGGGACAGGGCGTGGACGGCACGCTGATGCAGCCGCTGCGGAAGACCATCCTCTTCAACCGCCCGAACGGGACGGGATTCGGCCTCTGGCGCTACGTGGCGACGCTGGAGCTGTCGGGGATTTCCGACGGCGAGCGGCGGGCCGCGCGGATCGAGGCCGGCGTCATTCCCTTCGACGAGGTCGAGAAGGAGGCCCGCATCGCGGGGGCGGCGCACTGGGCGGCCATGCGGGCGGAGGTCAACGACGCGATGGCCGGCTGGGCCGAGATGGGCCGCGTCCTAGACGAGAAGGCCGGAAGCGACAGCCCCTCGACCAGCCGCGTCCGCGACCTGCTTCAGCTTCTTCTGGACACCTGCAATCGTTTCGCCCCGCCCGAAGACGCCGCGGCGGCGGCTTCGGATGGCCCGGCCGAGCCGGGCGCCGCGGTTTCCCCCGGCACGGCCGCCGGTGCCGCCACGCCCGTCAACGCCATGGCCGCCGCCATTGCCGGCCGGGAGCAGGCCCTTCGCCAGCTCGGCGAGATCGCGGCGTGGTTCCGCAAGACGGAGCCGCATTCCCCCCTGTCCCACACGCTGGACGATGCCGTCCGTCGCGGCCGCATGAGCTTGCCCGAGCTGCTCGCCGAGGTCCTCCCGGACCAGACCGCGCGCGACGCCCTCCTCACCGCGCTGGGAATCCGGCCGCCCACGGAGGAATGACGGGGAGGCCGGCCCGCCGCCGGGACGATGCCGCGGACGGCTCCGCCAGGGGTGTTGACGGTATCGGCACCGAACTAATAGGCTCCTGCCCGTCTGGAGCGCGGCCGCCTCGGCGAACTCGGCGCGATCTCTCGGCGGACACCCAGGTTATGAGAAACTGACCTTGGCCAACCGGCCGTGCTTGAGGAAACCTGCCCTATGAGTGGAAGCGTCCACGATAAGCTGAATCGCGTCCGCAAGCCGCGTGTCCACATCACCTACGAGGTGGAGACCGAGGGCGCGCAGATCGAGCGCGAGCTCCCCTTCGTCGTCGGCGTGATGGGCGACTTCTCCGGCGATCCGACCGCGCCGCTGAAGCCCATGGCGGAACGCAAGTTCACCCAGATCGACCGCGACAACTTCAACGACGTCATGGCGACGATGAACCCCGGCCTGAAGCTCAAGGTGGACAACACCCTGGCCGGCGACGGGTCCCAGATGTCGGTCGACCTGAAGTTCAACAAGATCGAGGATTTCGAGCCGGGCCGCGTGGCCGCTCAGGTCCCGGCCCTCGCCTCCCTCATGGAGACGCGCGCGAAGCTGCGCGACCTGATGAGCAAGGCCGACCGGTCCGAGGAGCTCGAGACGCTGCTGGAGAAGGTGCTGCGCTCGGACAGCGACCTGAAGTCGCTCTCCGGCGAGCTCGGCATCGACAAGACGGAGGGCTGACCATGTCCGAAACCGCTTCCGGCGCCGCCGCCTCCGCCACCACGACCGAGGAAAGCGCTGGCCTCCTCGACCAGATCCTTTCCAGCACCACCCAGACCGAGCCCGACCGCGCGCAGGATCTCGTCAAGACCCTCGTCGAGCAGGCCCTGTCCGGCACCATCACCTTCGACAAGAACCTCACCCGCTCCTTCGACCAGGCGATCGCGGCGATCGACCGCAAGCTGTCCACCCAGCTCAACGCGATCATGCACGACCCGAAGTTCCTCAAGCTCGAGGGTAGTTGGCGCGGCCTGCACTACCTCGTGCAGAACTCCGAGACGGGCACGGCCCTGAAGCTGCGCGTGCTCAACGTCCCCAAGCGGGACCTGACGAAGGATCTGACCAAGGCGGTCGAGTTCGACCAGAGTCAGATCTTCAAGAAGATCTACGAGAACGAGTTCGGCACGCCGGGCGGCGAGCCCTACGGCGCGCTCATCGGCGACTACGAGTGGACCAGCCATCCGGACGACGTCGAGACGCTGCGGCTGATGTCCAACGTCGCGGCCGGCGCCTTTGCCCCCTTCATCTCGGCGGCCGGCGCGGGCATGTTCGGCTTCAAGGACTGGACGGAGCTCTCCAAGCCCCGCGACCTCGCCAAGATCTTCGAGGCGCCGGAGTACGCCAAGTGGCGCTCCTTCCGCGAGAGCGAGGATGCGCGCTTCGTGAACCTCGTGATGCCGCGCGTGATCGCCCGCCTTCCCTACGGGGCCGCGACCAAGCCCATCGAGGAGTTCAACTACGAGGAGGCGCCGGCCGATGAGGCCGGCTCCGCGCGTGCCATGGGCCACCACGACTACTGCTGGTCCAACGCCGCTTACGTCATGGGCGCGCGCCTGACCGACGCCTTCGCCAAGTACGGCTTCTGCACCGCGATCCGGGGCGCCGAGGGCGGTGGCAAGGTCGAGAACCTTCCGGCCCATGTCTTCACCTCCGACGACGGGGACGCCGACACCAAGTGCCCGACGGAGATCGGCATCACCGACCGGCGCGAGTTCGAGCTGTCCAACCTCGGCTTCCTACCGCTCTGCCACTACAAGAACACGGATTACGCGGTGTTCTTCGGGGCCCAGTCGGCCCAGAAGCCGAAGAAGTACGACCGTCCGGAGGCGACCTCCAACGCCGCCATCTCGGCCCGCCTGCCCTACATGATGGCCACCAGCCGCTTCGCCCACTTCCTGAAGGTGATGGCGCGCGACAAGATCGGCTCCTTCATGGAGGCGGGCAACGTCGAGGGCTGGCTCAACCGCTGGATCCAGAACTACGTCAACACCAACGAGAATGCCGGCCAGGAGATGAAGGCCCGCTTCCCGCTGCGCGAGGCGAAGGTCGAGGTGAAGGAGATCCCGGGCAAGCCCGGCTCCTACAATGCGGTGGCCTATCTGCGCCCGTGGCTGCAGATGGAGGAGCTGACCACCAGCATGCGCATGGTCGCCCGGGTGCCGCAGGGCTCCTAGACGCCCCCATGGCCGAAGGCCTGCCCGACACGGACGCAGGAACGGAAGCGGAGCCCGCGAGGGCTCCGCTTCGCGATTCCGTCCTCGCCGGGCGCTTCTTCGGCGCGGCCCACGCCGCGGAGGCCGCGCGCCTCGCCGCCTTCGTCCACGGCCGCGCCTCCGTCGCGGACGCGCTGCGCGAGTGGTTCGGCGACGAGGCACCCGGCCTCGCGGCCGCCGGCGCGGACGCCCTCCGCGCCGCCCTGGACCGCGACATCGCCGCGATCGACGAAAGCCTCGGCGAACAGCTGGACGAGGTGCTGCACGCCGACCGCCTCCAGACCCTGGAGGGGCGCTGGCGCGGGATGGCGTGGCTGCTGCGCGGCCTGGAACCCGGACGGCGGGTGAAGGTCCGCATCCTCGGCATCACCTGGGGCGAGATCTGCCGCGACCTGGAACGGGCCCTGGAATTCGACCAGAGCACCCTGTTCCGCCGGATCCACGACGACGAGTTCGGCATCGCGGGCGGCGAGCCCTTCGGCCTTCTCGTCATCGACCACGCCGTGCGGCACCGCCCCGCCCCCCAGGCGCCGTCGGACGACGTGAGCGCCCTTCAGCAGCTCTCCTCCATCGCCGCCGCCGCCTTCTGCCCGATCGTGCTGTCCCTGCACCCCACCGTGCTGGAGGTCGAGGGGTTCGGGCAGCTCGCGACCGTCCAGGACGTCACGGCGCCGCTCCGCAGCGGAACCCATGCGCGCTGGCGCAGCCTGTCCAACCGCGCCGACATGCGCTTCATCGGCCTCGCCATGCCGCGTCTGCTCGCCCGGCACCCCTGGTCGGACGATCCCGCGCGGACGGATGGCTTCCGCTACCGCGAGCACGCGCCGGAGGCGGCCAGCCGTACCTGGATGAGCGCGGCCTACGCCCTGGCGGCCTGCACCATCCGGGCCTTCACCCAGTACGCCTGGCCCGCCGACATCCGCGGCGTGGAGACCGACCGCCTGGGCGGCGGGATCGTGACCGATCTCCCCCCGGAGCCCTTCGCCAGCGGCCCGCCCGCCGCCTGGTCCCGCGTCGGCATCGAGCTCCGCATGGGAGACCGCCAGGAACGGGCGCTGGTCGATGCCGGCCTGATGCCGGTCTCGGCCCTGCCCTACGGGGCGGACATGGTGTTCGGTGCGGTCCGCAGCATGCAGGCTCCCGCCACCCATGTCGGGCGGGAGGCGACGGCGGCCGACGCCAATGCCCGGCTCTCGGCGCAGATCAACTCGATCCTCTGCGCCTCGCGCTTCGCCCATCACCTGAAGGTCATGGGCCGCGACATGGTCGGCTCCTTCCAGACCGCCGACGCCATCGAACGACGGCTCAAGATCTGGCTGCAGGGCTATGTCAACACCAACATCGCGAGCACCGGCGAGTCGCGCGCCCGGTTCCCGCTGGTGGCGGGCGACGTCCAGATCCGCGAGCGCCCCGGGCATCCCGGCGTGTTCGGCTGCGTGGTCCGCCTGCAGCCGCACTACCAGCTGGACGATGTCGCGACGACCTTCAACCTCGTCACGGAACTGAACGCCGCGGGCGCCCGGTAGCGCCCCTCGGCGAAGAGTGAGAGACTGTCAGGGAACGGACGCCGAAGCGCCGCGAGAAGGAGGAAGACATGCCGCCGACATCAGGGGAGAGTGCCGGCCATCTCTTCCGGGCGGGACGCCTGGCCGACGCGGTGAGCGCCGCCAACGACGCCGTCCGCAAGGCGCCGACCGACGTGGGCGCGCGCGTCCTCCTCGCGGAACTCCTGGTGTTCTCCGGCAACCTCGAGCGCGCCGACGTGGTGCTGGATGCCTGCGGCGACATCGAGCCCGCCGTGGCGGTCGTCATCGCCGAGTTCCGCCAGATCCTTCGCGGCGAGGTCGCCCGCCGCCAGGTCTTCCGCGACGGCCGCGTGCCGGAGTTCCTGATCGATCCCACGGCCTCGCAGCGAGGCGCGCTCGCGGCGCTGACCGCCCAGCGGGCCGGCGATCCCGCG
>Ga0325400_1001967_pt1 | contig 17511 bp, 15 predicted proteins | sample PopdelMetagenome_2_FD_205662 | JGI IMG/M metagenome (GOLD analysis project Ga0325400, IMG submission 205662) | Populus deltoides microbial communities from Bellville, Georgia, United States - Xylem-PdKOR-R1 | ecosystem: Host-associated > Plants > Phyllosphere > Stem > Wood/Secondary xylem... | reverse complement strand
ATGTAATAGCAATAGTTAAATTCACAATATTTAAATTAAAAACCATCAATATTAATATATATTTTTTAAAATTATTTTATAACCTCAATTTCAAAAGCATTCTTAACCAAACACATTAAAACTAATTTTTTTTTCAACCTCAATTTTAACCACATTTTTAACCAAATACCTATTTTTTCAAACCAATCTCAACTAAAAGTACTTTTTATAAAACAATTTTTTTCAAACCATAACCACAACAGCTACCGTAATACCAAACACACTCGAAGCCTTTTGTAAATTTGTTTTGATTTCTGGATAAATTATTAAGAGATTATTAAGAGGTTTGAACTATCTAATTTGAGAAAATTAACACCTGCAAATACTAAAGAGGAGGCTCTCACAAAGCACTGCACTGTTCAATCGATTATTATTATTATTTCAATTACTATTGGATTTTTTTATGGGTAAAGTTTAATAATTTATTTTGATTTGATATTTATAGGGTTATAATAATTTTATAATTTGTGTCATAATTTTAACATGTTAATTCAAATTAATTTAATTATTTTTTAAATTAATTTTTTAATTTTATTTTTTAATATTGGTTTGATTAAGATTTGAGATTTGAGTTTTATAATTTATTTTGATTTGTTTTATATAAAGGTTATTCTGGTTTTATAACCCGAATCATGATTTAGCAAGTTAATCTAGGATTGACTGAAGTTATTTTTTATTTTAATTAATTTTTTTTATTTTATTTTTAAAATTAAATTGATTAAAAATTAAATTTTATAATTTATTTTTATTTTTTTCTATTAGATGTCTGATCTCAACACGAAGCTAAAAAAACAAAAACTGAAAGTGCAGGCTAGTTTAATGATCAGTGGTATAATTGAAAGTATTTTGAATTATAGAGATAGGAATGAAGTATTGATGAATCTATAGGGACCAAACTAAAGTTTACGCAAGAAAGAAAGAAATGCAAAACTCTGAGGGCCACTCAATCGGAGAGAAGGACAATAACAATAATTGCTGCGGTGGTTGCTAACAATAGTTGAACAAACACCAGAGAGAGAGAAGGCCATGTCCTCCTCTAACCAAACTCCACTCCTCTCATACGACATCGTTGATGGCTCTGTCGACTATAAAAGCCGACCCGCTTATAGATCCAATTCTGGTGGATGGAGATCCGCATCTTTCATCATAGGTAAATTATTTAACAAATTTTAAAATTTCTCGTTTTTATTTAATTTCTTATATTTATATATACATATTTTTCTTTATGGAAGTGAAGGTGTCGAAGTTGCTGAGAGATTTGCGTATTATGGAATTTCTTCCAACTTAATTACGTATTTGACTGGCCCGTTGGGTCAGTCAACGGCTACTGCGGCGGAGAACGTGAATGTGTGGGCGGGCACGGCGTCGTTGCTGCCCTTGTTAGGTGCATTTGTTGCTGATTCTTTTCTTGGCAGATACAGAACCATCATTTTCGCTTCGCTTATTTACATTTTGGTAAAACATCCCGTCTCTCTCTCTAATATTGCATGAATCAAGACCGGGGACGTTCAGACAGCTTTAACTAACTATTGTGCTTAAGACACTAGCTAATGATAATAATCTATGATACTTAACCATGGTTTTGTTCCTTGATGATATGTCTTTTCGAAGTGCATTATGCTCAGTTTTGGACTTGCAATTATCAGCTGTTTTTGTTTGACGAAGTTTCTCTCTCCATTGTTAAAGGGACTCGGCTTGTTGACTCTATCAGCTCTACTTCCTTCCCACGCTGCTGCTACTGGCTTCCGAAGCACTGATTTGCCAAGTTCTGCGGTTCCATTTCAACTGATTTTGTTCTTCTTTGCTCTCTATTTAGTAGCGATTGGCCAAAGTGGGCACAAACCTTGCGTTCAGGCTTTTGGAGCGGATCAGTTTGATGGACAGGACCCTCAGGAATCCAAAGCAAAAAGCTCTTTCTTCAATTGGTGGTATTGTTTCATGTGTGCCGGAACAGTAGTAACATTGCTGGTTTTAAACTACATCCAAGACAATCTTAACTGGGGTCTTGGATTTGGAATCCCTTGTGCTGTGATGGTTATTGCACTTATCATCTTCTTACTTGGCACTAAGACGTATCGATATAGTATAAAAGGGGATGAGAAAAGCGCATTTCTGAGGATTGGTTGGGTTTTTGTGTCTTCGATTAGGAATTGGAGAACCACCCCTTCTGCAATAGCATTTGAGGAAGAAACCCGTGGAACCCTACCACACCAAAGTTCTGAGCAGTACAAGTAAGAGACTTTTAAGTAAATAGCATCTGCTCTTTTTTACGATTTATAAGTAAATACAAATGCATCAAAGTAGTCAGTAGACTTTTAAGTACACTTCAAAAGACTTTTTTAGGCTTTTTATTTTTAACCATTTTGGATTCACAAAGTACTTAATATCCTATCTGGAAATAGTTTTATGATCTGTGATTCTTCTAAACATTCATGTAGAAAACTACTAGCTTCTTTATAATCTTCAATTTTTAAATCACCCAACCCAAAAGTTCTGGTTAGTAGGTGGAAAGGTCCTTCAGCTCCATTCAGCAATTACATTGAATTGTATTGTATTTTGTCCCAAACAAATGTATGACTTCCGCCTTGAACATTGCTTCCTTGCATGCAAACCCAATAGCGCTAAATGTTATAATTAAAGAAGTCAATAGAAACTGAGATAAATGGATCCACAACCAGCATAAAAAATTGAAGGGGCTGAGGCATGAAGTCTATAAACAAAATTTACCATGTTAAAACTCCAAGCCCAAAAGCTAAATTAGTCAGTGGAGAGATCCTTAAGATATATTCACCCATAATTTATTAGGCTGTATTATTGTTTTTTATGCATAATAAATGTAGTGTTCAGTCCATAAAATGATTTACATAACTTCTGAAATGCATCTGGTTTATGTTTCTATAGGCATTCAACAAAGGTTGTTTTCTGTTCTTGCCAGTTGGTTGAAGATCTTAGTTATAAGGCACTGTGAGAGCACAATCTTCAAGCATTTGAATTGTTGTTTGCGGGGTTGGCAACAACCACCGTTTGATATGGCTTCAAGATGCTTTATTGACTTCAAGTGCTTGTTGATTCCTAGCCATATAGTTTAGAGAACAGGAAACTTGAATGTTATAGTGAGGGAACTCCTATATTTCACCATGTAAAATGACTTGTGCTACTCTAGGGGTGTTTTACTGACAGTTTCTCATGTGGTTTTTCTAGCATAAGAACTTGGAGTGATGAAATTTACATAAAACAGTCTGAATTACTTTGCTCCACATAGCACCTCTGAGATAGCAATTTGGATCTTCTAATGTAACAGGTTCCTCAACAAAGCCCTGCTTGCTCCAAATGGCTTAAAGGAAGATGGGAAGGTATGCAGCCTCGGTGATGTTGAAGAAGCAAAGGCATTACTTAGGCTTGTTCCAATATGGGCTACGTGCTTGGTATTTGCTATAGTGTATGCACAGACCTCAACTTTCTTCACTAAGCAAGGAGTTACTATGGATAGATCGATTTCACCCAGTTTGGACTTGCCAGCGGCTTCACTTCAATCTTTTATCAGCCTCTCCATTGTACTCTTCATTCCAATCTATGATCGTGTCCTTGTTCCTATAGCAAGAGCTTTAACCAGAAAACCCTCTGGCATTACAATGCTTCAGAGAATTGGAAGTGGTATGTTTATATCTGTTGTGGCTATGATTGTTGCTGCTCTCGTTGAGATGAAGAGGCTCAAAACTGCCCAAGAACATGGACTAGTTGATCTGCCAAATGTGACGATTCCAATGAGTGTTTGGTGGTTAATTCCGCAATATGTCTTGTTTGGAATTGCCGAAGCATTTACCATGGTTGGCCTGCAGGAGTTTTTCTATGATCAGGTCCCCAGTGACTTGAGGAGTGTTGGTCTTTCACTCTACCTTAGTATCTTTGGTGTTGGAAGCTTTCTAAGCAGCTTTCTTATCTCTATCATTGAGAAAGCAACTGGTGGGAATGGCCGATATAGCTGGTTTGCTAATAATCTGAATCGGGCTCATCTTGATTATTTCTATTGGCTGCTAGCTGGGTTGAGTGCAGTACAATTGGTTGCTTATGTATGTTTTGCAAAATCTTACATTTATAATAGGGGAGGCACTGTATAAAACTATAAATAGAACGTTCTCTTAGCATGATTGTAATTGTTGGATCTTGAACCCAGATCACTACCCGCATCAAGGATGTTTCAAGTTCATTCTTTGTTTTACGTTTCAAAATGTGATATATTTTGGTACGTGAACGTGAAACTACAGCGTGATTCTTGTTGTACATTTACTTCATGTGCCAAGGCCTGTTTGGTATTTGATTGGTGCAATAAATCATGATTGTCTGGCTTAATGAATCAGGTCTCCGTTCCAGTTTCTTACCCAGAGAAACTAAATCAAGCTCGAAATCTATGGACACCAATAGTTGAAAACATAAGAACTTGCCTGCTGCGGTCTTGTGAGTGTGATATTTTCTTTGTTCAAGTTCTTTAATTTGTTTTTTTTTTAATAATTAACAGTGAAGTATATTTCGAGAAATATTCATTTGTCACCTTTCAGTCTAGGACATAATTGTGGAAAGCTGAAATTTAGTTCGAGAATTCTTTAAGACTTCATTTAATGGTGTCCTATATAAAAAATTAAAAAAAAAAAAGCTAGTTTATTCAATTTAGAGACTACAGAAATAGAAGAGTAACTAATTTTCCCACCTCAAAAAATCTTCACCAACTCTAAATCTCCACCAACTCTCCCATCAAATAAAAATACTCAAACAATGTTTCTTTAACTATACAAGAACAATTTCACACTCTTAAAAACAAAAAACACAACTTCATTACATGCATAGAGTACACACAAACTACTCCAGTTACCTAAAAGAACAAGAAAAAATGATCTCTTAACTCTCTAAGAAAGAGCTGTTTTTATTCATTAGAATAATACTTTGTTTTGTTTTTTTAATTAATTTTTTTTGTTTAATTTTATTTTCTAATATTAATTTTTTTATTTAGTTATCACACTTTCATAACACAACCTTACAGCCAGACCCACATCCAAGGCTCTTAGATCTGGTGTTGCAGCTAGACCAAAGGCTTTTGAACCTGGCGTTGCAGCTAGACACACTTAAACTTGAGTCATGCAAGTTTAATATTATTATTAATGTTATTATTTGTATTATAAATATTATTATTTTTATTATAATGAATATTGCTAATATAATAATTAATAAATTTGAAAAAAAATATTATTAGTTATTACTTTTTTTTTGTTTTTTTAATCAAATATTTTTTTGTTTAATTTAATTCGTTAATGTTAAATTTTTTTCTATTTAGTCATGACACGGATCCCAGGTTTGACGGGTTAACCCAGTTGATTTAGATTTTTTTTCTTTTTCTTAATTAGTTTTTTTCTTCTAATTTCATCTTTTAATATCGATTTGATTGAGAATTAAACTTTATGATTTGTTTTGTTTACTTTTCATTAGATTATTATGATCTCCTGATGGAATTTTATTATACCCCTCCTCACAAAGCACTATTCATCACCCAACCTATTGGGTGTAACTTTATCTAATATTGTTATATCTTAACTTAATATATATATATATATATATATATATATTACGAAAAAAAAAAATCCTACGCCGGCCACCTAACTACTATTATATGAATAAGAGAGGCCGACAATCCACTATCAAATAAAGCCAAGCTTTTTTTCGCTGAACAAGACGGCAATTCTTTATAAATGTTATCCTCCATACGTTAGCATAATTGGAACCAGATTATGATCGCTGGTCATTTTAACTAGTAATCAGTAGCTGTAGACTTGTAGTAAACTGCGATGTCCATTTCTAACCTCTCCAGTTCAGAGACACAAGAGGTCCGAACTCCACTCCTAAACGACACTGTTGATGACTGCGTTGATTATAAGGGCAACCCAGTTTGTAGATACAACTCTGGTGGATGGAGGTCTGCAGCTTTCATTATAGGTAACACAGCTGTTTATTTTTCTATATTTAATCCAGCCGAAGCCATTATTTTGTGTTTTAACAAGCTTGTTTGGTGTACAAGAGCAGGTGTGGAAGTTGCAGAGAGGTTTGCTTATTATGGGATCTCTTCCAACTTAATAACGTATTTAACTGGGCCGTTGGGTCAATCAACCGTTACTGCGGCTAAGAATGTGAACGTATGGTCAGGCACAGCGTCGTTGCTGCCCTTGTTCGGTGCATTTGTTGCTGATTCTTTTCTTGGAAGATGCAGGACTATTATTATTGCCTCACTTACCTACATTTTGGTAAAAAACATCTCTCAAAAACTAATTTTAGTGGTTAGAGAGTTTGATTTCTAGATGTTTATAATTGGTCCTAAGGACCAATTGAGGTGTTGGCTTAGGTAGTATGAAGTAGCATGAAAGTTTGTTCTCTGTGTCATCGTTGTAGGTTCCAATCTAGAAAGGGTGTGGGAAAAAAACTTCTCGTGAATACACCAATTTGAATATGGATGACATGCCAACAAAAATCACTTAGTTTCAATCTATGAAAGCTTGGCCAGGATACCAGATCTTTGGATTACAAATAAAGTAGGCCTGCAGCCTCATAAAAGCAAATAAAAAAGTTCTGATTTTTATTTATTATTTTATTTTATTTTATTTTTTGAATATCATCAACCTAAGTTAGCTGATGTATCTGCTCAGCTATTTTTCGTAGATTTAGCTGAGTTTTCTAAAAGGAAAATATTCATCTATGATTGTTGAGTAACTCAAGTAAATATTCTAGTCCTCGAGAATTGAGATGAAAGTCGCCATCTACATTGGCTTCGAGTCCCATCATTTTAGTAAACTATGGATGACACACACGCACACATGTAGTAAAGAATTGACAGCTTAAACAAAGTTGTGCATTGGCGAAACAGCACTCCTTCCTGCAAATTTCTTGATCACCTGGCCCTTTTAACTATCTTGGGTTTATTTGAAGTACCAAGGTATTTGGAAATTGAAAACAGTTCTCAAAGATCAATCTTTGCAAGAATCAACTGAACTATAGTCTATTCGGGAGGAATTGAGATAGTTGTGGCCAAAGTTCAGTAATTGCCTACTATACTTTGTATTGGTTGCAGTTTTTGAAACCAAACCTGAGTTCACAGGTTGATAACATCTTCCTGTAGGTTTGTTTTCTTGATCTCTATTTGGATTGGCTGGACATCAATTAAGGATTTTAAACCTACCCTATTAAATAGTCAGCATGATTGTGTAATGTCTATAAGACAAAAGATACTACATACTTATCCTTCTTTTCTGTTCTTGAGGAGTGGGTAAACAATTTGTTCATGATTCCTGGAAATGAATAAACTTATGCTGTTCAGCTTTGGGTTTAAAGTTTCTGTCATATTTTGAATTTAATTGTAGGGACTTGGCTTGTTGACTCTATCAGCTATGCTTCCTACATCTGACTGTCAAAGTGACAGTATGTCCTGTTCTTCTAATACACTACAAGTGATTTTATTATTTATTGCTCTCTATCTCGTAGCACTTGGCCAAGGTGGGCACAAGCCTTGTGTCCAGGCTTTTGGAGCGGATCAATTTGATAGACAAGACACCAAAGAGTACAAAGCCAAAAGCTCATTCTTCAATTGGTGGTATTTTTTTATGAGTTCAGGCATCTTAGTGTCACTACTGGTTTTAACATACATTCAAGACAATCTTAGTTAGAGTCTTGGATTTGGAATCCCATGCATTATGATGATCTGTGCACTGATCATCTTCTTACTGGGATCAAAGAAATATCGGTACAGTGTTAAAAGGGAAGGGAACAACGCACTTTTGAGAATTGCTCGGGTCTTCGTGGCAGCTTTTGGGAATTGGCGATTTACTCCTTCCTCAATAGCTTCTGAGGAAGAAGGTCGTGGAACTGTACCTCACCAAAGTTATGAGCAGTTCAAGTAAGAGAATTTATCTTGTCTTTGAGGTTAAAAATTAAACACAAATTGCATCTAGTTGACCTGAAGATTTTCATTAGATGGGAATTTTTAAGTAAGACATTGATTGAAAATGCTTTATTTTGTGAGCTTTAACCAGTTAGGATCAAATGCAAAGTCCATGATATCGTATTGTGATAGAAATCTGAGCTCTGATATTCTATTTAACCCTTCGTATGGAAAACTAGTAATATCACCGTGATTCATTTTGGGGATCCAAAGCGCATTGTAGTAGGTGGAGATCCTGCAGCCTAGCCTCTAATAGCCGTGGTGCTTAAGTGCGCCTTGCACTTTTAACACTTTCCACAAAACAGTTAATCACCTCTGAAATGTCTCTGATTTATGTGCTATTGGCATCAGTAAACGGCTGTTTGTTATCCTTGGCAATTGTTTGAAGATATCAATTTTAGATTTTGTTAGGAGATACACTTAATTATTTGTTGATATGGGTCTAAGATTCTGTATTGTCTTAGTGTGCTTGTTGATTTGCATCAACCACTGGAGATTGTAACACTGATTACGGTACAGAAGGGAGTGATTTGACATCACCATATAGATTAAGCTGTGATGCTCTATGATATTTTATCAAGTGGGAGATTACTTCTGCTTTCTGTGGTCTTGAATCAGTGAAGTTTTACTCAAAAGACCTTTTGCTTTACAATATCAAGCTTCTCTAAGATAAAAATTGATTCCAGGTTCCTAAACAATGCGCTGCTTACAACAGATGGCTCAAAAGAAGATCAGAAGGTTTGTACTTTTCGTGATGTTGAAGAAGCCAAGGCAGTACTCAGGCTTATTCCAATATGGACTACATGCTTGGGATATGCTATTGTGTTTCCACAGTCCTCAACTTTCCTTGTCAAGCAAGCAGCAACCATGGATAGATCAATTTCACCAGGTTTCGAGATACCAGCAGCTTCACTTGAAAGCTTTAGCAGCATTTCCATGATCCTCTGTATTGCTATCTACGACCGTCTCTTTGTTCCTGTTGCAAGAGCTGTAACAAGGAAACCATCTGGCATTTCAATGCTTCAGAGAATTGGAACTGGGATTTTTTTATCTGCTGTTTCGATAGCATTTGCTGCTCTAGTTGAGATGAAAAGGCTCGAAATCGCTCAAGAATCTGGTCTAGTCAATGAACCAAATGTGACTGTTCCAATGAGTGTTTGGTGGTTAGTTCCTTCATATGTCTTGTTCGGAGTTGCTGATGTCTTTACCATGGTTGGTCTGCAAGAACTTTTCTACGATCAGGTCCCTAGTGATTTAAAGAGTGTTGGTCTTTCACTATACCTCAGTATCTTTGGTGTAGGAAAATTTCTTAGCAGCTTTCTCATCTCTGTCATTGAGAAAGCGACTGGTGGCATTGGCTGTTATAGCTGGTTCGACAATAATTTGAACCGGGCTCATCTTGATTATTTTTATTGGATACTTGCTGCGCTAAGTGTGGTGGAATTGATTATGTACATGTATTATACAAGATTTTACATTTATAGTAGGGATGAGAGAATCTAAGGCAATTTTTTTCTTATTACCATCTCTCTGCAATTACAATTGTTGAAAGCATGTAGCTTGTGGGGAGAGGAGTGGCATATATAAGGAACACAACATCCTCGATTGCTGCTAGTCTGCCACTGCTGTAATTGGTCAAAATATTTGGTTATCCATTTTTGTTTCAAATGTAAATGGTCTCAGTAAATTTGTAATTGGCAACAATTTTCTAATTGTGTATTTTATATGGTGACTGATTGTCTGGTTTTTGTAATTTAGTTGCCTATAAATGTAGTTCTCATCCTGAGCTTTTGAGTTGAGATATTTGCATGCTCATGAGCTCATAAGTTGACGCAGTTTAAATTCAGCAGGTGTCAGATTTGAGCTCAACCGGTTATGCAGCCTTGTCCAATGTTAATGAGTTGCATTATGTGTGTCAAGAAAATGTGCTGCATGATGCGAAGCCGTGGAAGATGATGTCCGATCTTGAAGACAGAATGTGCTGCATTTGCTTTGGATCCTGCTGGAATACAAAGAAAGATGGAAGAGGTGAATATTGTTAGTCTGTTTCATCAAGAAATAGAGAAAATAAAAGCTATGTTGGGGCAGTGAGGGAGAAGGAGAGTGTGATCAGTGATGAAGAAAGGGAGAAAATATTTATGGTGACTTGGAAAAAAGTGGGCGGTCAGGATTATAGTGCAGAGAGGTTGAGGGATTCGTTCTCTTAATTTGGTGAGGTTGGAGATGTTTGTCATAAAAAAGGTAAAGAAGAAAAGAGGTTTGGCACTCGTTATGATGGCTACTAAAGATGCAGCGGTAAGTTCATTGTTCTAATCAAAGTATTTGCAGTTTTTACATGCATGCACTTTGGATTCTTGCAATTACTTATGTTGGGTTTTTTTTTTTGGACAGGTTGCTGCTGCTATGGAAATGTGAATTGCAATCTTTTGAATCTCTTATAGTTTTTCCTTGTCAAAAAGTTGAAGAACAAGGTTTCATACCTGGGAATCTGATGACTTCAGAAATTTTGCTCTGATTAATCATCAAGAACGTGAAGATTTCGTCTTAGGGAAGCTCCAAAAGATTAGTTAGACCTTCATTTAATCCCTGTTCCTTAATACTTATTGGTCTTTAAAGACATTCTTAGATAACATGGATGAAGCTTCTATTTTTCTTGAATAATATGTTTTTGCTCATGTTTAGAATTTACCATCCATGACATACAGCGCAATGTGTTCAAATTCTTAGAGAACCTCACTCACTCGACTAGGACAAGACTGTCAATTGGAGTGCTCCTTGGGGTGGCTATTAGCCCTACTGTGGACTGTTTCTCCTTAACTCTGTGCCCGCAGCTCGCAAGGAAACTACTCAGTAGGTCCTTTATAACATGAATGACCTTAATTTTGTCAGAAATACTTGCACTTTCCATGTCTTACAAACTATGAGGAGCATAGATGTTTCATTTTTATGCAATAGACAATTATTTTCCTGATATTATGTGTTTCTATAGATATAAGAAAATGATATGATAATTTCCTGTTGTTCTTTAATTCTTCTCATGCATTTGGTTCCTGGTTTGTGTTTCTGATTTTCATCTCTTCTTGTATAGTCTGCAGAAAACCAAAAAATGGAATGCACAAGTACTATTCAGGGTAAATACCAGAACTTTTCTTTTTGTAGTTAATTGTTTTGAGCCAAGGGCATTGTCAGATCTAAATTTTCTTAGCAAGAATCTGTTCCTCGAGGCTCAAAAAAGAAACCAGCAACTGCAATTTTAAATAAGTTTTCTTACTCTTCTCCACATCTGAATTATTACCATCCATGTTCTATTTGTATAATGATTTAACTTTGTGAAAATGGGAAAGTTCCAGAAAGGCATGGCAGACTGGCTTTATAGTTTGTTCTGTATATTATACTCCTAAGCGGCTCTGCCCAAGGGGATTATATATAAAACATACTTTCAATTGATTGAAGAACTTGATGTATAGCTGTAAATTTCGCAGGTTATTTTGGTAGATTGACATATCATTTCATTTTTTATTGTCAGCGATGCATTGTAGTAGTTTGCATCAGGCAACTCCATTTCTATTCTCTAAGGTGGGTTGGCAGTAGCAAGATATGAATTTATGTTGTAATTTCTTGCGAATTTTGTAGTTGACTACTACTATGCTAGTCTCTTCTCTTAGCTGTTCGTGTATGGTCTCACATAAGTATTTTAAGAAAGCAATAAGGTAGCCTTGTCATTCCCTTCTGCACTTGCATCCCTCACTGACACTCCAACCAAAGAATTTCATTTGCTGGTTTATGTCTTGTCTGGCATCATAATGCGCAAAGGGCCTTTCAATTCTCTAGTTGTTGTTTGTAACCATTTTTTATTTAATCTCCAATACTTATCATCTTTGTTTGGTCCTGTAGAATTAGAATTAGTCATCAGGGTGCTCATTTTATTATCTAATGTGCAGAGATTAGTTGACAATCAAAATTTGTAGAGAGCATGGCTGCATATAAAAACCAAAAGAAAGCAGTGATACGAGACTTTCATAGGACTTGCTTTTGTTAACGTTTTGTGCTTCGAAGTCTCAGTGATGCGCAAAGAGTTCAATGAAATAGCTGGTAGAATTGCTTTCTAAATTGATCCTTCTTCTATTTCTGCATAATTTATCCTTGTCTAATGTTCAAGTTCTCTGCAGGCATAAACTTTGATTGCCTTTATGGTACAGGGGTTCTCTACATTCCATGTTTTTCCTTTTCTGTTTCATTATTTTCTCTATACCACCCTGCTGTTATCGGGTCTTTCTGATGAGGATTCGTCAGCTGAATTAATTTTTAATTGAATCTGATGTAAGCCCTTTTAGCAATTAATTTTTCATGTTCACATGATCGCATTTTGTTATGAACTGATCGTGAACAATAGTTGGTTGCATGTTAGTTATCACTCTAGAGTCTATCCAAGTTCCATGAATGTGGTGGATGCGTGGCTGATATCTATTTACACTAGCCTCTGAGGTGAAGGGAAGTTCTGGTCTTTTCTTGATTTCTTCACTTATGTCCATCTTAGAAACTAGAACACTTGAATTTACATGTGGTATTAGTGTTGGGTTTCATGAAAATCATACATGTTGTGAAAATTATGAAACAAAATTATTTGAGAGTTTCTAAGTTTCCATTAAACAGATCTAGGTTATTTATAAATTTATTACATGAATATCTGATTTTCTTCGACTTTGAATAATTCTTTAAAGGTTGGGTTGTTACAAACCATAAGTCATTCAATTGTCTAGCCTCTAACGGTAATCCACACGAACTACCAGTAAAAAATCTTATAAATTCCCATTTAGGAGAGAAGAATTAATATGCCTAGAGTGCTTGCTCTAATTTTGTGTTTATATAGTATTTATGTCTAACAGACAACCTCTGAAAATTAAGAGGCGTGACTTACTATTTATAGAAAAATCTAAAAAAACTTTATAATAACTATATATTAATTCAGGATAATTTTAGAAATTAACTCAATTTAGTCTTTTCTTGATTTTTCTAGATCTATAAATATAATCCCTGTATTAATTATATTATAGTCCTTAATTTTTAAAATATATTTTAATCAAGTCATTTTTAATTAAATTATCACATTTTAATTTCTAACTAATAGTTCTTCATGTGTGTGATCCATTAGGTTTCTAATATGTTGATCTAAATATAAATTATAATTAAATAAATTAAACAATTTAATTTATTATCAATTAAACAATTGATTAATTTATATTTGAAAATCAAGTGTATCGTGTTATGATCCCTCAAATATTAGAAAAGTCATTAGTGATTTGACTTAACCTTTCAGTTACCGATTTCTAAGTGTAATTAATATTATTTCTTCAATAATGTTCTGATTTAACATTAAAGCATGAAATATGCTCGTCATGTTAAATCATGTTTGTTCTCTACATAATAATCATTGATTGTTTGAATAAGATTTGAAACTCTTTTTAAATTTCATTCCACTTTAGCCAAGAATTTATCAGTCAATACTATTTGAGAATAGATGAAATATTTTTTTTTTTAATTCACCTAGGGTAATAAATCATCTCTTTATCATTCAAGTATATTTATATAGTTCATGTTGTACCCAAATTTTGCTATTTTGTTACCTTTATTAAGATAACATGTAAAAAAATTAAAGCATAACATTCTTTATATAAGATAATTTAGTGATCTTAAATCTAAGGATCATTTACACAACCACCGCGTGAACCTTTCCATAAATATAGATGATCTCTCCATATGAAATTCTCATGCGGGTCAGTTCACTGTACATGTCTTATGACAAGTACCTATATATTAGTTATAAGTATCCTTTATACTTTAGCTTATGAAAACAATTGTTTCTTTTCATAAAGAAAAGAACATAATATGTGTTAGTCTTTACAACTCTAATAAATATCCAATATTTAAAAGAGCATCGACCAAGAACGTTTCAGGAACAATACTTTGATGCAATATGAATCTCATAATTATAATAACTTTATAATTTTTACTGAAAAACATTTTTTTCCCGTGAATTTATCTTTATTTTATATTCATTAATTTAATATTAATTTAATATTAAAGATAAATTAAACCTTTATTAATAATAAATATATATTTATATAAATATAATAATATTACTTATAACCAACTAAGAGAGTATATTAAACTAACAAACTTCTTCTCAGTTGTTATTCCTGTTTATGTAAAGATTTTAATCAATTGTTAAACGATGATTTTACAAAGATTTAGATTTTACTATTCTTATTTCCCCCATTTGTTAATTCATGTGGATGCTGGGCTGAGGAGGAGAAACTTCGAATGCAATATCCCAACTTCCAAAATCTCAAAACTCATAAAATAGTTATCTTCAACAATGAAATGCAAACATAATACATGAAAACTCCAACTGTAAAAGACTCGTACGTATCAGTTGGCTCCCAGAGACCAAACAATAAGAACATTAGGCTTGCTGAAAGATGTCCCAAAGGCAAGTAGAGTTTCCCTTCTTGGCAGCTGAATGGCATTTGACTTCAAATCCAGGTCCCAATATTGTCCTGAGATAAAATGTACCTTAAAAAAAACAAATTAATTCAATACTTGTCCTACAAACTGCATGCAGGCTATTCAATTCCTGAGAGGCTGGAGGAGAACTGGAAGGCCTTTTACTGGCATGGCAAAAGAAGTGTACATAATCTTTTCGTTTGGAATCACCTTCTCCCATTTGACTCTGTTCACCAGATTGTGCATAAATACAAGAATCTCCAACCGAGCGTATTCTTTTCCTGCACACATAAAAGGTCCTCCACCAAAAGGTACAAATGTGTATGGTGCAGGGCCTTTCCCCTCAAATCTTGAAGGATCAAACTTCTCTGGATCTGGGAAATATTTGGGGTTTTTGTGTGTTGAGTATACACTCCAATATGCCTGCAGATAAGTTCATATACATCATCGATTAAGTTATTACATTCAAGATTTGAAGGGTGTTTCTGTTCATTGTATATTTATTTTTTCGTACAATACCATTCTAACAACTTGTGAATGATGACATACCTTCCATCCTTTTGGAATGGTAAAACCTGCAAAAGAGAAGTCTGCTATAACCTCTCTAAATGTTCCTGAAACAGGTGGCGAGACCCTCAATACCTCACAAGCCACACTCCAAGAATACTTCATCTTTTGAACATCATCCCAATTCAACAACTCTCCAGGAGCTTTTGACATGGCAATCTCCTTCTGTTCTGTTGATCAAAAACCACATTGAATTTCAATTTATTAACCTTCCACAGAAATTTCATAATTTTCATTTCTATGTGATGGATAGGCCTTTGATAAGAAAAAAGCATAGCTAAATTGTATGCAATACAATATCAACATTATACATTTTAAGTGGATTCAAAACCTTGGCAGAATCTATATTATATGAGCCACGAAAATGGAAATTGTTAGCAACTAACTACCTACTGTACACATTCTAAAAATCAGTCTGTGTTGGCTTGCAAAGAATAAGGCTAATTAAGGATATTTACCTTCCAAAACCCTCTGATAGATATGGGGATACTCAGCAAGATAGTACATGACCATTGTGATTGCACTACTGGTTGTATCATGGCCGGCGACAAGTAAACCCAAAACCTTGTAAGCAATATCCCTTTCATTTAAAGGTTGCCCATTATCGTCCGATGCAAGAAGCATCAGGGTCAATAGATCAGTAGCTTCAGCACGTTCTTCATAATTCTCCGATGCTAGCTCCCCTTTCCTCTGCTTCATGATGGCTAGAAGCTCCTCGCGAATGATTTTGCCTCCTTTGACTGCACGGTAATAGGTTGTACCGGGAAAATTTATAGGTACTGACACAAGGCCATTAGTGACAAGATTGAAGTGATTTTCAAGCCTGCTAACATGAGCAGGATCCTTGATGTTCATAAACAATCTACAAGCCAGTGCAAAAGTGTATTTTTTGGACAATGGCAACACCCTTACTTGTTTGTATGGGGACCAATCTGCCTCCAAATGATCTTTCGCCATTGAATCCATAACAGGAATGTAATGTTTCAGAACTTCTGGCTTGAGAATTTCGGGAAGAAATCTGCGCAATATGGTACTATCATCTTTGGAAGAGGTAATAATTTCCTCAGGAAAAGACAATATTCTCTGTATTGGGCGAGGCCACCAGTTGGTGACATACTTGTTTTCGCTCGAGAATAAAAACTTGTTGCCTGAGGCACCACAGAACATAGCCAAATTATCTCCAAGAAGGGATGTATGAAACACATCCGTCGAGTATTTACTCATTCTATCATTTACGAATTTCTCAGGTGTTCCACTCCTACCAGCTCTCACAAAGTCCCATGTTTCTCCGATGATCGGCCATCCTGTTTTTCCCGGCGGCAACTTGGCATTGGAGGATTTTCTTCTGTATGCTGAAAAGACAAGATAAAGAGATATACAGAGTACAGCAGGAGGAAGGAGATATGAAAAGAGGAGTCTGAGATCCATGTCCATATACTTGGCCGCAACAACCAAAAGGATTATCAGCGGCATGGTGGGCACATCACGTTGCCATGGCATAGAAAAGGATGGTTGATATATATATATATATCAAAAGAAGAGGCCGATCGAGTCCTTTTGGTCAACTTAGATATTTCTGGCTGGTCAAAACTGGTTTGCTCAACGTTTCTCTTTTATGTTAGTGACTTCTCCGGTGCCGGGCCAGTCACGGTGGCGTACAGATACTTTAAATATTAAATTAAAAGAACTCTAAAAGATTTATTGATTTAACAATGCATCCTCTCACAACATGTGTTCTGTCCTTCCTTCTGGTTTTTTAATGAAGATTTTGTCAAACCTTTATTTTTAAAAATTATATGTTTTGTTTCATAATTTAACTTTTTTTTTATATCAATTTATAGGATTTAAAAAAATTATTAAAAACAAGATACGAAAGAGAAAATATTTGGGAAGGCATATATTCTAGTATCTAAAATAGTTAATGTTAGCGTTAATAAGAATTTTTTTAATGAAAAGAATTTTACAATGATAATTTTTTTTTATGAACATACTAACGCAGATGAAAACACAAACAAAAAAAAGCTAAAAAAATTAAAGTCTGATAAAATTATCACACAAAACTTTAATTTATAATTTTATTAGTTAATATTTCTCTTTAAGTATTCTACTTTTTAAAAAGATTTACAGTTCCTTAAATAAGCCAAAAAATTAACTTAAAAAAACCTGAAAATAAAGGAAAATAAATAAAAATCTTAAAAAAAACTAGGAAAAATAAAATTATTAAGCATAATATTTAATTTTCTAAACTATAAAAAAAATAAAAATAACTAAGAAAACAAATAATTCTTTTTCTAAATACCCCTTTCGCATCATTCTCCATGGGTTAAAAAGAACTCATAATCAAATTCAAATTATTCTTGACTCAATCTCGTGGATATTCAATCAAGAGTTTCAAATTACATGCTCATTTTTAAAAATAAAAAAAA
>Ga0325400_1001964_pt1 | contig 17516 bp, 8 predicted proteins | sample PopdelMetagenome_2_FD_205662 | JGI IMG/M metagenome (GOLD analysis project Ga0325400, IMG submission 205662) | Populus deltoides microbial communities from Bellville, Georgia, United States - Xylem-PdKOR-R1 | ecosystem: Host-associated > Plants > Phyllosphere > Stem > Wood/Secondary xylem... | reverse complement strand
TTTTTTTTTTAGGATTTTGATTTTTTACCTTTTAGAGGTTGAATTCTTACCTATTTAAAAAGTTGTATACCTTTTATAGAGATAGAATATATTAGAATTATATTTTAAAATAAAACCACAAGTCAAGGTTCTTAATGTGGAAACATTATTTGGTCAAAACCTTGTCTTTCTTGCTTGCTGTTTTTCTTTATTTTTGCTTCCTTCTGCATCATATATACTATACACATAGGATCATAGTCATAAAAAAATCATGCTTGAATGACATTGCATAAATTTAAACTAGATTATTTATTAGCACTTACTTGTTGAAGTATTAGAATCTGATTTGGATGATGATCATTTGATTTCAAGGATCACTTTTCTATCCTTAAGTTTTTATTTCTCCTCTATTGGTGTTAATGAAATGGTTGTAATCAATGCCGTAGGATTCCAACAATATTATTTTATTTGGTTCCACTACTAAACAAGGCCAACAAACTTTAGGAAATACTAGTTTCTTGACCTGCGTTATGCGTTATGTAGTTGCCAGATTTTTTCTTAACATTTAAAAAACTATAAAAATATTAAGAAGTAAGAAATTCAATACATGTTGGTTGAACCACTTTTAAAATACTAATTGGTGACACGTTTGACAAAATATTTTTTTTAAAAAAATATTGACACCTCAATACATCAGGTTGACCCGGACCAATCATGGTTAACTTGCGAAACCCATGATATAAGATATTAGATAATGATAAAACTATGGAACCCATAATGAAACAAATTAGAAGGTCCAATTATAATGGATCATATATTAAAGGCTGAAAGAGAATAAAAACATATAATTTAAAAAAGGATAAAAAAGGGTGACTCTAGTAAAACTACATATGTGGCTAACATAACAATGGGGTTGGGATAAATTTCAAGAAGAAGAAAAATGTTAAGGCAAAGCTAGGATAATATTCCAAAATAACATGAAAGAAGTAAAAGATAAGTTTGGTTAATTTAATAGAATAAAAAAGGTAGCCCTAATTTAACAACATGAAAAACAATGAAAACCTAGGTGAATCTCATAAATTTGAGTTAATATTCTAAAATTATAACTCAGGAAATCTCATATCCGAGCTTAATGAAGAAGGTCAATTCCTAACAAATTTAATATTGAAGGATAAAATTGAAAAAAAAATCAATCTAAAAATCTCGTCATAGCATAAAATTAGCAATTAAAAAAATAATGATCAAACTTGATAGAAAACAAATTGGAGGATGAAATCGCAAAAATAAATATATTTTATAAATCACTTAAAATAAAAAAATAGCAATCAAGAGAATAAGAACTAAATCTGAAAAAAAAAATGATAAAATTTGAAATACTTTTCAAATTAAAATAATTTTTTCAAATTTAAAACTTGTAATTAAGAGAAGAAGGACTAAATTTGAAGGGGAAAACAATTTGAAGGGCTGATGTATTTTTTCAAGGAACTGTGCGCAAATCGAGGTAAGAGAAGAGACAAAAAAAGGGGAAAAAGAAAAGCAAATATGCGCCAAACCGGACCAAACCACCATACATGCTCTAGCTAGGAAGAAAAAAGACACTAAGACAAATCAAATAATATAGCGGAATCATGACTAAGACCACCAGAGTTAGTCACACTTGTCGCTCAAAGGTTGCAGAGCAAAAGATTTTTCCTTATTTTATTTTTAAAAATAATAAAATGCTCCCAAGACTAAATAATAATAATAATAATAATAATAAACTATTATGAAATTAGTACCAAGCCTTTGAAGTCAATGTTAAAATATTTGGATGGTAAGGGCAATAGCGTCATTACACTATTCATTGTGGAATGAAATTTCTATAAAGCCTCAAGACCAAAGGTTTTAATTTTTAAATTTTTAAGGTTAATACAATAATTTTATTGTTATTAAAAAAAATGGAAAAGACAGTGTTTCAGCCAAACAAATAAAGAATGCCATATTAACCTTACAAAAATATCATTTTACCACTCAAGGTCAACTCTTTTGATTTTTTAGTTAAGGGAAAAATCATAATTTTAGTATTAAAATCCACAATAATCTAAGATGTATCTACAATGTTTTTCCCACGGGGTTTAGGTTCTATTAATAATTCAAAATATCTCAATAATATATCAAAACTTAAGCTCTAGAGTAGAGAGAGAGAGAACTCTTTAAAATAAGAAGGTAATCTGAGAAATTAAGGTGAAGAAGAATAAAAATGTCTATAAAGCACTCTTTCTTGTGTCCTTTTTTATATTCAATTTTGGAACCAAAGCTTATGTAGAATTAATTCTGATAATTCCTGTCATTTATCATTCTTAATTACACACCATAAAATAAAATTAACATGATAATTTTTGGCTTTAATATCTAATTTTATTTGTATTTAATAAAAAAAACTATTCAAGTTAAGGAAGAAAATTGTTCAGACTCTTTATTCATGAGTTGAAAAAAAATGGGTTGGTAAAAATAATTCTTTATGGGTCAAAGAATTATTTTAAAACAACCCCAAACCCAAGTCCAAAATAAGATAGTAAAAAGCAAACCTAGGCCTTGGCCTAAAGCCCAAAACCACTTATTGTTTAAGGATTAAAACAACTATAACATTTAAAAGAAGCATGAATTAGGTATATCACTAATATTCACAAATAATACCCATGTAAAAAGAGATAAGGGAGAGAATTTGCAAACTCATTTTTAATATGGTTCAATAAGTCTATATTCACACCTCAAGTAAAAAACCGTACATAAGTATTATATTCCTTCATTAATCTAAGTTCAAGAGTATAATAGCCACTTGATGAATCCACACTAATATTGTTCACCACTTGATGAATTCAACCCGAGATTCTTCACTACTAGAAGATAATTCCTATTTAAAATTTTTTTACCACTGGATGAATCCATACCAAGATTTTTCCCATTTAAAGATATGTTATTTTTAAGATTTTTTCCATTTGAAGATATACCCTCATCAATATTTTTTTCTTAGTGAAATTACATCACCAATACCAAGAGTTTTTATCTATCTCTCTCGGTAGAGTGAATAATACAATTGAAAGTTTTAATATCTTTATATCTCATAAGATAACTCTTATAGGATTTGAAAGTATTTAAGTGTAATGAGAATGAGATTAAATACTCTTGTGCTATATTATAAAAGTTTAATAGCACCAATTAGAGTATAATTAAGGATTAATGATTTTGAACTATATTTACTCTTAGAATAGCTTGTATATGATATATGTTAGGATTTCCTTTTTAATTTTATAATTAGACAAGTTGTGTATATGTTTCTAGCAAAAACTAGTTGTTTATAGTCATTACAGCCCCACTGGCAACTCAAACGATTGACCAGTTCAAATTGGTCAAGCCAAGCGATCAATTAGAATTTCTACTGAATTCTCAAGTATTTATCATTGATGAATAAGCGATTGACCGATTCATTTGGTCACACCAAAACATCAACCGATTCATGTAGAATTTTAGTTTTGACAGATTAACCAATATGAATTCTTAGAATCGTCTATCTTAGATTTTATCATATGATATATTAATCATTTAAATATATGTATAATGAGGTATGTGAGTTCATTTCAATTGTGCTATCAAGTAGGATATAAAGAGATACTAAAATGAATACTTAATCTAAGTCTTCACTTTTGCTTTATTCTTAGACTTCTTGATGAATTTCTTCATGAAATTCATTATGCTTGTTGATATGTTTTTTGAATAAACTTGTTTAAAATTTTTCTCAACAAAACATATTATTAATTCACTTTTCATTTTATTGTTATTATCAAAATATATAAAAACATGAATATTTAATGTAAAAATCAACACCAGTGCCCATGCCAAGCTAAGTATGACTTAAGACTAAAGTCACTAAATATTTTTCTAATGTGAGATAGAGGGTTTTGAGCTTTATAAAAGATAAAAACTGTGTTTTTTTGTATAAATTTTTATTAACTTATCATTTATTTTAATCATATTAATATTTTATTTTAAAGAACTTTAATAGAAGAATAATTTACAACTTAGCTTGTTAATGAAGGTGCCATCATTCATGCCATGGAATTGCTACATCTTGCTGAACTATCATATATATATATATATATATATATTAGGCTACTAGCTCCTCAGATGGATTTGATTAAGAGATATTTTCATTCACAAAATCTCAACCTTAAATAATGATAAAATTGTTTTTAGTTTATATGCAATGTACACACAAGTAAACGATAAAATTAAATTAAACGAAAGAGCTGCCAATAAATAAAGTTTGTGACTTAAGAAAATCTCACTTTATATGACACGTACAGACTTCAAATATATAATAAAAACATTACATCCTACAACCTTGATATGTAAATCATGTCCTTGGAAATTATTACAACATATCCTTGGCTGGAGGGCATCTTTTATTCAAGCACCAAACTTATATATTGTTATAGTAGATAGACCTTTGAAATTATCATTTACTAGTTAATTATATCCTCCACGACCAGTTGGATCGATCCTCATTAATTATAACCTCCACGGCCATTAGGATTCTCGTTGTAGCCTCCTCGACCATTAGGATACTCGTTGTAGCCTCCTCGACCGGTGGTTTCAGCTAGGAGAGCCCTTCGTCCTATGATGAGAAATGGGAAAATAGTAAACATAACAAGAAGAATTATAATAATAGTAAACAAGAATACATGTTGAGCAGTAACATTTCCTTTTGTTTTTCATTAGTTGTAATGAATTGTAGCTAATGGAATTGAAGTTACGAGGCAACCAAGTTATTAATTAACAACTACTTGCAAATGAATATGCTCGACATGGAATGATACTTCTTTTTGGCAAACGAATTGAAGTTGAGAAGTAAATTCATGAAAGAATCTATGAGGATCCTATTTTACCAGTAACTAGAAAATTAATGACCCTTTCGACAAAATAAATTGTACAAGAGATTCTATACAAACCAAGTGTAAGTGCTGCAGCTCCATCGTAATTTAGCGTAGCATTTGCCACCTCAGAAGACATGAGCAACAAAGTTGCAACAAGAAGTGTCATCACCGTGACAGGCATGGGCCTAGAGAAGGTTGATTTTGCCATGCTAAATTTACACTACACGCAAAAAGATTTATGATAGATTGTGAGTACAAGGAAATGCAGAGCAATTTTCGCAATGTGGAGCTTCAGTTGGGATTGAGTATTTATAATGGAAAGTTGAGAAAATGTTAACATCGTTGAATAATATGTAGAACCCCATTGTTAGGTTTGTTGATATTAATGTGCACCAACCATTAATGGGCGGCACCGTCCATTGACAAATATAGAGTTAGAGTTACACCAACTATGTGCAACCTACCAAATGTCAAAGTTTGACAGCCAACATTGTTGAAGAAGAGCTAGAGCTAGTGGCACTATTCTTACCTATAAATAGGCACCAAGAGAGTTGTTGTTACTCATTTTTTGACCCCACGTGTTGAAGATGATGTGTACCCCTTTTGAACCAAGTGCAGGAGTGTAGCTCATATTTGCTGGAAAATTGACAAAAGCGGAGGAGAGAGAAATATTTTTTTTCGAACCCTGTTTGAGCTGTTTTCTACTCTTTTTTATCCTCCCCCTTTGCTGCCAAAAGTGTCAGGTTTCTTAGGCTGATAAGGAGTCTTCATATAAATCCCTCAAAATTTGCATTTTAAAAAAACAACTGATTATGTTGCTGTCGTAATTTTTTGTTCCAACTTAGGCTCTGATTTTGACTTGGTTTTGTATGATATCTGACCATCATAGCTATATTCTGTCACTCATGACATGTTGAAGAATTGACCTACACCTTTATTGGGTCTTAGGGGTCATTATTCTTAGGGCAGACTCTCAGTCAGATTTGGATGCTCGACATTTGTCATATCAAGAAAACCTTTTTGACTAACTAGATTTCTGCTAGATTCTGTTATCTAAAATGATTTTATCTCACTTCGAATCCTTCATCAAAGTTGTAATCCTGGACACGTAGATACATGTGGGCCTTTTGGAATCGCTTGATTTCAATATCAAAAGCTCAAGATATTCCCATTCAAATATCTATTGTGAAAGCAGAGAATCCTGCCGCAAGAAGGATTTAGCCCAAGTTCACAGGCCTGATTCGAAGGGTTTTCTTTTAGACCAAGTACTGAATTGAAAAGTGCTAAAATGAGGGATTTAATTGAAGAAGGATATTGGAAGCTGGAGAGGGGGGCTGGATCATCATAAATGATGGGATTTCTACCACACCGAATAAGGAAAATAAGACTTTGCAGCATGCACCCTTACCCATCTGATTTCTTTCCTTTTTCTTTACAAATTTCCTGCTGGTTTCCATGTGTTCTCTTACTGGATTGGAGAGCTGCAGACCACGTTTTTATTGTCTCATTTCAAACGAAACAGCTAGTGCCTCATGGTCCTAGCTATGAAAGGAAAGAAAGGAACCTCGCCATCATCCAATGGCTGGGATTTTATCCCTAACATAGATGGTTGGGATGATATGTTAATGTTGGAAAGTAATTGCCGAAATTAGAATAGGAATCAGAATATTTCAATTTCCTTATTTGCTTTTTTTTTTTACTGCAAATCAGCTGGGATTTGCATCCTAGATTAATGCATTGAATCTTCTCTAAATAAAGCCATGTATAGGCTATATAGAAGCCTCGGCTGTTGCTGACCTAAAAAAAAGAAGGGGATGAAAATAGGGCAACAACAGAAAAGAAAACAGAGGCAGAAGAGAAAAAAGGAGGAAAATATGAGAAAAGAAAGACAAGAAAAAACGCAGAGAGCAGGTTCATCTTTTCGACTGTGAAAATCTTCACAGGAACGAAGTTACAGAAGAAAAAAAACAGGGAGCGGATGAAATAAAAAGAGGAGAAAAAAGGGAGGGAGAGAGAGACCAAAATCAGAGAGGAGAAGCAAAAGAAGGGGCTTTCTTTCATCTGGGGGTTACTGGAAGACCTTGACTGAAACGGGGAAAGAAACAAAAAAGAAAGAAAGAAAAGATAGAGCAGAGGCAGAGAAAAAAAAGAGAGAAAAACGAAAGAAGAGAAAAACAGGAGAAACAGAGAAGACCAAAACAGAGAGAGGAGAAAGGAAAGAGAAAGAGTCTTTCTGTTGGTTACCAGAGGCGAGAAGGCAGAAGCTTTGCCCATTGGCTGGTACGTCATCTTTGGCATTCAAAACAAGCAGGATTTGCAGGTATAAGTTTTAGTTTCTCTTTCCTTGCAATATTTCAAAGCTGGTGTCTGCTGATTGTTCTTAAAAAAAAAAAACATGTTTCTGCTCCTGTCTGGGACGTGCGTTTTTTTTTTTTTTTTTTTTTTTTTCTGTTTTGGCAACAAAGTTGCAAGCTTGCTACTGTTTCGTTCATGACTGTGATTTTTAAAGGGGTGTGCATGTGAGTGCCGCGGGCCTTTCTTTTTTCCTTTAAATGGGTGTGTATATGAGGAATCGTGAGCTTTAAAGCTCCTCGTTATCCCCCACCCGTCTGTTTGGTTAAATTATTTTTTTTTGCATGCAACGAGTGCGACAGTTCCCAAGATTAGAAAAGGAGTAAAGGGGTGTGAGTCACGGTTCCTGTCATAATTTTAGTTTCAGAACTTATGTCTTGTTTTAGAGAATGATGGGTTAGGCTCGTTTAGGCTTCAAATTCAAATTGGTGTGTCGAATTTTTTATTTGAGATGAATTGTTTTAGGTTTTTTTTTTGTGAATTTTGAAATAGATGGGTACATTTTTTTTTGTTAATAGTGATGTTTGTGTTTAATCTTGTTATTCGTGTTTTTGACAAAATATAAAAATGTTTTCTTGTGTGTTGCATATGGTCACTACCGTAACATGTTTTGAACGTTATTTTTTTTAAAAAAATCAAATATTCCAAGTTTAAAAGAAAATGTGTTTTTGCATGGATTTCTTAAACACAATAAAAAAAATTTATTTTCTTGTATTTTTGGATTTTACAACATGTTTGTAAAACTCCAAAGAGTATTAGCCAATATTCCAAAAAATACAAAAATCTTATTTTGGGGGGAATTCATCTATTATTCACCGTTAATGTTTGGATAAAAAAATCTCAAAGGGATGAATATCCAAAATATTATTGGGAATAACTTGTTATTATTCACTGTTAATATTTGGATAAAGAAACCCTAAGTGGTAAATATCCAAAATACTTTTCTAGAAATAATAAGTCATCAAACATCCTTAAAAGTAGCCTCAATTATAAGTGAGGACATTTCAATTTTTGACTCCACGGTTTACGAGCTGTGAGAGTATGAAACACTAAAGCAAAAGGAGGTTTTTAAAGCGCTCTAAATTTCCTTAGATTTCTAAATCTTTGTCCCTTCTCCTTGCGATTTACAAGTCGCAAACTCTTGAAATACTAAGAGAAAAATGAGCTTTTAAAGCATATGAAATCTCCTTGGATTTCTACCTATCTCATAAATCACAGGCTATAAATTTAGTCTAAATCAAACATAGTTTTCAAGATATCTGTATTGGTTGTCCTTGGCACTTTGTAGACATATCTAAAGGTATGATCCACAATGGCCAAGGGTTCTTGCTTTTAGACTTTGAACCCAAATCCATTCATCTTAGCAAACCTATCCTAGGAAACCGATTTAAAAGAACACCAACACCATAGCAATTATAAGGCAAACCAAACACCAAACAACTTACCTTAGGTATGACGTACTAGAGGTGTTAATACCTTCCATTTAAGCAATCAATCCCTTACCTTAGAATCTCTAAAAGACCAGTTAGGGTTCTTAGTGATCATAATACTAAGTGGCGACTCCTTTATTCACACACAAAAACAAAACAACCCCGAAATCAATCGAGGGTTGCCGCGAGGGTGCGACAAGAGCAAAGAACGAGAGTGAGAGAGAGCTGAGAAAGAGAGAAGAAGAGAGAAAGAGGGGCTACCAAGGGCAGCAACCTTGCTGCCATGTGCAACAGAGTGTGAGAGTAATGGGATTTGAGTTTGAGTGAAGTGATCATCCTTCTCCATGTGTGTCGTAACCCTTTCTCTATCTATCTCTAATAATATGAACTTCTCCCGTGGATGTAGGCAATTTATCAAACCACGTTAAATATTGTGTGTCAGTGTGCTAAGCCTCCAATGGACCATTATCAGAACATCATCGGTCTATGCAGGAGGGTTGAAATCCCCAACAATTGGTATAAGAGCTTACAGTTTAAAGTGGTGTTTGATTTTTGCTCAAAAATAAAAGTTGTCAAAATGGTGTTTTGATTATACCATTGTGTAGAGGAGGAAGAGACGAACACACTGGTGAAAACAACGTCAAAATTGTACGTCGGACATGGCTGCACGCTCCCACACGTGCCGGCGAGGCGTCTGTCCACGCGCGTAGGTGCGCCCCAAGCGTGCCACGCATCTTCTTTGCCCCGATGGCCTAACCCGACCCGAATACCAGAAGACCCGACACACATGACTGACCCGGATGGATGATGATGTCATCATGATGTAATCATGGCGTCAGCATGCACATTTGGCGTGCCATGTCAACGCACAATCAGCTGACACATCAGCATATGGGACCCATCTGCCACATCATCAGTCGCGAGCCGAGTTGAGCCGAGCTGAGAGGAGCTGAGTTGATTTGTAGCCAAGCCGCAAGCCGAGGTATAGGATCCAGTGTGGATGATCCTACGTGCAACCGGATCTAAGATTGAATCTGGGCCACTCATCTAGCCAGAATTGTTTTGATCAAATCTTAGTCCTCTGAAATGCAATTTTGGACGATTTCAGACTTGTTTCTAGCTAATTTGATCGATCTGGATGCAATGGTATGGTCCGATCGTTGAGATTGAGACCAAAAATGGTGGTGGTGAATTATTAAAAAGAGATTGCCTAATGAAGAGGAATCTAAAGGTTATCATGGTGGTCGATAGAGATGAAGAAGAAGAAGTGGCACACATTTGTCCAATTATATGTGTTGAACTGCTAGTTGGGGAGAATTTTAATTGCCTTAAAGAAAGGTAAAATTGGGACACTCTAGACACCTGATCATGTGGACAATTATAGGTGAAGAGTGGAAATTGATAAAGACCAATTTTGACGAATCTAAGCACTGGTAGTCTCGCCAGATGTTGAGAAATCATGTATAAAACTAAAATATTCCAGATTACTTGTAAAGAAAAGCCGCAATAAAGCTAGCAAATGGTTGTATATATGGAAGACAATATAATGGATAGATATGACCTAAAAAGTTCTGTCTAGGAGATTGGGTTTTAAGCGGGACCGGTGTGACCCCTCCAATCTTTCCTGGGAACTTGCTTAGTTGAAGGATTATCCATATGGTATTATATTTATATATATAACAGTTTGTAATGAAATGGTTGAAGACTAGCAAGATGACGACACAAGGAACAGTTGGGTTCTGTATGTTCAAGGATCTGATAGTGATTTCTCCAAAGAAGTTAGATTTGGTGACTGTGATTTCTCGACGGGAGAATTGATGAAGACCCTGATAATGAAAGAAAAATACAACAAGGGGATAAAGATTGGCACCCTATTTTGACTTGGATAGGTGTTGTGAGAGGATGAGCTGCTGTCAAACATAAAAGCAAGGAATATGGAGAAATCTAGAGAACATAAATTGCACGAGGGCACACGGAGATTGTGCAGGAGTACCCGTAGGATCTAATGAGGTATTGTAATGAGACAACAAGTGCAAGGAGAAGAAGAGTTCCTAGAGGAAGCTCAGAGCAAAGACTTTGTAGAGGTTGTACAATAGGAAGTCTCTTTTGCTCTTGATAAAGACAACATGCGAGGACCTTTCCAATGCATGCAAGGATGGAAAAAAGAGCTATTATAAAGGCACCTAATTGCAAGGGTGCAAATGCCTGTGATAAAAGGCAACCGCCTATGATGAGAGGCGAAGACACCAAAGAGAGTTGGTGTAGGTGGAGCTGTCAAGCATGATGATGAAGGGCATAAAGCTCCAAACATAGAAATCAAGATGGAGGATTGTGAGGAATGTACCGCAACTCTCTCTTTCTATGTGATCAGTAGTAGTGATCTCTCCCATAGTGCACATAGTGGTAGAGAATTTTGGAGCCACTTTGAAGCATCTCAGTTGAAGGAGGATGCGACCACCTATAAAAGGTGAAGACACCTTAGAGAGAAGATGTGAGGGCCATAATATGAGCTCAAGTTCAGACCGCCCCATGACAACGGACGAAAACACCTCAAAGAGAAGGTGTGAGGGCCACGATATGTGCCCAAGTTCAGAACACCCCAGAGCCAATGTGATGGCTGAATATGAGTGGACAAGTGCATATGTATAGCCAATAAAGTGGTATGATGAGTATGGAGACCAATGCAAGATTGACTTTCATGGATATTGCTCTCATGCTAAAGATTAATGAGCTAAAAGACATTTGCCTTGGACAATAAATGGATGACTTGTGGAGCATTAAGACACGACTGCTAGGAATGAGCAAAGGGCATGCGCAGGTTCCGGGAACAAGTTGACTCTTGTAGGTGATGACCTCGGTAATGTCATTGTAATACTTAGAGTATGAAAATAGATATAGATCAACCTTAATGGCCTGCCCCAATGGTTAAAGGTGGAGAGCTACCTGGACTCTTAAGACTAAGAACAAGAGACTCACGGAGAAGTAAAGCGTGGTTCCTAGGGTGGAAAAAAAGGTAAACGCAATTCCTGGATGAGTAGACTCTTGGAAGAGTGGTGAGCTTGTGATCATATTGAGATACTCGAATAATGACTGTTGCACTTGGAAAGAGAAATTTCCATTTGAGGAGGTGTTGTAAGCCTTGATGTGAGGCTTGAAAAATCATTTCGGACCGAGCATAGTTGATACACTCGAAGGGGAATGTTGTGTTCCAGAGACAAGCGTTAAACACTCTTCAGATGTGATGTGGGAGACCATCTGGTTGAAGTGATCCTTTGGTGTAAGCAAGGGTGTGCTTTGGTGACTCTGGCGATTGAAAGGATTGGCAAGTACTTGTAAACTTGGCTAAAGACGCTCTCGAAATGGTAAGATTGGAAGAGCTGCGAGATGCAAGCTTGTGCTGAAGAAGCAAGCGGACAGTTGCCCTACATGAATGGCAAAAGGGGTGATTGTTATGTTTGTTGCCATTATTGTGCAACAACCATTAATGGACGGCACCGTCCATTGACAAATGCAGCAGTTAGAGGTGGAGCTGCACCAACCATGTGCAACCTATCAAATGTCAAAGTTTGGTAGCCACCATTATTGAAGAAGAGCTGGAGCTGGTGGCACCATTATTGCCTATAAATAGGCACCAAAAGAGCCAAGAATGAGAGTGAGAGGGAGCTAAGAAAGAGAAAGAAAAGAGAAAGAGGGGCTGCCAAAGGCAGCAGCCCTGCTGTCATGTGCAGCAGTGTGTGAGAGCAATGGTAGTTGAGTTTGAGTGAAGTGATCCTCCTCCTCCATGTGTGTCGTAACCTTTTCTCTATCTATCTCTAATAATATGGACTTCTCTCGTGGATGTAGGCAATTTGCTGAACCACATTAAATATTGTGTGTCAGTATTCTAAGCCTCCAATGTACAACTATCAGAATATCACTAGTTCGCGTAGGGGGTCGGAATCCCCAACACCCCTTATCATTTTATTGCAAACTCTGGTTAATTGAGATGGACACGAAAGAGGAGACTTGACGCCGGTCAATTTGATCCTCCAAGGTGCTACTCAGTAATACAAGTAAAATAAATTAAGATATAAAGAAATCACTCTTATCGCCGTATACTATCAAATTGGTACTCTAGGTTACCTTCTAGATCACTTTTTTTGGCGTGTTTGAGAATGTGGTAATTATTATTTTTCAAAGTGTTTTTCGCTTGAAAATATATTAAAATAATATATATTTTTTATTTTTTTAAAATTATTTTTGACATTAGCATATTAAACTGTTCTAAAAACACAAAAAAATATTAATTTCAAGTAAAGAAAAAAAATTTTAATTTTTTTTAAAAACATTTTGAAACACAAAACAAATATCATCTAATGAGAATTAAAAGGGTAAAAGGTGGAGTTCTCGTTTTCTTGCAAGAAACCTCAAGGCTCAAGCTTATTTTGACTCAGCAAGCACATTTACAGTCAGCATTTAAGCGTAATTTCTGCCCTTTTTTTAATACAGGTTTAGGTAATCTGTCATTTTCTCCCTCTCTTCTTTGCCCCATTTCGTGTCTATATTTCAGCTTTGGCTCCTTGTTCATTCACTGGGAGTAAAAAATAAAGGGAAAACCCCTCCACCCCTCCATGTCCAAATAAGAAAATGCTCCCTTTACCAACCTTTACCTCCAAGTGTTTTGTTGATAAATTAGTAATATTTGGTTATTGGTTAATATTAGATGTTTGTGGTAATCTTACGAACCAGGAAAATCTTTCATGATCATGACAAAAATATAACACCTTTAACATCATGTGATGAGATCGGCTTATATTATTACTATCTTTCCTAAACCTCTCCCGTAGATTAATATATATAAACCACTCCAAACTTAGTAGAAGGATGTTGTTAGTGTTAGTGACACGCTCAAAGATTGATACCGAATGTTTTACCAAAGAAGTTCTTGGAATTAAGCTATCAGACCCCCAGAAGAATTATAATCAGCAACTGGGTCTGGCTCCGAGATGTTTATGATGTCGTGAGGATCCAGGAACTGTAAACATCCAATAATTAGGATCTTTATCACGATGGCATATAAATTAATTGATCTCTCTCTCCCATAAAACTTACACGAGATAAAAATCCAATTTGAGAAAGAGGTAGTTCTTTTTCTGGGTTCATCTGAAGGGCCATGGGCCTCAGGCTATGATCCCAGTCAACATTTTCAGAGTTTAATTTACCATTTTTCTTGCTCTTTCCCCCCCTTTTGTTTGAATGTTTTGTCAAATACTAGTGCGATTACATGTTAGAGCGACAAAACTGCTAATCTCATCCGTCCACGAACTGTAGCAACTATTTGCGGTTTATGGAAACAAATCTTTGGACAAAACTTCCATATTTCCCGATTTCAAGAGCAACCAGTTTCCACTACTAATTTCATATGACGCCGTGTAAGAAATCATGGGTCCCAATAAACCGTCATAAACCGGGACCTATACACCGTATATTATGTCAAGCGACACCATGCCACGCCCATGTCTTTTATTTTCCTAGACCTTGATATTTGGCAACACGCTGGACATGACTTTTTTAGTGCTATACAGACACACATTGAACATTCTGGGATAAATAACAAAAACCAGAGAAAATGAGTCGTGGAAGCTTGCTGAAAGTCAATTTATTAACCCTCCTATAAATTATTTCTGCAACTTTCTTATGGATAACATGAAAGTGATGCAAAACCTCCCACGTGATTTGAATTATGATCTCTCGGTATCAGACCCTACGGGGGATAGTTGATAGTTGCCCATAACCGATTGATGCATATTCCTTTGATTTGTTTCTGCAACTAGTGATGACGTTTTCTTGTTGTTGTGGGTAATTTTGGAGGAATACGGAATGCGGTAAGGGGTGCTCGCGTCCACATAAATTAGGCCTTGTTTTAATGCAAGTGCAAAGAATATCGTCGGGGTGTGTGTCGGTGAATCGCTGTCGAGGGAGAAATGAGACATTATTGTTCGGAAAATGACATCTCGGTAAAGCTAAAACCACATACATTGTAGCACGAGTTTTTTATTCGAAGAATGGTGTTGATAGAAGTCTATACATGGTGGGAGAAGTAGGCGGAGGTCTCGAACAGTATGGTAAAGAGAGAAGACCTCCTACTCTCTCCCCCTTCGTTTTCATCATGATACTCAATAAAATACAAGTGTAGCTGTTTATGTTTTCTTTGTTCAGTTAGCTGAATTCAATAAATGAAGAATTGCTCTTCCTTTTATATATTAACACCTCCCACCCACAGTTATGAGCAAATTCAATTAGATATTTGCTCATAACATGCATGTAAATGCTTGCCGGTTTTGTTTTTCCTTTAAAATTACTTTTAAGCATGGAAAACTCATCAATCACATAGTAATGTAAAAAAATTCTGAGAATCTAAGAATTTATTTATAATTAGAATAAATAATGAAAAACAGAAGTATGTTAACTAGATATTTTTTAACTGTTTGGATTTTACAACTCAACACCAGTGTAGAATCCTTTTTAATTTCTTTTTTTTTTTTAATTTGAAGATAATATAGCACATTTTCTTCATCGATCTAGTCCATTGAAAATAATTCAACTTCTCTAGATATTGGATTTAAATAAAAAGTTAGTGGAAAAAATATACCTTCTGATCATAATATTTAATTATCAGGTTAATCTCTAAGATTTTAGTATAGAATCTTCTGGAACTAAGGAATACTAATTGTTAAAAAAAAACCCACAATAATATTAAAGAGAAATTTATGAACACTCAAACTTCTTGACTAATTACAAAAGCTACTCTCTCTCTCTCTCTCTCTCTCTCTATCTCTCTCTCTCTCTCTCTCTCTCTCTCTCTCTCTATATATATATATATATATATATATATATATATATATATATATATATAAAAGGTCAAAGGGTAAGTTAATACTATTTATTTCATCCATGCTTCATTGCAAACTTTTAAATGTGTTTTTTAATTTAATTTTAAATAAAAAAACCTATGCATATAGTTAATTAAATACATCGAGAACTATTTATACCAATAAATATATAAAAAAAAAAAATGTTAACACGTCTATTTAACTCGTCTCGCTGTAGGTCGAATAATATTTTTCTAACATGAAAAAATTAATGTGTAGGTGTTATTAACGCATTTTATGATATCGAGTAAAAAGTATAATCATGAATTAAAAAATTAATGCTTATATATAATAAAATATAATAAAGATCATATATGTTAATAAAAATATGTAAGATCTTAAACTAATTTTTAACATAGTATAAGAATGGAGCAATGTTGTAATTGCTATAATGAAACATCATTTCCCTAGTCTTTGTATAATAATTTTTCAAAAAAAAAAAAGTGTAAAGAAAAAAAATAACAAAAAATATGGATAAAAACAGAAAAAAAAGGTATAAATAGGTTATGTATAATGTGATAAATATTAAAAGTGTAACAAATAAAAAATAATATTTTTTTCCAATAAAAAAGTATAAAGATTAATTGGTATAACTTATAATTATACTAAAAATATTTACAAGAAAATTTCATTTCTTTTTAGTACATATATAATATCAATCAAGAGTAGCTTAATTGACAACCAAGCAACTATACGCAAGATTTTATTTTGTATCCATAAAACTGCTTGTGTCTCCTCAAAATTCCGAACGAAATTAAGCATAAAAAAAGGGTTCAATTCTCCCTCGCAATTCTGCAACTAGCTCGTTCCATGAATGATCATGCATTGTACCTGATTGCTTGTTCTTAGTGTTAAGACTTCGGAAACCCAAGAGATGCATTGACCACGAAATTGAGGGATTTATGAACGAAGATCGAGGATTGACGTGTGGCAATCATCACCCGCAACCTGAGATCTAGACCATGATTATCGATTAATTTGGTTGTTTTCTTACGTTAAGGAAAGTAATAAAGTAGAAACCCTAACCATGGAATTGTTAGGGAGGAAGGCATGCCACGTTACAGTATTATGCACGTAGGCAACAAACATGGCCTAGCTAGAGGGAATGGGGATGTTTTCACCTTTTGTTCGTGACCTGTGGATTGTATCTATATATATTTTTTGAATTGTGAGTAACATTATTTATATTTATAATTAATGCGACAAGTGATTTTCAATCTATGTGACTAATTAAACTGGTTAGATGATCAGTAACCAATATGAAGTGTTGGCTATATAAAAAAAAAAAAAATTGTGCATATGAGGTTGAAGCGTTGGTTACCTTTTTGAAATGTTGGTTACGTGTATAAAGGTGAAAATGATTTTTATTTTAGAAAAGAACACGTTATAAATAAAATAACAAAAATAAATAAAAATATATTAGTCGAAATAATAATAGAAAAATAAGATAACAATAAAAAAATATATCAATATATATACTAACAGTGATTGAAATTAATTAAAAAATAGGTCTTGTTAACTTAAATTCATTAAATTATTTTCTTAAATACTAACTAAAGGTGTATTTGTTAAGAAAAAAATATTTTCTTAAGAAAAAATTATTTTCTTCTAATTTTTTAATTGAGTCATTTTCCATTTTCTAATATGTTAAAAAATTCATAAAAAAAATAAAAACAATTATTTTCCATTGTAAAGTGATGGTAATTAGATGAGAGATATGATAATGATAGCGATAGTGATGACAATGTTGATAATGAGTGTTAAGGAGTTAATATAAAATTAAATTATTAATGAGACATCCTTTAATAGTTTAATCTTTTAAATTAAGATGATTTTTTAATATGATATTAGAGCTTAGACGTGCAAATAGTCAAGGGTTCAAATCTCATCTTTTTTTAATTGAAATTACTATTTCAACACAAGAAAGTGTT
>Ga0325400_1001960_pt1 | contig 17526 bp, 6 predicted proteins | sample PopdelMetagenome_2_FD_205662 | JGI IMG/M metagenome (GOLD analysis project Ga0325400, IMG submission 205662) | Populus deltoides microbial communities from Bellville, Georgia, United States - Xylem-PdKOR-R1 | ecosystem: Host-associated > Plants > Phyllosphere > Stem > Wood/Secondary xylem... | reverse complement strand
TGTGTGTGTGTGTGTGTGTGTGTGTGTGTGTATAGAAAATACTATAGGACTACTCTAGTGTTGTAATCTCTAACTTTACTATTGTATATTGCCCTACACATATAAATAGAAAAGGTTGGCTATGGAGGTCGACATATTACAACAGTTGTGCCTTGGTCGTGAGGCTGGTTACCAAGTCTTTGAACTTGCCACGAAGGCCACGAAATACATGGAGGTTGAAGTCTTCAAGGAAAATAGGCCGGCTAGCAGCAGCTAATTCATCAAATAATAATTTTTCTTGTTGCATATATAAAACAACTGAAGCATCACTTTGTCAAAGATCTTGTGAAGACCCATGGAGTTGCATAATGCAAGAGTTAGAAGGAGAGACGAGAGCTTTCTCAAGAGTGTGCCAAACACAATAAGAGGTTTGACAATCTACCACAAGGTGCAGTACATCCATGAAAAGAGAGGAGAGTAATGCGCTCAAAATAAGTTAATCTTGTTGCTTCTAACGAAGAAAAGAGAGGTTGATTGTCAAAGAAGAACCAGCAAAACTGTTAGAAACATGAGAGGAAAGACACGACACCGAGCCATCAACAAAGTGGAAGACACCCTGACTAAGAAGATTTGACTTCATATGCAATCACCAATAGAGATAATTGGTGTTCGTAAGCTTCAACGAAACAACTTGCTAAGTGTTGGACAAAGCAACCATAGCTGGAGTTTATGCCCCCATAATGTAAAGAGGGGCGACGAAAACATGAGAAGAAGAGCCATTGTTCTACTCTGCAAGTGAAGAAGGTTGTTGTTGTGGGAAGGCACCACCGACAGCAGCCTCTGAGTGGCTGGTCGGCTGAGTTGCAATGCCGGTTTGGTGGAGGGAGAGGGAGAGGGAGAGAGGTGTTCTGATGTGTTAAGGCTCCGATACCAAGTTGAGAAGAAGTAAGAGGCTTAACCTATGAGTTAGCCAACCTTTTCTATTTATATCTCTAGGGCAATATATAATAGTAAAAGAAAAAATTACAACACTAGAATAATCCTATAGTATCTCCTATATATATACATTCTATAATAGGGAGAATCTTCGTTTTTGATATTTTTTATAAAGAATATGGGTATTTGAAAAAGAAAAACAATGTTTATTTTGTGGGAATGTATTCAGGGTATTGGTTTTTGGATTTAGGGTGTTATATATATTTTTTAATTTTATAATAAGGGTTTTGATTTTTTGGCTTCTAGGTGTTTCCTCAATGCAGGGAAAATAACATTTTTGAAAAGGCATTTGACTGGCGAGTTCAAGATGAAATATGAGCACAAGTTTTAACTTTTGTTGTTTTAACTGAATCTTGTATGCTTGTTTGAGTTGGTTTTGTGGTGTTGAAGTTATTGATTTATTTTTGTAGTTTTGGCGAATACAACAACTATTGGTGTGGAAGTTCACCCTCAAGATTTCTTCACTAATTGTGGAAAAATTAGATTCTATTACTGGGATACATCGATCAAAAGAAGTTCAATGTTCTTACATATGGGTACTAGTAAGTTATTAGTAGTTTTTGTTTATTTCAATTCTAAATTTTTGTAACCAGTGTGTGTGAGTGTCATGATTTTTTGGGATTTATGCAACGAGGATGATTTAGCTAACTCGATGAGCATTATTCAAACTCCCATAAGCATGAGTCACTGGTGGGTCTTATATTCTTTGATTCTTTGATTGTGGTTTGTAATTGATTGTTTCATAACAAAGCTGTTGATGGGAAGCAAATTAACAGATCAATGTACTCTTTGTGCCTACTGGATTCTGTTAGAGAATAATATAAATCATATCTTGGGACCTCACCTAACAGTTTAAGCTTTTGGGTTGAGATGGTTCTTTGACATGGTATCAGAACCTTAATAACCAAGTGGTTATGAGTTCGAATCTCACCATCCCCATTTATTTGATAAAAATTAAGCACAAGCTAGTGTATGCCTGTGCAAGTTTCAAGCCCAAAGGGCTTTTACTTGAGGGGGTGTGTTAGAGAATAATATATATCATATCTTGGGGACCTCACCTAACAACTTAAACTTTTAGGTTGAGATGGTTCTTTAACATATTCTTGCTTAAATTGGACATTTGACGTACACCGGACGTTAATTGCTCGTAGTTCAAATGGCTTTTCATGTTTATTTAGGGGGCGTGGCGGATTTTTTTTCCTTCTTTTTGGATGAATGGTGGATTTGATATATAATTTGAATATGGTAAATTTATTAAAAAGTACATTTCTGCAATTTTGGTGTAAGTGATTCTATAATTTAGTTATTGTTGGTTCAATTGAGATTTAAGATTCTTATTCTAATGTTGAAAGGGCGTTTGCTTGCAAAATGGAGTGATGTAGACTCATGATGAAGAGACTTTGAAAGTTTTTCAAGCATTCTTCGGTGAATTGTGTCTTGTCACTGCGTTATGCAAGCAGTAAGCTTAACATTTTCAAGCAGCAAACATGCTTAGTGTTCCAAATTTTTGTTTATCATTCTTTTGGACGTTTACCATTGAACAATTTAAAGTCTTGTAAAAAATATAAAATCTTCCCAAATATTAACTTTATTGCAAGTTTTATTTGTCTGATTATTTTTTGTTTACGCTGATTGTGAGATGTTAATTTATGAAAAAAACATAATTTTTTTTTGTGTTGATTGTAAGATGCCAGCAAAATAATTGAAAATATCGATGAAGAAACCAACAGAATATTCTTTAAATTGGTGATTCTGTCAATGTTTATTATGTCGGTACTTTTCATTGTTGATGGATTGTCTGGCGGAAAATAGACGGTAAAAGTTTATTCTAAAAATGAAATATTTTGTTATTAATATTAAAAATTGCTGACGAAATAAAATTGTTGAAAATCGACTTTCCAACGACAATGATGTTTTTTTTTAAAAAAAACATCAACATAGTTTTGTCTAAATACCAACGAAATAATCCATCGGCATTCTTCAATTTTCTTGTTGTGACCCATCGCTTAAAGAAATCGAGTTATTTACTAGACATAATAATAAAAGGTTGCAGAACGTGCTGCATTCTGTTTTAATATGGTTTTATATAGTCTTTGCAACTAGAAAAATATCAATCATAACACACGGCACAATAATAGGACATGCTAATCATTCAAGGGAAAAGAAGGGGTGAAAATAAAAGTGTAAGTTTAATAGTTGAATTGTGCATTGAGCTTTTCTAGACAAGAACAAATGGAGCAGTTCTAAAATAGGATGCATGTGTGGGTGGGTGCATTAAGATGGATGGATGGATGACAGAATAATTAAAAAGAATATATACCAGAGTTCAATAATATTATTATTTAAATTTGTCATCCAATTTTGAAATCTTTTGGCCTCGGAAACTCACCTTTTTAACTTGTATTAAACTTGCTCGCTCGCTCCCTCCTGTGGGATCTTATGAAAACTGTGGCAGAAACATAAAACAAAGATTTTTTAGTCATTAGAGGAATATTTCATCGATCTTGAAATTCGTTAGAAAAATCATGACGTTCAGTACTTCTTTTAATTTTATAATGATTGATTTTAATATTGCTCAATTAATAAGTTAAAGGCTAAGACAAACAAAAGATGAACTCTTCTACAACCAATTAATTAAGCTATAAATCCATCAGGTCTACTTAAACTTAATTTGTTTAGCTAAATGGTCAGCTACTTCATTCCTTTCCCTTAACACATGGATGAAACTATTAATTTTGAAACATTAATTTTGAATTAGTGGTTCACCTTGCAAGATTAAGTCACCACATGATCAGCTAGGCATATCTTTTTAAGCATATCTTTTTAATTAAATGTTTGAAAATAGCTTGGTTATTTCCATATCCATGAATTGAGTCACATATCATAGTTATCAAACCCGGTTAAGGTCTCGGGTGACTCGAGGTCCTGTTTGAGTTTGTTTCATTCAAAACTCGGGCCTATAATTGACACGAAGAAAACTATTTGACCTGTTGAGTCAACTTGGAACTCGAGTGACCTGGCATAACCCGATAGAGACTCTTTTTAAAAAAAATATGTTTTTCCCCTAGCTAGAGACCTTTTTTTTTCATCTTTTTCAGTTGGTTACTAACTTATATCATATTTTACTACATAAATATTAGAAGAATATTTTATTTTTTTAATGTGAGATTTGAAATCCATCAATATATATATTTTATATTCATAAGAAAAAAATTATGTTTTTTCAATGTGGAATAAAAAAAATTAGTGTAAATACTTCAATTTAAAAGGATAAGATAATATCTTTTTAATATGGAATAAAAAAAAAATTGAAATAATCTTTTAACATATTTCCACATGAATTGTTTCTTAATTTTTTTAAAAAAATATTAAAATTTCAAATATTTTTTTTTTACTTTCTTAAATTAATTCAAATCAACAAATATAACCCGTATTCAATTTCTTAACCGGATCATTCAAACCGGGGTTGATATCTATGTCACATATAGCTAAGGCCACAAATTAACCTAGCTTGCCCTAGTAATCAATAACATCTGTCGACCAGCGCACGAACAAAGATATATATATATATATATATATATCAGTAGTTGTTGATCATTTAATAAATGATTAAACAACTTATAGTAAGAATTATTACAAAACAAATAATAAAAAAACAAAATACAGAAGATTGTTATTTCCTTAATTACTTTGACTACGGATTTGGAAACACAGTTTATATTTTAAAGTTTTTTACGCTTTAAAATATATTAAAATAATATTTTTATTATTATTTTTTAAAATTTATTTTTAATATTATATATCAAAATCATCCAAAAATATTTTAAAAATAATAATCTTAAACTACAAAGAAAAATTTAAATTTTAAGCAAATAACATTTTGGTGGCAGTGTTAAATACTCCCTTAATATTATTAGACCATTTACTAATACAAGCTGAATTTATCTCTAAATCATAACCTGTATGAGTGAAACGCTTTTCGTTGGCCTGTAACCGAGAAGAAAAATGAAACAAAATTATATAAAATCATCTTTTCATATTGGATTAAACCTTATTTAAAACTAAATCATTTTGAACTAGCCAAGTACTCCAAGCAGTACCAAAAGATAAGAATTGTTATGCCTTCTTTTAAAATTTTCCAAAAATCATGTGAGGCTATTCAAATAGTATATTATCTAGTGATTTAGAAACGCACCAAGAGATGTCCACCATGTCATAAACTTAGTTCAAAGCTGCCATGGCTAGCAAAGACCCTTATTTCAACCCACTCATCTCTTTGCAGCAAAGTTGGCTTTTCTCTCTCAAGAAAGGGAGGCTAATGAGATTGATTGGTTTTTGAAAGATTAGGTTAAAGTCTGTTTCGTTGGATACAAGATGATGATGCGTACTCCACGACAAGGGAACGGCGCGATTGAATTTCAGCATCAACATGGACTTGAAAGGAAAGCCAACATGTTCCTGGATTTCTCTTGGATGATGTCCGCTGCTACCCCACTGTATAGTTTATTCATAATAATTTCTCGCTCTCTTTAATATATAATTTGGTCAATTAATGGGTGGTTTACATTTCATTAATGTTGAGTCAGTGGATTCCCTTTCAAACTAATGTTAGATCAAATGGCTTCTCACTGTCTCGATGATAGCTCAGTCTCGCTAGTTGCAAATGCAAGTTGTGGAGTCCCAACACTTGGAAAGGCAATTGAAACAAAAGGAGAGCATATTTGTTTTTATTGGTGTAATAAGATGAAGGATTAGTTTAATTAGTGCGATAGTAATTATTGAACAGATGAGGGTCCATCAATATTGCTTCAACTTTAGCTTTGGAATGTTGTATTGATACAATTTGCTGATGATTTTTAAATCAATATTAATTAAGGAGGACACGTGAATCCATGTGAAGAGGGTCCTCCATGTTTCTACAACTCAATAAGATCCTTTGAGTGTGAGGAGAAGAAAATGATCTTAAAGCTAGGGATTGATCAACCTGATAGAATGCATGTTAAAGTTCTCTTCTGCTCAGCTTTATGTAGCCCTTGAAATCTCTGGTGTAGCCCTGGATATAAGGCATTTAATCATAGAAGCACGGATCATTTCAGTTAAATAACCCTCTGGTGTGGAAAATAACTCTTTTGAATTTGATTTCATGCATGACTTTCTTTATTCTATAATTTTAAACCTAACATATATGCAACGTATATAAGAAACATTAAGGGGAAGAAAACACTAACATTCAGTATTTGATATTCTTGTTAATAGTGTTTTCTTATACTAATATTCAGTAGATCAGCACTGAAGTATTCGCGATTATTATTTAATTACGAGTAATATATATAGAAATACTCTATTTTAAGCCAAGCACAGTTGGAACCAATACGGCAGTACTTTTGTTGCGTTTTAGAAAATGTTGGTATTTGTTCTTCATATAAGGTCAATTTTATTACATACAATAAGGGGAAATTATCTCTTTTGGTAGGCCAAAATGATTGGAAGCTAACTCAGGGAAGCATCATAAAGCAACAAAATTATACATGTAGAATCTGGACTACAAATTATATCGAGACAAAATATATTTTTCATACTTCTCACATCCCTTTTACAATGACATTAAGTGGCGAGAAGAAAGTAGAGATCCTTCTTGAATTGCATCTCTTGGGCATGATGAAAGGAAAAAGTAGTGGATGGGGTTAAGTGAAAATACTTGAATGGATTTCTCCCCCTTTTTTTCTGCCATTAAAGTTTCTGGCTCTGTTTCGATAGTGAAAGAAATATTCTGGTGTTCATTTATTGATCTTTGTTTGACCCATGCATGCTAATATCCAAATAATTGATTGTTCTTGGTTCTAACCAACCCTACAGGATCTCTGAGCAATAATAATACTGCAACTTTTCATATATCAAAAATCATAATTCAAATCCTTAAGAGAAAATGATTTTTCTACTATATTTTTTTTATATACTAACTAATCGATTAATCGAGTTATTGCTCGGAACTCGCACAACCAGTTTTATTATAATTATTTTTTTAAAATAAAATTGTTTGTAAGCAAATAGCAATATATATTCTTCATATTTTTGAATAAAAACAGAAGATATATTATTTTCATATTCATGGCATACCTATTTCAGATTGTTCTTTGATATTCTTGTTCTCGATTAAAATATTACGCCTGTGCATCATTCAAATTGCTAATAAATATTCTATATATTTTCTCCCATAAGCCCACGTGGGACTGGGTAATTAAATTAGTGACGGATCAAAATAATTATAATTTCAAGATAGAATAAGTCAACCTGTGTGAATCGATCGGATAGCAGTTGAGGAATCTAAAATGGGGCTTTGACTCTATGTTTTTCCAGACTGGCCGGACATTACTAAGTTAACAGAGCTTCTGAAAAAATTATTCGCCATGATTAATATGGTTTCGGAAGAACATATAAATGTCTTTCCTTTAATTTTCTTTAATAATTATTTATTCTATCTAGTAAGTCAAAGCCTCCATTACAAGCATGTTGCTGCTATCAAAGAAATTATATCAGAAGCGTCAGATTAATTATCGCAGTTGCCATGTCAGTTTGCACTGGATCTTCATACGAGAATTATTGATATATATAAATGATATTCATGACCAGGAATAATGATTTGGTTTCTTACTTTATCTTTTTCATCGGCCGGGGTTGCCTAAAGCCTGACGCCAAAAGCCAATATATACTTTCGAGTGAGTTTTTCTTGAAGTAATCCCCTTCAATCAAGTGAATTTTAAATTTAGTATCTCCCTCATAAAGATATTCTCAACTTCACCTTTGACATAAATAATTAATTTATTGAGATTATTCTTTAATTAAAATTTGATTGATTTTAATTTACCTGAGACTAATTCAATCATATATATCTAAACTAATAAAAAAAGCTGTTCCAATCTCTAGACTTTTAAAATTTAATCAATAATTTGAAGAGATTGAACCTTCTATTTCAATTAAGATATTTAAATTATATATATATCATACAGATCATTTATATTGAAGAATATAAACAACAAAATCAAGATATATCTTTCTTTCAATATGGTTTACATTAAAAAAAAATTAAAACATATTAAGAATTAAAAAAAATATTAAATTAAAAAGAACAAGATTAAAACTAAAAAGCCTAATCCCCAAAGAAAAATAACTCTTAAACTTTGGTATTTATTACAAGGATATAACCATCAACTAACAAAGAAATAATATATTTAATAAAATTAATTATTGTTGACACTTGGACATGATTCATCACTGATTAGACTCATAAAAAAAATATTTTATTTATTTACTTTACTTTTTAATGAGCTGATCCATAGTTTAAACTTTCTCTTTACATTTATTTTTTAGTTCGATAAATATGCTACAATCCTTGTGATTTCTTATTTATATTTTTAAATATATAAATGATGTATGCTATATTATTTGAACCTTTTAATTAAAATTAGAAAAACTTTTCTCATCAAATTATTTATAAAAAGTATTATTTGATTAAGTTTAAAAAGTTTAAGAACTAAAAATTTTTCTTAGTGGCTTTGAAATTGAAACCTCGAAGGAATATTGAAACAATTAAAACCTGTAAAGAACCTCTAAACTACTTCACCATCGACATGGATCGATCTGATATAAGTTTAATTAAAAGATACACAAGTAGCGCTCTGTTACCAACCTTTGCATTCATGCGTTTTTAATACGGAAAAAAGAAAAACGTTTAATGCCAAGACAACGAAATAATTAAGATTATTCTTCTTGATTATGCAAGAAAATGCCCCATTCTGCATGCCACCAGATTTGTCATCCAGGGAAAACTTCCAGGAAGTGTTCATGGGACAGATCTTGCTCACGGAGATAGAGTATCACCATTACACGTGAGTGGGAAAACATGTGGGGCTATAGAATGCCCTCGTAGAGTTATATTCATTGTATTGCGCACCATTAATTAGGGGAAATTGACAGAGAGAAAGTCCTCTAAACTTTAATAATTCATCCATTCAAGGTTTTTTTGTCTTTGAATTTGCCCCAATTCAACACATCTCTTGGCCATGTTTTTGATTTCCATATCTTTGGATATGAGCTTCACCAGGGATAAGATTTCCTCCCAAACTTGAAAAAAGATTGAGAAACCATCTCCTACATGTTTCAGTCCCTCACAGCAAGTTTCTCTATCTAAATTGTGTTGGTATGTGTGTTAAAGCTATAAACTAATTCCTGCTATGCATTTTCATTCTATAATGCAAGAATAAAGAAACGAAATGGAGCCGCATACTTTACTAAACCAACAAAAAGCAAATATATGTAAAATATTGTTACATGGAGCCCTGATATCATCATAGAATCCTCTCCTCTCTATTTATTTTTAATCCTTTCTGCTCTCTCCGTTTTCTTTCTTTCTTCGGTTATAGTTGTAATACGATATTAATGTTGAAAGGATAAGTGTATTTTTCAAATATTATACATAAATCTTTCATATGCACCAATGTTTCTCTGCACACAAGCCAAAGAGGATATCCTTCTGTGTATCAGTTTATTCTGTGAAACAACGCTTTAAAAATGCCACCATGCGCGCAATTCTAAGTTAGTCACTCCACTAAACCTTGTTCAAGATATTATAACTCAAACGGTCTTTTAACCATAAATCTAAATGAGGTTATATGATGAAATCCACCATTTCTTTACTTTTATTTGTAAAGTGAGATTGCAAGAGCCTGAAACAAAAGGTGAGGGTTATACAGCAAAAACCCAAGACTTGGTGATTTTGTCTGTCTACCAACCATATCAAGTACTTTTCTACATCTCCAAAGTCTAATCCATCATATCAGATATACTCTAATTCAGAAGAGCATCACTCTAAATATATTATTTATAAACTGGGATAAAATAAGCAGACAATATCCAACCAAGGTAAATCTCAATGGGGAACAATGGATGTAGAAACAAAATATTAAAAACTTGAAGATGGGAAAGAATTAAAAAGCCAGAAATCATCCTTTTATTGCATAACAGAAAGCAAAGCAAAGCAAAGCCAAGCGAAGTTTAATTAATATACGTTGATAAGCTAGCATGATTTCTTCTCTTCACAACTCTATTCTAGTATTCTTCTTTTCCTCCCAATTTAAACGCCTACCTCTTAGTACAACACAGTATCACACTGATCATGAAAATCTCCTCTCTAGCTAGCTCCTCTATCAGTAAGGCGGTCTAGCAGCATGTGCCCAAGCATAGGCGTCATGCCCTAATTGCTGAGCTCCACTTTGCATTAGATTTGGTGGCAGATAGACAGGCATAGATGAGGGATCAGGCAATCCAGCTTGTTGTCCACTGCTTCCGATCGCTGGTGGGGAATTATTAGCTCCGCTTTGGATGTGTCCCTGACCACCACTTCCAGCTTCTTCATCATCCTCTAATGGTAACCTCTCATAAGTGGCATTAGCAAAAGTTGCAGCAATGACCATGACCGGCCCTGCTGCAATTAGTGATCCAACCACACTTCCTCCAACAACCTGCCCTTGTCCGCCGGCAAGGTACACAGTCAGTCCAGTAGAGCCAGGAGGAGCCGGTCCCGGCAAAAATGCCCCAGTTAGGGACAAAATCTCAAACCTACCGTGGAGCGCGACTACAGCACCCGGTGCTGCCGGTTGTCTTAGGGTTACGTTGGCCACGGAGCCACTGCCACTAAGCACACAAACACCCCGTTGACGCCTCCGAGCGAACTGTGCCACACTCTCAGCTACATCAGCACCGCCAGCAATTTCCATGACATGGCTACGGAGGGCATTAGGGCTGTCTCGAGTCACAAAAATTGGTGGTTTGGGTTTGTTTTTCGACCCAGGAGGCCGGCCTCTAGGTCTTCGGTTACCTACCTCAACAGCACCCTCTTTAGCCTCATCTCCGGTATCTCTATCATCATCATCTTCGTCCCTTCCACCGCTTCTGTTGCTGGTTTCATTAATGGAAAGTTCACGATTGATTTTTCCTAACGAAGGTGAATTGGATGAAGAGTCAAGGCCAGGCAGGCCAACTTGACCCGTCCACCAAGGATTAGCCAGGATTGCTAATTAAGGGAACAGAAAGGAATTAAGAGAAAGGAAGGAGAAGATCACTTAATTGAATTTCAGTTGGTTTTATTTAGGAAAGGTTCGAGACCAGAAAGTCAAAGCAAGGTTTAGCAAGAAACATTTTTTTTTAAGAAAAAAGGTTGAATACCACAATCAATAGGGTTCTTTTACAGACTAGCTAGCTCCTATGCTGATGATCTTCTTCCTCAGATTTTGATGAGGGTGCATGTGAGAGAGGAAGAAAGAAATTAAGATTAGAAAAGGAGATAGCTAGGGAGAGCTTGTGAAAAGAGAGAATTAGATGCAATTGGTCATCGAATCAAGTAAAGCGTGGCACGATCGATTCAAGATCAGTGATTTTAAGAGAAAGAACAAAGAACTGATGCAAAACCCGTCATAGAATCAATCAACACACAAATAAGAGAGAAGAAAGAGAAAGAATTATAAACTAAAGCTCACTAGTTAGAGATTGGAAGTTCATCAAAGAAAATGAACTGATCTCTCAAGAGACAAAACAATGGAGCTTGTATAATTTCTTTCTTTGAATGTTGGCTCTGTGTTTTTTCTGTGCCTTTGCGTTGTGTTGTGATTCAGCAAGGTAGCTAGGCAAGGGTTTTTTTCTCCTCGACCATGTACTTTATTAATACTACGAGCTAGTACTAGCTAATAGTAACGTGATCAACAATATATTATAAGATCTTCTTTTAGAGGTCATTGAAATTAGGGTTTCGTGGGGTCTTGTGCGCGTGGGCAGGTGGGAAGCACGTCGTTTTCTCGTGCCCCAATATTACAGTATTTTTAATATGTTTTGATTCTCTTTATAAATATATTAAAATAATATTTTTATTTATTTTTTTAAAAGTTATTTTTAATATCAACAGATCAAAATAATATAAAATATTAAAAAAATTAATTTAAAATATATAAATAATATATTTTTTAAAATGCAAAAACAAAACAACCTCTTAGTTTATTAAGGTACTATTTGGAAACAAAGCTCAAATGTTTCTTGGTAAAAATTTGAATTTTTTTTAAAATTAATTTTTTTATATTTTTAAATTGTTTTGATGTGTTTGTATTAAAAATAAATTAAAAAAATTATTTTAATATATATCATATAAAAGCATTATGATAATAAAGATGATGCACGTATGACTGCTATGATCAGTTGCTCGCAACCTTTCCCTTTGCACTCTCTTCATAATCTTTGAGTCTAATAATCTCTATGTTTATGGGTCGGCCACAAGTCGTTCTCTCGCTACATAAACAAAGTCCCGTCAACTTAATTAATTACAATTCCAATTAGTGTTATATTTACTAATTATTAAATTTGATAATAATTAATTACCAGGTAGATGGAGAGCTTTTGGCTTCCTGATAATTAATGTATGGTTATAAAAAGCTCTAAAGATTGGGATGCACACTTTCGCTTCTCTCTAACTTCATATATAGCATAAAAATAAAAATAAAAAGAGTTGTAAGATCCTCGTAATTAATTATGAAATTAATAACTATATGCATGGTAATAAGATCTGTGTTGCATGCCAAAGGTCGAGTGCTCAAATTTCTAATCTTAATTAATTTCCAGACAAGAACATAAAAGGAAAACAAATTTTAAGATGTTGATGTTTAATTGAACCCCGCCCATAAAACAAAAGAAAAGGACAGGATGTTTACGCGTCACGTACGTACGTGTATGTATTGGCCAAATTATACTTGGGACTTTTTCTATTTATCTTTCCCTTTTCCCCTATCCTGATCCACGTTGCATTTACTTGTACCGAAACAAAATTAATGCTGAAATGTCTTTTCACATTACTTTGTACGTACCTCGCTAGTCATTAGGGTCTTTTCTTTGAATTTTTACTCCTACATATGAACGAACACATCCATGTCTGGTGGGTGACATCTGTAGGAGGACTGGTTATGGAGGTGCGAGTTGCTTATTTATATCATTCTACCACTACTGTTACTTTAACGAATAGCTTTGCAACCCTTGATCACCAAGGAATATGGATGGCCACCAGTACTGATCGAGCTATTGATCCTCTGACTCTTCCATTGTTGCTCTCACATTTCGGTACATTTGTAATTAAGACTCACGGACGTATAGTTCTTGCCATTACCTGCCGAGAAAAAAGGTGCATGTAAATCTAGGTGTACAATTACTGTCAGGCAGCAAAATGTTCAGAGTGCAGGTTGCAATAATTTTGTTATTATGGTATGATACTGCTGCTGCTGCTGCTGCTGCCTGGTGGTGCTGTAGATGTGTAGAGTTCATGCAAATACTGTGAAATTACGGTAGAGGCAACGAGACAGAAGTGATGGCTGCATTTGCCTTATTTAATTTATTTTAATTATGCTGGATCAACGACTGGACATCTAGAAGCCTACGACTAGGATAGGTTGAAAGAGTGTTCTTCCAAATTCGGAAGAAATCGTAAAGCCAAATAATGTTTGTCCAGCTATGGAAACTGTTCAGTGAGCTTTTGCACGTAGGAATTCTATTGCTGAGTTTTGTACGTTAAATGAATGGACGTAGAAGCCTACTCTGTTTTTTTTTTTTTTTTTTTTTAGAACCAGAGTATCGTTTGACTTTTATTAAGCTTTATTCAGCGAGAAACTACAGGTGGGAGGATCAAGAATGGATAGGCTATTGCTAAGGAAACTAGAAAACAACAGTCCTTCTGACCGGTCGGCGTGAGTTCCAGAACATCTTAACTATTTCACCATTTCTGGATTAGCCAGAACAGAAACCAAAAGATATAGGGAAGAATAGTTTGATCGGCAATTTTTATGAACATTAATTACAAGGCCTTCACCTTCCATTAATTTTGTTCTCGTGATCTAAGCTTAATGCAAATCGCCAAGCCCAAGATCTGCAAGAATGGGGAAAAAAAAATTGACGAGGAAACACGCTCAGTTAATTCACAAAATTTCCCAAGGAAACATACTAAGTTCAAAGTACAAATAGACAGATTTAGTTGAATCATTTAAAACTAAACCCCTACAAATTAATCAGTTAAAGAGACATCTAATAGAACCACAACCGACAGGATCCTAATCAGTTACACAAAATTTACAGCGGAAGTTAACCATGTAAACTGTAAGATTAAGATCCATTGAAGAAGAAGCGAGTGAAAGCAACGGTCTGAAATTCTGAATCCAGGCTTGTTTTAGAATTTAGTGGATTTCTCCATGTGCTGTAGTTTCAGTGGAGAGAAATGCTCAGAGTAAAAATCCGAGGGTCAACGTATTGCATCATGGCGAAAAAAATAATGATTTCAACATTTGGTTTCGTGCAGTGGAAATCCCCACCGCTTCGTCTGGAGATTTCCTTGTACAACACTAAAAAACACTGCATGCTAACATGCCTTGACATTTTCTGTAAGTTCTAACAATTGCTTCCACTCCATGATTACTTGAAAACACCAGAACACGGTAAAGCACGTAGTATACGTTCAATCACAGGCCATCTCATTGCGGATACGGTAAACCATGAGTTATCTTCCAACTTAAGAAAGGACATGGTCATTGCACTTGGAGCACCCTTGCAAAATCCCATTGTCAATCAAGGACTTCAAAGGTGAGGTACTCATAATTCTGCTTCAACCTTGCTTCAAGTATACAAGGACCCTGCAAACAAAATGTTAATCAGCATCAATGGAAGATATATGTTCAGGCCATGCATCTCTTGAGTAGAATTTACCTTCCTCTTCAATTTTGGTTTCCTATGCTAAAATGTAGAAAACTTTTAGCTCAATGGAAGCTGACCAAGATTTTGAAACTTTATAAATTTGGCAGGGAGACAACTTTAATTCACTTTGTATGAACAGTTTAACAGTAGTAAGAAACTGGTCGTGAAAAGCTTTGGCCCTTTCAGATATGAAACAGTTATTTTGCAAATGATCCAACATTAATTCATTTACCTAATGAGATAATACAGAATTAAAAAGGAGAGGATGAAAAACCCTGCAAGGGCACATGTTCTCCTACTTGATTTCTTTTCAAATACCTGCATAGCAAGAACTTTATTATGCTCAGCTATTTCCACGCAGCTAAGTAAATAAAAAATAACTGCAAAGTAGTTCTAGCTTATTACCATCTTGAATCGATCCATGGTTCCTGACATTATACCCCTCGATGTGTCCATGTCGTTGCCCTGATTTTACAACAGATTTCGCTCAGAATAAAGAAGTTGAAATTGTTTTCCCTAAATTTGGGACTGTCAATCAAAAAATATAAACCATATACCATTCGATCAAGCAAACGGTTTTGACTCTCCACTTCCTCATGTATATCACCTGTTAACTGTAAACAATATGTATACATATCATGAGTTGCTTCAAAAAGAAAATTTGGATTTATTTACCAGAAAATGCACTTAAACATTTATATGCATCATCAGCCAAAAAAAAAACTACTTAATTTGCAGGAAAACATCAATCCTGTATAACTTTCATTTCTCTTCCATGATCAAAATGGTGTCTTATCAATAAAGAATTCCAATAGGCTGCAGCAACAGAACTTCTAGTATTACACAGATGCCTGTGAGAATGCACGCAAGAGAGTGCATGGCATACAAAACTTTTTTTACTTAAAAAATAAAAGGATTTTATTAGATAAAAAATGGAGAGGATATACAAATAGGAGGATCAGGAAACTCCAAAGACAAACAAAAATCTAAATAGAAGGGCTCTTCAATCCCTCTGACTATCTGCACATACATACAATTACACAGGTATAATTCATCATAAAAGCGGAACCAACATGAACAAATTTATCTGTGTGTGAAGAGTGTGTGTGTGTGACATCAATTGAGTACATACATTACAGGAAGCTATAACAAAAAGGGTGGCATATTAGGTGATGTAACATTTTGAATCTGCTTTCTTCAGTTAATGTTAAGCAACACTGGCACTATCCTTCCATTCCCTGCTCCATCATACGCCTAGGAGAATTTGATCTGGGATTTGCAATTTGTATGCATAAGCATAGCGAAACTTCACAGGGTGCTATACAATATTAGCACATAAAACAATCACAAATTTCAATGGATTTTTTATATATATAAAAAAAACTGGTAAACATGAACTTTCCAAAAAAAAACGAACAGAAAAAACACCTGAACACAAAAGGCAAGGATAACTAGATAAGTACAGACCAGAAGCCCCTGAACGGTTTCAACCATGTGCAAGCTTGTTTAACATGCATCTCACCAGTAAGAACCTTATTACTGCCCATCATTGACAAACAACAAAAGATGCTAGTGCTGTGTAACAATAAAAAAGATGATTGTATTGTATTGTATTGTATTGTATTGTATTGTAATTGTACCATGTCAACTTAGTTCAGAATACTACTCAACTATACATCGGCAACAACATTCAAAACAAGTCTGAAATGAAAGAGCATTGTGCATGTCATCCCAAATTAATCATGACACGGTACAGATTTCATGAACCAAGAACGTAAAAACAAAGGCAGGTTCAGGCAGCAGTGTATTTAATATGAAAGGAAGTAAATTAAATAAGGAGCGATGCAAAGGATTAGTTTTAAAGTTTGGGAGAGAGGCATACTCTCTTGAGGAAAAGAACTCTGTCTTGCAATGTGTGGACAGCCTTATCATTGTCATGGTCGTCGGTTTCGTGGGAAAAGGAAGAGGATGGCCTAAGACCTCCTTCTTCAAGCCCATCATCAAAGAGAGCTGTTCTCGAATTTCGATGCTCCCTGCCATCATTTTGAAAATACATTCAAGCAAATCGAAATCGAAATGCATACACAGTCTGTTATAATTTTAATTAGAAAACGAAAATGAAACCCTAGAGCTAGGATAGAAAGAAATAACCAAGCTAGATGTGATTTAGATTAACAAAAGTCATATTGGATTGAGATTGAAAGGAGTATCTGATTCGTTAACTAACCTTCTGTAACTCATTGGCTGCTGCTGCTGAATCAATGATCAAAATGCTGGTTTCTGCTTCTCTATGCGGGTGTTTGGTTGCTGAGAAAATCTTTAAAAAAAAAGAGCACAAGCCGGGATCCGGCCTCGAATTTTGTTGGTTTTTGTTTTTTTAATTGAAAAAACTAATTACTGGGCCATAATAACAATCCGGCGAGAATATTGACTTGCTGAAAGTTTATCCACCGAGAGCGTCTTGAGCCTTCCAAGAAGGCCCATTATTTTTTAAGGTATGCCCCAATCATTTAATGAAGATGGTGAGGCCTAACTTTCTCAAATTCAACTGTGTGTTTTGAGAGAAATTATTGGGTGCATCAGAAATTGTATTTCATCCTTTCACCATTCTTTTTTTTTTAAAGTATAGGATTCATTATAAAAATAAGTTATAGTTTTACATTTTTATGAAACAAAACGAATACAATTTTTGATATACTAAATAATTTTTTTTATATATCAATTTTTTCCCCATTACATAAAAATACTAAAACACGTGAGATGTTTATTGTTGAGCCAGCA
>Ga0325400_1001959_pt1 | contig 17533 bp, 19 predicted proteins | sample PopdelMetagenome_2_FD_205662 | JGI IMG/M metagenome (GOLD analysis project Ga0325400, IMG submission 205662) | Populus deltoides microbial communities from Bellville, Georgia, United States - Xylem-PdKOR-R1 | ecosystem: Host-associated > Plants > Phyllosphere > Stem > Wood/Secondary xylem... | reverse complement strand
CGAGGCGTTGCACGGCGTTGCCCGCGCGGGCGAGGCGACGATGTTCCCGCAGGCGATCGGCATGGCCGCGACCTGGGACCGCGAGCTGTTCCGGCTGGAAGGCGAGGTGGTCGCGACCGAGGGCCGGGCCAAATACAACCAGGCGCAGCGCGAGCGGAATTTCGACCGCTATTACGGGCTGACCTTCTGGTCGCCCAACATCAACATCTTCCGCGATCCCCGCTGGGGGCGGGGGCAGGAGACGCTGGGCGAGGACCCGTACCTCGCCGGCACGCTGGGGGTCGACTTCATCAAGGGGGTGCAGGGGACCGACCCCCGCTACTACAAGGGGATCGCCACCCCGAAGCATTTCGCGGTGCACAGCGGGCCCGAGCCGCTGCGCCACGGCTTCAACGTCGATCCGAGCCCACGCGACCTGACCGAGACCTACCTGCCCGCGTTCCGGCGGTCGATCGTCGATGCACAGGCGGCGTCGCTGATGTGCGCGTACAACGCCGTCGAGGGCAGCCCCGCCTGCGCGAGCACCAAGCTGCTTTCCGACATCCTGCGCGGCAGCTGGGGCTTCCACGGCTTCGTCACGTCCGATTGCGGTGCGGTGGACGATGTGACCACGGGGCATCGCAAGACGGCGGACAATGCGGCGGCGGCGGCGCTGGTCATCAAGGCAGGGACCGACACCGGCTGCAACTTCAAGAACGAGATGCTGGAACTGCCCGCGGCGGTGAAGCGGGGGCTGATCACCGAGGCGGAGATCGATGTTGCGCTGAAGCGGCTGTTCGTCGCGCGCATGAAGCTGGGGCTGTTCGACCCGCCCGCGCGGGTGCCGTTCGCGGCGGTCCCGGTCACGGAGAACCACTCGGCCGCACATCGCGCCATTGCGCTGCGGGCGGCACGCGAGTCGATCGTGCTGCTCAAGAACGACGGGGTGCTGCCGCTCGCGGCCGGCGCGCGCAAGATCGCGGTGGTGGGGCCGACCGCGACCTCGCTGATCGGGTTGCAGGGCAACTACGCGGGCACGCCGGTCGACCCGGTGCTGCCGCTCGACGGCATGGCGGCGGCGTTCGGGGCGGGGCGGGTCGCGTTCGCGCAAGGGGCGCCGTTCGTCGCCGAGCTGCCGGTGCCGGTGCCCAGGACCGCGTTCGGCGCCGGGCTGACCGCGACCTTCTTCAACGGCCCCGACTTCAAGGGCCCGGCGGTCGCGACGCGAACGGTGCGCGAGGTCGACGTCAACTGGGACCAGGTGGCGCCCGCGCCGGGGGTGAACCGCAACAGCTATTCGGTCCGCTACTCCGGCACGATCGCGCCGCCGGCGCCCGGGACCTATGAACTGGTGGTCGATGCGCATCGCTGCGACCTGGGCGACGCGCGCGAGCGGTACCGGATCGCGGTGGACGGCGCGGCGCCGGTCGCGTCGGTATCGGACTGCAAGAAGGCGGGCGGGGCGGGGACCGGGCCGACCGTGACCTTCACCGACACGCGGCCGCGCGCCTTCACCTTCGAGCTCGCGCATCCGGCGGGGCGGTCGGGGAGCCTGACGCTGTCGTGGAAGGCGCCTGCGGCCGCGCTGCGCGACGAGGCGGTGCGGGCGGCGCGCGACGCGGACGTGGTGGTCGCGTTCGTCGGGCTCAACGCGTGGCTGGAGGGCGAGGAGATGCCGCTCAAGGTTCCGGGCTTCGACGGGGGCGACCGTACCGCGATCGACCTGCCGGCCCCACAGGCGGCGTTGCTCGACGCGCTGGAGGCGACGGGCAAGCCGGTGGTGATCGTGATGCAAAGCGGGTCGGCGATCGCGCTGGGCGAGCGGGGCCGCAAGGCGAAAGCGGTGCTTCAGGCCTGGTATCCGGGCGAGGCCGGCGGGCAGGCGATCGCGGAGGTGCTGAGCGGGCGGGTGAACCCCAGCGGGCGGTTGCCGGTGACCTTCTATGCCTCCGCCGACCAGCTGCCGGCGTTCGGCGACTATGCGATGGCGGGCCGGACCTATCGCTACTTCACCGGCAAGCCCGAATATGCATTCGGGCATGGGCTGAGCTATTCCCGGTTCCAGTACGGCAAGGTGTCGCTCGCGACGCCGCGGGTCGCGACCGGCGCGGAGCAGACCGTCAGCGTCGCAGTGCGCAACACGGGCAAGGTGGCGGGGGACGAGGTCGCGCAGCTGTACCTTACGTCCGAAGGGCGCGAGGGGGCGCCGGTGCGGTCGCTCAAAGGGTATGAGCGGGTGCGGCTGGCGCCCGGCGAGAGCCGGACGGTGACATTCCGCCTAACGCAGCGCGATCTGGCGCTGGCGGATGCGGACGGGGTGATGCGGGTGCGGCCCGGCCGGGTGCGGCTATGGGCCGGCGGCGGTCAGCCCGGCACGGGCGCGCCGGGCGCGGCCGGGCAGTTCGAGGTGACGGGGGAGGCGACGCTGCCCCGTTAACCGCCCGCCGGCTGGGGCAGCTTGGTGCCGAGCAGCACCAGCCGGTCGCCGGTGATGCCGAACCAGTGCGGCACGCCGGCAGGGATCAGGAAGGTGTCGCCGGGGCAAAGCGCGCGGGTGGCGCCGCCGTCGATGCGGCTGCCCTCGACAAGGCCGGGACGGGTGGTCGATGCGTCCGCCATGGTGCCGCCCGACACCAGCGTGCCGCTGCCCGCGAGCACCGTGGCGTATTCCGCCTCCTCGGGATGCACGGCGGGGCGGCCGGGCTTTTTCCAGATCTCGATCGCGGCGACGGCGCTGCCGCCCTTGACCAGCGGCGCCCAGGCGAAGCCCTGGCCGGGCTTCATGGTGCGGTCGAGCGCGGCGACCTGCGCCTTGACCTCCGCCGCGGTGGCGAAGCTGGTCGGGTCGGCGGCCGACACCGCCGCGGGCAGGCTCCACACCGCCAGGATCATCGCCACGTTTCGCATCATTGTCTCCCGTGAACGCCATCTGGCGCTTGTCCGGCGGGCACGCTAAGGGGCCGGTCACCGGCGACGCAAGTCGTTTCGGCAGCGGCGCGCGGGCGTGGCGAAATGGTAGACGCAGCGGACTCAAAAAGGGGTTTGTCTACGAGGCGAGAGAATGTTGCGACAAGCCGAAAACCCGTGTCAAAACGTGTAGTTAGCTGGCAGTCGACATTTGGTGTTTTTGAGAGGCTTTTTGGTCTAGGAGCCACATAGGAGCCAAGCGGTCCTACGAAGCGTGCCGGCTTAGCGGCTCTACTCGGACGCTGCTCGGTCGAGCGTACGGACCGGCGGTTTGGATCTGGAATAGCCTCGCACACTTCAAGGTGAGAGTGGACTGGAAGCTATTCCGGGCGAAGCTGATGGAAGGCGGGGGCACGAACACGTTCAACCAGGACCAGCGTGTAACCGATGAGCTGGAGCAAGACCGCCGCAGCAACCGGTTGTAGTTAATCTCGTACCGTTCGAGTAGAGATCGGGACCGCGGCGGCCGACGTTCGGCTGTGGCTCTTCATGTCTGAAGGATCGCCGATGTCATCGCCGGACACGAGCGTCGCCTGCTACCGCAAACAGATCGCCCGCCGGCCCACCGTCACCTCGGAAAATACGCCGCCATACGGGCGCCACTCACGGCCGGGCGAGTGATCGCCAGTTGCGGCAAGGCGCGGTAGGGCGTGCATACCCTCGAGCTGCTGCTCCTGCTGATCGCCGCGGCGGTCGGCCTCGCCTACCTGGCGCAGCGACTGCGCGTGCCGTTGGCCGTGGCGCTCGTCCTGGGCGGCATCGCCTTAGCGTTCGTGCCGGGTATCGGCACGGTCGAGCTGGAGCCGGAACTCGCGCTGGCGCTGTTCCTGCCGCCGCTGCTCCAGGCCAGCGCCTACCGCACCGACTGGCCGGCCTTCCGCTACAACCTACGCCCCATCCTGCTGCTCGCGGTGGGCGCGGTGTTCTTCACCGCGGCGGCGGTGGCCTTGGTCGCCCATCTCCTGGTGCCGGGCTTGCCCTGGTGGGCGGCGGTGACCCTGGGCGCGATCGTGGCGCCTCCTGACGCCGTGGCGGCCGCGGCCGTGCTGAAGCAGGTCAGGCTGCCCCGCCGCATCGTCACGGTGCTGGAGGGCGAGAGCCTGATCAACGACGCCTCCTCGCTGGTGCTCTACCGGTTCGCGGTGGCGGCGGTGTTGGCGGGCACGTTCAGCGTCGGCGAGGGCGTGTTCCAGTTCTTCGGCGCGGCGCTGGGCGGGGCGTTGGCCGGCTGGGCCGTGGGGCGGGTCGCCGTCTGGGTGTTCGCGCTGCTCGAGGACACGCTGCTCGACATCACCACCAGCCTGCTCGCCGGCTTCGCGGCATACTTCCTGGCGGAGGCGTTCCATGCGTCAGGCGTGCTGGCGGCGGTCGCCTGCGGCCTGGTGCTCGCCCGGCGCCAGCACGCGGAGTTCAGCGGCGAGAGCCGGCTCGACCAGGCCACCGTGTGGGGCTTTGTCGAATTCCTGCTGACTGCGCTCGTGTTCATGCTGATCGGGCTCCAGCTGCGCGGCATCGTCGGGCGGCTGGGCGGCTATGACGCGCGGACGCTGGCGCTGCTCGGTGCGGCCGTATCGGCGACGCTGATCGCGGGCCGGTTCGTTTGGGTGTTCCCGGCGGTGTGGCTGCCCCGCGCCGTATCGCGCGATCTGCGGAAGAAGGATCCCATGCCGCCCTGGAGTCACGCCACCGTGCTGTCCTGGGCGGGGATGCGCGGCGTGGTAAGCCTGGCGGCGGCGCTGGCGCTGCCGCTCCGCTTCCCGGAACGCGACCTGATCGTGTTCCTGGCCTTCTGCGCGATCTTTGCCACGCTGGTGCTCCAGGGCACGACGCTGGGATGGGTCATCCGCCGGCTGGGGCTGGAGGAGACGGAGGAGCCCCTGCCGGAGCCGGAAACCGCGCTGGCGCGGGCGCGGCTGGCGGCGGCGGCGCTGGCGGCGGTGCGGGGCGAGCTGGACCGGCCGGACGCGGAGCACGCGGCCGCCGCGGCCGAACTGGTGGAGGAGTACAAGGTCCGCGCCGAGCGGGCGAGCCTTCACGGCCAGGACGCGGAGACCCGCACCGGCCAGCTGGAGGCGCAGCACCGCCTGCGCCTGGTCGCGATCGAGGCGGCGCGCGGCGCGCTGGCCGGGGAGGTGGACCGGATCGACGGCGACGCACACCGGGAACTCGGGCAGGAACTGGACCTGGAGGAGCAGCAGGTGCGCCGCGCGCTGGGCGAGGCCTGACGGCCCCGCCGCCGGCGGCGTCTCAGCTCTGAACTTTCCGCCGCCGCAGATAGGCCTGGAGCCCGGGCCGCACCCGCAGGAACGCCGCGTAGGCGCGGTCCAGCAGCACGAGGACGCGCGGCCGACGCGCCAACAGTCCCAGAGGCCGCAGCAGCGGCACCGCACGCCACATCGCCGCGAACGCCGCCGCGCCGACCAGCACCGGACCGTCGCCCTCTCGCGCGTGGAAGCGGGCCAGCAGCGCCGCCCGGTCGAGCGGGCAGGACGCGTCGGGCGCGGACACGTCCTCGAACGCGATACGGCCCGCCTGGTCCAGGCGGCGGACCAGCGCGATCTCGCGCCGGCACAGCGGACAGGCGCCGTCGTACCAGACCGTGACCGCCGCCGCGCTCACGCCCGGTTCCGCTCGCGCACCCGCTCGGCGAGCAGGGCGGCGAAGCCGAGCCACGCCGCGAACGGCACGGCGGTGGCGGCGGCGACCCGGTCCACGCGGCTCGCCGCCGCCGCGTAGCCGACGCCCGTGGCGACCATGGCGCCTGCCGCCGCAGCGCCGGCGTCCAGGTCGCGCCGCCGGAAGAACACCTCCGTCCAGCCGCCCACCATGGCCGCGTTCACCAGCCAGAGACCCAGCGCCGCGTCGCGCGCCGGGCCGCCCGGCCGCCGCAGCAGGCGATAGGCGCCGACCGCGAGCCCGGTCTCCAGCATCGGCCACACGGCGCCGAACACGGCGTCGGGCGGCGTGAAGCCCGGCTTGCGGAGCCGCCCGTACCAGCGCCGGATCGCGGGATGCGCGTCGTCGGGCGCGTTCCGCCGCCCGACCAGCGCACTCGCGCCCAGCACCGCCGCGGCGACGCCGGCGGCCGCGACGCGGGACAGGCCGGGACGGCCGGCCGGGCGCGCGGGAGGTGCGACGAAGTGGTCAGCGTTCTCGTACATTCCCACACAGCGAAACGCGGGCAGGGCCGTTCCCGAAGTGGCCGGCTTCCGGCCCGCGGGCGACGCCGGACCCGGCGAGCCCCAATCAGGCAGGAAGGCCAGCCCCGACGGACGGACGGGCCTGGACGCCGACGAGGCACAGCCGCAGCCTGCCCATCATCCGCACCACGTCGTCGGGCGCGCGGCCAAGCCCGTCGGCGACGTCGCGGAGCGACCCGCCCAGCCGCGCGCGGCCACGCAGGTCGGTGATGTCGCTCTGCGTCCAGCGGCGGTGCGCGTTCACTCCGCCGCTCCCACGACCGAGCCGCCCTCGGACTCCCAGTCGCCGGCGCGCGCGCGATCCGCCGCGTGCCCGCCCGCCGTCCGTGCCTGGTCCGCAACGCGCCGGTACAGGTCCGCCATCGCGCCGTGGGCGTGCTCGGCGCAGCGGTCGTCTGCGGCGTCGCGCAGCACGTCTTCCGCGGCGGCTCGCCGGGAGAAGTGCTCGGTATTTGCTGCGAAGGTCATGCTAGTCTCCTCGTGCGGTCACCGTTCCATGATCCTGCGGAACGTCGGGCGCAGCTGCGTCAGCGGACGGCGGACGAGTTCCGGTCCGACCGCCCGCGGTCCGGGTTCTCGCTCATGTCCTCCAGGGCGCAGGCGTCCCGCGCCAGCGCGGCCCGCAGGTCTGCCGGCCGGACGACGCGGGAGGTGGAGCCGCCCCGCGTCTCGACCACCAGGTCGATGCTGGTCGCCACCAGCACCGGGTCGAAGGCGCCCTGGTGCACCTCCTCCAGCGTGTGGATCGCATAGCTCCCCGCCGGGAGCTCGCGCGCGTCGCGCCCGATGCGGAAGGGATGATCGAAGCGGACGGTTGAGGCCGTGGTCCGCGTGCCGCCGGAGTGCACGAGCACCTCAGAGCGCCCAAGTGCGCAGCGGCGTGCGGCGCACGTCGCCGGTCAGCAGATTGCGCCCGAAAGCCGCGCGCATCGTCTCGGTCGCGGTCATGTTCATCAGCACGACGCGGGTGCCGCCGGACGCGAGCGTCTCGATGGCGCTGACGGCGGCGCCGTGCTTCGCGCACGACTTCTGAACTTCCACCTCGGTGGCGTTGACGTTGATGGCGCGGGACATGACTGCTCCTCGTTCAAGCGGGAGCGCGAAGCCGTCTCTCAGCCGGGCCGATGCTCATGCCGGAAGCCCAGTAGTCAAGATGTGGGGACGGCGGCGGCATTCTACAACCGGCACTCCCGGATGGCCACCTTGCGTGGCCAGGCGGGACGCCCCAGTTATGCTGCACTGCACAAAGCCGGCCTGCGCGGCAGTCGCAGCGCCGGTGCGCCGCTCCCCACTGTCCGCGAAGGAGCACCGCCCATGCGCTCGATCTCCGACACCATTGCCCGGTATGGGGCCGCGGTCGCCGCCGTCCGGACGCCCGGGCAGGGGGGCGGCGAACTCGTTCCCCTGGAGGAGTTCGGGCGCAATCCGGGGGCGCTGCGCGCGCTGATGCACGTGCCGGCCGACCTGCCGGCGGGGGCGCCGCTGGTGGTCGTGCTGCACGGCTGCACGCAGACGGCCGCGGGCTACGACGCCGGGTCGGGCTGGTCGACGCTGGCTGACCGGTTCGGGTTCGCGCTGCTGTTCCCGGAGCAGCAGCGGGCGAACAACCCCAACCTCTGCTTCAACTGGTTCGTGGCCGCGGACACGCGGCACGGCGGCGGCGAGCTGGAGTCGATCCGCGAGATGATCGTTGCTACGGTGGACAGGCACGGCCTCGACCCGGCGCGCGCCTTCGTGACCGGCCTGTCGGCGGGCGGCGCCATGACGTCGGTCATGCTGGCCTGCCACCCGGAGCTGTTCGCGGGCGGCGCGGTCGTCGCGGGGCTCCCCTTCGGCACCGCCGCGGGCGTGCCGGAGGCGATTGAGCGGATGCGCGGCCGCGGCCACAACCGGGCGGCCCTGAGTGACAGGGTGCGGGCGGCGTCGGCACACCGCGGCCCCTGGCCCGCCGTGTCCGTCTGGCACGGCACCGCGGACGTCACGGTCGATGCCGTCAACGCGGCGATGGTCGTAGACCAGTGGCGCGGGCTGCACGGCGTCGGCGCGCCCAACGTGACGGAGCAGGTCGATGGCCAAGTCCGCCGCGCCTGGCACGACGCGGCCGGGCGCGCGGTGCTGGAGGAGTATGCGGTCGCCGGCATGGGCCACGGCACGCCTCTCGCGACGTCCGGCGACGAGGCGTGCGGCGTGCCCGGGCCGCACATGCTCGACGCCGGCATCTCCTCTACCTACCGGATCGCGGCCTTCTGGGGCATCGTGCCGGCCGTGGCGCCGCCGCTGCCCGCCCCGGCCGAGCCGGCTGCGGCGAGTGCCCCGCCGCGGGCGGCCTCCCGCCTCGATCCGGCGGCGACGATCAACGACGCGCTGCGCGCGGCGGGGCTGATGCCGTGAGGCTGCTTATCCGGCACCGGACGACCTACCGCTACGCCCGGCCGGTCCGCTTCCTGGACCACCGCCTACTCCTCACGCCGCGGGCGGGTTGCGACGTGAGGACGATCCGGTCCGACCTGCGGGTCGACCCCGCGGCCGAGCTGGTCTGGAGCGAGGACGCGGCCGGCAACACGGCGGCGCTGGCGCTGATCGCCGGGCCGGCGGCGGTGCTGACGATCCTGGCCGAGCACGAGGTGCTGCACACGGCCGAGCCCTACCCGATCTTCCGGCTGGACCCGGCCGCGCACCGCCACCCCTTCGCCTACGCGGCGGGCGACCTGGCGCTGTTCGGGCCGGCGCTGCTGGGCGTGGACGCGGAGCCGGGCCTGGAGCGGTGGCTGGACGGCTTCCGGGCCGGTGCGCCGGACGACACGCTGATGCTGCTGAACGCGCTGAACGAGGCGGTCGGCGCCGCCGTCGCCTACCGCACCCGCGACGAGGAGGGCATGCAGGCGCCGTCGCGGACGCTGGAACTGCGCAGCGGCTCGTGCCGCGACCTGGCGGCGCTGTTCCTGGCGGCGGCGCGGCGGCTGGGCTTCGCGGCGCGCGCGGTGTCGGGCTACCTGTTCGACCCCGGGTCGGCGGCGGGCGACGCGGGTGCCACCCACGCCTGGTGCGAGGTGTTCCTGCCCGGCGCGGGCTGGATCGCCTTCGACCCCACGCGGCGGCGCGTCGGCGCCGTGGACCTGGTGGCCACGGCGGTCGGGGCGACCAGCGACGCGGTGTTGCCCGTGGTGGGCGGCTTCCTGGGCGACGCCGCCGACTTCACCGGCATGGAGGTCGAGGTGGTGGTGGAGGCGATTCCGCCGGACGAACGGTGACGCCGCCGCGTCACCAAACGCCGCGGCCCGCGTTGGACATCCCGACGATCCGGACCGCCGGAGCCGCCCACCCCCTTCGCGAAAGGCACCCCGGTGCAGGACGACACGGACCACGACATCCAGCGGCTCCGCAGCCTGCGCGCCACGCTGGGCGAGATCGATTCCAAGCCGCGGAGCGGGGGTGGCGAGCGGGACGGGGCGGAGGCCGACTGCCGCGCGCAGATCACCGCGATCGAGCAGGCCTGGCCGGACGACCGGCTGCTCGAAGCCTATCGCGCGACCGACCGGCAGGCCAGTTCCGCCGCCAGCGCGTCGTAGGTGAACACGCCCTCCGTGACCTTGTGCGGCCCGCCGCTGGTGCGCGCGCGCGCCCAGACCTCGATGCCGACCGCGACCGACGTGTTGCCCTCGCGCTCCAGGCGGCAGAACACGCTGACGTCGTCGCCGACCGATACCGGCTTCAGAAACTCCACCGCGTCGATGCGCACCGTGACCACGCGCCGCCCGGAATGGGCGACGGCGAAGGTGCCGCCGGCCAGGTCCATCTGCGACAGCGTCCAGCCGCCGAAGATGTCGCCGCTGGCGTTGGCGTCGCGGGGCAGCGCCACCGTGCGCAGGTGCGCGCCGCCGGGCGGGCTGGGAAACTCGTCGTTCACCGGTCGCTCCTGCCGCTGTCCGCCTCGCCCAACGCCGCGCCCCGCGCTTCGGGCCCGCGGGATCGACCCGCGCGCCCGGCCGTTCAGCAGGGACCGGCACACCGCCGCGGATACGCGGCGACGAGGTGCCCCATGACCGTCAAGCTCAAGCCCCTGGCGCGCCAGGCGATCGTGGTGACCGGCGCGACCAGCGGCAACGGCCTGGCCACCGCCCGCGAGGCCGCGCGCCGCGGCGCGGCGGTGGTGCTGGTGGCGCGCAACGCCGACGAGCTGGACCGCGTCCGCGCGCGGATCGAGGTGGAGGGCGGACGCGCCGCGACCTGCGCCGCCGACATGGGCGACGAGGCTTCGGCCGAGCGGATCGTGCGGGTCGCGGTCAAGGCATTCGGCGGCTTCGACAGCTGGATCAACAACGCGGTGGCCGCGACCTACGGCACGCTGGAGCAGGTGCCCGTCGCCGACCACCGCCGCGTGTTCGACGTAGGCTATTTCGGGTTCCTGTACGGCTCGCTCGCGGCCGCGCGCCACCTGCGCGCGCGCGGCGGCGGCGCGATCGTCAACGTCGGCTCGATCCTGGGCGACCGCGCCGTGGTCCAGCAGGGCCCGTACTGCGCCACCAAGCACGCGGTGCAGGCGCTGACCGACGTGCTGCGCATGGAGCTGGAGCGCGACGGCGCCGGGATCAGCGTCACGCTGGTCAAGCCGGGCGCGATCGACACGCCCTTCCCCGAGCACGCGCGCAACTACATGGACCAGCCCGCGCGCCTGCCGCAGCCGCTCTACCGGCCGGAACTGGTGGCGGACGCGGTGCTGTTCGCCTGCGCGCACCCGCGCCGCCAGCTCTACGTCGGCGGCGGCGGGCTGCTGTCGTCGATCGTCGGGCAGGTCGCGCCGCGGCTGACCGACAAGGTCATGGAGGCGTTCGCCAGGCGGGCCCAGCAGAGCCCGTCCGATCCGGGCGACCCCGCGCGGCTGGACAATTTGTACAAGGCGCGGGCGGACGGGACCGAGCGCGGGTCGCAGGACGTGCGCGCCCGCCGGACCAGCCTGACGCTGGAGGCGCAGAAGCGGCCGGGCGCGACCGCCGCGCTGGCGCTCGTGGGCGGGCTGCTGGTGGCCGCGGCGTTCCGGTCGCGGGGCCGATGGCCGCAAGCCTCCTGACCTCCGCTCCGTAATCCTATTTCCGGCGCCCGGTGACCTTCCGCAGCACCCGCGACAGCTCGTTGATCGAGTAGGGCTTGTGCAGCAGCTCGAAGCCGTGCGCGCCGTCCCGGGCCAGCACGCTGCTGTAGCAGCTGGTCAGGGCCAGGGGCAGGTCCGGGTAGCGCCGCCGGACCTCCTGACCCAGCTCGATGCCCGACATCCCCGGCACCACCACGTCGGAGAAGACCACGTCGAACCGCTCGCCGTCGTCGCCCAGCTTCCCCAGCGCTTTAGGGCCGTCGATCGCCAGCACCGTGTGGTAGCCCAACTCGGACAGCGCCTGGGTGGCGAAGGTGCCGACCTCCGCATTGTCCTCGACCACCAGGCAGATCGGCCTCCGACCAGCCCAGGATGGCGGTCCGGGCCGGGCTGATCCGGACCCAGCGGCCCTGCCGGTCGGCGATCAGGAACGGGTCGCGCGAGAGCTTCCACAGCCGGTCCAGCTCGGTGGTGCGGGCCCCCACCTCCTCCTCCAGCCGGTCGTTCAGCGCCTGAATCCGCGTCTCGGCGCTGCGGCGCGCGGTGATGTCGTTGAACAGGATCGCGACCCGATGGTCGGCGGGATCATTGATCCGATAGGCGTGGACGTCGTACCAGCGCCCGAACTCTGCCGCCTCGTTCTCGAAGCGGACGGGTTGCCCCGTGGTCGCGACCCGGCCGAAGATGTCGAACCAGTGCCGCTCGTGGTCGGATTTCAGGTCGCGCATCCACGCGCCCGCCATGCCGGTCTGCCGCTCGAACGCCCGGTTGAACTCGACGAAGCGGTGGTCCTCGGCCCCGCCCGCCGCGTCGAACCGGACCTCGACAATGCAGAAGCCTGCCTCGATCGTGTCGAATAGCGACCGGTAGCGCCTCCCGGTTGTTCAGCTCGGCCGCGACCATCTCCTTCGCCGCCGCGTCCTCGGCGACGCGGTGGGCGATGCCGCCGAAGGTCGCCAGCTCCGACAGGGTGCGCGCGTCGCTGCCGTAGAACTGCTTGCCGTCCTCGTGGTGGACCACCCACAAGGTGCCCACCGGCGCGCCCACGTCCACGTACATGGGACCATCAGCACCTCCCCGATCGGGCTTCCCAGCTCCAGCTCGGGAAAGGCGCGCTCCGGCCTTATCATCGGGATCGGGCGGTTGAAGTCCAGCGCCACGCCGTACGGGCTGCCGGCGCGCGGCACCGTGCTGCCCACGAACGGGGCGAAGCGGCCGGTCAGGTCGCGCCAGCGGAACACGCCTGGCCGGCCCCCCAGCTCCTCCTCCACGCTGATGCCCGCCGACTCGGCGCCTGTGAGGTCCTGGGCAAGTTCCACCAGCCTCGGCAGCACGGAGCGCGGCGCCTCCACCATGCGGCGCGCGAGCTCGGCCAGCGCGGCGCGGTGCCGGCGCGGGTCGGTCCCGCGCTCGGGCCGCGCGTCGAGCTGCGCGGTTATGTCGACGTCGCTATCGGCGATCACTTGGTGTTCCGCCGGCCTGCCGTGCCGCCGTCCAGCCGGTAGCCCTGCGTAGCGACCGAAGCATCCGGCGGCTACCCGAGGTGAGTTTGCCAGGCAGTGCTGCCGCAGCCTCCCCATAGCGGCAGGCACGAGCCGATCGAACCATCCGGGAGCGTTTTCACGCTCTTCGCCTAGCCGTTGGCGCGGCGCCTCGCCCGACGCTGTGCGGCGTCAGGCTGCCACGGGAAGCGGCGGGTCGTCCGCCACGGCGTCCACCGCCGCGGCCAGCGACCCGACATATCGGTCGGCGCCCAGCGTGCGCTGGATCTGCGCGTCGGTCAGCGCGGCCTCGCCCTGCGGCCACAGGCCGACGACGATGCGCGCGGCGGGCGCGCGCTCGCGCAGCCGGCGGACCAGGTAGCGAAGCTGCGCCGGCGAGCCGCTCACCTCGAGGTAGGAGACGGCGATCACCTCCACGCCGGTGACGTCCAGCGACGCGATGGCGTCCCGCGACACGGCGCCGCCGGGGATCGCCCGCGCCGACCGGCCCTCCCGGCCGAGCAGCTGCACCAGCATGGCGGAAACCGCCTCGTCGAACGGCCCGTGACCCGCCACGCAGGCGATCGTCGCCGGACCCGCTGCGCCCGGGCTCGAAGCGTCTGCCGGCGCCGCGTGCGGGCGCAGGTCGGAGATGACCTCCAGCATGGAGCGCGTCATCCGCACCGCGCCGGCCTCGTCGATTGACCCCCGCGCCCGATCCTCAACCGCCAGCTTCAGCCCGGCGAGCACGACGTCGTCGTAATAGGCGACCAGCGGCCGGTCGGCGAGGAGCGTCTCCGCCTGGGCCAGCGCCTCGTCGGGGTTGCCGGCGACGATGCGCTGGTAGAAGCTCGCCACGGGCGTCAGCGCGGGCCGGTCGCCCAGCAGCACGTCGAAGAACTCCAGGCTCTTCACGTGCCGGCCCATTACCACGAGGCACAGGGTCAGCGGCGTGGACATGATGAGACCGATCGGTCCCCACAGCCACGACCAGAAGATGGCCGATACGATCACGGAGGTCGGCGAGAGCCCGGTGGAGTGGCCGTAGAGCAGCGGTTCCACGACGTAGCCGACGACCGGCTCCACCACGACGAACAGCGCGATCACCTCGATCGCCATGGTCCAGCCCGGGTCCACCGCGGCGGCCAGCGCCGCCGGGGCCACGGCCGCTAGGAACGAGCCGATGTAGGGCACGAACCGCAGCAGCCCGGCCATGATCCCCCACATGGCGGGCGACGGCACGCCGATCAGCCACAGGCCAAGCCCGATCACGACGCCGAAGCACGTGTTCACGGCCAGCTGCGAGAGGAAGTACCTGCTCAGCCGCCGGCCGGCGTCGTCCATCGCCCGCGTGGTCCGGTGGAGGTCGCTGGAGCCGAAAACGCGGATGAAGCGGTCGCGCAGGTCCTCCTTCTGCATGAGGACGAAGATCGCCACGATCAGCACGATGATCGTGGTCTCCAGCGGACCCAGGACGGGCGCGAGCACCGTCTTCGCGATAACGAACGGCGAGCTGCCCTCCTGCACGACCCGGACGGGGAGCGGACGGCCCTCGCCGGAAGCGGGCTGGGCGGGGGAGGCGTCGGGTCGTGGATCGGGAGTCGGTTGCGCGGCGGGTGCCGGCCTGTCTCCGCCGAGCTGCTTCGTCACCGACGCCATCCGCGCCACGGCGAAGGCCTGCACGCCCTGCACCTTCGCCTCCACGGTCCTGGCATAGGCGGGCGCGTTCGCGCTCAACGCCGCGGCCTGGCTGCCGATCAGCGTACCCACCAGCCCCAGCACACCGAGCGCGGCGAGGACCACGACGATCACCGCCGGCGCGCGCCACAGCCTGGTCCGCTGCAGCAGGTCAACCGCCGGCGACAGCACGAACGACAGCATGACCGCCAGCGTGATCGGGATCAGCACCTCCTGGCCGAAGTAGAGCGCGGCGACCGCCAGCGTGCCGACGGCCACGCCGGCGAGCGTCTTCAGCTCGGGGGAGGCGGCGGCGGGCACCCGCGCGTCGTTTCCTGCGGAAACCGGCTCGTGGCCGCCGGTCACAGCGTCCTTGTAGCCGGCGACGTCGTCGGGACCGCTCATGACCGTTTCATCTCCTCGGCATCCTCTTTCTTCCGATCCCTGGCGTGCTCGCTTAGCGCCAGCGCTCCGCCAATCGCCAGGCAGGCGAGCGCCCGTCCGGACCGGCCGTGCCGTCCAAGGAGCCTCGCTCCCGCGGCGATCAGGGCCATCGGCACGACGCCTACGCGGACGCCGCTCAGGCCGCCGGCGCCGCGGGCTGCTGGCGGAAGCGGGCGGCCGGATCGCCCCGGGGCACGCGACGGCCCGGAACCCCCTGGAGCAACGGTCTTCCCGGCTGTTGCCGACGGCCCGTCGGCGACGGCGTCCGCCATGGCGGCCCCGCGATCGCCCAGCGCCTTCTCCGGCCCGCTCGTCGTGTCCTGCGCCGTTTGCCGCTCGACCTCCGCGTTCAGCTCCGCGCCGAGCAGCACAACGAACGCCGTGACGTAGAGCCACATCAGGAACGACACCACGGCCCCGAGCGCGCCGTAGGTCGCGTTGTAGCCGGCGAAGTGGCTGACGTAGTAGCCGAACAGGAAGGTGGCGAGCAGCGCGCCCACGCTCGCGAACACCGCGCCGGGCGTCAGCCAGGTCCACCGCGCGTCCTCCCGGTCGGGGCCGTAGCGGTAGACCACCGCGACCAGGCCGCTGGCGACCGCGGCCGTGACGACCCACAGGCCGCCCGAGACGAGGGGCGCCGTGGCGGCTGGTAGCCGGACCACCGTCCCGATCAGCGTCATGGCGCTGATCGCCAGCAGGGCGACGATGGCCACCGCCACGGCGCCGAGCGTGAACGCGAATGAAAGCCCGGTCGTGCGGAGGAAGTTGCGCGTCTCGCGCTCGTCGTAGGTGACGTTGAGCGCGCCGATCACCGAGGTCGCGCCGCGCATGGCGCCGTAGATCGCGAGCAGGATGGCGACGACCAGCCCGGCCGCCGTCCGCTCGACCGGCGTCTCGGTCATGCCCTTGAGCTGGTCGGCGACGATCCCCGCCGCGTCGGCCGGCAGGATGCGGGTCAGCGCGTCGAGGTGACCCGCGACGTCGCCGGGATCGGCGACGATGCCGTAGACCAGCACGACCGACGCGAGCATCGGCACGAACGCCAGGAAGCTGTAGAAGGCGACGCCCGCGGCCAGCAGGCTGATGTTGTCGTCGCCCGTCTCTTTCCAGGCGCGCACCGCGATGTCGCGCCAGCCCGCCCGCGGTATCTGCCAGAACTCTCGCGCGGTCCGGCCCCGCCCCGCACCTTCCCCAGTCGGGGACGGCCGGGCGGCTTTCCCCGCCTGCGCACCCGTCCCAGGTCCGCCGGCGCGCTCCGCGGCGCGGGTCAGTTGCCGTTCACGATGGCAGACTTCTGAGCGTTGGACATGGCGCGGGCGTCCACGTCCGCGTCGTCGATCGCCTCTTCCCGGGCCTCGCCCGCCGCGCGCGTCGCGTCGGCGTTCGCCCGCATGGCGCTGCGGTCGGTGCCGGTTACGTTGCCGGCCGTCGCATCCATGGCGTCCGCACGGTTGTCCGCGGCCTGCCGCGCCTGATCGCCGAGCGCGTCGTCGCCCTTGCCGCCGCAGGCGCCGAGCGCCAGCAGGCCTGCCGCGATCAGCACCGTCCTAGTCATGATTCTCATAGCCGTTCTTCCCTTCTGTCAGCGTGCGGAAACGCGGTTCGCGACCGCGTCCGCCTGTTTCTTGGCATCGTCGCGCAGCTCGCGCGCCTGCTCCTCGAGCCGGTCGGCCTTGGTGTCCGCCTGCGTCCTGATCTCCTTCTGCCGGGTCTCGACGTCGGCCCGGGCAGCCTTGTCGGCGCGGTCCTGCGCCTCGCCGACCCGCTCGGCGGGGCCGTCAGCCTTGTACACGGTACCTGCCGCGTTGGCGGCAGCCCGGTCCTGAGCTTCGCCCGCCGTTTCCCTGGGGCCGTCGCAGGCCGCCAGCACCAGGGCGGCGACTGCGCCGGCGATCAACGCATGTCGCATGTCGTGTTCCCCTGTTGCGCGAACGACTGTCGCGCGAACGGCGGGGCCGCCTTTCGCGACTGCCCCGCCGACTGCATCGGCCGGATCAGATGTCGTCGCCGAGCTTGCCCTCGACGGTGCCCTTCACGTCCTGCGCCGAGCCCTTGAACTGCTGCGCCTCTCCTTCGGCCTCCAGCCGCTCGTTGCCGGTCGTCTCGCCGACGGCATCTCTGACCTTGCCGGCGATCTTGTTGCCGGCCGCGCTCAGCTTGTCGGTGGATTCGCCCATGGTCGTCTCCTCTTCGTGGAACAGCGTGATCGAAGATCGCGGTAGCTTGATGGCGGCCAGAGCCGGAGTTCAGGTCCGTCATCGAGCGACCGGCGCGACACGTCGATGATGAGCCGGCTCGCCGCCCATCCAGGGCGGCAGCGCGACCGCGAAGAGGCCAGGATGGCACATTCCGATCGTCCTTCCCGGTGCCCGGGCCGCAGCATGGCCGAAGAACGCACCGGCCTTTGGTCACAGCAGCCAGAACGTTGAGCACGACGGGAAAGTTCACTCATTTACGTAAAAGTATGCAAGGAGGCGGAATGGCATCCATGATCTACCCCGCTTATGTGCGGCAGAGCGGCGACGGGCTCACTGCCGAGTTCATCGACTTCGCGGACCTGAAGGTGCAGGCCGGGTCGATCCCAGGCCTTCTCCGCACCGCGCGTCACGCTCTTTCCGAGAAGCTGCGCGCGCTGGAGGCCGCCGACGCCGAATGGCCCGCCCCGTCCGGGATCGACGTGGCGCTGGAAGGTGCGG
>Ga0325400_1001956_pt1 | contig 17536 bp, 28 predicted proteins | sample PopdelMetagenome_2_FD_205662 | JGI IMG/M metagenome (GOLD analysis project Ga0325400, IMG submission 205662) | Populus deltoides microbial communities from Bellville, Georgia, United States - Xylem-PdKOR-R1 | ecosystem: Host-associated > Plants > Phyllosphere > Stem > Wood/Secondary xylem... | reverse complement strand
AGCGTGGCGCCGGACAGGGCGGCGAGCAGCTGCTGGCGCTGGGAGGCGGTGGCGGTGCCGGCGCGCACGGCGACGGCCGCGAGCGCGGGGTGCTCGGCCTCGAGGCGGCGGGGGTCCTTGGTGGTGCAGGTGGTGGTCACGAGGGCTTCCTCTCGATGCGGGCGTCGTCGTAGGCGGGGATGCTCACGGCGGAGACCTCGCGCAGCGCACCGCTGGCGAGGATGGGTCCGGTCTCGTCGTTCATCAGCGCGGCCCACCAGCGGTCGAGGAAGTCCTCGTCGAGCTGGACGCCGACGCTCAGGCCGTCGCGTCGGCCGTCGCCGATCTCGTCCAGCAGGCGGTCGCCCTCGGCGCCGGCGGCCACGGTGAAGGTGGCCCACAGCCCGGTGCTGTCCTGGGTGAGCTGGGTGGCCACGCCGTGGGAGCGGTCGTGGTCGTGCTGCTCAAGCAGCTTCACCCGGGAGATGTCCCCGGCCCAGGACAGGCTCGAGGCGTCGAAGGTGAGCGGGCCCCACCAGCCGACCTCGGCGGCCTTGCCGAAGGGGACGGCCAGGCCGGTGATGGTCCGCTCCCGCTCGGAGACCTCGGGAGCGGGGGCGCCCTCGGCGGCGAGGTGGATCATGGGGTTGCCCACCAGGATGGGCAGCCCGTGCAGGTGCGGGGTGCGTGATGTCACGCGGCGTCGTCCTCCTCGGTGGGGGCCGGCGCGGGGGCCGGCTGGGCGTCGGCGGGTCGGGGGCCGAGGTCGAGCCAGCGGGCGCGGGCCTCGTCGACGCTCATCAGCGGGTTGGTCCCCGAGGTCGCCTTCACCGCGGTGTCGATGACCTGGGCCTCGTCACCGCGGATGTAGCCGGCGGTGTCGAACTGGACGGCCTGGCCGCGGGGGGTGACGTCGCCCATGGACAGCCGGCCGGTGATGGAGCCGAGGTAGGGCGCGAGCCGGTCGACGCGGCCGCGGCGCAGGGCCTCGGTGTTGGAGTACGTCAGGCCGCCGGCGCCCTGGGCGGAGAGCTCCTCGGCCTCGAGGTTGAGCAGCCGGGCGATCTCGGTGGCCTCGTGCTGGCGGGACTCCACGAGCTGCATCTGCTCGGCGTTGTGGGCCACGGCCTGGTAGCCGAGGGTGCGGCCCAGCCACCCGGTGGAGCGGGAGCGCCGCGAGCGCATCCACCGGCCGAGCAGGGTGTCGACCTCCTCGTCCTTGAGGTCGCCGGCGCCGGGAGCGCGCTTGTCGTAGAGCAGCCCGGTGGGGACGTCCTGGTCGGCGTAGCGCCCGGCGGCCTGCTCCAGGCGCAAGGCGAGGTAGAGCGGGTCGGCGCCGCCCATGGCGGCCGCGCGGCGCAGCAGCCCCTCGTGGGGGCCGTCGAAGCGGATGAGGTCGGCGTCGCGGGCCGGGGTGCCGTCGACCAGGACGCGGCGCTCGGCGTAGTCGATCGTGACGCGGGCCAGCTCCAGGCGCTCCACGAAGGTCGGGAAGCCGGCGGCGTCGCGTGATGTCACGCGCCACCAGGCGATGCCGTGGAAGAGCAGGTCGTCGATCGTCCAGGCGATGGTGACCTGGCGGTGGGTGGTGCGCTCGGGCTGCTCGAGCAGGGAGCGGCGCACGCGCTGCACGCCGGTGGCGGCCACGTTCTGGCCGTCGTTGGCCACGGGCTGGCGGACCGCCATCAGCGGCAGGCCGGAGACGGTGCCGACGATGATCTCGCGGCCGCGGGAGACGGCGGGGATGGAGCAGGCCTGGGCGCGGGTGACGCGGGCGGAGGCGATCGGGATTCCGAAGGACGCCGCGACCGCGGGTGGGAGGTGCTCGGCCTGGGCGACGTCGCCGCCGCCGACGAGCGCCGCCTCGACGACCTGGCCGTCGATGACGGCGGAGACGACCGAGCTGCGTCGTAGCCCCAGCACCTCCAGCGCACCCACGAGGGGGGAGGCTGCCCCACCGATTTCGGTCGCGTTTCGTAACTACGCGCAGGTGGTTCGCCACCCTCAGTAGGGGTCGCCGTCCTCGTCGAGGGCGCGGAAGGCCGGCAGCGCCTCCTCGAGCGGGGCGTGGTCCAGGGCCCAGGCGCCGACGGTGGCGGCCACGAGCGCGGCGATGGAGCCGCCGGACTCGCGCCGGGACCAGACCCAGGAGTCGCCCACGCGACGGCGTGCGGCCGCGGTCGCGGCGTCGGTGAGCGCCTTGTGGTCGGGGTGGCGCATCCGGTCGTCCATGACGTCGGCGAGGAAGCGCTGGCACGCGGCGGGGTAGTCCAGGCCGGCAGCGGTCCACAGGGGCTCGCCCTCGCGGTGGGGGTCGAGCAGGCGGGCGACCTCGTCAGCGACGTCGAGCACGGGGCCGTGGCGCTCGTGGGTGATGGCGGCGGGGTGCCAGGCGTCGCGCAGCTCGAGCATCCGGGCGGGCAGCCAGTCGGCGCCGGGGCGGTGCTCGACGACGTCGTGCAGCACGCGGCCCTCGTGGCGCCAGGTGGCGGTGATGGCGGCGTCGGCGCGCTCCATGCCGACGTCGAAGCCGAGCACCACGCGGCCGCTGGGCTTGGGCCAGGTACCGGGCCAGGTGGTGGCGCGCCACCTCGAGGCGGGGATGACGCTCTGGGTGACGGCCACCCAGCGGTTGCCGTAGTTGCGGGCGAAGCGGTCCGGGCCCAGGCGCCGGCGCTCGGCGGCCAGGAAGGCCGGGTCGATCAGGCCGAACGGCTTCACCGCGGGGTGGGCGGCGGCGACGGCCTCGAGGTCGTCGACGTCGACGTCGTCGTCGATGCCCCACTCGAAGAAGGCCACGCCGCGCCCGCTGTCCTCCAGCACCGCGGCGCGCCCGTCGAGGACCTGGGCCAGGAACCACTCGCTCGAGGCGTCGCCGGCCGTCGAGAGGATCCACACCTGGGCGTTCGGGCGGGTGGACTGCGTCGCGGTGGCGGCCGTGAGCAGCTCGTCGCCGCGCTCGAGGGAGTGCGCCCAGCCCTCGTCGATGAAGATCCGGTCGGACTGCTTGCCGTGGATGGCGTCGCGCTGGGGCGGGAAGACGCGGAAGAAGGACCGCGAGGCCGGCCAGCGCACCTCCTCGGAGCCGGGGCGCAGCTTCTGCACCCACTTGCCGGCGAAGACGCTGGCGTCGGCCAGGCAGCCGCCGGCGTACTCGTCGCGCAGCCACTCGCCCGCGTCCTTGCCGGTCTGGGCGGTGAACCACACCCGCCGGGCGCGCCCGGACAGGCAGACCCGGGTGGCCATGGGGGCGATCAGGGAGGTCTTGCCGGCCTGACGCTGCACCGTGACGATCACGGTGTCGTAGGCCAGTAGGCCCGTCTCCTCGTCGATCTCGCCGGCGACGTCGGCGACGTAGCGCTGCCAGGGGAAGAAGGGCCGGCCCAGGGCCTCGGCGAACAGGGCGTCGGCGCCGCCCTGGGTGCGTCGCTCAGGACGGCGGCGCGTGGCCCTCAGCGGAGGCGGGGGCGCCAGCCTCGAGGGCTGCAGCACGCTCGAGGAACTGCTCGAAGGGGTCACGGGCCGCGGGGGCCTCTCGCTCGGAGGGGTCGAGGCGCAGGCGGGTCAGGACCTCGCGCAGCTCGCGGGAGGCGCCCGCGAGCGCGTAGGGCTGGGGCCGCTCGGTGCTCATGGAGCACTCGTCGACGGTGCGGGCGAGCTCGACGGCCAGGGCGCACAGCCCGTCGTCTCGGGCCTCGAGGTGCTTGCCTCGCTTGGCCGCGGCGATGGAGGCGGCGACCCTGCGCTCGACGCGCCCCACGGTGCGCCGGCTGCTGGTCGTGAAGTCGAGCGACTGCTGCTCCGACTTTCTCCTATTCGCCATTCTTGCTATCTCACTTTCTTTATCGACTTTCTCTTCCCATTTTTACCCCCTCCCCTTTCCTGGGGAGAAAAATGGACATTGCCGGGTGTCCCGCGGGGGTGCCGATCACCAAAAACCGGCGGGGTCACCAGGCCGCGGGGCGCCGGTCGACCAGGGCCGGCCGCTCCACCGCCTCGAGCTGGCCGGTGCCGAGCGGCAGGGTGTCCGAGGGCAGGGCCTTGGCCCACTGCACGGTGACCACTGCACCGGCCGCCGCCTCGAGGGTGGCCATCCACCGGTGCAGTCCCCCGCCGTGGGGCTGGCGCATGCAGTGCAGGGGCAGGCCCAGCAGCTCGAACCACGGGCCCCTCGCCCCGCACCGCCCGCGCTCGGTCACGGCCAGACCACCAGCACGGTCCGGCCCAGGCAGCCGAGCACGAACCCCACCAGCCCACCCAGCAGCAGCCAGTGCAGCCGGCCCAGCGCCCGCCTCACCACGACCACGTCCGCGGCACGGGCAGGCGAGCGTGGGCCAGGAGCCCACCCAGGTGCAGGTTGCAGGGGGCGCACGAGGCACGCCCGTTGGCCAGGTCGAACCGCGCTCCCCCCTCGGACAGGGGCACGACGTGGTCAGCGTGGGAGGCCTTGGCCCCCTCGCACTTCACGCGCACCTGGCACGTCCAGTGGTCGCGCTCGAGCACCGCCAGGCGCCAGGCACGGTGGCGCCTGGTCGAGCCCCCTGCCCAGGCACGGCTCACCCCTGCGCCTCGCGCCAGGCAGCGACCACCTCGGCCGCCAGGTGCGAGCCGCGGGTGGGCACCTCGATGCCCTGCGCCCTGGCCCAGGCACGCACCTCGGCCACGGGGTAGTCCGCCGGCGCAGGGGGCCGGCGGGCGCTCGCGGCGGCCGCTGCTGCGACCTCAGCCGCATCGGCCTGCTGCTGCTCGATGTCGAGGGCCTCACGCAGCAGGGAGCGAGCCAGGGTCACGCGGGAGCGCACCCGGGGCTCGCGGGGCTCGACGTCGAGCTGGGCCAGGGCCTCACGCACCAGGGCGCTCACCGCAGACGCTCGAGCTCGAGCAAGACCTCGGACAGCTGCTCCTGCACCTGCTCGATCTCAGCGGCGATCCGATCGTGCGCCTGCAGGTGCTCCTCGGCGTTCTCGCTGAGGCGTGCCTCTCGGTGACGCAGCTGGTCGGCCATGCGGACCAGGGCGTCACGCCGCACCTGGTCGACGTAGGGCTGGGCCGCGGGGTTGCCGGCCACGACGCGGGGCTGGTCGCTCATCCGAAGGTCTCCTGCTGCTCGTCGAGGTACGGGTCCCAGGGCAGGTCGTCGTCCGGCTCGGGGTCGTCACTGGCTGTGTCGCTCACGGCGCGTGAGCGCCAGTCGCTCGGGGCCGGGGTGGGGGGCAGGTGCTGGCCCCTGGGGTGGTGCGTGCTGCACGATGCGCAGGCGACGTCGTCCGGGCCGAGGCTGCGCAGCGGCGCGTCGTCTCGCGCGCTGGTGACGGTCACCTGGGAAGGTGATCCGTCGTTCAGTGGTGGTTCCAATGGTGGTTCCCCGGCACGTCGTTCCGGGGTCTGAGGAACCTCGTTCCGCGTTCCGGGAACGTCGTTCCGCCCCTGACCCGGCATGACGTTCCGCCCCTGGGGCGGCACCTCGTTCCCCCCCTCGGACGGGGTACGTCGGCGACGGGGGGGCACCACGTTCCGCCCCCCGTGGGTGCAGTGCCGAGCCCAGGACTGGCCCCGGTCGGGCTCCCCGTTGTGCCTACAGAGAGTGACGACGAGCCTGTAGGCCACGGTGTGCGCGCCCGGCTTCCGGTACTGGCGGACGTAGTTGTGCTCGACGGTGAGCACGCCGGCCTCGACGAGCTTCACGAGCAGCCCGCGCACGCCGCGCTCGGTGTACCCGGTCAGCTCGGCGAGGGTGGCCTGGGAGGGCCAGGCGACGCCGTTCTCGTCAGCGTGGTCGGCCAGCTGGTCCAGGACGTGGCGCGCCGCCCCCTTGGTGGGGGAGCAGACCGCGACCCAGGTGCGGCAGGCGATGCTCACGGCGCGGCCTCGACGGCCGGCTGGCGGCCCGTCGTGCGCGCGGCCACGAAGGCCTCGAGCGCCGCCGGCTCCACGCGCCAGTCGCGGGTGAGGCGCACCGCCGGCAACTCTCCGGAGCGCAGGTAGCGCCGGACCGTGTCGGTGCTGACGGACAGGCGTTCTGCGACGTCGGAGACGGTGAGCAGCGCTGGGGAAGCATGCACGGCGTCACCGTACCTACACGGGGCGTGTAGGCCAACCGTGTGTCATAGCCGCGTGTGTCGTGGCATGGGGGTGCACACTGGCGCAGTGCGTGCACAGGAGACGGTGTCGGTGGTGGTGGAGCGAGCGCGGGTCTCCCGAGGGGAGAGCAGGGCCGCGCTCGCCCGCGCGCTGGGGGTCAGCCCTCAGGCCGTGAGCCACAAGCTCGACGGCGTGCGGCCGTGGTCTCTGGACGAGGTCGACCGCCTCGCCGACCACTACGCGATGCCGCCGGCGGCCTTCCTGATCGCCCCGCCGGCGTCACCCGCTGTGACCCTGCGTGCGGTCCCTACTCCCCCCGAGAGTGAGACGTCCGCTACCGGTAGTTACCGAACGCTCAACCGGGTGAACTTGCTGGCGCAGGCAGCGTGACCTGGGCTAACGGGTCGTAGGCCCGAGATGGACACCCACCTTCACAGCTGGTCGAAAGCCATGATCGCCGAGGGCTATTCGCCACGCACCGTCACCGCCAGGCTCACCGCGGTGGGCATCTTCGCCCGCGCCGCCGGGGTGGGTCCCGAGGCCCTCGAGCGGGTCCACGTCCTGGAGTACATGGCCTCGCGGCCGCTGGCCGTCCGCACTCGCCGGGCCTACCTCAGCCACCTCAAGGCCTACACGCTCTGGAGAGACGGCGTCGACGTGACCGCCGGCATCCGGCGTCCGCCGACGCCGCGTGCCGTGCCGCGCCCGGTCAGCGAGGGGCAGCTGCGGCGGCTGATGGTCGCTGCGCGCCCGGGGCACCGGGAGCGCGCCTTCCTGGTGCTGGGCGCCTACGCCGGCACCCGCGCCCACGAGACGGCGAAGGTCGCCGTCGAGGACCTCGAGCAGACCGACGGGGGCTGGGCCCTGCGCATCATCGGCAAGGGCGGGCGCGAGGGCCTGGTGCCGGTGCCCTACCTCGTCGTCGAGGCGCTGGCGCCGTGGTGCGCCCGGGTGGGGCGCGGCCGGCTCTGGCCGACGGCCACCACCGACGGGGTGCGCATGGACCTGACGCGGCTGGGGGAGCGGGCGGGGGTGCGGTTCACCAGCCACCAGCTGCGCCACCGCTACGGCACCGCCTTCTACGCGGCCTCGAGGGACCTGCTGCTCACCCAGCAGGTGATGCGGCACGAGTCACCGTCGACCACCGCGGGGTACGCCCTCGTGCTCGCCGACCAGGCGGCCGCCGTCGTGACGCGCCTGCCGGGCGCCGAGCGCCTCAGCGGCTGACGCGGCAGCGGGTGGCGCGGGGCTCGACCTCGCGGCCCTCGACGGCGTGCAGCGCCACGTAGACGTGGTGGACGGCGCCCTTGTGGGTGCGGGTGCCGGTGGGCTCGTGGTGGTCCAGGCGGGCGACGCGGCCCTGCTCGTGCAGGCGCGCCAGGATCGCCCAGGGGCAGGGCCAGGAGCGGTAGCGCCGGCCGAGCTCGACGTAGGTCAGCCCGTCCAGGCCGGCGGCCTCGAGAGCGGCGAGGGCGAGCTGAGGCTGGGTGAGCCGGCGGCCGTCGAGGACGGCGACGGGCGCGGCCTCGAGCTCGCGCACCTCGTCGGCGCGCACGGTCTGGTCGCTGATGCCGAACACCCGTCCGACGGCGCGCTTGCTCAGGCCCTCGCCGAGCAGACCGCGCACCAGCTGCACGCGGCGGTCGACGGCCAGGCGCACGTCGCGCAGGCCCACGAGCTCGGCCTCGGCGTAGGCAGCGAAGGTGGCGTAGCCGAGCACGGCCCAGGCGCCGGTGTCGCGCGCCTCGGCCACCAGGGTCAGCGCCGCCTCGACGGCGGCCGCGGCGGTGTGCAGCGCCTCGCGGGTGCGGGTGGTGAGGTCGCGGGCGGCCTCGACGTCGTCGAGCACCACCTCGGCCTCGAGGACGACGGCGAGGGCGCTCACGCCGCGGCCAGGGCGTAAGCGCGGGCCTCGCGGGCGCGGATCATGGTGGCCACGCTCACGTCGCGCTGGCCGGCGATGCGGACGAGGCCGAACACCTCGTCGTAGGTGGCGAGCACGATGACGTCGGGGTCCTCGACGTCAGGCCGCATGAGCACCATGACGCCGGCGAGGGCGTGGTCGACGATGGCGGCGCCCTCGCCGGCCTCGAGGAGCTCGCGCACGGTGGTGCCGGCGACGCGGGGGGCGCTCACAGCACGCTGCCGATCGCGGCGGAGATGCCGGAGACGAGGGCCTGGGCCAGCGGCCAGGTGGTGGCGCGCGCGTCGATGATGACGGCGTAGGCCAGGGCGCCGGCGCCGGCGGACTGCCAGGCGATGCGGGCGATGTGGGTGTCGGTGGCCGGCTGGGCCTTGGCGGGCCGGCTCTTCGTCGTGGTGGGCATGCACAGGTCATCGGGCTCCCCCGCCCGGACCTTTATCCGATTTGGATACCGACTTGAGGTCTTCCTCGAACGGGCTAGCGGCGCTCGGCCAGGTCGACCAGCTCGGCGCCCGTCATGCCCAGCGCGCGCGCCAGGCCCTCGACGTCGTCGGCGTCGAGGGCGGCCAGGCCGCGCAGCCGGCGCGACGTCGTCGACTGCGGCAGGCCGGCGGCCTTGCAGACCGCGTTGACGCTCAGGCCTCGCTCGTCGGCGAGCTCGAGGACGACGGCGGCGAGGTGTCGCGCGAGCTCTCCGGGCATGCGCCCACCTTATCCGAATCGGCTGACAGCACGGCGTCCCAGCGGGCCTGCTGGTCCTCGTGCATGCCCACCTCGCGGCCGCCGCGGGCCCGCGGGGTGCGGCTCTTGCGCGCCTGGTTGCCGGCGGCGCGGCTCCGGCTCCACGCGGCCCTGCTCACGCCCGGTGCCTCACGACCGGGATCAGGCCCGTGGGCTCCTCGACGCGGGCCGGCGGCTCCACGGGGGTCACCACCGGCTCGAGGGGCTCCACGACCGGCTCGGGGCTCTCCACCGGGGTGTCGGTGGTCGGTGCGACGGTGGGCTCTGCCGCGGCGCGTTCACCCTCGGCTCGCGGCGCCGGCTCGCCCCCCGTGGTCGGCGCCGCGGCCGCGGCCGCGGCCGCCACCTCGATGCGCGACAGCTGGAAGCGCGAGACGAAGAGCAGCCCGGCGGAGACCAGCGAGCCGAAGGCGGTGAGCGTCTTCGTCACGGTCTCGATGACGACCAGGCCGCGGCCGCCGTGCAGCTCGGCCTGCACCGCGGCGTGGACGCTGTAGACCACCACGGCACCCACGACGACGATCAGCGCGATGATGACGTTGGGCGTGACCAGGCGGTCGGAGGCCCGGCGCAGCTTCTCGAGGAAGGTCGGCGCGCGGTGCTCGGCCGGGACGCTCACGTCACGGGCTCCGACCACGCTGCCGCCCACGTCTTCGGGCCAATCTTGTGGTCGACGACGAGGCCCTTCTCGGCCTGGAAGGCGGCCGTCACGCCATCGGTCTGGGGGCCCCAGACGGCGTCGGCGGTGATGCGCCAGCCACGCTGGGCCATGCGGCCCTGCCAGCGGCGCAGGCCCTCCCCGCGCTCGACGCCGTCCGCGCCGTAGTAGAGGCCCGCCTCGAGGGGGAAGGCCGGCACCACGGGACCGGCCGGCGTGGTGGGCGCCACCGCAGTGGCGGTCACCGGGCCGACGGCCTCGACGTCGTGCACCCAGGCGTACAGCGCGTCCCCCGGGCAGGCGGTCTGGCGGGCGTCGCGGTGGCCCAGCAGGGCCAACGGGTGCCCGGCGCGCTGCTCGGCCAGGCCCAGCAGCTCCCCGATGGACTCCAGGGCGTCCTCGGGGACGACGTCGCTGCCGTCGCCCAGCAGCGCGATGCCCCAGCCGTCGGTGTTGTGCCCGGGGCAGTGCGCCCCAACGACGTCCCAGCCGCGGCCCTCGAAGACGGTGCCGTCGCCGGCGACCAGCCAGTGGTAGCCGACGTCGGCCCAGCCCCGCACCGACTGGTGGAAGCGCTGGATGGAGCGCACCCAGGCCGCGGGGTCGCCCTTGCCCAGGGTCTCCCCGGTGGTGTGGTGGATGACGACGCACGCGCGCTCGGCGGCGGGCACCGACACGCGCTTGCCGACGGGCGGCCGCGCGCCCCACTCGCTGCGGCTGACGATCTTCACTCGGTCCACTCCCTGGTCTCGCGGTCGTAGCGCCAGCCGAGGCCGGGCTGGGGGTCTGCCTGCGTGATGTCACGCACCCCGGCGGCGCCCTCGAGGCGCGCGGCGCGCTGCTCGGCGCGCTCGGGGGTGCAGTGGAAGACGGCGAGGACGACGCCGCGCTCGTCGACGACGGCCCAGGTGCCCATCAGGACCCCAGCCGCACGACGGTGCAGCGCACGGCGTTGCTGGGCGCGGTGTTGTTGGCTGCGTCGGAGCCGGTGATCAGGCCGCCGGAGCCGTTGACGTAGATCAGGACCTCGAGGGTGTCGCCGGCGAGCGCCTCGAACTGGCCGAACATGTCGACGGCCTTCTCGTTGGTGTTGCCGTCCTTGGCCACGATGGTCGTGGTGCCGCCGCGGGTGCGTCGCAGGCTCAGAGACGCGGCCGTGAAGGCGACCGGCATCACGGCGGTCACCTGGTAGAGGCCAGCGGTCTGCAGCGTGATGACGCCGGTGCTGGCGACCTTGATCGCGGTGGTGTCCGAGGCGCTGGGGACCACGTCACCGCGTGCGGCGTCGCTGTCCCAGGTCAGCACGGTGACGGTGGCGTTGGCGATGTTCTGCGCGGTGGTCTTGGTCAGGTGGCGGCGCACCACGCCGCCGGCGGCGGACACCTTGGCGTCCAGCGCCGTGATGGCGGCGGTCATGGCGGCGAGCTCGTAGGTCTCGAAGTCGTCCAGTTCGCGCATGGCGCGCTCGAGCAGCTGCCACAGCGCCTTGCCCGGGGAGGTGGACTCGGGGTAGGGCCGGCCGCCGGGGGTGGTCTTGTAGGTGGTCCCGTCGATGATCTCTGGCACGTCAGGCTCCCGGGGTGATGACGGTGGCGGTGTCGGGCAGGCGCGTGGCCACCCGCATCCGGCCGGTGGTGAGGTTGGCGTCCATGGCCACGACGAGGTGCTCCTCGCGTGCGCCGGTGGGCAGGCGCGCGCCGACGGTGTGCCCGGGCCGCAGCCACCAGGCGGTGATCGCCTCCAGGTCGAGGGTGCGGCCCTCGGCCAGGCGCCGGCCGAGCAGCGTGGCGGCCGCGGCGTCGGCGGCGGCCTGGGTGGTGGCCACGTTGCGCTCCTCGCGGAAGACGCGCCGGCCGCCGGCGTTGGCCGGGGCGTAGGGCCCGGAGGTCACCGCGGCGGTGCCGACGATGACCCGCTCGGTCTCGGTGCGCACCGTGGAGGTGCCCGACCCGGCGTACTTCGCGTCGGCCGCGTCCGAGGCCGCGGTCGCCGCGGCGTAGGCGGCCTTCTCCTGCTCAAGGCGCTGCCCGACGATGATCTTGAGGATGTTGCCGGCGGGCAGGGCGTCGTACTGGGCCTGGGTCGCGGTCTTCTTCTCGTACGCGGCCTGCTCCGCCTTGGCCGCGTCGTTTGCGCTTCGCAGCAGCCCGCCGTCGAGCTCGTGCGTGACCACCGCGGTGGTCACCTCGGTCCAGCGGTAGACGATGGAGGCGGCGTTGTGCCAGCCCTCCCGGGTCAGGGTCGTGTCGGCGCCGGTGAGGGTGCCGCCGGCGCCGACGACGAGCTCGTGGACGGGCGCGGCCAGGATGGGGCGGTCGATGAGGTGCCAGCCGCGCAGGCCGTCGTCGTGCAGATCCGCTCCAGCACGGTCGAGCCAGTCCTCGAGCTGGGTCCAGGGGTCCTGGGTGTCGAGGACGGCGTTGGTCTGCACGCTCAGCGGGCGCAGGGTGCGCTCCACGACGGTGGGCGCGTAGCCGAGGGCGAGGGTGAGGACCTTCAGCACCGCATCGCCGAGGTCGCCGGTGACGGTGGTGGCCACCAGGTTCCCCAGCACGATGCCCTCGTCACCCCAGCCGGTCAGCGTCATGACGTCGGCCGGGCGGGAGACGCGGCGGTCGCGCAGCTGCAGGTCCGCCACGACGGCGACGTCGGGGCCGTCGGGGCGCAGGTAGCCGGCGCGCACGCGCAGGCGCACCCCGGTGCGCGGGTCGAGGGCGTCGAGGGTGGCCTGGTCGCTGGGGACGCGGGCGGTCATGGTCAGCACGCACCGCGGTGCGCGGCGCTCGTCCCAGGACAGCGAGCCGCCCTCGAGCTCCAGCGGGATGGGCGTGGCCCAGGTGGGGTGGGTCGCCTCGACGGTGACGACCTGGCCGAGGGTGTAGCCCAGCAGGGCGGGGGAGTCGGGCAGGTAGGGCGAGGTGCTCACAGCACCACCCGGTTCGCTGCCCAGTCACCCAGGGTCGGGTGGGGCAGGGTGGCGGCGGCCAGGGTCGGGTAGGTGCGCGCGGCGTCGCCCATGGTCCAGGCGACCAGGGAGGCCATGGCGGAGGGGACGACCTCGGTGTAGGTGACCGCGACGTCCCAGTAGCGGGAGCCGTCCGCGCGGCGCTCCTGGGGCTGGGGGTCGACGCTCTGGCCGAGGTGGTGCATGTCGAGGCCGGCCTGGTCGGGCAGGCGCAGCAGCAGCGGCAGGCCCTCGGTGTACAGCGCCACGACGGCCAGTGCCTTGGCCAGCGTGGTGCAGCGGATGGTGAGGGTGCCGGTGCGGGCGCCCATCCCGAAGGTCGTGTAGACGACGTCGGGGCGGCCGAGGACCTCGTGGGCTGAGGAGCGCAGCTGGCGCGGCAGGCTCAGGCCGGTGACCCACTCCACGGTGAGGCCGTCCTGGGGGCGGAAGGTGGGGCGCAACTGGGGGCGCCCGCTCCCCCCGGCCAGCGTGGCGGTGGCCAGGGCGGTGGCGCCGGCGGCGTCCAGGGCCAGGTAGCGGCAGGGGCCGGCGAGGCTGGCCTCGTAGTCGGTGGTGGTGAACGCTCCGCCGATGGTGGCCAGGCCCGTGGGCAGGCGGACCTGAGTGGTGCCGTTGCGGTCCACCCTGGACAGGGCCACGGGGCCGGTGGTGGAGGCGCCGGCGACGGTGAGCACGACGGCGTCGCCGGCGGCGGCCGCGGCCAGGGTGAGCGCCATCAGGACCTGCTCCGGGCGGCGCCCTGGGCGGCGCCGTTGATGGCCTGGGCCATCTCCTGGCGCATGAGGGACAGCGAGCGCGGGTCGGCCTTGGCCTCCACGAGCTGTCGGATGGGCTCGGCGTAGACCGCGGCGATCGCGTCGCGGGAGCGGCGGGCCGCGAGCACCGCGGCAGTGGTGCCCTCCTCGATGGACCGTGCGACGTTGGCCACACCGGCGGCGGAGCGACGCTTCATCAGCGACTCGAACTCGGCCATCTCGGGGTCACTGGCCTCGGCGAGCTTCTTCACCAGGCCGGCCCCTGAGGGCCCGAGCTCGCGCAGGTAGTCGAGGGTCTCGGTGCTGGCCCGCTCAGCGACCGTGGCCATGTTCGTGGCCCACTCCTCCTGGGCCTCGACCTGCTTGCGCAGCCCCTCGTTCACCTTGGACAGGGCGACGTCGGTGGAGTTGGCGTAGGTCTCCCAGGAGTCCTTCTGGTCCTTGGTCTTGTCCGCGGTCTCCTGGGCCAGCTCCTGCAGCGTGTCCGTGTAGATGCTGGCCGGGTCGATGAACTCACCCAGCGCGCTGCCGAACCCCTGCTGGCGCTCGGCGGCGGCCTCTGCCGCGGCCGCGGTGCCCTCGAGGGCCTCGCGCACCAGGGCCTGGGTCTCGACGGCGGCCTCGGTGTTCTCGGTGAGGTTGCGCGTCTCGCGGGACAGGGAGCCGAAGGACTCCGCCGAGGCGTCGGTGTTCTGGATGCCGGCCGCGGCCTGGGCCTCGAGCAGGCTGCTGGCCTCGCGCCAGCGGTCGGTGCGCTCGGTCACCAGCTGCAGCGCGTCGGCGTTGCCGGCGTAGGCCTGGGCCAGGGTGGACAGCGGCACGTCGAGGGTCTCGGCGTCCTGCTTCATCCGGCGCAGCGCGGCGCCCTGGTCCTCGAGTCCGGAGACGTAGTCGCGGGTGGCCTCCTCGGCGCTGCTGGTCCCGTCGGCCAGGGAGGTCATGCGCTCGACCAGGCCGGCCACGGCCTCCTTGCTGCGCTCGACGCTGGCGCGGAACAGGCCGATGCCGAGGGCCAGGCCGGCGCCGATGCCGACGCCGAGGGGGCCCAGGCTCTGGGCGATGGCGGAGGTCAGCGCCTGGGCGGAGTCGGCTGCCGAGGAGAACGTGCCGTCGAAGGACCCGGCCATGGAGACGAGCTCCTCGCGGACCTCGCCCCCCATCTCCTTGGTCGCCTCGGAGACCTCCTGGGTGCCCTTGCGGGCGCCGTCGCCGACCTTGCCCAGGTCGTCATCAGCGCTGGCCTTGACCTTGCGGAAGGCGTCAGCGATGCGGTCCGCGGCGGACTCGGCGTCGTCGGCGCCGGCGTCGACGTCGCGGCCGGCCGCCTTGGCCTCGGCGCCGACCTGCTCGAGGTCGCCCTCGGCGTCGCGGGCTGCGGAGGCCACGGCTTCCAGCCCGCGGCCGGCCTCGCGCCCGGCGCCCTCGACGTCGGCCAGGGAGCGCTCGGTGCGGTCGGCGGAGGAGGCGACGTCGTCGAGGTCGTCGGCGGCGTCGGCCACCCGCCAGCGGGAGAGGTCGGTCAGGAAGCGGGTGACGAAGTCCTTCGCGGCCATCAGCTGCTCGCCCCCAGCGCCGCCTCGAGGCGGTGCACGACGATGTCGGTCCAGGCCTCGGTGATGCGGTCCTCCTCGCGCCGGAAGGTCGGGCCGAGGTAGGGGCGGTGCCGGCCGATGAACTGCCGCGAGCTGCGGCGCACGAAGACGACCTTCCCGGCGGCGCGCTGGGTGCGGATCTCACCGGCGGTGACGCGGCCGCGCTTCCTGCCCTTGCCGGTGGGGGAGGGTGCCCGGTTGACGATGCCGCGCTTCTCGGGGTTCGCGCCGAACTCCACGGCCCAGGCGACGTCGCGCACCGCTCCCCCACCGGAGAGCACCGCGGCGCGCCCGCCCACGACGAGGGTCGGGTCGGCGCCGGCGCGGGCCTTGACCCCGCCGGCGATGACGTCGCCCCAGGGGCCGCCGCCGGCGGCCGAGGCGACGGCCTCGGCCAGCGGCTGCACGACCTGGGCCTGCACCTCGCGGCCCACCTCGCGGCGGACCTCGGGCTCGAGCTGGCGCAGGGCGCGGGCGACCGCCTTGGCCTGGGCGGCCAGGTCGTCCATCAGGCGGCGGTGCCCAGCACGGGCTTGCCCGAGACACCGCAGGTGACGGTGCCGACGGTGTGCTGGTTCTTGGTGCCGCCGATGGGGCCCGGCTGGAGAGTGATCTTCGCGGTGATCGCGGGCAGTCCGCTGCCGGCCTTGGGCTGGAAGACGACGGGGACGACCTGGCCGGCGCGCTCGTGCAGCGTGCGCGACAGGGACTTGGCCGAGGTCCAGTCCTGGCCGTAGGCGATCGCGCACGTCCACCCCGCGGTCGACGTCGGGCTGTCGGTGACCTCGGAGTCCGGGGACAGCCCGGACCAGGTGACCGGCGCGGTGGCCGAGGGCGGGGTGAACAGGACCTGGGTGGCGTGGGCGGCGAAGTCGTCGTCGGTGCCGGCGATCGCGTCAGCGCCGTCAGCGCCGATCGTCAGCTGGCAGTCCTTCATCATGATCACGGCGGGGGCGGCGAGCTTGCTCACGGTCAGACCTCTCTGGTCACGGTGACGATGTAGGCGGGGTGGGTCGGGTTGCCCGGCGGGTACGTCGCGCGGCGGGCCTCGGTCCAGACCGTGTCGTCCAGGCGGTCGACCGCTCGCAGCACGAGGTCGAGCAGCGCGTCGAGCCGGTCGTCGACGTCGGTCCCGTCGCCCGGCTCGACGACCCAGACGGTGATGGAGGCGGTGCGGTGCAGCGCCTCGTCGCCGGTACCGACGGCGACGCTGTCGAGGGCGAGCTGCACCAGCGAGCGCCCGCCCACGTCGACGGCGCGAGCGCGCTCCACGATGCGGTCGTCGTCGAGCGGGAGGTGCTGGCGCAGGTGCGCGGCGAGCTCGCCGCGCACCGCGTGGACCTCGCCGCTCACCCGACGCTCGGCACGGCGCGCTCGGGTCGGAGCAGGGCCTGCACCGTGGCCGACAGCGGGCGGGCGCGCAGGGCGTAGTCGCCGACGCCGACGACGTCGCCGTCACGCTCGCGCGCCAGGTACAGCTCGCGGGCCTGGAGGACCACGGCGCGGCGGTAGCGCAGCGGCACCGTCGCACCGGGCTCGAGGGCAGGGGCGTACTCGTCGAGCTGCTCCTGGGCCTCCTCGAGCAGGTCCTCCAGGCCCTCGGCCGGCGCGTCGCTCCAGACCTCCCGGGCGTACTCCGGGGTGGCCCAGCTGGTCACGGCGCGGGCGTGTAGGTCAGGCGCTTGACCCCGGACTCCCGGGTGACCTTCACGGCCTGGTAGCCGAACAGCGCGAGCTTGATGACGCCGGGGCCCTCGACCTCGTCGAAGCGGAACAGCAGCAGGGAGCTCTCCGCCCACAGCACCGCGGTGGCGTCGATGAGCCAGGCGTCGTCCTCAGCGACCACGGGCGCGGACAGCAGCGGCAGACCCTGCACGTCGATGCCGCGGAACAGCGCGTCGGTGGTGCCGCCGGCGTTGGTCGGGCCGAGGTAGGGGTAGCGCTTGCGGCCGTCCTTGGCCTCCTCGCTGCTGAGGGCCTTGCGCATGGTGCGCCCGGCGATCCCGAAGATCGCGTCGTGGTTGTCCTCGGTGAAGTCGTTCAGCGCCTCCTCCACGTCCAGGCCGCCGGCGACCGCGTCGCCGGCGGCGCGCACCGCGGTCAGGCCCGCGAGCGCGTAGGCCTCGGCCTTGCGGTTGTAGTCGCGGCGCATGGCGCGCACGGCGATCTGGTCCAGAGCGGGGTTGGAGGCATCGACCATCTCGCGGCTGATGCGGAAGGCGCCGCTCACCGAGCGGGGGGTGACGGTGACCTCGTCGAGGTCGAGGGTGCCGGACTGGACGTGGGCGGTGCCCTCGGTGTGGGGGCCGACGCCCTCGAATTCCCGCTCGATGGGGATGCGGAAGGGGGTGGCGTCGGACAGGGGGACGCCGCCGAGGTGGGAGACCAGCGGGCGTCCCGGGTCGTGGGGGGCGATGAGCAGGTCGCCGCGGTAGCCGGGCGGGATGACCTCGCCGAAGGACGAGCGGGTGGCCACGGTGCCGGCGTTGTTGCCGGCGGTGGCCATGGTGCCGCGGCGCTCGAAGGCAGCGCGCAGGTCGCGGCACTCGGCCTGGAACTTCAGCAGGCGGCCGGCGGCCTCGACGTCGCCGTCCATGCGGGCGCGGAAGGCGTCGCGGACCAGGGAGTGGCTGGAGGCCTGGCCGTAGATGCTGGGCTCGTAGAGGACCTGGGCGGCCTCGTCGCGCTCGGGGGCCGCGGCGCCGGCAACGGCGGGCACGACCTCGGGGCGCTGCTGCTCGCCGCCGGCCTGGGCCGGGGGAGTGGCCGGGCCCGGCGCCGGGGAAGGGCCGCCGGATCCGGCCGGCTGCTGGCCGCCGGCGTCGGCCTGGAGCGTGG
>Ga0325400_1001954_pt1 | contig 17537 bp, 6 predicted proteins | sample PopdelMetagenome_2_FD_205662 | JGI IMG/M metagenome (GOLD analysis project Ga0325400, IMG submission 205662) | Populus deltoides microbial communities from Bellville, Georgia, United States - Xylem-PdKOR-R1 | ecosystem: Host-associated > Plants > Phyllosphere > Stem > Wood/Secondary xylem... | reverse complement strand
CCCTTTTGCTCTTCCTCCAATCACTGAAGAAAGCTTCTCCATTCGGACCATCAACTTTTGTTTTCTGCAATGATTCTTGCCTTGCCTCGAAGAAATTCCGAAGGCAGCCTCCACACCATTTTCTACCAGGCAAATTAAGAGCATAATAGTCTCTTCCAACCTTTGGATTTAGTACATATGCAATATTACAGTAAACAATTAACCAAAAAAAAAAAACCTAAAAGAGAACGAGATTTTACTATAATCTCTTTATAAAATACTAGTTATTATAATATTATTTTTTTATATGTTTATATTTTTTTTATCTTAATTTTATACTTTAATATTATATTTATTGAAAATTGAACTTCATAATTATTTTTTCCTGAGGTTACCCTAGTCTCATGACCAGGTCATTGATTTGACAAATTGACTTGATCGACTCAAATTTTTTTTCTTTATCTAATTGATTTTTTTTTTCAATTTTATCATTCAATATTAAGTTAATTGAGAATTAAACTTTATGATTTGTTTTAGTTTTTTTCTGTGAAGTTATTTCCGTCTCATAACTCAGGTCACGAGTTTAGTAGGTTAACCCAGATTGACTAAAGTTTTTTTAATTAATTTTTCAATTTCAATCATTCCTTCAACATTAGGTTTGTTAGGGATTGGACTTCAAATATTTTTTCAGTTTAATTTTTAAGACATCATCCCAATCTTATGGTCCAAACCGCAAGTTTGACGGGTTGACTCGAGTTTTTTTAACCTTTTCTTTTTAATTTTATCCTTTAACACTGGGTTGATTGAGAATTAAGTTTCATGATTTATTTAAGTTTTCTTTCTATGAGGTTATTCCTATCTCATGACTTGGGTCACGAGTATGTCAAGTTTACTTGGGTTGACTCGAGTTCTTTATTTGTATTCTTTTTTTATTGATTTTTCTTTTAATTTTGTTCTTCAACTTTAAGTTTATTGAGTGTTGAACTTTATAATTTTTTTTAGTTTACCTTTTATGAAATTATCTCAATCATATGACCCGAACCACGAGTTTGATGGGTTAACTTAATTTGTATGAGTTTTTTTTTTCTCATTGTAATAGTTGTTTTTTTCCTCAATTTCATCCTTCAACATTGGGTTGATTAGAAATTAGGGTTAATGATTTATTCTAGTTTGCTTTTTATGAGGTTATCTATGTTTCATGACTCGAGTCACGAGCTTGGCAAATTAACCTGGATTGAGTCGAATTTTTTTATGTTTTTTTAATCGTTTTTGTTTTCAATTTCATCTTTCAACAGAGGTTTGACTGAGAATTAGACTTCATAATGTGTTTTATTTTTTTCTCTATTAGGCTATCTTGGTCTTATGACCCGAATTGTGAGTTTGGCAGGTTAACCTGAATTGATTCAGGTTATTTATTTTAATTAGATTTTTTTTAATTTCATCATTCAATATTAAGTTTATTGAAGATTTGACTTCATAATTTATTTTGATTTGTTTTCTTTGAAGTTATCATGGTCTCATGACCTGACATGCATATTGACAGGTTAACCTAGATTGATCCGAATCCATCTATTATGTTATTGTTTCAATAATTTTTTAAAAAATCATCTTGAATATTTATTTTAAGTCAAAATATATTTTTATTGATCATTTAGGTTGTCTTTGAATTTATCAAATTAATTAAGTCATATAAGATAAATCTCCACACAACTTAAATTATTTTCTACTAGAGAAAACATAAGCAATGCCTGCATATATTGTTTTACATTAAAAATAAATAAATTCGACTCATAGTGTAATGCAACGAATTATCTAGTTCATCACTATTCTTGATTGATTCTTGTCCTTCAATGGGCATCGATGCTATCTTGTAGTACTCTGGTTTAAGTTTTAATCACAACGGTATTGGGTCCTGTTCTAACTTGATGGAAATTAATTTTCTTTGTAACTGTAATTAACAAAATGCTCAACATAATATTGATTTTGAATAAAGAATTTAATTGGACTCTATCTGAATATCCTGTGGGATGCTGGGTTATTAATTTTTTGTTAACTTAATGTGATTATTTAGTCCTGGAGGTTTGATAGACTTTATGTCAGATAATAGTTTTTTTTTATTTGTGCTATGTTGTGATTCAGATTATTTTATTTTAAGTTTTAAAAAAATATAAAAATATTATGAAGTTAAAAATTTGATATATAATTGTCGAAACACTTTTAAAAACACTTAAATGGTGACATGTTAAATGTCATATTGAATGATATATCTTTTATAATAAAAAAAACATTGAATTAACAACATATTAAATCGGCCCGGGCCAACCATGAGTAACCCATAAAACCCATAATATGGAGTATAAGATCATGATAAAACCATGTAAAGCCCAGTTATAATGAACAAAATATTGAAGCCTGAACATGAAAAAAATAATTTTTTTTAAAAAAAACCCAATAAAGTGATTTGAAGAAACTTATATTGATGGCCAATGCAACATCATGAGCCAAGCCAAATTTTTCCAAACATTAGAAGAAAAAAGTTCATGCAACATTAGGATTTGTAAAGAAGTTAAAAAATTTGAGCCTCAAGACATTGAGTCAACTGAGTTTAATAAGCTTGGTTAAGAATTAATAAGCTCAATTCTCAACCAATTTAATGTTGAAGGATAAAAAAAAATCAATCTAAAATAATTGTCAAAATAAAAAACATAGCAATAAAAAAAATAAGGATCAAACCTGATAGAAAAAAAAAAGATGAAAAGGAAAAAAATCAATTCTAGAAATTATCTCAAATAAAAAAAATAGCAATCAAAGGAATGGAAATCAAATCTGAGAGATGAAAAAATTAAAAGAGAATGAAATTGAAAATAATTTTCAATTTGAAATATTGTTTTTCAAATAAGGAAATTGTAATTAAAAGAATATGATTAAACTTAAAGGGGAAAGAAATTGAAGGGTTGCTATGAATTTTTTCAGGGACAATACACAAATCGAGGTGAAGGAGATAGAAAAGAAGGAGAAAATTGAGTTGGTATCAAACCAAACAGAATCATCATGCATGTGCCACCTAGGGAGGTTCGCCCCGCCAAGATGATTGGAAAATACTAAGGAAGGTAATTTTCTGCCACTGTAAGTTGTCACGCACAACGCTTTAACAGAGTAGGGAGGCTTACATGTTGGTATGTACAACAACCTTTTTTTAATCATTATTGATATTAATTAAAAGACTAAATTGTCCCTAAGACCAAATAATTATATCTAAAAAATCAATATAAGATTATGAATAAGCCCCCGAAGTCAAGCTTTGAAAATTTTGATTTTAAGGGAAATAAAGTAATTACACCATGCTTTGAAAAGTTAAATATTTTTTTTAAAAAAACAAACTAGGCCCGAGTTAAGTTTATTTTACTTTTAAGGGTATTTTAGTAATTTAACTATGTCAAAGGACAAAAATAACCTTGATCAATTCAAAAATATCTAATTTACAGTCATTAAAAAAGGGTAAGCATAGTAAATATACTGTTTTAATCCACAATAATTGACTAAGACAAATCTTCTATACCTAAGTTAATGTTTCAAATTTATAATCTGCGAAATCATAGATCCAGATTCAGTTAAGAAACTCAATTCTCAATCAATTTAATGTTAAAAGATGAAATAAAAAAAAAATTCAATTTAAAAAATTTACTAAAGCAAAAAAATAGCAATAAAAAGAATGATTATCAAATATGAAAGAAAAAAATAAAGGGTTAAATTGAGAAAAAAAAAAATCAAAATAAAAAACTATCTCAAATATGACAGACTAAGAAATTGAAGGATGATAAAATTAAAAAAATTTCAATTTTAGAAATTAATGAAAATAAAGCAAATAAGAATAAGAAAATGGATGAACCAATCCAAAGAGAAAAGGCTTGAAAGGTTGAAGCGTGAATTTCTAAGAGGAGAAGGAAAAGAAGAGGAAAAAAAGGATAAGGTTGTCAACACCGAATTAAAGATCTCGTTGATCATATATGTCGTCTAAAAACGAAGAAGACATCAAAAGGAATCGAATGTCACGACAAAACAATGGTTTCAATCACTAAAGTCAATCACACATGTTTGCCAGAAAATAACAGGGCGACTCACTTACTAACACGTGCAATGCTAGCGTCAAAAATGTTTTTTATTTTTTTATAATTAAAATACCACTTTGCTCCTATGAGCAAATAATTATTAAGAAAGAATCATTGTGAAATTACAATAAACCCCTGCAATCATGGAATTTGACAGCATTAGCTACACTTTTGGACTTGGGAAGAGCTTATAAAATCTTGCTTTAGGTGAGCTGCTTGTATCAAGAAAACACAATAGGATTTTACACATGAACTATCCATTTGAATAGACGGACCAGAGCCCCTATCACAGTGTCTTTATAAATTCTAATTGAATATGCGAAAAATAGAAGAAGAAGAAGATTGACCAAAATTTCGTATTACCTTACCATTTGAATAATTAAACCGGATGTCCACGTGGCAAGCCATCATACTTTCCCGCGACCACCAAAATATTCGAATTTACAGAAATTCCAAGCTCCTTGCTCTACAATTACGTAAATCAAAGAATCCCATCACGCGCCTTTATAAAATAAAAAATAATTACAACGCCGGAGAGTCACCGGGGCGTCTAGAAGATTCTTACACTGGCACAAGACACGTGATGCAACGCGCTATGAGTCGACTGGTTTTGATGTTTCGTCTGTTTATGTATGATAAGCTCGTAAGATGGGTTTACGACTCTATTCGTCCTTGTACTCCCACAACTATCTACACAGACTACTTATAATTACAAGGTTGTGAGGACTTTAATTTACTTGTGTTTTTTTAATTATAATTTTGTAAATTCTTATAAAGCTTTTTAAGTAGTGCTAAAATTAATTAATAAAGATTATAATTGATGTTTCAATTCATTTTATTCAACATGAATTAAAATGAAAAAAACAAAAATCAAAAACTTTGTTAATTTTTAATATATTTTCTACTAACAATGAAGATGAATTAAATTTTAAAAAAAATATCAATTAGAAGATTATAAAACTTATGTTTCAATTCATCCAATTGAGAATTAATTAAGAATAAAAATACTGTAGTTATTTTTTAAATCCTCGATTAAATAAATTGTACTTTTTTTATTATTAGGTGAAAATGGCTTAGAAACTAATAAATTACTTTTTAGAAAATGCAAGCAAGCAAGAGTCTAGGGGACTCGTGCCGCACAACTCTGCTAGTCGCTATTCAATGTGGACGCTGTTACAAGTAAAGGGATGAGATTTGCTTGTAAGAAGGACTTAATCAACTATTTTTACGGTCGGGGTACTTAATTAAATATGTTATAATAGTATAGGGATGAATAAGGTCGTAAACATGCTATTGGGTGCTGGAGATTAGCGTTTATAGGCGTTGTTTTATAGTATTTTTGGATTATTGTATTACACACAAGTTCTGGAACTCTTATCGACTTTGCATTTATGCCCTTGTTTTGAAACCAGAAAGGGATGTTGATTCCGAAGTCTTTTTTTTTTTTTTCAAGTACTTATTTTGGTTTTGCTTGAACTTTTTAAAATGTATCAGAGCTTTTTTTTTTTTTTTAATGTGAGGAACTTTATTTTATGTGGATAAATCTGAAAATACTAAAAATAATTTCAATTCATGGATCAGTGGATTGGTGAATATGACTAAAACTATATTTGTTTCCTGAAAAATGGTTTTTAAAAAACTACTTTTCAAACTTTTCTATATTTATTTGCTATTAGAAAAGTTGGCCAACGAAAAATTTTTTCCACTCAACTAAGTATTGAAGTTTTTATTGTAGAAAATTTTATTGTTTTGGTAATTTTATAGAAATATGATATTTCTGGATAGATTTAGTTTAAATGCAAGCTTTTTATTTATATGGAAAATGTAGCTGTTTATAGGGTTTTGCCAATCTCCTTGCATTAATGTTGAAATTCAATAAATAAAAAGAAACAAAAATTACAAGAGGCATGAAAATAAGAGACATCTTTCAAATAAAAATAATAAAATTAACTTATCATTAAGAAAATGATTAATTTGAATAACTCATGAAATATCAATTTTATCGTGTCTTATTAGCATCATGCAAGCATCGAGATTCGTTGATTCAAGAACTAAGTATAACCTATTTGTTTTTGCGTTATAAAAATGCTTTTGTAAAAATTTAAAATTTTTTTATTTTTTTATTTACTTTAAATTAATATTTTTTATATATTTTTATATTATTTTGATGTGCTGATGTCAAAAATAATTTTTAAAAAATAAAAAATATTTTTTTTGATGTATTTTTGAGTGAAAAACACTTTAAAAAACAATCGCAACCACATTTCCAAATAGACCCAATTCTATCGCACCTCAAATCATCCAAAACCACCGGTCATCTTAAACACTTGAGTTTTTATTTCTCTAAAATGAGAGATATTTATTTGGGTTTTCACAAAAAAAAATTGATATGAGTTTGATTTCATTTCAAGGTAAAAGAAGGGGGAAAAAAAACTAGAAAATCGTCAGATCTGGCTGGGAAACCTATTTTTATTATTAGTAAGGAAAAAAAAATCAACTTGACAGTGATACTAGAGTCGTTGTATCATGATTGAAGAAGTGAAACACTTAAACCTCCTTTTATTAATAAGGGATAATAATAAAAAAAAAACTTCTAAGATTTTATTAATTTTTTTTATTAACATGGTATTTGGATCAGCTTACGTATATCTCGACTAATTTCACGGATTCTGAAGTTAACGAACATGATATTTTATCAAATATTTACTTTCCCGTTGTAGACATTTTGAATCAACTAAAAATTTAAAAAATAATAAAAAGATAAAATTACACTTGTATATAATATAACATAAATGATAGTTCTTACGTCAGATTTTTTTTTCTTTACTTCTTTCCCGTCTCTGCCTTCCTTTTGGTGTGCATACTGGACCGAAAGCAAACACAAATAAAAACACAAACAAGCAGATTTACGTGGTTCCCCAAAACCGGGTACGTCCACAAAGGCAGCAGATTGTATATTATTGGAGGAATGATACAAACACTCTACTCAACCAATACAACCCTACAAAACCCAGTGTTTCACTCTTACACAGTGTTTCTCTCAAATCTGCACTTACACTCACTCTCTCAGTTGCACTGTCTTCCTCTCTCTGCACACACTTGCACTGTCTCTGCACTACACACTGCACTCTCTCGTCTTTGTCTCCATTTATACAAGAAAGAAGAGCCTTGGCAGCAACCCATGTGCAGCCTAATAAATGCCAACCAACTACTACAAGAAGAAAGTCATGGTGGTTGGAAAAGGGTTGACAAATTTGCTACTCCACATTTTTCCATCCAATCCTCGTGATCAATCAATGCTACCTCTAATGTGCCATATGGCGCTGCACCCTGAAGGTGCTCAACATCGAGAGATGTTGACCAAGTCCAAATAATGTTGGAACTTGATCCCTGAGACATATTTTGTGAGCATGTCAGCTGGATTATCTGCGGTACCAATCTTCTATAGCAGAATATCCCCTTCATCCACAATTTCTCGAACAAAATGAAATAGAACATTGATGTGCTTGGTGCGGGAATGATAAACCTGATTCTTTCCAAGACAAATAGCACTTTGACTATCACAATGGACATCCATGTGCTCTTGAACAATTCCCAAATCTTCAATCAACCCATGTAACCAAATAGCTTCCTTGAAATCCTCTGTTACTGCCATGTACTCTGCCTCAGTTGTTGACAAAGCTACTGTTGATTGTAACGTTGACCTCCAACTTACAGGCCCTTTAGCAAGTGTAAACACATAGCCTGTTGTGGAACGACGCTTGTCTAAGTCACCAGCATAGTCCGAGTCCACATAACCAACTAAATTTTGTCCGAGTCTATCATCCCTCTCAAACTTCAAACCAATATCAGTTGTGCCATGAATGTACCGTAGAATCCACTTAACTGCCTGCCAGTGACCCTTTCCCGGATCATGCATATACCTGCTCACCATACTGACAGCATGTGAAATATCTGGTCTCGTACAAACCATTGCATACATTAATGCACCAACTGCATTTGCATAAGGAATTTGAGCCATATGCTTGCGCTCTTCCTCTGTGTGTGGAGACATTGAAGCACTTAGCTTAAAATGAGGAGCCAAAGGTGTGCTTACAGGCTTGGTCTTACCATCTACCCCAAATCTCTGTAGAATTTTCTTCAAGTATTGGGTCTGTGTCAAACAGACTGTGCCTTTTCTTCTGTCTCTTTGAATCTCCATGCCAAGAATCTTCTTAGCTTCTCCAAGGTCCTTCATTTCAAACTCAGTTCTCAGTTGAGCTTTCAGTCTATCAATCTCCACCTTGCTCTTTGATGCAATCAACATATCATCCGCATATAAGAGCAAATAGATGAAAGAGCCATCAAGAAGTTTATGAAAATATACACAGTTGTTAAATTGACTTCGTGTGTATCCATATTTTGTCATGAACTTATCAAATCGCTTATACCACTGGCAAGGAGATTGTTTCAATCCGTATAATAACTTCTTCAGTTTACAAGCCCACTTCTCTTTCCTAGTAACTTTGAAACCATCTGGCTGAGACATGTAAATTTTTTCTTCCAAATCTCCATGTAGGAAGGCAGTTTTCACATCAAGTTGGGCTAACTCCAAATCAAACTGTGCAAACAAGGCTAGCAGAATACGGATTGATGAATGCTTAACAACTGGATAGAATACCTCATTATAATCTCTCCCCTCCTTTTGAGCATAGCCTTTTGCTACCAATCTTGCTTTGAATCGGATGTTGTCTTTTCCAGGATTACCTTCCTTCTTGGCATATACCCATTTGCAACCAATTGTCTTCTTTTCTTTAGGGAGTTGTACCAAATCCCAAGTCTGATTCTTGTGCAGAGATTTCATCTCTTCATCCATTGCCTCTTTCCATTTTGCACTTTCTACACTCTATACTGCTTCTTTATAGGTGTAGGGGATTCCATCATCAATCACCGGAAGTGCATAAGCCACCATGTTACAATACCGAGCAGGTTTCTTAATAACTCTTTTCGGTTTACTCGTTACAATGGATTCTTGTTGTGTGGTTGCTGGAGTTGTTGCATCCTTTTCATCTGAACTTTCATCTAAATCTCTTTCAGTAGGGATTGTCTAAACAGTCTTTACAGGAATGACTAAAGTCTCCAACTCCACCTGTTGTGCATCACCAGACTGTTTTTCCTTCTCCTGTGATTTCTCTTGCTGTAACATGCCAGGCTCATCAAAAGTGACATCTTTACTCAAAATCACTTTCTTTGATTCAGAATACCAGAGTCTGTAGCCTTTTACTCCTCCACTAAAGCCTAAAAATATAGCTTTCTTGGCTCTAGGATCTAGCTTGGATTCAGTAACATGATAATATGCTGAGCAACCAAATATACGCATAGAGTCATAATCATTTGCAGGAGAGCCTAACCATACCTCCAAGAGGGTTCTTCCATTTAATGCTGCTAAAGGTAACCGGTTAACAATATAACGAGCATAGCTTAATGCCTCGCCCCAGAACACTTTGCTTAGTCCCGAATGTGATAGCATATATCAGACTTTCTCCACCAATGTGCGGTTCATACGTTCTGCTACTCCATTCTGCTGTGGTGTTTTGCAAACAGTAAAATATCGCTTGATCCCTTCATCCTGACAAACTTTAAAGAAAGGATCTAAAGTGTACTCACCACCATTATCTAACCGAAGAGTCTTAACTCTCCTTCCAGTTTGAGTCTCTACCATTTTCTTCCATTTCAGAAAGATATCAAGGACCTCATCCTTGTGTTTCATCATGTACACCCATACTCGTCTTGAGAAATCATCAATAAAAGTAACAAACCAACGATTACCTCCAATAGATTCATTCTTTGAAGGTCCCCATACGTCTGTATGAACATAATCTAGAATCCCTTTTGTGTTGTGTACTGCAGTGCCAAACTTGACCCTTGTCTGTTTTCTAAGAACACAATGCTCACAGAACCCATGCTTCCCAGTCTTGATGCCTTTTAATAGACCTTGTTTGACTAATCCTTGCAAAGCCTTTTCACCAGCATACCCTAAACACATATGCCAAAGTCTGGAATTATCTGCTTCATCATCTTCTATGCTTTTGGAAACAGCTGCTATACCAGTAACTGTAGATCCATCTAGGAAATATAAGTTTCCTTTCCTCGTGCCTTTTAAGACAACTAATGCACCACGGATTGCTCTCAAGACTCCACCATGCATGATAATCTTATAACCACTGGATTCTAGGACTCCAAGTGAGAAGAGATTTTTCTTCGAGTCAAGTACATACCGTACCTCTATTAGTGTCTTGACTACCCCATTATGCATCTTCAGATGGATAGTCCCAATCTCTTTGATCTCACAGACATCATCATTACCCATCAACACAACTCCTCCATCGAACTCCTCGAGTCTCGAGAATAAGTGCTTGTTAGGGCACATGTGATAGGAACATGCAGAATCAAGAATCCATTCACCAGAATGGTTTTCTAGTGATGAGACCATGAATGCAGAGTCTCGTTCATCCTCATCTCGTGCAACGTTCACAGTTGGTTCATCTTTTTCCTTGTTGCCCTTGATTGGACAATCTTTCTTCCAGTGCCCTTTTTTGTGACAAAAAGCCCACTTATCTTTTGCAAGATATTGTCTGTTTGATGATTCTTCTCTGGATTTTGAGCGAGATCTCCCTTGCCCTCGAAATCTTCTGGGGTTTGTTCTGCCTCTAACTGTCAATGCTTCTGACATTGACTCCTTATGAACAATCTGGTTCTTCTTCCGGTACTCATTGTTCACCAAAGCATTTGACACATCAATGAATTTAATCTTTTCTTTACCATACAGTAAAGTGGTGACGAGATGTTCATATGTGTCAGGCAGTGAATTCAATAACAACAGAGCTTTATCTTCATTATCGATTTCCACATCTAAATTCTTCAAATCAGCTATCATTTTATTGAAATCATTTAGATGCTTATTCATGGAAGTACCTTTCTTGTGTTGAAAACAAAAGATTCTTTTCTTCAAGTAGAGATGATTCTCTATACTCTTCTTCATAAACTTGTCTTCCAATGCTTGCCATAATTCCTTTGCAGAGTTTTGTTCTGAAAAGGCGTATTTCTGATCCTTTACAAGACAAAGTTGAATGGAACTGCAGGCCAATCGATTTATCCTTTCCCAGCTTTTATCATCCAAATCCTCCGGTTTATCTTCTAGAGTGAAATCCAAATTCATTTGAATAAGCATATCCATGACTTCACATTTCCACATGCCAAAATTACCTTTCCCATCAAACTTCTCCACCTTAAATTTGGTACTCGATACCGAAATGTATTGTGGAGGTATACTAGCATTTCCCGCTGATCTTTTTTTCTGGAATATCAGCCATTAGGACGTCTTTGGATTACAAATGGACTCCTGAAATTGTTAAAACACGCACTTTTATGCTCAAAAGAGCCAAAATAGTAACTTCGGTGTGCTGTTCCACAAAACAGACACCACAGTTGCGTTTGGAATGGTTGAAAATGCTAGCAACCAACTTGACATGGCCTAAAATGGATCAAAAAATCACCGAGTCGACCAAAAAACAAATATGACCGAATTGACTCAGGGAAGGAATATTCTGTCTCTGATAAATAATATTTTATCACGGGAATATTCTCTTACTGTTAACAGAATATTCTTATTATGTCAAGAGAATATTCTGTTACTGTTAGATGATGTGTCTGATGACATGGCAATGTGGACCCTCTGTTGATGCTGTGGATGATGACTCAGCGCCAACATGTCGGATGATGTGGCTGCCTTCTCAGGCGAGAATTCTGGCACTGTCTGGTTTTTTTTCCGGCAAATTTCAGGCGAAACTTCGGTGAGCTCTACAAGGGTCGTTTCAATTCTGATTTCGATGATCTTTATATCGCCAGACTCGTATCAACGAGAGGAATCTCCGAAGCTGGTCAAAATAAGATATGAGAACTTTGAAAATTCTTCAACTTTGAACAGAGAGCTTAAAAATGTGTTTTTCTGTGTTTAAGCTTCTCTAATGCTCTGATACGAATTTGTTGTGCATACTGGACCGAAAGCAAACACAAATAAAAACCCAAACAAGCAGATTTACGTGGTTCCCCAAAACCGGGTACGTCCACGGAGGCAGCAGATTGTATATTATTGGAGGAATGATACAAACACTCTACTCAACCCAATACAACCCTACAAAACCCAGTGCTTCACTCTTACACTCGGTGTTTCTCTCAAATCTGCACTTGCACTCACTCTCTTAGTTGCATTGTCTTCCTTTCTTTGCACACACTTGCACTGTTTCTGCACTACACACTGCACTCTCTCGTCTCTGTCTCCATTTATACAAGAAAGAAGAGCCTTGGCAGCAACCTATGTGCAGCCTAATAAATGCCAACCAACTATTACAAGAAGAAAGTCATGGTGGTTGGAAAAAGGTTGACAAATTTGCTACACCTTTCTCAGTAAGGGTTCTATAACCAATAAAAATAAATTCGAGGAACCATCTTCAAAATGAAAAATCTCAAAACTCTAAATCTTTCGTTGTAAAAACGGTGTGACTGTGGATATTATCGTTGACAGTCCGTTGGAAAGGGCCAAAAAGATTGTTAACTTTTTATGACATCTTTTTCTTTTTTTTTTAACAAAGCCACTTATCAAGGAAAAGAGAAAAAATAGCTAGCTCAAATATTTATCCATTTTGGAATGATGTTGAAAAGATGAATGATGGTAGTGTGGAGTGTAAGTTTTGTTTTGTGGGCATCCATTTGCCAAAGAGACTTCTATTTCGAAGATCCACCGACAATTTAACTCAATATATTAACTATAATTAAAATGATCATTGTTTTATTGTAGCGCATAATATTGCTCTTCTCTATTAGTAATGTGCTACACTGTGGATTGCACTGTGCTACACTGTGGATGTATTGTGAGTACTTTCACTGTGGACTGCACTGTTTGGCGGGGGTGTTATTGGGCTGGAGGGCATGGGTGCCAACTTGAAGGCAAGCTCCCTGACGCTCGGTCTGCCCGGCCTTGGGCGCTAGCGCAGACCAAGAGCGCACGTGGCGCTTTGGCTGCCACGCCCACAGGCAGGTCGCCCAAGTGTCGTGTGGCACTTGATTTCCTTTCTCTAGGATGCAAGCCAAGCACCACGTGGTGCTTGGGTTGTCCATATTTTTAGTATAATTGTATTAAAAATATTTTTTAGTATAATTAATGTTTAGAGTATTAATGGTAAAAATATTATTGTTTGTTTTGTTGATATTATTTTTTTAGTATAATTAATATCAAAAGAATTATTATATTATTTCTTAATATATTTTTTTAGCATAATTGATAGTATTGATATTAAAAATATTATTATTATTTTAGTCGAATTAATAATGTTGATCTCAAAACCATTATTATTTGTTCTATTAATATTATTTTTTTAGTATAATTGATAGTATTTGTCTCTAAAATATTATTATATTTGGTGTTATAAATAAAATTATTTTTATACTAATTCATACTATTGCTACTAAAATTTTTGTTATTTGTATTATAAATATTATTATTTTCATTAAAATTTATAAAAGTATAAATATTATTATGGATAAAATACACTTCTAATTCAACAAACCCTAAGGTTGCGTTTGTTTCTCGGAAACCAGTTTTCGGGAAACCACTTTCCAAACTTTCCTGTGTTTGTTTGTCATTAGAAAAGTTGGTCAACGGAAAACACTTTCCAGTCAAAGAAAAATTTAGCTTGGTTTCTAGGAAAGTGTTTTCCATTTATTTTGGGCGGAAAACACTTTCTGGAAGTTATGAAAAATTTAGAAATGTCATATTGTTTGCTGATTATATCAAATTTGGTCCTCAAACTTTTGATTGCTATATATATTTTATTTTGAATATTTGTTTTTCAATTTCATCCCTTAGAATTTAATTTTTATATTAATTTTGGTCCTTATTTTTATAATTGTTATTTACTTTTCTTTTATCATTTTTTAATTGAAATTTTTTATCTATCAAATTTGGTCCTTATTCTTTTGATTATTACTTATTTTATTTGAAATAATTTATGAAATGTTAATTATTATTATTTTAATTTCTTCATCTTTCAATTTTTTTTATTTTTTAGATTTGATCTCTATTATTTTGATTATTATTTATTTTATTTGAGATAATTTATGAAATTAAATTTTTTTTCAATTTCATTCTCATTCAACCTTTTAATTTGTAAGATTTATTCCTCATTATTTTAATAAACTTGAAAAAAAATAAAACATTAATAAGTTATTTTCCAGCTCATTTTTCATGACATAACCAAACACTGAAAAGTGTTTTCCAACTTATTTTCCATTACACTACCAAATATCAAAAAATAATTCACTTTCCTGGAATTCACTTAAAAAAAAAAAAACTACTTTCCAACAAACAAATGAGGCCTACAAAAAGATCCCCTTTAACTTAAAGCCCTCACAAGAGCTAAAGTGGGGTAACTCTTATACCATTGAAGCATTATAAGTTTTATCAATCAAAAGTGCTAGTTGGCGTTACTTTTGGGGTAAATGCATCTTATATCGAGAATCTTATTTATTTACAACTAATATAGGATTGAAACTTGACAACGATAAAATTTAAAAAATTATATGCCATGAATAATATCGTTGTTGCTTATTTGATTTTATTGTAAATAATTTTACATGAAAGTAAAAACTAAAAACAACATACTAAATTTAATAATTTTTTATTGTTCAATATGTTAAAATGTCAGGTTAATTTTATTTACACATGCAAGAAAATTTATGTTATTATATGACACCAACGCCACTTGTATTCACCTTCTCTTATCGCAAATAATTCTCATATGATAGGATCATTCTTAGAATATCGGATTTTAATTGTGATGTGAACCCGTGAGCACTTGGTCACATAACCCACGCATAAATGATACAACTCCTGAAAAGCTATGAAATTATATTTGGAAGTGTGACACATAAATTATCTTAAACCCAAACACCAACATTACTAGAATTTGAAACTCTCATCTAACGAATAACGATTCATAAACGAGAAGTATAGGATAACACCATAAAGACATTTGTTTTTTGATAAGTTAATTTAGTTCGTTAGAGAACCATAGTAAAAGAAAAAAGTCACCCTCACACCCTCATAAAAAGAGATGTGGCAATCTAAATTGTTATTAAACAAAAACATGAAACTAATACTTAGGTTACATAGATGTTTTTATAAGTGTAATAACCCAAGTTAAACCATAGAATACTCAAGATGTGGACTTGTGTAAGACCCACAAATAATCAGACTCAAACCTTTAATTAAACAAGTCTAAATACTGATAATCAAGCCAAAAATATGAAAATAAAAACAAAGGTATGAAGCATGCTATCCTAAATAACAAAGAAAATAACATAAAGAAATCTTTATTTCCTAGCCTAAATAGTCCTCTTGGTTGAATAATCCTTCCTTATAACTTTAGGATCAACTGTTGACTTTAGGAATTCCAAATAAATTAGGAGACTCGATTTTGACTTGGAGATCTTTGTTGTCGCCTCTAGATTTTCCTTGTATAGCTTGGTTTCCTTACTTTACTTGGACAAGAATAATTATTATTTTCTCTTTAGTTGCCGACTTTATTAGTTTTCTTCTTAAACTAGGAGAATCATTAAATAATCCTTCCTATCTCAGAAAACATATATGTAACTCCTTAGTTTCCATGGTGGATTAGGAAACCTTTTCTTTTAAATGTTAAGAATCCTCTTTCATTAAAGATCTGATCTAGCTGAATTTACCTTGCATAAAAAAATTTGTTGACTTTTAATTTCTGTAATATTGAGAAATCTTGCCCAAACAAGGTTGTTATAAGGTCAGACATATCATGTCCATGTTGCATATGGATTGAGCTTTTCCTGCACTTGAATTAGATGAATTTAAGACTGTTTTATAAGCTCCACTCGAAGTGAGATGACCTTTGCATTAGTAAAAAGTGTTAATTGGAGTTGCCTTTTGAGTAATTGGATCGTACATGTACATTGAGAATTATATTAATTTACAATTGATTCATGCTAGATAATATTAAAATTTAAATAATTACATGATATATAGATAAATTTTTTTATTAACGTGGGTGTCCGGGTTAGCTTGCACACATCTCGATTAATCCCACGGACCCTGAAGTTAACGACCATATAGCCTTCAGTGGCCCTGAGGTTTGTGGGATTCGAATTGGTGATCTTTAGAGAACAAACTCAGGACTTAACCAGTTGAGTTATACCTCTCAGGGTTGATATATAGATAATATTGTTATTGCTTATCCATATTTATAATAAATAGTTGTATACATAAGTAAAAAGCCAAACACTATATACTAGTTGCAAATAATTTCTATAGAATAGAATTAATCCTGCATTTTTGTTGCATGTAAAAGCTAGAAAAATAGGGAGTCAAAAGGGCTGAAATTAGATGACTTTTATACCATTATAACATCACATGTTCATCAATCAAAGTTTGGAGTTATATTTTGAGTAATTAAACCTTACACATATTAAGAATTTTATTGATTTATAACTAATGTATGATCAAAACACAAAATTAATAAAATTTAAATAATTACATGACATATAATATTATTGTTGTTTATTAGCTTTTATGATAAATAATTGTATACTCGAGTAAAGAAAAACATTATATATGAAAATCACATAGCTTTTCTTAGATTGTTAAACACATCAAACTATTTTTATTTTACACATATAAGGAATTTTATGTTTTTTTTTTGGGAATTTTAATTTTTTTATTTAAAATTAATTTTTTTTATTTTGACATACTAATATTAAAAATAATTTTTTTAAAATAAAAAAAATATTATTTTAATATATTTTTAAATAAAAAATAATTTAAACTACAATTTTCCATATTCTTGAACCAAACTGCTATTAGTTGTCAACTTTTATATATATATATATATATATATGATGGATATTTTATTTTAATTGAAAAGCAAGAGGTCAACGCCACGGTTATATATATGATGGGTATTTTATTTTAATTGAATACTTATAAATTTACCTTTTTGAGCATTCCAACCTCACACTTGTTAAAAAAAAAAAAAAAAACTATTCACTTCACAACATGCGTCTGATTGAAATACAATTACAGATAATAATGCTACTGGTTGTGATAATTACGGAAGTAAAGACCGAATAGCATTTTAAAAAACTTTGAAAAGGTTGACCACGTCAGACTAATCTTCTTTCTTTTTTTTTTTTTTTTTGATTTACATGGGGTGTCCGGGCCAGCTTGCGCGCAGGTTGACCACGTCAGACTAACCTTACTGACACGTGTACGTGTAATTAATTTATCTTGAGACCTTGGATTTGAAAGCATTTTTTAGATTTAGCATATATTAAGATTCAACCACTCGCGCAGATAACACATCATTGTTCTTCACCTGCTCGTTGCCA
>Ga0325400_1001953_pt1 | contig 17552 bp, 15 predicted proteins | sample PopdelMetagenome_2_FD_205662 | JGI IMG/M metagenome (GOLD analysis project Ga0325400, IMG submission 205662) | Populus deltoides microbial communities from Bellville, Georgia, United States - Xylem-PdKOR-R1 | ecosystem: Host-associated > Plants > Phyllosphere > Stem > Wood/Secondary xylem... | reverse complement strand
AATTATATGAGATATTTGATTTATCAAAAATACATTTATTTAAATATTTTTATTTGAGAAAATTTTATTGATTTATCCAAAATGATAACAACCCTTTTTTAATGTTATATTCCTATTTATAAGCTATGTTAAACCATAAATAATATAAAATAGACTTTCAAAATTATCCCCTGCTAAACTATGTTGGATATAGTGTTGTTTTTTTCATTTTTATTGTTAAGAATCTAAAATTATTTAAAAATCAATATAATATTTTTTTCAAGCTAATCGAACATCCCTATGTATTATATAAAGTAATATCGTTTGAATTGTACCCGCATGGATTTTCTCAGAGCACTTGGATTTGCACCCACGTTCGAATTGGCAAGATTTACAAATTCTCAGAACCCAGCCGAAAAATGGACAGAAACCTAATAATTGCCACCCACATTCTCTCTAGTCAACAAAGGCTACCAGACTGGCCTCCATGCTTGCTGGCCTTAACAATGACTAAGAGTGATTTAAGAGTGTATTTATGTTAGTTGTTGTGCATATTAATTTGTAGTGATGGGGCATAACAAAAAATTAAAAAAAACAATAGCAGAAGCATGAAAATAATAAATGCAAGGTTATACCTGTGTTTTGTGTTTTCCAAGGTAATACCCTATAATAAATGCAAACTCAACCGACAGCAGAAACCAAGTTTAATTACACTGTATATTAAAAGGGAGTAGACTACTAATAATAATAAAAAATAATTGTTAATGGCTTCAATTTTATTATTCAAAAGCAGATTCGAAAATTCATACAAAACAAATATCAAATGTCTGTGTATCTAACGGTCAAAGACCAATGAAGTTGCTCGATCTTTAACACCGCTCGTGCATATATAAATGCACTTGTCTATCTGATATTTCTGTGCTTGCCAAACCACATCGCCTTCTCAAGTCCGAAAATCAGAAAACACTGAAGCGCAAGAATAACAAGACTAGAACACCATGGTTTGCTTTTGTTTTCTTGTTGATCAGACCCGGAAGGTGAGAAGAAGCAAGCCGGCAGCCGGAATTTGTTCAAGGTGTGGTGGTGGAGCAAGTGTAGCTGATATGAAAACTTGTACAAGATTTTGCTATGTGCCATTTTATTGGAAATCTTGGAGAGCTATCATGTGTACTTTCTGTGGAGCTGTACTCAAATCTTACCACTGAATTATTTTGTTTTAGAGGACTTCTAGCATGGTATTTCTTTCCCACTTAGTTTATAGAATTTTAATTAAGTTCTGTAAGCTTTGGAGCTAATTATATAAAACATGCTTAATGATTCCCTAATTTTTCGTGGCTTGTTATAGAATTTTTTCCCTCTTCTGTTTGTACCATTTTGTAATGTGAAATTTGCTTGAGGAAATTGTAGAAAGCAGCATTGTTCTTAAAAAAAGATAAGGAAAAAAAAAGTTACAGAGAGCTCCTTCCCAAGAGGGAGATGTGCAATTTTTTTCTTGTTTGCACCAAAAAAATATAAGACAATGGTTTGGTCTGCAGTCCTGCAGTTTGTGCAGGATTTGTAATAAGTTTACAGGTGGAAAGCTTTTATTAAGAGGATGGAGCTGGCTGAACAGTGATGCCTCATCAAGTGGAAAGGACATGGAAGGTGAAGTGTTGGTGATGCCGATAGCTATATGTATGTATGGAGTCTGTTTTCAGAAATAAATGAAGTGTGATCGAACCTTCCATTGACCTAAAACACGGCAGCAATTATACAACAATTAATTTTCTGTTTTAAAAGTTTAGGCTGCTCCAATCTTCTCCCAATTTCTTCATAATATTGAACTTAGTTTTCTTTGATGATCTAATGAAGGAAAAGTAGAAGTGTTAATCTCAGTTCAATGAGTGGTTTATTGGCTATAACTAGCCAGGGTTGGAAGACTCTCAAATTAAACCTTGAAGTTACTGTTTTTATTTTTTTAATTATTTTCTAAGTTAATTTTGAATTCTTATTGTTTTTTTCTGCATGGTTTTAGATTTGTTTTTTATTAAATCAGTTTTTATCTGTATATAAATACCGGTATATTATTCTTTTATCAAATTATTGAATTAAAAAACTATTAAGAATAAATTAGAGAGTTTTTCTATCTTAATTTCTCTATAATTTAAGATCGTAGTCTTCTAACTTAAAAACCCTAGTTTTTATCCATCCTTCTTTATTTTAAGTGATTTAATTATCTGGTTGAACAATATCAGCTGTTTTATCTTTTCATTGCCTTAAAGCAGTGAAGAAGACATGCACCTCCTGCATATCAGAAGATCTGTCTGGTAAAACCTACCAAAATACCCATATTGTAGTGAAATGAAGGTGATTTTTCAATCTTCTTCACATGCCTTTCAAATCCCCTCGAAGAGAGATGATGCATATACAGCTGTGCCTGTGAAGGTGTTGAATGAATTTGTCACTGTTCATGTGAAATTAATGCCAGAAAGAAATTAAAGTGTATCGCTGTTAGTGTTCCAGTTTCAGCTCAGTAAAATCATGAGAAAGGACGTAATAAATGTTCGACTTGATGAGAATGCCAGTAGGATTCGAATATATTTATTTGAAGTGATGTATACAGTTGATAAGTCCTTATCATAATAAATAAATTTCGTTGAGGGTTGAGAGTTGTCTCCCTTTCTCTCTTTCCATGCTTAAGGATCAAGAATAATATCGTTCATATTAAATACGATCTGGTATTGACATAGCAAATTATTAGCCTGTGAGCTGGATGACACTTCTAAACTTTTTCATGTTAAAATCAATATATTTTTTTTCTTAAAAAAAATAGCAAATTTAATTATGACTCGGAAACTGATCCAAAAACCTAATATTTGCAGAAATGAACCTTATATGCCTAGCTCGATCGGTTACAGTATATCCATGTAGCATGCAAATCTCCGTTTGTTTTTGCCTGTGAACTTTTGTGTGGGCTGCAGAGGAGCTTCAAATATTCTTGTACATTGCACATTTTTAATGCATATATATACGTATAAACAGAATTCTGGGCATATCAGTGTCTGGAAATCATAGCTCTTCAAAAAATATTTAAATAGTAAAAAAAAAATCAGATTTTTTTAAATTTTTTTTGAAACGTAAAAATAAACATGCTTTAATAAGAAAATTCAACCCAACTTCAAATGAAAAAAAAAAATTATCATCGCTCAACTTTTATGCAATATAAAAAAAGTCCCATCAATTTATTTTCTCTTTACTGTATGAAAAAAAAAACTAAATAAGAAAAAGAAAAAAAATTTGAAGAGGAAAAAGTATAAAATTAAAAATATCTTAAAAGAAAAAAGCTGCGCAACGAGACTCAATCTCCTTGCCCAATCCTTGAGTCTGGTTGCAGAGCCACACTCAATAATTATTCAAAAAACAATTATCATCACTAATTTCTCTTGGGTTCAATGTACAGTTAAATCCAATTCCTCTTAAAATGAGAATCTTGAATTAGCATGTAATTAAGAAAATATCATTTAATATTTACATTAGCCATCCAATTTTTTAGAAGGGTTACATTTAAAGAAATTGATCATCATATGGTAGGAGATATGAGAGGATACTAATCCCATATCTTTTAAGGTATGGGATACTAATCTCGTATCTTTTAAAGATATTAATCCCATGCTAATCCCGTATCTTTTAAGGAATATCAATTTTATAAGAAATGGGATTAGCATGAGAGGATACTAATCCCATTTCTTTAATCCCATACTAATCCTATATCTTTTAAGGATACTAATCCCATAATAATCCCATATCTTCTAAGAAATGTCAATTTTATAAGGATACTAATCCCATACTAATCTCATATCTTTTAAGGAATGTCAATTGATGTAGGATACTAATCCTCCATTAATATAGGTACAAGGAATGTCAATTTTATAGGACGTTCTTTTTGAAATGACTTTTAAGAAAATCTTATGCATTTAATGAAAATCCCATATCTTTTAATCACTTTAGTCCAATCATCGTTATGCAAATGACCATCTCAATTACTCTGTTTGGCATCATCTCGAATATACATCTTGAGTTCTACGCCTTCATCTAATCAACATCATAACTTGTTTTACTATCCATCATATTTAACGAGAGTACTTCCTATTACTAATACCCCCATAGTATCACATCACATCTTCTGTTCTAACAATTTCATTTCTAACACTGAATAAACACTAGTTCCTATGAAAGGAACTAGGTTCCCCTTCGGTTCCATCAATTACAGTTCCTTTCTCCCTATCCGAGTCACTAATGCTTTACAACAACTCTATAGATTAAGGCACCAACCCTTCAATCTAAACCCTCAATTAGAATTTGTGTTTAAAGCCTCGATCCCTAGTGCCTTTCCATTAACGTCTTTAGTAATTCCTGGACACTAATCAACAGTACTGCTCTAGTAAATAGTGACCCATGTACTAGCTCTAGCTGATCAATACCAAGTAATAACACCTCGTCTAGGATCACCCTAACAATTCTACTCGGCCGGTCCTAACTGTTTAAGATTTTTTTTCCCAATCTAAGCCAGGCAATAATTTCTACATCAGACAACCACTCTCATTCCTCCTCACCAAGCATTCGCCCCTCATCAGGTAGTAATGCTCATCACCCAGAACAGGGTACAATGCTGCAATAGTTCGAAAATAGGAATTATCATGACATCCCAATCATTTTCACATATTCAATCACCATACACATTTTCTTTTTCTGATAAAATGTTTTTCCAAATTTGATTTTTAAGATTTCATGTTAACACCATTCGATAATTGCTTTTATTAGTTACCCTTTAATCAGGACACTAGTCTCAAACATCTGGACAACTAGTTCCTCGTATTATGCTCATTTACTAGGCATCTATCACATTTACCAAAACTCAGCATTGATCCCAGGTCCAGTCCATTACTTTTGACTGTGCAAAAATCCAACCATCCAACATCTAACATTACCCCGTTACCAGGTCACTAATTTATTCTCCCAATTTCCCGGGCACTGACCCTCTTTACCAGGTCACTAATTTATCGGCCCAATTTTCTTGGGCATCGACCCCTTTACCGGGTCACTAATTCATATGCCCTATTTACTGGGCACATACCCCCTTTACTGGGTTACTAATTCATCCGCCCCTTTTCCCGGGCACCGACCTCTTTACCGGGTCACTAATTCATCCGCCCCTTTTCCCAGGTACCGACACCTTTACCGGGTCACTAATTCATATGCCCCATTTACTAGGCACCAACCCTCTTTACTGGGTCTCTGATTCATCTGCCCCTTTTCCCAGGCATGGACCCCTTTACCGGGTCACTAATTCATCTGCCCCTTTTCCCGAGCACCAACCCCTTTACAGGGTCACTAATTCATATGCCCCATTTACTGGGCATCGACCCTCTTTACGGGGTCACTAATTCATCCGCCCCTTTTCCCGGGAACCTACCCCCTTACCGGGTCATTAATTTAACTGCCCAATTTACCGGGCACCGACCCTTTTACCGCATCACTAATTCAACGTATAAATTTGTCCGCAATTAGCACAACCACAATATACATAATAATATCACAAAATTACTTTATTATCAACTTTAAAAGCATAACGCACTACAATCTTTTTCTGAAAATATACGATACCGTTTGTATCAATCATTACAATCCTTCAATTAGTTCCACCACCGCCAATTCCTCACTGAGCAACTAGAACTTTTCAATTTTCTTAATAATAATATCACATCAATGTTTATATTTACAATGGCGTTATAAGAAAAATTATAATATCTTAACATTCGTAAAATCTCCTAAATAGATTAGGTGTCGAGCACCTACCTGCAGTCTGGTCACGAAATGCACGACCCAGATGTTGTCCTCCCCGTAGGCAACTCTCCTATACCGACATGAATTACTATATCACTTATACAATTATTTTTTTTGAAATAATTTAAATTTATTTTGCCATCGCAAAATTAAATTTAAACTTCACATTTATAAATCACTAATAAACTACTTCCAATCCATATACCAATAATAAATTATTTTATTTATAATACATTTATCGCCATGGTTTATCCAACTGATAAATTGGTTGTATTATCCATTCCATGACTTCAATTCCACCACTCTCCTTAATTCATATATATTACAATAATAAGATTAAACAAGGATTTTGTCACAATTTAACAAAACCAACTTGAATAACTCAATTCATTTATTTTCATGAACTTGGCCAAACCTTTATAAGATGGAAAATTAAGATTTTCCTTCCATCCTATTTAATTTGTAATTCAATCCTTCTCACCATGTTTCTTAATATATTTCAACACTAATTTTATCATTACCCACATCCACATTCCATCCTTTTATTTCTTTCCTCCCTTTGCCAAAATTTTTTAGTTTAGTAAGAATGACATATATATATATATATATATATATATAAAATTTTTTTTTTCTGTTTACATCCTACTTGTTTATGCATTACTTAACCCCATTAAATATATTTCCATCCACACAAAAATCCTAACTTAGTCAAGTATAATTTTCCTCTTCTTCCATTTAGCCTTGCCGATTTTTTTTTTTTAAACTTCCAGGAGGGATCCATTCTTCTTTAATTCTAGTTTTCAAAACCTCATCTAAGGTTAATTTTATTCATTTGAGCATGGTAACTTTTCATTTCATGACCCCGATCATCAAACCCAAAGCACCTTATCTGAAAAACCATAAATCTCAATTCCCAATTAATCAAATGTTAAAGGATGAAATTGAAAAAAATATATTCAAGTATACAAAAGGATTTAAAACAAAAAATAGCAATTAAAGGAATGGGGATCAAAATTGAAATACAAAATAATTTTTATTTTTTATTGAAGGGTGGAATTGAAAAAAAAACCAATTTAACAAAAGGATAAAAAAAAACATTCAAAAGAATGAGGATCGAAATTGTCATAAAGAATAAAATGATAATTTTGATTGAAGGGTGAAATTGAAAAGAAAAATCAATTTAATAAAATGACCAAAAAACAATCAAAAGAATGAGGATCAAATTGGAAGCAATAACATATCACAAATTGGGATTAAAGGATGAAATTGATAACAAGTCAAAATTTTACAAAAGGACCAATAAAAAAATTAGAAATAAAAAAAAGACCGAAGTGTAAATCCTCGTAAATCCAAGGACAACTCTGAAATTTTATAAAGTCTGCACGAAAATCGAGTGGAGAGGAGAGAAAAGAGAGGGGAAAGCATCGTCGGTGACAAACCATGCCACCAATAATCACATTGTGGAAGGGGGATTTTTGCCATCAAAAGGCGTTGCTCGTGCTATAAAAAAGGCAGACCTCTCACACGTTGACATGTTCGTTGTGAGAGTCAATAACTTTTTATTTTTTTAATTATTTTTTATATTTATTCAAATAGAAAATCTCATCTCATATGGCCTGATAATAACAAAATTAACCAATGTAAAAATACAAAAAAAAAAAATTGTTGGACACTAGTTTTAAAAATTTTCTTTTAAAGGCATTTTGGTTGTTTAACTTTGCATTTAAAATTGGAAAAATATTATTTGTCACTGATTAATTTAGTAATGACTAATACATCTTATAAAAAAAAAAACATGAATTCCCTCAACCCGGAAAGGTGTAGCTTAACTGGTCAGGCCCTGGGCTAGCTCCATAGAGGTCACTAATTCGAGTCTCACAAACCTCCAGGCCAACTCAATATGGTGGCCCGGACACCCATGCTAATAAAAAAAAATAAAGACATGAATTCCCTCGATAGCCAATTCAATATTTTATTGTAAGAAATTTTCTATTTATTCTAATTTCGAAATGAATCCTATGAGTCCACACCAACTCTTGCTTAAACCTTTGGTGCACGTAGTCTGGCGAGATGCTAGACCCTCCTCCCTTGAGCTCAGACAAGCAATGAGCCTAAGAGCCCGTGGGTCTGGCAAGATGTCAGAACCATCTTCACTAGGCGTTGAACCTAAAAATATTTATCATGTGTGGGCGTTGGACCTAGAAAAGAAAAGGCTTAAAAATGGGTGTTGGACCCACAGTATAACTCAACACGAGGACTAAAACTAGTAAAAATCAACAAAATCAGGAACGGGAACTAGATGGATGGCTGCGATAAAATCCACCTGCTTCCCTTTAGAGAGGTTAAGGAAATACAAGTTGGACATAGTTAGGAATATCATATCTCCTGCCATCTTGGTCAAAGCTGCTGAGCCCCGAAAAAACTCTTGAAATTCTTTGGGAGAATTACTTAAAGCCTCTAATTTAGCCTAAGAAATCTTATGCTCTTCCTTGGTAGTTGTCAGCTCAGCCCGAGTAGCAGCAAGCTCAGCCAAGTCCAAAGTAACGTGGGTCTGACGTGCTTGTCATTCCCAAGATGCCTGGACTTGACAAACAGGTAAGTCCACAATGAGTGGACTTGATGGTCGGTCAAGTCCACGTAACGTGGGTCAGGCATGTTTCGCAGGCTCAAGGCGCTTGGACATGGAAGAATGCAAGTCCAAAGCGAGTGGACTTGGCAATAAGACACGTCGAAAGTGACGTTAGTCAGGCATGTTTGCCAGACCCAATACGTCTAGACTTGGCAGTCGGCCAAGTCCAAAGTAATGTTGTAAGAAAGCTGCAATGAACAAAAAAAACTATAACTTAAGGCGTGTATAGACACTGTTTTTAAGGGTATTTCTTCAACACAAGGCTATCCTCCAGGATCCAACAAGTTCCTCCTTTAAAAATAAGGGTTATAGAAACAATGACCAAGATAGAAAAGAAATACCAGCAAACCTTGAAAACACAGAAAAATAATGGTATGTTTTTTTTTTTTGCTTTAATTTTTATGGGTGTGATTTGTATTTCTTTAGGATAAAAAAATCTGAATTTAGTCTTCCAATTTGTATGTATATGTATGTATGTATGTATGATCCAAATATCATTTCTCAATTTGGAATCATGTATTTTTAACGACACGGTACATATGTGAAGTGCTAGTTAATAACTTCTTTTTTTTTCCTGTAAAAAAGGACCTTAATTTGATGGGAACGTGGTTCCATAAACGCTCTCGAAAACTGCCAATGTCAGCGGTGTCGCCACCGTCACCGATACCGGAGATGCAACAACAAAGTGGTGACAACATGTATAGTTTATCAACAAGGTGTAACCACAAGAGGCCAAAACTATAAGAAGTAGTTGTGACGACTTGTCAAATTAGAAGTTGGAATGAAATGGACCCTGGCATATTGGTTATCATAATGAACAAGTTAGTGAAATCACTTGGGTGGTGGACATTGCATTATAATACCATGTATTTCTGCAAGCCATGGTTGTTGGCCCTCCTCGATGCTCTCTTTCCTCCTGGAACAACTCTTGATCTCCATTCCTATGACAAATTTCCACCACATAGGTAATGCAATCGTGAACGTGCAAGGTATTTTTTTCTTCTCCACTTGGTGCTTGGTCCTTTTCAACCTAAAAACCATTACACCAAGTTTTTGTTTGGCGAATCACCTGCTGATTTCTTTCCATGGGAATATTTTGGTTCAAGGTAATATTGTAACCCTGTTTATAGTTTGTTCTTAAGTAAATGGTTGCATTTTTACCATCGTCTCTATTATATAATTAATTATATGACATACAATACTCATGAACTAATATTTCTTTCATGTATGTTTGTTGATGGACGATATTACTATTGCAGGTTGCCTTTGGTAAGAAGTATATATCTCATTTCCAGCATATAATGTTGTAATCATAGAATCAATGTGTGATGATGAATCTCTCCAACTCTGCGACTGCCATTGATGTCAGAAATGCATCCCTATTGCTGCTTGCTTGATCAGCCATGATGTTTTCTATCTTTTGGATGTCTGGTTGAACATGTCATGCTTGTGACGATTTAATTATCCTTTCCAAGTCTGAGGTTACTTCTCTCATTGTTGGTCGGTTTCTCCCATGCAAATTCAAGCACCTTTTTGCAATACTGGCAACAACAACAACTTCTTCATTCTGACAATGCTCTTTGATTCTAGCATCCAAAATATCAAACAGTCTCCTGTCTTCCATCAATGTAATAAAGTGCATGGCTAAACTTCTGGTTCCTGTTGGACTTATAGAGAATACCGGTTTTTGTCCACTCATAAGCTCAACCAAAACCACACCAAAGCTATAGACATCACTTTTTTTTGTATATTGGCCGGATCGGAAGTACTCTGAATCAAAGTAGCTAAAGGTACCTTTCACTTGAGTGGTCAAGTGAGTTTGATTGATGGCCACGGCTCTTGAAGTTCTAAAATTAGATATTTTGGCTCTATATTCCTCGTCTATAAGTATGTTCATAGACTTAATATCTTAGTGATATATCGGAATGGATGCTTCCGAGTGTAAATAGGAAAGGGCTCCCACAACCTCTGTAGCAATCTGCAATCGCCTTTCCCAAGATAATAAGAAATCACCGTGTGGAACATGGAGATGCCTGTAAAGATTTCTGTTGGGAATGAATTCATAGACAAGAAGAGGAACTTCAGTCACCAAACAACATCCTAGCAACTTAACCATATTCCTGTTGTTAATTTGTGAGAGAATGATCATTTCGTTAATAAACTCCTCAAGCCTTTTTCCACCCACTTTTTCGGACCTTTTAACAGCAATAATGCTACCATCTTCTAACATCCCCTTATAAATTGGGCGTTGCCCACCTTGACCAAGTATTTTATATTCATTAAAACCATCAGTGGCTCTCTCCAACTCTTTTAAAGTAAATATCTTTGTTTTTTTTTAACACTGTCATGATCTGAGGATAACTGCTGCTATAACAATAAACCGTCATTTTGCTTGAAGAAATTCCTTTTAATTAGTTCTCTGTTTTTTCTTTTCTTTGCTAGTCTGTATAACCACCATATGCTAATAAGTAATGCCCATACAAAAATGAATGCTCCTTTAACTGCAGCAAATAAAAAAATGTTAAGTTCTTGACATATATGACTGTTTAACCAAAGTAACATTTATTTTATTGTGAGTGATTCTTAATGCACCATGCAGTTGCAGAAGAGTTTGAGAATGCCAATATTACATTTCATAAAATAACATTTAATGTAATTTTGTTTTTTGTAAATAAGTAGAAGACAATACAAGAAAAGGAGTCTAAATACAAAACTTCAACTTTTTAATAATTTTGTTTTGCTGATTTAGCCTAATTTATTGGCCACAAGCAATATTAATTTAATTAATTAATCGTACAATTCAGTCTATCAAGAGAGTTGTTTTTTATTTGACAGCTTCTTTCAGGCCCAGTTCTTGTAAGAGTCAAACAACCGATTTCTTAATTGGTTTTCTCTTTCAAGCATCTCATTTCCTAACGCATCAAGTTAAAATAAAATTTATTTTATTATGAGTGACTCTTTGCCAAACATTAGTTATAATGCATGCTGAGCTATTCCCTGATACACTATGCAGCTGCAGAAGAATTTGAGAATGTGAATATTACATTTGCCAAAATAACATTTCATGAAATAACGAGGCAAAGATTTCGTACCTATTATAATTATATAAATTTTATTTATCTCGCAACTACCACTTGCATTCAATTTGAGAATCCCTTGGCACCGGGTTAACTTTGGAGTCGTGCCTTTATCAATATCTAATAAAATAACGAAGAAAAAACCAAAAAATATTTATATAAGGAATATTTACATAAGCAATATTTACATGAGGAAAGGATATTTACCGATGCATTCAAGGTAAGGGTTGCCCTCAAATCCAACTCGGCACTTGTACTGGGATGTGAAGGAGTTTTGATAGTGAAATTTGCAAAAGGTGGAAGAAGTATTAACCTCATTTGAGTTGATCAACCAATGCAGGTACATTGGAACATAATTTCTAATATTTCTATTGGATTTAAACCATTCTGGATCAGCAATCATGCATCTTTCACCACCTTGATTAGCGATAGAACACGTTTTCTTTTCTCCAAACTAACGTTATTCTTCATGTTCTTGCAAGTGGACAAGCAATTGACGATATCTTTGGTCATGGAAGCTTCAGTACTATTACAACCCACTATACTAAACATATTCCAAATAGAGAAAAAAATAGAATTCCAGAGAGATTAAGAGTTGCATTATCTTTCCTCCTAGTGGAATTGAAATATGTCGTTGGAATTTTGACAATAACGCTGCCTCGTTCAACTGGAATATTCACCACCTCCAATTTGATTGAACTTATAAAAGCTGTCGAAGGGCGGAGAGTTTGGTTGCATTTAATTCTAAACCCCTCGTCCTTGTAACACTCTTTTTTACTTCCAAAGGGATATGGGATGCGAATCTCTCCACATTGATATGGGCAGCAAGACTTTACTAAGAGCGATGTTGTTACTAACTGTAACATTAACATCATCATCAGAAAAACCATCCGAACCACCAAAGCCATTTTATCCATTCCGGTTACCTCAGAGCGGAATTCTTTCTCCACAAACACCAATTACAACATTGAATAATAGTGTAAATATGCTACACTGCTACCACAACAAGAATTAGACTAAGTTTGACGAGGAGAATCATATTTATTTTGGATTACATGTCATATTATCATTATAAAAAAATGTCATAGTCATACAAAATAGGAAATTTTAATAACTTGGCTTCGCCATGTGAAGCTGCGGTTCTTACAGCTATAGCTGGCGGGGATAAAAGTTGTTCCGAGTGGCTGACAAACGTGACCTAAAAATGGAATGGTGGTCCATGAATGAACTTACGTGATTCAGTCTTTATCGGCACTGGCGGCATTATTTACTTAAAATCGCTACATAATAACATCAATCAGCCTTTTGTGATATATATACATATATACCATTTAATTATCCTAAAAGGAGTTAATGCATTATCATACATACATACATATATATATATATATGTGTGTGTGTGTGTGTGTGTGTGTGTGTGTGTGTGTGTGTGTGTGTATGCGCTACAATTAGAAGGAACGTGTTTCAGCATATGGGTCCATATACCTACCAATATTCATGGTTTGAGTTCTTGTCTGGCGTCCTCGATCGTTACTTTTGATGAGTTATGGACACTAGAAACCTCATCTGCTTCAAATTTTGGATTCTCATTTGTTATTCTTATCATGTCTGTAAAGTTAGATGGCACTAATTGGTGTTGCCTAAGTCAACAAAGTGGGCACCAATTCGGTGCCACTTCCGTTACCCCTTGTCTTTTGCATGGATGCTTGCCTTTAAATAGGCAATCCATCCAAGCTTATTTTGTGCACCACAAGAGAGAAAAGGAGGAGAGCAAGGGAGGGAAAGCAATCTCATAAAATTATGAGGTATTTGTGAGAGTAAGTGAGGTGTTTTCTCCTATTAATAGAGAGATTTTAATTGTTCTCCTATTAGTAGAGAGAGATTAAGAGTTGCAGCATCTTTCCTGCTAGTGCAATTGAAATATGCCGTTGGAATTTTGATAATAATGGTGCCTCTTTCAACTGGAATATTCACCACCTCCATTTTGATTGAACTTATAAAAGCTGTCGGAGGGCGGACAGTTTGGTTGCATTCAATTCTGAACCACTCGTCCTTGTAACACTCCCTTTGAGTTCCAAAGTGATATGCGATGCGAATCTCTCCACATTGATCTGGGCAGCCAGACTTTACTAAGAGTGCTGCTGTTGCTAACTGTAATGTTAACATCATCATCAGCAAAACCATCTGAACCACCAAAGCCATTTTATCCATTCCGGTTACCTCAGAGCGGAATTCTCTCTCCACAAACACCAACAATTACAACATTGAATAATAGTGTAAATATGCTACATTGCTACCACAACAACAATTAGACTAAGTTTGACGAGAAGAATCATATTTATTTTGGATTACATGTCATATTATCATTATAAAAAAAAAATGTTATAGTCATACAAAATAGGAAATTTTAACAACCTCGCTTCGCCATGTGATGTTGCGGTTCTTACAGCTATAGCTGTCGGGGATAAAAGGTGTTCCTAGTGGCTGCCAAACGTGACCTAAAAATGAAATGGTGGTCCATGAATGAACTTTCGTGATTCAGTCTTTATCGGCACTGGAGGTATTATTTACTTAAAATCGCTATATAATTAACATCAATCAGCCTTTTATGATATATATACATGTATACCATTTAGTTATACTAAAAGAAGTTAATGAATTCTCATATATATATATATATATATATATATATATATATATATATATATATAGACACACACACACACACACTACAATTAGAAGGAAGGTGTTTCAGCGGATGGGTCCATATACCTACCAATATTCATGGTTTAAGTTCTTGTCTGGCGTCCTCGATCGTTATTTTTGATGAGTTATGGACACTAGAAACTTCATCTGCTTCAAATTTTGGATTCTCATTTGTTATGCTTATCATGTCTGTAAAGCTAGATGGCACCAATTCGTGCTGCCTAAGTCAACAAAGTGGGCGCCAATTCGGTGCCACTTGCGTTACCCCTTGTCTTTTGCATGGATGATTGTCTATAAATAGGCAATGCATCCAAGCTCATTTTGTGCACCACAAGAGAGAAGAAGAGGAAAGCAAGGGAGGGAAAGCAATCACATAAACTTGTGAGGTATTTTTGAGAGTAAGTGAGGTGTTTTCTCCTATTAATAGAGAGATTTCAGTTGTTCTCCTATTAGTAGAGAGAGATTAAGAGTTGCAGTATCTTTCCTGCTAGTGCAATTGAAATATACCTTTGGGATTTTGACAATAACGCTGCCTCTTTCAACTGGAATATTCACCACCTCCATTTTGATTGAACTTATAAAAGCTGTCGGAGGGCAGGCAGTTTGGTTGCATTCAATTCTGAACCACTCGTCCTTGTAACACTCTCTTTTAGTTCCAAAGTGATATGGGATGCGAATCTCTCCACATTGATCTGGGCAGCCAGACTTTACTAAGAGTGCTGCTGTTGCTAACTGTAACGTTAACATCATCATCAGCAAAACCATCTGAACCACCAAAGCCATTTTATCCATTCCGGTTACCTCAGAGCGGAATTCTTTCTCCACAAACATCAACAATTACAACATTGAATAATAGTGTAAATATGCTAGACTGCTACCACAACAAGAATTAGACTAAGTTTGACGAGAAGAATCATATTTATTTTGGATTACATGTCATATTATCATTATAAAAAAAATGTCATAGTCATATAAAATAGGAAATTTTAACAACCTGGCTTCGCCATGTGAAGCTGTGGTTCTTACAGCTATAACTGGCGGGGATAAAAGTTGTTCCGAGTGGCTGACAAACGTGACCTAAAAACGGAATGGTGGTCCATGAATGAACTTTCGTGATTCAGTCTTTATCGGCACTGGCGGCATTATTTACTTAAAATCGCTATATAATTAACATCAATCAGCCTTTTATGATATATATACATGTATACCATTTAATTATACTAAAAGAAGTTAATGAATTCTCATATATATATATATATATATAGACACACACACACACACACACACTACAATTAGAAGGAAGGTGTTTCAGCGGATGGGTCCATATACCTACCAATATTCATGGTTTGAGTTCTTGTCTGGCGTCCTCAATCGTTATTTTTTATGAGTTATGGACACTAGAAACCTCATCTGCTTCAAATTTTGGATTCTCATTTGTTATGCTTATCATGTCTGTAAAGCTAGATGGCACCAATTTGTGGTGCCTAAGTCAACAAAGTGGGCGCCAATTCGGGACCACTTGCGTTACCCCTTGTCTTTTGCATGGATGTTTGCCTATAAATAGGCAATGCATCCAAGCTTATTTTGTCCACCACAAGAGAGAAGAAGAGGAGAGCAATGGAGGGAAAGCAATCCCACAAAATTGTGAGGTATTTGTGAGAGAGTAAGCGAGGTGTTTTCTCTTATTAATAGATAGATTTCAGTTGTTCTCCTATTAGTAGAGAGAGATTAAGAGTTGCAGTATCTTTCCTGCCAGTGCAATTGAAATATACCTTTGGGATTTTGACAATAACGCTGCCTCTTTCAACTGGAATATTCACCACCTCCATTTTGATTGAACTTATAAAAGCTGTCGGAGGGCAGGCAGTTTGGTTGCATTCAATTCTGAACCACTCGTCCTTGTAACACTCCCTTTTAGTTCCAAGGTGATATGGGATGTGAATCTCTCCACATTGATCTGGGTAGCCAGACTTTACTAAAAGCGCTGTTGTTGCTCACTATAACGTTAACATCATCATCAGCAAAACCATCCGAACCACCAAAGCCATTTTATCCATTTCGGTTACCTCAGAGCGGAATTCTTTCTCCATAAACAGCAACAATTACAACAGTGAATAATAATGTAAATATGCTACACTGCTACCACAACAAGAATTAGACTAAGTTTGATGAGAAGGATCATATTTATTTTGGATTACATGTCATATTATCATTATAAAAAAAATGTCATAGTCATACAAAATAGGAAATTTTAACAACCTGGCTTCGCCATGTGAAAGCGAAGCTGCGGTTCTTATTTGTGTTGCCTAAGTCAACAAAGTGGGCACCAATTCGGTGCCACATGCTTTACCCCTTGTCTTTTGCATGGATGTTTGCATATAAATAGGCAATGCATCCAAGCTTATTTTGTGCACCACAAGAGAGAAAAAGATGAAAGCAAGGGAGGGAAAGTAATCCCACAAAATTGTGAGGTATTTGTGAGAGAGTAAGTGAGGTGTTTTCTTCTAGTAATAGAGTGATTTCAGTTGTTCTCCTATTAGTAGGGAGAGGTTGTAATTCTCACATTACTTAGTAAAATCTTTCTATACTTGCCCGTGGATGTAGCTAAATTTGGGTGAACCACGTAAATTCTTATGTGTCTCATTTCTCATTTTATCTTATCTCTTGCCTTTTATCTTGTCGGGTTTGCATGCCAGTATCCTAACAACATCTCCACGTGCTGTGCTGTGCTGTAGGATACAATATATATATATATATGTGTGTGTGTGTGTGTGTGTGTGTGTGTGTGTGTGTGTGTGTGTGTGTGTGTCATTAATTAATGAGAATATTAGGTGACTTATTTAATTCAGGTTAACCTGCCAAAGCCGTGATCCGTGCTATAAGATAAGGATAATCTCATTAAAAGCAGACCAAAACAAATCACGAAACCCAATTTCCAATCAACCCAATGTTCAAATGATGAAATTTAGGGAGAAAAAAACAGTCAATCACGAGGACCCGACGGTGATGGGAAGCAGGGCCCAAAGCTGTTGGGTCATTCTGAAAAGCAGGGCCCACCTTCAGTGGGTTATGCTGCCAGGAGGACACAGTAGTGTTGGGCCCTACTGGGTAGCAAGACCCAATATCATGGGGTCTGGCTCAATAAACTTAGGTTTGATTGGGGAGCCAGACCCAGTCAACTTGGGTTCGAGTGCGCAACTTGTCCCAGCAACAATTTTTGACTAAACACATAAAAGATCAATATTTTTTTATTTTTTAAAATTTATTTTCTTATATCATCACATCAAAATAATACAATAACATCAAGAAATATTAATTCCAAGTAAAGAATAAAATAA
>Ga0325400_1001949_pt1 | contig 17558 bp, 14 predicted proteins | sample PopdelMetagenome_2_FD_205662 | JGI IMG/M metagenome (GOLD analysis project Ga0325400, IMG submission 205662) | Populus deltoides microbial communities from Bellville, Georgia, United States - Xylem-PdKOR-R1 | ecosystem: Host-associated > Plants > Phyllosphere > Stem > Wood/Secondary xylem... | reverse complement strand
GTCTGGTGACCGAAGTGCGCGCCGGTCTCGATGAGCTGCTGCATGGTGACGACAGGTGCCGCCATGATGGGTGTTCCTTCCGGTTGAGCCTCTGGGAAGCGGATGACGCGGCGGGCGAAGCCCATGCGCACCGGTGTGTGTTGCTTCCCATGCGGTGTTGAGGTGCGCGCCTGTAGCCACGAGTGATCCATCTGGCAAGCCGCAGGGTGGTGAGGCGGCGCTTGACACCGGAACGTTAGAAGAACACAAGAACGTTCAAGGAACGCCCGAGTCGGTGTAGCGCTGTTATCCAGGTTATCAGCAGCACAGGTAGGTTTGGGCGTGCGGAACCCAACTGCAAGCGGGCGAGTTGCGGCGTGATTGGATGCGTTCGCATTAGGAGGCGAACATGATGATGGCTTTGATTGGTACCCTGGTCTTCGTCGGCGCACTGACGCTATCGATCGGTATGATCGCGATGACCGTGGGCCCGCAATGGCGGCGGATGGTGCGGCTGGCGAGCGGCAATGTCGAAACCGGGTTCACGCCGCTCGCCACTCTGGCGCAGGCGGAACGCCGGATCGCGGTCAGGCGCTGGGCGGCGGTCCCTGTCCCTGCCATGTGTCGAATTCGCGCAGCCGCTTGATCCTGGCGTAGCTGGCGATGCTGAATGGTATCGAAAGGGCGTAGGCCGCGGCGGCTACGCTTGCGGTGTGCCAGGGTGCGGTAAGGAAGGCGGCACCCACTAGTACTATCAGCGCCAGCGCCTCGAACCGGATGCTCCGGCGCAGGCGCAAGGAAGTCCACGAATAGGTTGCGACGCTGGATACCATCAGCAGCGCCACTAGCGACACCCACGGCGCAACTAGCCAGGGCGATGCCAAGCGTGGCTCTCCCGTCCAAAACCACAGATACATTGGCAGCATCGCGAGCGCAGCGCCCGCTGGTGCGGGTACGCCCGTCAGAAAGCCTGCCGACTTGTGCGGCTGATCTGTCTCGTCGATGCGGGCGTTGAAGCGGGCCAGGCGTAGGGCGCAGAACACCGCCAGCAGCAGACTGACGATCCAGCCTATCCGCGGCGCCGCCACCAGTGACCAGAGATACAGGATCAGCGCAGGCGCGACGCCAAAGGAGATCGCGTCGGAAAGTGAGTCGAGCTCGGCGCCGAACCGGCTTTCGCCTCGCACTAGCCGGGCGATGCGGCCGTCGATTCCATCGAGCACCGCGGCGGCCATCACCATCGCCACGGCAAACGGGTACTGTCCGCCGATCGCGAAGCGGACGCCGGACAGGCCCGAACACAGGGCGAGCGCGGTGACCGCGTTGGGAGCAACCGCTCGCAACGGCAGGCCGTGCGGCGGCCGCCGCAAGCGGGGCGATCGCATCGGCATCAGCCCTCCTGCCCCGCTGCCGTGCGGCCCTTCATTGCGAGATCCCGGTCGTCGGGCGGGCGCCAACGCGACCGATCACGGTTTCCCCCGCAATCGAGCGCTGGCCCAGGCACACCTGCGGCGCGCAGTCGTCGGGCAGGTAGACGTCGACGCGACTGCCGAAACGGATCAGTCCGACGCGCTGCCCGGCTGCGACCATGTCGCCCGGCTTGGCGAACCCGACGATCCGCCGCGCGACCAATCCCGCGATCTGGGTGAAGCCGACCTTCCGGCCGTCACGGCCCTCGACCACGAAATGCTGGCGCTCGTTCTCGTCCGAAGCCTTGTCGAGGTCGGCGTTGAGGAACTTGCCCGATATATAGACGACCTGTCGGATCGTACCCGCAACCGGCGAACGGTTGATGTGCACGTCGAACACCGACATGAAGATCGATATACGCACCAACGGCGCTTCGCCAAGCTCGACCGTGAGCTCGCGAGGCACCGGCACCCGCTGGATCATAGTGACCAGCCCGTCCGCGGGCGCAATCAACAACCCCTCGCCTTGCGGCGTAGTACGGATCGGATCGCGGAAGAAGGCGGCGACCCAGATCGTCAATCCGACGAACGGCCAGAACAGCACCTTGGTGACGATCGTCGCGAGCAGCGTCAGCCCGACGGAGATGGCGACGAACTTGTGGCCCTCCTGATGGACGGCAGGGAAGCGCCATTTGACGGTGGTGGTGGCAACGGGCGGCTTGTCGAGCGAAGGCATGGTAGCGGTGTAGTCAGGTGAACCGCTCAAGACAATCGCGCGCTGTCCCCGCCCGCTCGGGTCGGGGCAGCGCGCCTTCCTGTCAGGCGAAGCGTACCCGGGCCGTGACCACTCGGCGACGGCGCAGCGCAACGCCGGTCACGCCGATGCCCGCCACCATTAGCGCCCAACTCATCGGCTCGGGCACTCCGGTAACGCGCAATTGTGCGGCAATGCCGGTACCGATCGCCTGATGGATGCGGGTGGTCGGGTGGACTCCGTCGAAATACACGAACCCGGTACACCGGGGCGACGCGACGGTGCCGATGCAGGGCGTGCGCGTGTTGAGCGGCGTCGCCTGGCCGTAACCGGCCGGGTTGGCGTAGATCTGCTGCTGGTATGCGAACAGGTCGAAGAACTGGAAGTTGGCGCCGGTGCGTAGCGCAAACCCGCCGACCAGCTGGCCGAATGCAGTGTTGAGTCCGAACGACAGCACACGCCCCGCCCCCGACAGCGCGGTCGAGTTGAACTGGGTGACGACCGGGATCTGGCCGACATCGGGCAGTCCCGTCACGATGATGTTGCGCGCGCCCAGCCCGTACAGCGACTGCAGCCCCGCGTTCATCGCGGTAATGGCGGGGGCGAGGTCGGGCATGTAGCGCGGATTGGCACCCAGCTTCGCCAGTTCGGAGCGGATATCGTTACCGCCAAGCGTCACCAGCACCAGCGAATCCGCGGTGAACTGCTGCCCCGACGCCTTGAACATGTCGATCTGCTCGCCGAAGCTGGGGCTGGCATCGCCCGCGACCTCCTGCGCCTGCGCGCCGCCGACCGAGAAGTTGTGGCCGCCATCGGCCGAAGCAGTGGTGGGTGCCCCTTCCACCCCGCGCGACAGCCAGTCGGCGAAGTTGTAGCCGTTGGAGAAACGGCCGTTGTAGTAGCCCAACGCGTCCGGGGCGGGATCGGGGCCGCCCGAGAGCGCGCGGCCGGCCTGCGCGTTGCGGGCATCGACCAGGCTGTCGCCGAACACGAACAGCCTGGATTAGGCGTCCTGCGTCTGCGCGGCTAGCGGCGTGCCCGCGACGAGCGCCACGCCGGCGATCATCCTTGCCAGATCTTTCATCCAACCATCCTCCCTTTTTGCCGCCTTGTACCATGCGGCTGACGTCATGCACGCAGATTGTGGCGCGTCCGACCTTACCCGTCCCGCCCGTTGCCAGTCGCGGGCGCGCGGCTTAGAGCCCCGCCAAACCGCCACGCCAAGGAGCCGGTACATGGCCAAGATCAAGGTGAAGACGCCCGTCGTGGAGATCGACGGCGACGAGATGACCCGCATCATCTGGGAATGGATCCGCGAGCGGCTCATCAAGCCCCACCTCGACATTGAGCTCGACTATTACGATCTCGGCGTCGAGCATCGCGACGCCACCAACGATCAGGTGACGATCGATTCGGCCAAGGCGATCCAGCGCTACGGCGTCGGCGTGAAGTGCGCGACGATCACCCCCGACGAGGCACGGGTCGAGGAGTTCGGCCTCAAGAAGATGTGGAAGTCGCCCAACGGCACGATCCGCAACATCCTGGGCGGCGTGATCTTCCGCGAGCCGATCGTTATGAGCAACGTTCCCCGGCTGATCCCCGGCTGGACCCACCCGATCGTGGTCGGCCGCCACGCATTCGGCGACCAGTACAAGGCGACCGACTTCAAGGTGCCCGGCAAGGGCAAACTGTCGATGAAGTGGGAAGGCGAGGATGGGCAGGTCATCGAGCATGACGTGTTCGACTTCCCCGCCTCGGGCGTCGCGATGGGGATGTACAACCTCGACGAGTCGATCCGCGATTTCGCGCGTGCCAGCATGAACTATTCGCTGGGGCGCCAGTGGCCGCTGTACCTGTCGACCAAGAACACGATCCTCAAGGCATATGACGGCCGCTTCAAGGACATCTTCGAGGAGGTGTTCGCGACCGAGTTCAAGGACCAGTTCCAGACGTCCGGCATCGTCTACGAGCACCGGCTGATCGACGACATGGTCGCCAGCGCGCTCAAGTGGAACGGCGAGTTCGTGTGGGCTTGCAAGAACTACGACGGCGACGTTCAGTCCGATCAGGTCGCGCAGGGCTTCGGCAGCCTCGGCCTGATGACCTCGGTGCTGATGACCCCGGACGGCAAAACGATCGAGGCTGAGGCCGCGCACGGCACCGTCACCCGCCACTATCGCCAGCACCAGCAGGGCAAGGCGACCTCGACCAACCCGATCGCATCGATCTTCGCGTGGACCGGCGGGCTGAAGTATCGCGGCAGGTTCGACGGCACGCCTGACGTCTCCCGCTTCGCCGAGACGCTGGAGCGCGTGTGCGTCGCGACCGTCGAGGGCGGCCAGATGACCAAGGACCTCGCGATCCTGATCGGCCCCGACCAGCCCTGGATGACGACCGAGCAGTTCTTCGAGGCGGTGCGGGTCAACCTGGAAGCCGAAATGACCGACTGGGCCTGAGTCGATCGGTGCGCTGACCGCCCGCAGGCAAGGGTCAGCGCACCTCAATCAGCGGCTCGTCGACAGCAGGACGTGCCCCGTCACAGAGACCATGCACGGCCGAGTGGTAGACCGCCGTCCTCCTGCGTGCGGTGCCGCACCTTGTCGATCGCACAATGGACATGCAGCCCGACGCCGAGCATCAGCGGAGCATCGCCAGGATGAAAGACCCCACCGCGAAGCGCGCGGGCAATCAGCGGGTCAATGCCGGCTTTCCCAGACGCTCAGCAACAAAGGCGAAAGCGATCGCCGGTGCCGCGACAATCGTCGCGATTCGCGGCGTGGCATGCGGCACGGCGTCTTAATTGTGATGTGACGATCAATGGTAGCGTATTGGATCACCCGTCCGTAACAAGGTCCCGATGCCGTTACCGATCCATTCCGCCTCGTTCAGCGACTCCCTGGTGATACTGGGCGCGGCCGGGATCGTCATTCCCGCCTTCGCCCGCTTCCGGGTTAGCCCGGTGATCGGCTTCATCCTGGTGGGCGCACTGGTGGGGCCGAGCGGGCTCGGCCAGCTCGTCGATCGTGTGCCGTGGCTTTATCATGTGACGATCACCGACCGGGAATCGATCGAGCCCTTCGCTGAATTCGGCATCGTGCTGCTGCTATTCTCGATAGGGTTGGAGCTGTCGTTCCGGCGGCTGTGGGCCTTGCGGCGTGCGGTGTTCGGGCTGGGCGCGGGAGAGCTGCTCGCCTCCGCCACGCTGATCGGGGTGGCGCTGCATGCGCTCGGCCAGCCATGGGCGGGGTCGGCGGGGTTGGGGCTGGCGCTGGCGTTGTCGTCGACCGCGCTGGTGCTGCCGCTGGTAGGCACCACCAGCCCGGTCGGGCGGGGCGCGTTCGCGATGCTGCTGTTCGAGGATCTGGCGCTGGTGCCGATCATCTTTGCGCTAGGTGCGATGGCGCCGAGCGTGGGCGACTCGGGGCTTGGCGGGATCGCAGGCGTGGCGTTACGCGGGGCGGCGACGGTTGTGGTCATGTACCTGGGCGGCCGCATCGTGCTGCCGCGACTGTTCGCCCAAGCGGCGCGCACCAAGAGCCCCGAGCTGTTCCTTGCCGCCTCGCTGCTGGTGGTGATCGTCGCTTCAGTCGCGACCACTGCCGCGGGCCTGTCGCCGATCGTTGGCGCGCTGCTGGCGGGGCTGCTGATCGCAGAAACCGAATACCACCACGAGGTCGAGGTCATCACGGCACCCTTCAAGGGGCTGGCACTGGGCGTGTTCCTCATCACCGTCGGGATGAGCTTGGACCTGAGACAGATCGCCGCCAACTGGCCGGCGTTGCTCGCGGCGGTGGTGGGCGTGGTGGCGGTGAAGACGCTGGTCACGTTCCTGATGCTCAGGGTCGGCAATACGCGGCGCGGCGTGGCGGTGGAGACGGGGCTGCTGATGGGCAGCCCGTCCGAGACGACGCTGATCGTGCTAGGCACCGCCGCACAGGCGCAGCTGATCCAGCCGTCGACCGCCGCGTTCTGGCAGACGGTGACTGCGATCGGGCTGACCATCACGCCGCTGCTCGCCAAGGGCGGCCGCGCGATCGCCCGGCGGGTCGAGGGTCGCGTCGATGCGCCGTTGCCCGAGTCTGCGGAGCGCGACGGCGGCCGTGTGGTGCTGATCGGGTTCGGTCGGGTCGGGCGGATGGTGGCGGACATGCTGGCGGTTCACAATCAGCCATACTTGGCGGTGGAGGCGGACATCGACGCGGTCGCCGATGCGCGCGAGCAGGGCTATCCCGTGCTGTTCGGGGACGTGTCGCGCGCCGAGCTTGTCGACCGGCTGGACCTGCCCCGCGCTCGCGCGCTGATCCTGACCATGGATGATCCGGTGCTGACGGTCCGGCTCGCGCGGCGGATGCGGCAGGCGGCGCCCGAGCTGGTCATCGTCGCCCGCGCCCGCGACCCGCGCCATGCCGCCGAGCTGTACAAGGCGGGGGTCACCGACGCGGTGCCCGAGACGCTGGAAAGCTCGCTGCAGCTGTCGGAAACTGTGCTGGTCGACCTGGGGGTTGCGATGGGGCCGGTGATCGCGTCGATCCATGAGAAGCGTGACGAGCTGCGCCAGTCGATCCGGCGGGAGGCGGAGCTCGAGCGTGAGCCGCGCATCCGGCGGGTGCGGCGATTGGGCGAGGCCTAACTCCCGGGCTGGAACCAGCCAAAGGGGAGCGAGCGGTCGGCGAGCGCCTGCGCGGCCTTGCCGTTGCCGGCGCGGAGCAGCGCGGCCACCTGCGCCGCGGCGCGCTGGATGATCCGGTCCGAGACGCTCGGCGCTTCGGCGCGGGCGGCCTGTTCGAGCCAGGCGCGGCCCTGCGGGTCGTCCGGATCGGCCTCGACCAGCATCATGCCCGCGATACCGGGGGCAAAGGCCCGGTCGCGCCCGAGTGCGACACCCCGCGACAGCCCGGCAAGGCCGCGCCCCTTGCTGGCGCCGATCACCGCGCCGAGCAACCGGCCGACGCGGTGGACCACGGCAAGGTGCCACGCGCCGATCCCCAGCTGCGCCTCTGCGTTGCGGGGAAAGCGGGTGGCGGCGGCGTCGAACTGGCGGCGGGCTTTGAGCGCCTCGGTGCGACTGCCGGTCAGCTTGGCGATGTAGCCCTGTGCCGCCGCGGCGATCACCGTGGCCTCCTCGTTGGCCGGGTCGCGCTGGCTGGCGGCGGAGGCAATTGCAAAGGCGCGGCGGACCCGTTCCAGCGCGACCGGCTGGGACTGCGTGCCGAAGGCCGACTGGAAGACCAGCTCGCGCGGGGTCTGCGCGGCGGCAGGCAGCGCGATGCACGCGACGAGCAGCGCCATTGCCGAGGCCAGCATCTGTCGCCCGCGCGCCGGCATCAGGCCGGTTCGGCCAGCGCCGCGCGGACCGCAGCGACCGCCTCGGCCGCCTTGTCCGCATCGGGGCCGCCGCCCTGCGCCATGTCGGGACGGCCGCCGCCGCCCTGCCCGCCCAAGACCGACACCGCGCGGCGGAGCAGGTCGACCGCATTGTGCGACGCAACCAGGTCGGGGGTGACGCCGACCGCGACCGAGGCGCGCCCATCGTTGACCGCGACCAGCACGGCGACGCCCGAGCCGAGGCGCTGCCTGGCCTCGTCCACCGCGCCGCGCAGCCCCTTCGCATCAAAACCGTCGAGCACCTGGCCGATGAAGTTCGTCCCGCCGACCTGTTCCGGGCCGGCCGGGCCGCCCTGCCCGCCGCCCCCCGCTCCGTTCAGGGCAAGCGCTCGCTTGGCGTCGGCAAGCTCGCGTTCGAGGCGGCGGCGATCCTCGACCAGCGCGGCGACGCGGGCCGGCACCTCGTCGGGGGCGGACTTGAGCGTGGCGGCGGCCTCGCGCAGCTTGTCGTCGCGCGAGACCAGCCACGCGCGCGCAGCCTCGCCGGTCAGCGCCTCGACGCGGCGGACGCCGGACGAGACCGCGCCCTCCCCAATCACCTTGACGAGGCCGATCTCGCCGAGCGCCGAGACGTGGGTGCCGCCGCACAGTTCGAGGCTATAGGTGCCATCGGCATCCTGGCCCATGCCGACGACGCGGACTTCCTCGCCGTACTTCTCGCCAAACAGCGCCATTGCGCCCTCGGCGATCGCCTCGTCGGGGGTCATCAGCCGGGTGGTGACGGGGCCGTTGCCGCGAACCTGCGCATTCACGCGCGCCTCGACCTCGACGATGTCGGCGGGGGCGAGCGCGACCGGCTGAGAGAAGTCGAAGCGGAGCCGATCGGGGGCGACCAGCGACCCCTTTTGCGCGACGTGGCCGCCGAGCCGCTGGCGCAGCGCCTCGTGCAGCAGGTGGGTGGCGGAGTGGTTGGCGCGGATGCTCGCACGGCGGCCAAGATCAATCGCGAGGCGGACGGCGTCGCCGACCTTGATCTCGCCTTCCTCGATGGTCGCCTGGTGCACCCAGAGGCGGCCGATTTGCTTGGACGTGTCGGTGACGATCGCCCGCAAGCCGTTGTCGTCGCTGGCGATCCCGGTGTCGCCGACCTGACCGCCGGATTCGGCGTAGAAGGGCGTCTGGTTGACGATGATCCCGACGCTGTCGCCGGCCTGGGCAGCGTCGACGCGCGCCCCGTCCTTGACCAGCGCCAGCACCTCCGCCTCGCCGACGTCATTGGCATAGCCGGTGAACTCGGTCGCGCCGGTCGCCTCGACGATGTCGAACCACAGGTCGTCCGACGCCTTTGCGCCCGATCCTTTCCATGCGGCACGGGCGGCGCGTTTCTGTTCGGCCATAGCGGTGTCGAAGCCGGCGCGATCGACCGCGAAGCCCTGCGCGCGTAACGCATCCTCGGTCAGGTCATAGGGGAAACCGTAGGTGTCGTAGAGGCGGAACGCGGTTTCGCCGGGGAGCGTACCCCCCTGCCCCAGACCCGCGGTCGCCTCGTCGAGCAGCCGAAGCCCGCGGTCGAGCGTCTGGCGGAACCGCGTCTCCTCCTGGCGGAGCGTCGCCTCGATCAGCGGCTGGGCGCGGACCAACTCCGGATAGGCCGCGCCCATTTCCGCGACCAGCGCGGGGACGAGCCGGTGCATCAGCGGATCCTTTGCGCCGAGCAGATGGGCGTGGCGCATCGCGCGGCGCATAATGCGACGCAGGACATAGCCGCGCCCCTCGTTGGCGGGGAGCACTCCGTCGGCGACGAGGAAGCCAGCCGAACGGAGATGGTCGGCGATCACGCGGTGCGACGCCTTCATCTCGCCATCGGCGGCGACATGGGTCAGCTCGGACGAGGCGGCGATCAGCGCGCGGAACGTGTCAGTGTCGTAGTTGTCGTGGACGCCCTGGAGCACCGCGGCGACTCGTTCGAGCCCCATGCCGGTGTCGATCGACTTCCTGGGCAGCTCGCCGACGATCTCGTTCGCCTCCTGCTCGAACTGCATGAAGACGAGATTCCAAATCTCGACGAAGCGGTCGCCGTCCTCGTCCGGCGATCCGGGCGGGCCGCCCGGGATGTGGTCGCCGTGATCGTAGAAGATCTCGGAACAGGGGCCGCACGGGCCGCTGTCGCCCATCGCCCAGAAATTGTCCTTGGTCGGGATGCGGATGATGCGGTGGTCAGGGAGGCCAGCGATCTTCTGCCACAGCGCGAACGCCTCGTCGTCGGTGTGGTAGACGGTGGCGGTGAGCCGGTCGGCGGGGATACCCCATTCGCGCGTCAGCAGGGTCCAGGCGTGGGTAATCGCCTGTTCCTTGAAATAATCGCCGAACGAGAAGTTGCCGAGCATCTCGAAAAAGGTGTGGTGGCGCGCGGTGTAGCCGACATTGTCGAGGTCGTTGTGCTTGCCGCCGGCGCGGACGCACTTCTGCGACGAGGTGGCGGTGCGGTACGGCCGCGTCTCCAGCCCGGTGAAGACGTTCTTGAACGGCACCATGCCGGCGTTGACGAACATGAGCGTCGGATCGTTCTGCGGCACCAGTGGCGCGGACGGCACCCGCTCGTGGCCGGCGGCGGCGAAATAGTCGAGGAAGCCGCGGCGGATGTCGTTGGTCGAGGTCATGCCGGTGGGCTTAGGCGAGCGCGCGCGGCGTGTGAAGCGGGCGGCGAAGTGGAGAAAGGTTCCGAAGGTTCCGGGAAAACGACATGTTGGGCGTCCTCCGCACGACCCGTGCCGCCGGTATATGCGAGGGAGCAGGAGCGAGACATGGCCGGACGTTATCGAAGGACGGCAATGTAGGACAGCACCATAGCCACCTTCATTATGCAAAAGCACCTAGCGGGCCGGGACGCGAGCGCGCAGATCGGCAATGAGCACCAAGTTAGCCTAGGTCATAGTGTCAGGTTTCCGAACGACCCCACCGCCAAGCAGCAAGGGAGAAGGCGACGGTGCCGGCAAGGGCCCCGCAAACTTGCCACTCGATCGCTCCCTCAGAAATCGTCAATCCAGCGCGGTGGAAGCTCACCCCGATCAGCCCGACAAACGTCGCAAGGGTGAAGTCACTCAATATGATAGCGAGGCGTGACGGTGAGTACCGCCTGCTTGAAAGCCATGCACTAGGCTGTGGCGGCTCCTTGTTGGAAAACAGGTTGGTTCCGAGAACGTCCCGCTCCATGAGCTGAACTTTGCTTTCCCATGCTTCCTGCCAGTATTTGTTGCCACGGTTCTGAAGCGTCCAGATCACGGAGCACACGGTGCCAAAGCACGCGATGGCCAGAGCACCTTTAGGCGCTTTGTCGAACACGGTCGCATAGCCGCCAAACGCGAGGATCAGCGGCCCCCAGAAAAACAGTGACCTTTGCCAGAAATGTTCAATTTCAAACCTGCGGAACTCAGATGCGTATTGTAGCACCAGTCGGCGCTGGTCGCGCACCTCGTCCGGCAATGTAGAAGGAGTAACAGGTGCGATCATTGGCGTGAGACCGGTGCGACGGTCGCGAAAGAACCAAGACCAGAAATCCATCATATCGGCTCCTCGATCGAGCGCGGCGGCTGGCTGAACCATGTCGGGCCGCTCGGGGTCATGTGGAAGCAGTCTTCCAGGCGGACGCCGAAGCGGCCGGGGAGGTAGAGGCCGGGTTCGTTCGAGAAACACATGCCGGAGACGAGCGGAGTCGTCTCGCCATGGACGAGGTTGACTGGCTCGTGCCCGTCCATGCCGATGCCGTGGCCGGTGCGGTGCGACAGGCCCGGCAGGCGGTAGCCGGGGCCGTAGCCGCGACCTTCATAGAAGCGGCGGACCGCGTCGTCGACCGCGCCCGCGGGGGTGCCGAGGCGGGCGGTGCGGATCGCAACCTGCTGGCCTTGCGCCACCGTGTCCCAGACCCGGCGCTGTTCGAGCGTGGCGGCGCCGTGGACCCAGGTGCGCGAGACATCGGATTGGTAACCCTGGACGGTGCAGCCGCAGTCCATGAGCACGACCTGGCCATCGGCGACCTTGATGACCTCTCGGCTGCCATGGGGAAGCGCGGCGGCGGGGCCGATCAGGGCGAGCGCGAACTCCGGGCTGCCACCAAGCTTGCGGGTCGCGGCATTCATCAGCGCCCCGATCTCCGCCCCGGCCATGCCGGCCTCGACGCGCGGGTACGTCCAGCGATAGGCGGCGATCGTGACGTCGGTGGCGAGTTGCATCAAGGCGATCTCGGCCGGGGTCTTCACCATCCGGCAGCCGCGGACGACGGGGTTGGCGCTGACGATGCGGGCGCGAGGGAGCGCCGCCATCAAGCCCTCGACCGCGAAATAGCGGACGCTTTCCTCGACCCCGATCGGGCGGGTGGCGAGCTTGCGGTCGCGCAGGAACCCGGCGACCACCTTGAGCGGATCCTCGTCCTCCTGCCAGACGCGGACCTCGGCGGGGACGGCGAGACTCTGGCGGACCGAGGGTTCCTCGAAGAAGGGCGTGACGAGGCAGGGCTCGCCCTCGACCGGGAGGATCGCGGCGGTGAGGCGTTCGGAGCGGCCCCAGCGGACGCCGGTAAAGTAGATCAGCGACGAGCCCGGCTCGATCAGCACCGCGCCGATGCCGTTGGCGCGCATCAGCGCCTGCGCGCGGGTGAGCCGGCGGGCGCGCTCGGCGGCGTCGATCGGGCGGGCGGCGGCGGTGATGTCCTTCAGCTCGGACAGGTCGGGCTCGGCGGCGCGGAGAACGCCCGCAAGGGGGAGCGCGGCGGCGAGGCTGAGCAGGTGGCGGCGGGTCGGCGTCATGGGCCGAGCGATACGGCGCTTGACCCCGGCGTCACAATCCCCTTCCGTGGCCGCACTGACGGGAGTGTGGGATGGCCAAGCGGCTGACGTTCTGGATCATGGTGGGGCTGGTCGCGGGACTGGCGGTCGGCTGGGCGCTCCATGCCGCGATCGACGACGGGACGCCGGTGGCGGCGGAGCGGCTGACGGCGATCGCGGGCTATTTCTCGATCGTCACGACGCTGTTCCTGCGGCTCATCAAGATGATCATCGCGCCGCTGGTGTTCTCGACGCTGGTGGTCGGGATCGCGCACATGGGCGACACCGCGGCGCTGGGACGGGTAGGGCTGAAAAGCCTGTTGTGGTTCATCTGCGCGAGCCTCCTGTCGCTGACGCTGGGTCTGCTGCTGGTCAACCTGCTCCAGCCCGGCGTCGGGCTCGACCTGCCGATCCCGGCGGCGACCGAGTTGAGCGGGGTCGCGCGGACCGCGTTCAACCTCAAGGACTTCGTCAGTCACATCGTGCCGGCGTCGATGTTCGAGGCGATGGCGACCAACGAGATTCTCCAGATCGTCGTGTTCTCGGTGTTCGTCGGTGTGGCGATCACCGCGGTGGGCGAGCCTGCGCGGCCGCTGGTGCGCGCGACCGAGGGGCTGATCGCGGTGATGCTCCAGATCACCAACTACGTCATGCGGGTCGCGCCGCTGGCGGTGTTCGCGGCGGTGGCCTCGACGCTGACCGAGCGGGGGCCGGGCGTGCTGGGCGACCTCGGCTATTTCATGGCGAGTTTCTACCTCGGGCTCATCATCCTGTGGCTGCTGCTGATCGGGATCGCGTTCGCATTGCTGGGGCAGCGGACGCGGTTCCTGGTGCGGTATATCCGCGATCCGCTCATCATCGCGTTCTCGGCGGCGTCTTCGGAGGCGGCGTACCCCCGGACGCTGGAGGCGCTCGACAAGTTCGGGGTGCCGCCCAGGATCGCGAGCTTCGTGCTGCCGCTGGGGTATTCGTTCAACCTCGACGGGTCGATGATGTACATGACCTTCGCGTCGCTGTTCATCGCGCAAGCCTATGGCATCCACCTGTCGCTGGGCGAGCAGGTGACGATGCTGCTGGTGCTGATGGTGACGTCCAAGGGGATCGCGGGGGTGCCGCGAGCGTCGCTGGTGGTGATCGCGGCGACGCTGTCGTTGTTCAAGATCCCGGAGGCGGGGCTGCTGCTGATCCTGGCGGTGGATCACTTCCTCGACATGGGCCGGTCGGCGACCAACGTCATCGGCAATGCGGTGGCGGCGTCGGTGGTAGCGAAGTGGGAGGGCGGGCTCGATCCGCGCGAGGAGCCCGACGTGCTGGTGCCGGCCGCGCCGAGCGGGCACGGACCGGCGGTGGCGGTGGAGCGCTTCGACGCGATCGGCCCTCAGGCGTAGGAGTAAGGTCCGCCCTTCGCCAGCGCGGCCCGATAGGCGGGGCGGGCGTGGATGGTTTCGAGCCAGCGAAGCGTTGCCGGGCGGCGCGAATCGAGTCCCGCGCGGATGCGGGCGGCTTCGAGGGGAAAGCTCATCATCACGTCGGCGGCGGTGAGCTGGTCGCCGGCGAACCAGGGGCGGCTTGCCAGCTGCGATTCGATGTAGTCGAGATGGGTGGCCATCATCGGCTGGAGCTTCGCCAGGACGCGCTTGCCGAACAGCGGGATGCGACCGGCGACCAGCATCGCGAACAGCGGCGGCATCATCGATCCTTCCGCATAGTGGAGCCAGAAGCGCCATTGGAGCGCGTCACCTTGCGCGGCGGGCGGGCCGAGGCGACCGCCAGCCTTGGCGACGAGATACTCGACGATCGCGCCGGTTTCCGCAACGACCGTGCCGTCGTCGTCGATCACCGGCGCCTTGCCGAGCGGGTGGATCGCCTTGAGCTCGGGCGGGGCGAGCATGGTGGCCTTGTTCCGCTCGTAGCGGCGAACCTTATAAGAAAGGCCGAGCTCCTCCAGCAGCCAGAGAACACGCTGCGAGCGCGAGTTTTCGAGATGGTGGACGGTAATCATGCGGCCTCTCCTGCTCTGGCATGCCACAGCCATGCCTCGGCGGGCAGGACGATGCGGTCCGCGCGACGATAGCGATCGAGCGCGGCGGCGAGAAGCGGACGGCGTCCGGGTTCGGCCGCGAGCGGCGCGGCGAGCGGGCCGATTTGCGAGAGGAAGCCGGCGGCGTCGGCGACCGGATCGCTGCCCTCCCCGACCACATAGTCGAAGGAGACGCGCCGGGGTTCGCCGGCCTGCCACCCCGCCGCCGCGAGCAGCCGCGCGACGAAGGCCGGGTCCGCGAAGCCGAACGGGCCGGGTCGGTAGCCGGGCGGATCGGATGGAGCCTCTCCGAGGACCGCGTGCGGCAGGTCGCAGGCGAACGCGTTGCGGTGGCGCTCGGCAAAGCAGGTGAACACGAGGCGGGCGTCGGGGGCGGCGATCGCGCGCAGACGGGTGAAGGCCGCGACCGGGTCGGCGAAGAACATGACGCCGTGGCGCGAGACGATGAGGTCGGGACGGCCGAAGCGGGTGAGATCGTCATGGGCGACGTCCAACTTGGCGAAGCGGAGGGTGGTGCCGGCGGCGCGCGCTCGCGCCACGTCGAGCAGCGCCGGGGAGAGGTCGAGGCCGATGATCGCGAGGTCGGGACGCGCGGCGGCGAGCGTGAGGCTGGTGGCGCCGGCCCCGCAGCCGAGGTCGAGGGCCTGGCCGGCTTCCGCGGCGACATCGAGGATCGCGGGATCGAGATGGCGGGACAGGTCTGCGAGGCTGCGGTCGGTGCGGCGCCATTCCGCGGCCCAGATATCGCCGACGCGGGATCGCCAGTCGGTTGCGGTGGTCATGGTGCGGTCTTGATGCGGTGGGAGGTGAAACCATGTACCCCCGCGAAGGCGGGGGTACAGTCTGGGCTCCCACCTGCGCGGGAGCACCGCTTTGCGTGCGCGTCGGCATGATGAAGGCGAGGCTTCGACAAGCTTAGCCTGAACGGGTGTGGCGTGGATGACACGCAAGGCGACCGGCGTCGCGGGTCGGCTGGAAGGTCAGCGAAGGTCACGCCCTACACCCTCCTTTGCCGCGCCATGGGCCGGGAAGTCAGTAAAGGTCGCGGGATACGCCATGTTCTCGCGGGGCGAGGCCCCGGACGCGAAAAGGCCCGCCGTTTCGGGCGGGCCTTTGGATGATCGGGCAGCCGGGCCGATCAGATGTCGTCGTCCTCGCCGGGGCCGACCATGAGTTCGTCGGCGACCTTGTCGGTGCGCTGGCGGATGGCGCGTTCGAGGCGATCGGCGACCTCCGGGTTTTCGCGGAGGTAAGTCTTGGCGTTCTCGCGACCCTGGCCGATGCGGATCGAGTCGTAGGAGAACCACGACCCCGACTTCTCGACCAGCCCGGCCTTGACGCCCAGGTCGAGCACCTCGCCGATCTTGGAGATGCCCTCGCCGTACATGATGTCGAACTCGACCTGCTTGAACGGGGGCGCGACCTTGTTCTTGACCACCTTCACCCGGGTCGCGTTGCCGACGATGTCCTCGCGGTCCTTGATCTGGCCGGTGCGGCGGATGTCGAGGCGGACCGAGGCGTAGAACTTCAGCGCGTTGCCGCCCGTCGTCGTCTCGGGATTGCCGTACATCACGCCGATCTTCATGCGCAGCTGGTTGATGAAGATCACCATGCAGCGCGAGCGGCTGATCGAGCCGGTCAGCTTGCGCAGGCTCTGCGACATGAGGCGCGCCTGGAGGCCGACATGGCTGTCGCCCATCTCGCCCTCGATCTCCGCGCGCGGCACCAGCGCCGCGACCGAATCGACGACCAGCACGTCGATCGCGTTGGAGCGGACCAGCGTATCGGTGATCTCGAGCGCCTGCTCGCCGGTGTCGGGCTGCGAGACGATGAGGTTGTCGATGTCGACGCCCAGCTTCTTGGCGTAGACGGGGTCGAGCGCGTGCTCGGCGTCGACGAACGCGGCGGTGCCGCCGTTCTTCTGCGCCTCGGCGATGACATGGAGCGCGAGGGTGGTCTTGCCCGACGATTCGGGGCCGTAGACCTCGATCACGCGGCCGCGCGGCAGGCCGCCGACGCCCAGCGCGATGTCGAGCCCGAGCGACCCGGTCGAGATCGCCTCGACCTGCATCGCTTCCTTTTGACCCAGCTTCATCGCCGAGCCCTTGCCGAACGCGCGATCGATCTGCGCGAGCGCGGCGTCCAGCGCCTTTTGACGGTCTGCGTTCGCGGTTGCCACGGTATCGATCACCTGGAGTTTGGCGGCCATTGGGTGTTCCATCGCTAGAGCAAGCGCGTGGCCTGAGCAACGCGTTGACGACCATGTACGCGTTCCGTTCTACGGGAACAAGAGCGGAACGGGGATAATTTCCTCATGCCAGCGTCGTGGAAAGCGTCCACCAGTCGCGCGCTTCGGCGAGGATGCGGGCGTGGTCGCGGTCGGTGGTGGTGGCGAACAGCGCGAAACAGGTCGCGCCGGAGCCGGACATGCGAGCGAGGAGGACACCGGGGGCGGCGGCGAGTTGCGCCAGGACGGCGTCGATCGCAGGCGCGAGCGCGCGGGCGGGGCGTTCGAGGTCGTTGCGAGCGGCCTTGGCGCGGGACAGGAGGTCGCCGTTCGGGATGGGGCCGTTATCGATGCCGTCCCAGCCGGCGAACACGGCGGCGGTGGAGACCGCGACGCCGGGGTTGACGAGGAGCAGCGGGGTGCCGGGGAGGCCCGCGATTGTGGTGAGGTCGTCGCCGCGGCCGGTGCCGAGCGCGGTGCGGCCGTGTAGGCAGGCGGGAACGTCGGCGCCCAGCGTGCGGGCGATGGTGTCGAGGCGGGACTCGCTCAGGGGGGTGTCGGTGTGGTTGGCGAGGGCGCGCAGGGTGGCAGCGGCGTCCGCGGAGCCGCCGCCGATGCCCGATGCGACGGGCAGGTGCTTGTCGAGCGTGATCGCGACGGGGGGGAGGGCGAAGGCGGCGCGGAAGGCGTCGCGGGCCCGGGTGACGAGGTTGTCGTCGGGATCGCCCTCACCCTTCGCCGCCTTTGGCGTCTTTTCCTTCTCCCGCTGGGAGAGGGAGGGAGCGGCGTCAGCCGCGGAAGGATGAGCGAGCGCGGCGGCGAAGGGGCCGGTGATGTGGAAGCTGTCGTGGGGCGCCGGTTCGACGGTGATCGTGTCGCCTTCGGTCGCGAAGGCGAACAGGGTTTCGAGGTCGTGGTAGCCGTCCGCACGGCGGCGGCGGACGTGGAGGGCGAGGTTGATCTTGGCGGGGGCGGGTTCGGTGATCTGCACAGGTCTCTCCGT
>Ga0325400_1001944_pt1 | contig 17564 bp, 8 predicted proteins | sample PopdelMetagenome_2_FD_205662 | JGI IMG/M metagenome (GOLD analysis project Ga0325400, IMG submission 205662) | Populus deltoides microbial communities from Bellville, Georgia, United States - Xylem-PdKOR-R1 | ecosystem: Host-associated > Plants > Phyllosphere > Stem > Wood/Secondary xylem... | reverse complement strand
CCAGCCCCAAAAACATAAAAAATAAAAAATAAATAAAATAAATAAAAAATAAAAAAATAGAAAAATATGTGTATGCATGAATAAAAAATAATATAAATCTACTGGTTTATTCACCAACGCCAGAGTCAGGAATAAAATACTGGTTTAAATTTATATTATTTTTAATTCGTTATATTTTATTTTATTTAGCAAAAACAAATAATAATAAAAAATATATGTGCATGTATAAAATTTTTATTGGTTTATTCACTGACGCCATAGTCAGGAATAAAAATACTGATTTAATTTGTTTGTTTTGTTTATTTGTTTTTTTTTTATTGTACTACCTAAGAAATAAAAAATATGTGGACGTGTAATCAAATGATTTTAGCTTGTTTGTTTATTCGCTAGCTTTAGAATCAGGAACAAAAAAATATTAATTTGAATTTATTTTATAGCTACGCAATAGTTACCAACGCCAGAGTTGGAATTATCCGTAGCTGAATATTCACTGACGCTAGAGTCAGGAATATTGTGAATAAATCATCAGAACATAAACCAATAAAGATTTAGCAATTTAAAGCAAAAAATAGCAATGCAGTTTGCCTTAGGCAGAACGTTTAAGGGGTGATAATATCTTCCCTTTTACGTAACCAGTCCCGAACCATAGAATCTCTGTTGACCAGTTAGGGTTCCTAGTGACCATAATACTAGGTGGCGACTCCCCAAACAAGATATTTTCCCCTAAAAGAACATGATGCCAGGAATCTGTTCCTTTTTACAATAGAATTATTTTGTGGGCCGCCGCGATGTCGGGTGCGACACCTGTATTGATGAGCTTAACATTATTAATCTTGATGCAAATGAAAGTAGGATACACATCCTAAGGACAAGCTCTATTTATTAAGTGAGAATGGGTAGGTTTTCTATCTAGTCTTGAAGGGTCTCATATCTGCCCAGTGATGTTCTTCGTAAAGACAGTATGGGGGCGTTGCAAGGAACAGTTAAGGTACGTATACCCACCATTACCAAGCAGGCACTCAGATATGAGTTGGGTGTTTCACGCATCTGAACCCTGACCAATAGTCATAGGGCAGATCGCTAATCCCCCACCTAACTTAAAGCTTGTGTGTGCTTCTCAAAATCAAAGTATGTGATGCATGTGACAATTCTATAAGATGCATGAGACAGTTCTATACAATGCATGAACAATATGTGTAAAATATTTAAAGCACATAAGCAGATAACAAAAGGAAAGGCATATTAACAATAAACACATGAAAACAAAAACAAATTAGACAAAAACAAAGCTTAGTCCACAAGGTCCCCAGTGGAGTTGCCATTATGTCGCATGTCAGAAAGTCCGCGCGGCGTCGGCTGGCGATCTTTTCGTCGTTATGTTTGATTTGATTCGTTGGAGTCGCCACCTAGTAATTTATTGAAGGCTACTAGGAAACCGGATGTACTGGTCTTGTTAGAGATTCGCGGGTAAGGGACTGGTTGTGGTTAGGGAAGGTATTAGCACCCCTAACGCACCCTACCTAAGGTAAGCTGCTTCGCGAATTTGATGTGTTTAAAGAAGTTTTAATAATTGTTTTTTCATCGGGTATTAGAAATACAACTTACGTATAAGTTAATAATTCTTGACCGTGATCCAATCAAAATATTAAATTCTTCTTTAATCTTTACAATTTTATCATAAAAATATATATATAAAAAATAAAACAAATACAAACACACACATTCACTTTTACTATATTTGTTTCTTTTCTTTTCTTTTCTTTTTTCCTTTTTTTTTTTGCTTCCATATTTACAAAATACAAATTACAAAAACTCAAAACTAAACAAATATTACATTAAACAATTTGGAAATTACAAAATAACCCCTCAAAACTCCATAACAGTGCTGGGAAGCCCTTCTGGAACAGCATGAACAGTGGCGGCGTGTCTTCCCACGAGCCACCGCCACTAGCGGCGCTTAGGTTCACGCGCCGCCGTGAAAACGCAGGCAGCAGGGAAGTGAGCCAAAACGGCTTCCTCCTCCTCTTCCTTTCTGCACCGACGGCGGCGTCGTGACCTGTAAAACAACGAAGATGCAACAACACAGTCGATTCTAATTTGTTTTTTGTTTTGCAGATCTGCTTCTCTCTTCTCCTTCTTCGGATCTGCTTCACTACGGATCAACTGTTATGGGTTTCATCTTCTTCTCCTCTGCTTCGGGTGGATCTGTGGACGACGCTGCTGGCTGACGATGTGGACGTCGCTGGGGGAAGAAGGACTGCTATTGGCCGGAGAAGGAGACCGTGGGTCTGAGGCGATGGGGAACGGCCTTGCCCGTTCTCTGGTCGGTGGAGATGAGGCTGTCCTGTGGTGCTGCTTGTGGTCGGTTGATGGAGAGAGAGCTGGGTCTGTTGGCTGTGGGCAGAAGCTGCCGCTGCTGGAGGTCGGCTGCAGGAGAGAAGGCTGGGTCGGTCGAGAGAGGATAGGGAAGGACCACTGAGAGAGCAGAGTGAGAGGGCTGCTGTCATGAAGGTGGGGAAGATCAGTGGTGGGTTGAAGGGAAAAGGAGGGTTGGTCTTGGTCGGCTTACCCGGCTGAAGGAAGAAGAAACCGAATACGGGGGGACGCCGCTTCTCTTCTTTTTTTTTTTGCCAAGTGGGGGCGGCCGGGTCTTTAGAAAAGATGGGTTTGTAGGGTTAAGGTTTTTAGGGTTTTTGTGGTTTAGGGTTTTTTTGTAGTTTCTTCCTCTTTGTAAAATTGCCCCCCCTTTTGTGTGTGTTGAAGACCAGTATTTATAGGCAAAAATGTTGCTAGGTTTTCAAACTTGGTCCCTCAACTTCTGTCTCTTTGTAATTTTTGATTTTTCTTATTATTATTTTTTTGTATTTTTTTGAAAACAAGCAATATCAACATCGACTCAATGAGGAAAATCAATGATTTTAAAAATAATGCGTTAAAAGTTGAACGCGTTCCAATTATCTTTGAAAATTTAAATTCTTTTGAGACAATGCTAAAAATGCTAAAAACGATGCAAATGTATTAAAAACATATTTTTTTGGATTTTCAATGTTTTTCGCTATTTTTGAATTTTTCTAAAAATTTATCAAAACATGGGTCAAAAATTAGGTAGCAACAATGATGACTCTTGGTCTTTTCTTTGTAAATCCTTGCATTCTCATAGGCATCATTCCATATCTCTTACAACTCTTGTAATTGCAACTTTCTTGCAATTCCAGCAGCATCATAATCCATGTTACATTGTTTAATGGCCCCAAAAGCTTTGTGTTCAAGCTCCATCGGTAGATGACATGTTTTTCCATAAATCATCTTATAAGGTGACATTCCTATAGGCGATTTGTAAGCAGTCCGATAAGCCCAAAGTGCATCACCATGTCGTAGACTCCAATCTCGCCAGTTAGGTTACACTGTTTTCTCTAAAATGGACTTGATTTCTCGATTTGAAATTTTAGCTTAGCCATTCATTTGAGGATGGTAGGCCGTGGAAGTCTGATGAGACACATGATATTTGCGTAATAATGCTTCCGTTGAATGATTGCAAAAAAGAGTGTCACAATCGCTAATGATAGCTTTGGGGATTCCAAACCTATCAAATATGTGAGTCCTGACAAAATCTAAAACAACCTTAGCATCATTAGTTCGTATGGCTTTCGCCTCAATTCATTTAGACACATAATAAACAGCAAGAAGGATATAAGGATTACCAAAAGAAGAAGGAAATGGACCTATAAAATCAATACCCTAAACATAAAATATTTCACTTACAAGAATATTCGTTAAAGGCATTTGATTCTTACGAGTGATATTACCTGTTTATTGGCATTTTTCACATGATTTGCAAAAGTATTATGCATCCTTAAAAATAGAAGGCCAATAAAGACCACTTTCAAGCACCTTGTGGGCTATTCGTTTTGCTCTAAAATGCCCACAACAAGAAGAAGAATGATAAAAAAATGAGAATGGAATGAAATTCATCTTGTGGTACACATCTCCTAACTATTTAATCCACACAAAATTTTCACAGATAAGGAGTGTCCCAAAAATAATATTTAGCATCAGTTTGTAATTTGTCTTTTTGGGATGTAGACAAACCTGGAGGGAATTCTTTGGTGACTAAATAGTTCACCAAATCAACATACCATGATCTTGTAGAGGAATGCAACACATATAACTGCTCATTAGGGAATGTCTCTTATTGTTTTGGTTTGTATATCCTCGATCCTCAATCAGCTTAAATGATTAGCCATATGGTTTTCGACACCTTTTTTGTCTTTGATCTCAAGATCAAATTCTTGTAGAAGCAAGATCCACCTAATCAATCTTGGTTTGGACTCCTTTTTCTTTAAAAGATACCTTAAAACTGCATGATCAGTAAAAACAATGACTTTTGTACCAAGTAGTTATGACCTGAATTTTTCAAGAGCAAACACCACTGCAAAATGCTCCTTTTCAATTGTATGGTAATTGCATTGCGCTCTGTTTAACTTGCGGGAAACATAGGCGATAACATGCAAATTCTTCCCTATTCTTTGCCCAAGTACATCTCCTACCGCATAATCACTCATATCACACATTATCTTGAAAGGCTTATCCTAGTTTGGTGGTTGGATGATAGAGGCAGATGTGACACGCCTCTTAAGCTCATCATAGGCATCTTTACATGTTTGATCAAACACAAAATCCACTTTTTTGGCTAATAATTTGTACAAGGGTGTTGTAATCTTCGAGAAATCTTTGATAAAGCGTCAATAGAAAACTGCATGGCCCATAAAATAATGAACTTGCCTCGTGCATAAAAGTTAAGGCAATGATGAAATGACATCTATTTTAGCTTTATCAACCTCTAATCCACACGAAGACATAACATATCTAAGAAATATTCCTTGTATTACCATAAAATAACACTTTTCATAGTTCAAGACAAGGTTAGTTTCAATGCATCTTTTCAAGACTAAAGATAAACTTTCTAAACACTTATTAAAAGAATCATCATACACCGTGAAATCATCAATGAAAACCATAATTATTCTTTCAACATAGTCAGAAAAAATACTCATCATGCATCTTTAAAAAGTTGCAGGTGCATTACAGAGACCAAAGAGCATTCTCCTATATTCATATGTGCCAAATGGACATGTAAATGTAGTCTTTCTTGATCTCTAGGATTAATAACAATTTGATTATATCCACTTATCCATCAAGAATGCAATAAAAAGACTTACCCACCAAGCATTCAAGCATTTGGTCCATGAATGGTAATGGAAAATAATCTTTACGTGTAGAAAGATTAAACTTTCTATAATCAACACACATTCTCCAACCACTCGAGATGCGAGTAGGAATAAGTTCATCCTTTTTGTTCTTTACTAATGTGATTATAGTCTTTTTAGGCACCACATGGATTGGCGCCACCCATTTACTATCCGTGATGGGGTAAATTACTCTTGCATCTAGTAGCTTCAAAATTTCAGCTTTCACTACCTTTATCATAGGCGGATTCAACCTCTTTGCATTTCCCTTGTTGGTTTCCAATTGTCCTCTAACAGTATGAGATGCATACACATCGAGGGACTAATGCCCTTGATGTTGAATAAAGTCCATCCAATAGTTGTTTTGTGATCGCACAACTTCACAAGTTTTTCCTCTTGCACATTTGTCAAACCTTTTGCTATGATGACAAGAAATGTATTGTTGTCTCCAATGAATACATACTTCAGATTATTAGGTAAAGGTTTCAATTCTAACTCAGGGGCCTGTAAACTAAATGGCAAAAGCTTTTTATGTGAAAGTATTAAATCAATAAAGACATTACCATGGGGAATGGTTTGCGAAGCTTGCAAAGCTAATGCTAATTCATACATGTTTTGGGGAACACATAGGTGCCTCTCCATCTCTTGTATCTCGGTAAAATCATAGCCATAGCTCAAAGCCACGCTCAATCCATCCTCATAATGAAAAATTAAGATATAGAAAAGAAAAGTGCTCCTTTGTGTTCTTAAGATTTTATGTTGATGGAGTTTGAAATCAAATGAAGTTAAGTATTGGTGCTTAAAGATGAAAAATTTATGTGCTTTGATGGGATATCTTCTTTCAAAAATCATTTTTTTATGCTCTATTTCCTTTAGTTTTAGCCTTTTCTTTTCCTTTCTTTTACCTCATCTTAACCTTAGCCCCATTACAACCGAAAAGTAAGACCTTTTGATTCATGCATTGCTTGTAATATTTTAGTAATGGAGATAAGATTAAAGAGCACGTTTATGGCATAACATATTCATTGATTAAATTTGAGAGATTTAAATACATAAGCCCTAAATACGTGAGTGTTGAAGTGTATATCAATGAGAGGACCTATCACTTTGGCATGACATAGATTTCATTTAAATCTCAACGATCAATTGAGTTTTGAAGTTTGCATGTAAATAAATTCATGAAAATTTGTACCCTTATTCTTCTTGATTGTATTCTTGTTTATAATGCATATATTCTTGGACATTGATGGTAGATTAAGAGTCATAGTGATTTAATTTAATTTATTTTCAATTTGATTTTATCTATCTTTTCTCGAGAACGAGTAAGAGCTAAGTCTAATTTCAATTTGAAATACCATTATAAAACTTGTGTGTGATAGATATATATTTTTCATTTTTTTTGAACTTTTAACTTTTGCTTTAACTAAGTTCTAGATGGCAACAATAATTAATAACATGGAAACTAAAAGATAAGGGATATAACTTGATTTTAGAGTGATACTTACAAATACAAACCTCGTTGATATAAATATCTAAAAACTCACAGTTAAAAGACCCTTTCTAAAAAAGCTAAATCTAGGCTTGTGATTGAGCTTGACACTACGATAATCTATATCAAGCACCAAAACTATAAGTAACAAAATTAAACCCCCATCCAATGGCTACAAAGAGATGCAAACGAGAAGTATAGAAGCCGCAACAAAGTTTGGTTAATTCTTTGATAAGTCAAAGTAGTTCTATGAAGAACCAAGAGTATGAGCAAACTCTCACACACAAATTTTATTTTTGAATAATCAATCTATATCTTAATTGTTTTAGAAAAAAAAACTAAATACAAGCTAAATAACCATGTTTATACTAGGTAAAATATCATAAACAAGTCTGGAAAAATAATAAAAGAGTTCTAAACAAAATAGAAAAAATAATCCTAAATCAATAAGAAAACTAATATAATTCTCACAAGGTAGCTTCAAGACCTTATCTTAAGGCTTTTCCAATGTTCAATTGACCTACGTTTAAGTTATGACAATACAATAGAACTTATAGAATTTCTTATCAAAATTTGAGCAGGACAATTAGATTGAAAGTTATATTAATTTTAGTCATATAAATCATTTGGCATGACTAGACGTGTTTCAGACTCGCACTAGTCCTTATAGTCCATAAATATTCTGCTACTGCTAGGCTATTCACAGATGTAATTTCAACAAATCCACACCTAGTATCAGAGAGTTTCAGTGCAGGCACTAGACTAGACCGCTGATCTCTCAATGATTAAGAAGCTTCATGCTCCGTTGAATCTCAATCTCCTAGATATTATCCATTTAACTTTCATTTAAAAATATTTGCCATAAATGACGTTAAATCTTAATGGTGGAGTTAATTAGATCCAATTGGATTTTTTTTTTTTTTTGTGATACTGAACTTTTGAGCCAAGAAATTAAGGCGCTTACTAGTCAATTGAAAATGACAATACAAAATAAAAATCCCGACACTACTAGAGGTGGTTACTAATTCCCCAAGGAATAAGCTACCTTGATGTATTAACCTGATCACTAGCCATCACCATGCATCCCTGTCAAATATTTCTCATTTCATTGCTTGAATGCCTTCTTCTCCAAATTTTCCACAGACAATGTTAAGTTTTAATTAATGAGTCTCCAGAGGAGGAAACTTCCCTTCAGGATAATTATGTTTTTACAAGTTGTTTGAGTTGCTTTTGGATACGTAAAGTCGACTAGGTCATCTTAAAATTTATTTTAAAGTCAAACCATGTTTTTACAAGTTGTTTGAGTTGCTTTTGGATACGTAAAGTCGACTAGGTCATCTTAAAATTTATTTTAAAGTCAAACCATGTTTTTACAAGTTGTTTGAGTTGCTTTTGGATACGCAAAGTCGACTAGGTCATGTCATGGCAACTTCCACGTAGTTTAATTTGAAACCCCAGCTAAAAAAAAAAGGTCAAATCGAAAGGTTTCATTATTGACTCACTAAACTGGATTGAATAATATTGCCAAAATTTTTCATAAGGCTTGAATATAATTTTTACATTTAAAAAAATTGATCCAATCAAGCTCAACTAAACATTCCTAGCTATTAAAATGAATCTCTTCATCATTTAAAGTCAAAGTAGACAAAAATGCCTCAATAGTCTCCCAATTTAAATCCTTTTTATCAAGAAAGTTAAGTTCTTCACAAATCTACTCATTCAATAATTCAATGTTATCAAGGCTAATGAAATCTAAAGTATCTCTTTTTTTTTCCCCTCAAATTCCTACAAAGTACAAACATAAAAGAAAACAACATTATTGTTATAATATATATTAGTGATAAATTCAATTTTTTAAAATAATATATTTACAAAGTAGGTATAAAAGGTTTAGACAAGATCTATTTGCAATACTAGTTCGATAATCCTGCACATAATAATATATTCTTATGCAAGAACCTGCTTGAAGACCAAAAATATTCATTTTTCATAGAGGGACAAGATGAGAATAAGAGATTAGATAGTAGGTACAAACTGCTACTACATGAAAAATTATAAAATTATTATAATTATGAGAAATCTATTACATCAAAATATTGTTCCTAAATATTTCTGGTTAATGTTCTATTAAGACTAGATATTTTTTTTTTTATCAAATGTAAGAATATATAAAAGATCAAAAATTACAACTCTGGAACCCAAAGTAAACCAGAAAATAAAACAAAAAATGAAATAAAGGGAAGAGGTTCCCTAAACAAAAAAAAAATTCAGGGATAAAACAACAGTTGGTTAAGGTAGGAACCTGATATTAAGACTATATGTCGCACCCTCGCGAGCGGAGCGCGGCGTCGCGGCGATCCTCGATTGATTTCAGGGTCTTTGTTTGTTTTTGTAAAAGGGAGTCGCCACCTAGTATTATGGTCACTAGGAACCTTGACTGGTCTTTCAGAGATTCTAAGGCAAGGGACTGGTTGCGTAAAGGAAAGGTATTAGCACCCCTAGTATGCCCTACCTAAGGTAAGCTGCTTGGTGTTTGGTTTGCTTTATAATTGCTATGGTGTTGGTGTTTTCTAATCCCATCAGTTTTTCTAGGTTTGATTCAAACTAAATTTATTAAGATAGAAATCCAAGGAGATTCCATGTGCTTTGAAAGCTCATTTTTCCCTTAGTATTTCAAGAGTTTGCAACTCGTAAATCGCAAGGAGGAGGGACAAAAAATTTAGAAATCTAGGGCGCTTTAAAAAAAACCTATTTTTTTAAAGTGTTTTATACTCTTACGACTCGTAAACCGTGGAGTAAAAAATTGAAATGTCCTCGATTATAATTAAGGCTTCTTTCAAGGATGTGTGCGGATTTATTATTCCTAGAAAATTATTTTGGATATTTACCACTCCCGGTTTCTTTATCCAAATATTAACAGTGAATAATAACAAATTATTCCCAATAATATTTTGGATATTCGTCCTTTAAGGATTTCTTTATCCAAACATTAGCGGTGAATAATAGATAAATTCCCCCCAAAATAAGATTTTTATATTTTTTGGAATATTGGCCAATACCCTTTGGAGTTTTACAAACATGTTGTAAAATCCAGAAATGCAAGAAAACAATTGTTGTTGTGTTTAAGAAATCCATGCGAAAATAAATTTTCAAAACTTCAAATATTTTTTGTATAAAAAAAAAGAGTGTTCAAAACATGGTAGGGTGTTGGCCGTATGCAACACATAAGAAAACATTTTTTTGATATATATGTATATTTGTCACATTACGTCGAAAACCATGTATTGTAAATACGAGATTGATATTTTTTACAACATAAAAAAAACCAGACCTTGAAATAAATATGCCAGAAAATAAATCTCTCTCTTTCTTTCTTTTTTTTTAAAAAAAAAACACAAAAGGGTACAGTTACAGCTTAAGGGTGCAAAGCTGGCGAGTTACTGTTCAAGTGAATTAAATTTCACTTGAACAGTAACAAATGCAACCAAGAAATGCATGCAGAATTGAATAACAGACATGGAGAAAAACGAAGGAGCTGCAGCGATGTTGAAGGCGTGCTGGCTGGTCTGTCCGTGTTCGTCTGTTCCAGCTCTTTTCCCTTTGTTCTCTGCTTGCGTCGGTCTCCTGCGATCAGCTCTGTGTCTTCGTCCCTTGCTCTCTACTGGTTTTAGATTTTCTATCCCCTCTTCTATTCTGCAGATCCTGGCGCTGAAACGGGCGAAGGAGATGGCACTGCAGCTTCTGCACACGGCCGGTGGTTACTGATTCTGGCGAAAAAAAAAACAATGGCCACGCTGGTTTTGACCTCTTTTTCCTTGCTTCTTCCTGTTTTCTTCTCTTCTCTTTCCCTCCTTCTCTGTTCTGCTTTCCTTTTCCTTTTTCTCTATTCACAGTTAACGAACAGAAACTCCTTCTGTTCTCTGTGTTTTATCTCTACTCCCTCTGTTATCTTTTCATTTTTTCTGATGCTCCCTCTTTCCTTCTCCTATTGCCTGCCTCTCCGTGGAGATGATGAGGGAGATGGCGATGAAAGCGTGTTATGCTGGTTGAGTTCACGCCCCTGCCTCTGTATTTTTTTTTGCTTTCGACAGTGTAGTTCTGCTCTCTTTTTTCCTTTCGTTTCTCTCCTCTTTTATGCTCTTTTTTTTTCTCTTTTTCTGCCCTTTTCTTGCCGCCTCTTGCTAGGTCATTAGAGGGGTTTATATATAGTCTAGAATATCTCTATTTAGGAAAGATTTAATGCATTAATTCTAGGACGTAAATCCCTACTGATTTGCAGTAAAAAAAACGCAAAAGGAAGCTGCAATATTCTGATTTTGTGTTGGTGCTTTACGTCTGATTTCTTTCCAGTTTTAGAGGAGGGTGTGGCTATTTTCTTTCCTTCCATAGGGCCAGCTGCTCCCTTTCAAATGAGGCAAGAAAAAATGTGGTTGCAGCTCCAAAATTCAGGCATGATGATAAAGGAAAAACAGCAGGAATTTACAGCGAAAAAAAGGAAAGAAATCAGATGGAGGGTGCAGCTGCAAAGTCTCATTTTCCTTATTCGGTGTGGAAAAAATCCTGTCATTTATGATGATCCACCCCCCTCTCCAGCTTTCAATATCCTTCTTCAATTCAATCCCTCATTTTAACAATTTTTGATTCAGTCCTTGGTCCAAAAAAATCCTTCGAATCAGCCCCGCAAACTTGGGCTATATCCTTCCCGCGGCAGAATTTTCTGCCCTCACGTTAGATATTCAAACGGGAACATCTTAGGCCTCTGATATCGAAATCAAGTGATTCAAAAGCCCAAATTCATCTACACGTCTAGGACTACAACTTTGATGAAGGAGTCGAAGTGAGATAAAATCTTTTTACATAACATAAACTGGTAGTAATCTAGTTGGTCAAAAAGGTTCTTGATCTGACAATACTGAGCATACAAATCTGACTGAGAATCTGCTCTAAGAAAAATGATCCCTAGGACCTAATAAAGGTGTACGTCAATTTTTCAACATGTAATGAGTTATAGAATATACCTAGGATGGTCAAATATTGTACGAAACTGGGTCAGAATCAGAGCCTAAGTTGGAACAAAAAATTACGACAGCAGCAGAACCATTTTTTACTGCAAATTCTGAGGGATTTATTCAACCTTAAAGACCAGATAAAAAAAGAAAGATTTTAGCATTATGAAGACTCCTGATCAACCTAAGAGAAACTGATGATTTTGGTAGTAAAGGGGAAGGATAAAAAGAGCAGAAAACAGCTCAAACAAGGTTTCAAAAAAACAAAATATTTCTTTCTGTGCTTTTATCAATCTTCTAGCGAATATGAGCTAAACTCCTACACTCTGTTCAAAAGAGGTATACACCGTTTCCAGCACATGGGGTCCAAAATTGAGTAACAAAACTATATATTAATTATAGTTGTTGAGGTCGATGCATATTATATTCTTTTCTTTATGGAAGGAAACAATTGCTCTCATAAACTGATGTAATAGGATACTTAAAACTAATATGCAGGTGCTTGTCAGATAACATGTAACTAACTTGGAAGAGAATTCTATATGGGGAGATCACTTTTGTCTATGGAAAGGCTCACATGATAGTTGTGTAAGTGATCTTTAAATTTGAGATCACTAATTTACATTATATAGAGAGTGTTATATTTTGATCATGATCACATGTTGTCCTAATCAAAGATAATAAACCGGCAAATATTGGGTATAACATAAACTATATGAAGTTATTTAAGTAATAAAGAGATGATTTATTACTCTAGGTGAATTAGGAAAAATATTTCATATATTCTTAAAGAGTATTGATTGTGAAACTATCGGCCTAGGTGGAATGAGTTTTGAAAAGAGTTTCAAATCTTACCCAAAACATTAATGACTATAATGTTGAGAACTAACATAATTTAACAAAGTAGAATACTCAATGTTATAATGTCTAAAACGATACATTCATGATAAATGAATAATATTTACAATGAAAAACTGGTCATTAAAAGGTTAAGTCAAACCACTTATGATTCTTTTTAATATTTGGTGGATTATGATAAATGATTAGACATTGTACTTGATCTTTAAATATAAGTTAATCAATTTTTAAATTGAAAATAAATTAATTTGTTTAATTTATTTAGTCTTATTTTATTTAGGATTATTATTTATATTTGGACCAACTTATTAGAGAACCTAATGCTCACACACATAACAAGCATTGGTAAAAAATTAAAAGGGGATGATTAATCAAATGTCACTTAATTGTAAATAAATTTTAAATATAGAGGACTAGAATGTAATTGATATAGGAGATTATAATTCTAGACCTATAAACAATCAAGTAAGAACTTAATTTAATAAATTTCTAAAAGTAACCTAAAATAATATATGTGATATTATTTAAGGGACAAATTTATATTTTGTCATTTATAGGATTTTCAGCTTTCCATATAAATAGAAAGTCATGTCTTTTATTTTTTTGAGTAAAGTGGAGTACATAAACATCTCAAATACAAAAATAAAAGAGTTAACACTCAAACGTATAACAATCTCTCTCTCCTACAAGGGTTTATGATATTTCTCACTTATGGTTCATGTGGAATAATGTTAGAGGCCGGACAATTGGACGGCTTGTGGTTTGCGACAACTCAGCTTTAAAGAAATTATTTAAAACCAAAAAGAATATTTGATCTTCAGGTAATATTCGAATAAAACCTACAACACGTTATATTTATCTAACGAAAAATTTGGAAATGTCTAAAAATCTTAAATTTATCATTTACGCTGCATGTATGCGTTTTGGGAAACCCAACACATTCACCATTTACTTGTTGTCTTTGCATGTCATTGTGTCATACATATTTGAAACAGTTATAGCAGGGAATTGAAAACTATTTGGGAATGTATAGAAGCCAACTAGGGTGCTATATATGTCGAGATTGTCTTACATCAATTTTTTTTCAAGAATCAATAACATTTTCGTATCTCGCTAGGGATTTAACAAACTAAAAATCGACAAGGTTTTTCTTTTAATATGCAATCAGCTCACAAGAGTTGTGCAAACTTGGAACAAAAAAAAATCTCACTAGAAAAAAACAACTAGCAAGATAGATATCTTTTTGTCATAAAACCAAAATTAATTTGTATCTTCTCATTTACTTGATCCATTGCTTTATATATAAAACTCATAGCTGGTTTCTCATCTGAATCAACTAATCAAAAAACTTTAATCAAAGGTACGTTGTCTTAATACATATAGTGATATCATGCCAAAACCTATTATCCAAAACATAGTTTTGAATTCGTTTCCCTTCTTCTATTCTTGAAAACCTACATGACCTCTATTATTTGGAAGTAAACAGTCATTAGCTGTATTTTATGATCATTCCAACATCCTAGAGTCAAATATGCAGTAGCAAATTAAGTAGCAGCAGGCTTAATCAAATCCTATCCTTTTGTAAAGTGCCTTAAGATTGAAATAAGTATAGTTCTTGAATAAATATATGAGGTGACTCTCCTCCACTTAGCAATAGTTACTTGATGAACCTCTAGTTTTTTCTCCAAATCTTTCAATATCAAGTCAATACAAGGGGTAGCACATGGTGTTCAAAACAACTTCTTTATTTTTTCCATCAATAATTATCCTGCTACCTTATAATTTGCAGCGTTATTGGTCATTACATGCACAACATTTTACTCCCCAATCCTCTCCATAATTGCATCCAACATCTTAAATACCTTATCAGTAATCTTGGACATATTAGAAGTATCCACCCATGAACAAAAATTCTATAAAGTAGGTGGCTTTTTGGCTCCACTCATTAAAACCCCAACTGCACTACGAAGTCATCTACTCACCTCACCAACACACAATCATAGAAACAAATTATGAATCCTGTACAAAGGTTTATGAGTGTGTTTCTCTTCCTTGTTTTTCCTTCTTGCTTATCTATTGACATCATAGCTCCAAACCAATCAATCAAAGATGGAGATGTTCTGGTCTCTGGTGGACAAAGCTATGAACTCGGGTTCTTTAGCTCAGGCATCGATTCTTCTCGTCGTTATGTGGGAATTTGGTACCGTAAGGTTTCAGAACGAACTGTTGTATGGGTGGCAAATAGAGACAATCCTATCAATGGTACCTCCGGAGTCCTAACTATCAACAAACAAGGTAACCTTGTAATTTATGAAAATAACCGAAGTAGTGTTCCTGTTTGGTCTACAAATGTTCCAGCCTCAATATCAATGACAAATTGCACGGCTCAGCTCCAGGATTCAGGAAACTTGGTCTTGGTTCAACAGGATAGCAAAAGGGCCTTGTGGCAGAGTTTTGATCATGGTACAGATACTCTACTTCCTGGTATGAAGCTTGGGCTGGACCTAAAAATCGGTTTGAACCGGTCTCTGTCATCTTGGAAGTCCAAAGATGACCCGGGAACCGGAACCATTGTCATTGGTATTGATCCAAGTGGGTTTCCCCAGTTGTTCCTATACAAGGGTCAAACCCGAAGGTGGCGTGGCGGACCATGGACTGGACTAAGATGGAGCGGAGTGCCCCAAATGGCCACTACCTACATCTTCGGTGTTACTTTCGTTAGCAGTGTTGATGAGGTATCTTATTCCTATAGTACTATCAATAATCCCTCCTTGATTTCAAGAATGGTGGTGAACGAATCAGGAGTAGTGCAGCGGCTGTCGTGGAACGATCGTGATCAACAATGGTTCGAAATTTGGTACGCCCCAAAAGAACCATGTGACACCTATGGCCGATGTGGTCCAAATACTAACTGTGACCCATATAAAACAAATAATTTCATGTGCAAATGTCTACCCGGATTCGAACCCAAGTCACCCGAAGAATGGTACCTGAGAGAAGGGTCAGGAGGTTGTGTCAGGAAACCTAACGTGTCCACGTGTCACGGCGGAGAAGGGTTCGTCAAGCTGGCTCCAGTGAAGGTGCCGGATACATCAATGGCGAGTGCGAACATGAGTTTGAGATTGAAAGAATGTGCGCGAGAGTGCTTGAGGAATTGTTCTTGTACAGCTTATGCTAGTGCTGACGAAAGAGGGCTTGGATGCTTGAGATGGTATGGTGATCTGGTTGATACAAGAACGTTTTCAGATGTGGGGCAAGAGATTTACATCCGTGTGGATAGAGCTGAATTAGGTACATGTCCAATTCTACTACTAACTTGTTTACTTTGCCTTAATTTGTTCACTTGCTATGCCACAAGTTTTGATTCTTGAAGAAATCTCATAGACCTGATAAATCACAAGCAATCAGTTTTCTTAAAATTTATTAGAAGAAATTGACTAATTGTATGAGCAATGTTTTTTTATTTTATTAATCAGCACGTAATTTTATGAATAGAATGTTTGATAAGGGTACGTAGGTCAATAAATGTGTTGACGAAATCCATTGATCATTAATCAGTTAAATTTCATCAACTCAATGAACTCGGAATTGATTGTTTTGGTTAAGTAATCATATTATTATTTTTTTACTTTCCTTCTAAGAATATATATTACAAATTAAACAATATACTAAAACCTTTTTCACAGTAATCCATTGTGAATTTCTTTTCTAATCATTATTTTTTTTTCTTTTCAATTATATCATTTCATGGCCAAATTAACTATCAATTTCTTATAATTTGTTATGGAGAAACACAGTTGAAAGAAGGAGGCCCAAAGTATAAAACAAGAAAAAATTACATGTTTGGATTGAAACTCGAACAAGTGTGTTTTGGTCCCCATACTTTTTTTATCTAAACACAATCCCTTTATTTTCTTATGATTTGGTTTTAGTTGAAAACTTTATTTTTATTATTTTAAAAGTCTCTCATTTTGAGAGATGAAAAAGAAAATTGTTGGAAAACAATGAAAGAGAGAAATTCATTTGTTGACAATATTTCAGCCATTAAAAAAATAATTATTGATTTTAATGAGTTTTATTAGATGAGAAGAGTTTTATTTATGAATATTTTCTTCTTTATCTTACTTAAAAAGTAAATTGGGGTTGAGATATATATTTTTTTTCAATTTAATTTTGTATTTTTAGATGAATTTTCCGTGTTTCTAGTGGATTATTTGGTTTATTGATATCATAGAGATATTTATTAAGTTTTTTTAAGTGAAAATATTGAAAATTATATTTTTGAGTAAAAAAAATACCAACCTAATTTTTTAACTACCTATTTATTGGTTGGAAGCTCACGTGGTTTGTCTTAAAAAAATTACCAACAAAAATACCAACCTAATCTTTGGTTTTATTTAATTATTTTTATGTGTGTCTATTGTTATTATCGTTTGACTAAATAAAAAATCAATTAAAAAAAATGTTATTGAAGCAACAAGATCCATAGTCCATGTTTCGAGATCAAGTATCTTAAATTACATTTATATTTCAAGTTTTCAATTTAATCTTTGATTAAATATTATTTGATTTTTTGCTCGGTTTTCAAATAAAATTATAATATTTTTTCAATATTAGTAGTATTTTATTGTGTAACCCTTGAAAGTATTTTTTTTTCTTAGATAGTATTCAATCGCTTTTAAGTGCATATTTGTTTTTATTAAAATAAAAATTTAATTTTAAAAAATAAAATTATTAAACATAATTAAATTAATGGACTATAATATAAGATCATATATCTTTATCTACTTCCATCTTTTAATTTTCTAGTTTGGTCTTTAGTTTTTTTTAATGATTTGTTTTTTTGTATTTATTAATACAAATAATTCTTAATTTATTTAATTAAATACATGTATAAGCTTTTCAATTTACAATTAAAAATCTTTTACATCAAAAATTTGTTTAAAACGTCTATATATTTGTGTC
>Ga0325400_1001939_pt1 | contig 17584 bp, 10 predicted proteins | sample PopdelMetagenome_2_FD_205662 | JGI IMG/M metagenome (GOLD analysis project Ga0325400, IMG submission 205662) | Populus deltoides microbial communities from Bellville, Georgia, United States - Xylem-PdKOR-R1 | ecosystem: Host-associated > Plants > Phyllosphere > Stem > Wood/Secondary xylem... | reverse complement strand
TGTCATCTTTGAAAACTCATATCTCCCTCATATGACATCGTTTTTGGCTGAACTTTGGAGCGTGTATATAACTTTGAGTCATGAATCCAAAACAATTGAGTTTGCATCAATTGGACTTCTGTAGCTCCAGATATTCAAGTTTGAATAGCCGAAGGTCAACACTGGCAGATTGCGAGATTTGACTTTGAAGGCTGCGACTTCCATGCTCTTCCTTGTTTTATTTTCTTGCCTTAGAGTTCCAGAAAGGTATGGATGTTAGCTTTTTAATGCCACTGGAATCACTTCATTTCAACCTCCAGAGCTCACGCTCTACACAAAACATCGACTGAAGGTCAAATCTGCCAATTATCTCAAATTTACTCCTTTTTGCATCTTTCATCCAAAAGTGCCTTCAAAACATAAAACAAAGAATATCAAGTCATTTTATATATAAAACATAGGCAAAACACTAGTTAAATGTGGGTGAAACTATTGAATAATATGGTTGCATCAATTCATATTCAGTAATCACACAACTCATCACTACTCATGTCTCAAGCATACACGAATTCATATTCCAGTGTTCTACGTATTACAATCACACAAAACACTCGTTTTCATCATTGGGGCTAATCCAGATAAGTAAATCTGCTACAATTTTTTTTAGTGAAAAGTAGTTCGCTGGTGATGCAGATTTGCTAAACGTAGAATCATCAGCAATTGAATCGCTGGTGTCACCCTGATTCAGCAACGAAATTGATTCGTTTTAGACAACATGATTTGATAGTGAAAGCTGACTCACTGCAATTCGGCTGCGAAAACTGATTCGCTACAGACAAGCAATAAAAACTGACTCGCTGCGGACAACACAATTTCAGCAACAAACACTAATTCGTTGCTGACAACACAATTTTCGACAGCGAATGCTGATTCACTACACACAACACAATTCCTGCAACGCATGCTGATTCGCTACACACAACACAATTCTAGCAGTGAGCAATAGGTCGCTGGAGACAACGCAATTTCAGTAGCGAACACTAATTCGCTGCAGACAGTGCAATTTTCGGTAGCGAACACTAATTTGCTGCAAACAACACAATTTAATCATTAGTTTTCAGCAAAGTCACATGATTTTAGCATGAACACAGACATGTAAATTCAATTCCAGCACATAGTTTGTCATTAGATTCCTATCTTAGATGTAACATGCTTTCAAGGTTATAAACACACAATATTTGCTCTTAATATCCACCAACACATTTTCATACAAGTTCTTTAGCCACATATGCAGAATTCATGACATTAACACATTTATAATTCTGTTTTCATTTCATATAATTAAGCAACTCTAACAAGATCATCATCTTTGCATTTTATCCCTTTAATTCATGTTCTGTCCAGCTCTCACCATAGCCGATCACCTCTCTAAGTTTTTTGCATTCAAAATTGTTCATTTCCTTTGTTAATTGTTCTGGAATTAGGTTCCCCATTCAACCCCATTTTCATCCCTCATCCTTGTCTAGTTTTTCTTAACAGCTGGTGTGAGAATCTTAGGCTATTTACCTAGGATTTTCCTCTTCTTTTTCAACCCCAAGGCCCCAAGACCAAGTGGAGGAGTGGTATGGTTCATACCTCATGAATTTAACAAATTCAATGCAGGTTTCGATGGCCTGCTCTTTGTAAACACCTAAAAAGAAAAGAAAAGCTGAAATGACTCCACCATCGCTGCCGATTTCTGAATCGGCAGTGACACAGTTTCTGGCTGCCGATTTCTGAATCGGCAACTACACAGTCGACTGCTGATTTCTGAATTGGCAGCGGAAAAGTTTTGGCTGCTGATTTCTGAATCGGCAATGACATAATTTTTGGTTGCCGATTTCTAAATCGGCAGCGGCACAGTCGGCTGCTGATTTCTAAATCGGTAGCGAAAGAGTTTTTGGATGCTAATTTTTTAATCGCCAGTGACATAGGTTTTGGTTGTCGATGTCTGAATCGGCATTGACACAGTAGGCTACCGATTTTTGAATCAGCAGAGGTGCAATTTTGCTGTCGATTTCTAAATCGGCAGTGATAGTTTTTAGTGTTGATTTATGAATCGACAGCGACAATGTAAGATCTAACAAAAATTAGAATTGGACCAGCCTATCATAGGGGAGAATGGGAATAGAAACTAGCCCAAGATAACCTAAAACAGGGGGGGGTAAGGACAACCTTGGTCTCAAACACCCCAGCACACTTTGGAGGCTATAAATACAAGGAGAGAGAAAGGGCGGCTTCCCATTCTTCCCAAAACAAGTTGCATGTTCTTGCCCCCTTCCCCCTTCCCCCTTCCCAAAATGAGCTGCATGCTCTTGTTCTTTCCTCTTTCCCAAAGAGAGCTCAACAACTCTACTGCATGTGCCTCAGGCTTGAGAGAGAGAAGGGAGAGCTAGACAGGAGTCTGGACAACTGCAAACATGAAGGGAGTAAAGGCCTAAAATAGGTGGGAAACTGACAAGAGGAGGAGAAAACTGAAAGAGAGGAAGAGGAAGAAGCAAATCGGGATCAGAAGGGGAGAAATGTTGTCAAACCCATTCCAAAAATACTAAATCTGTGAGGTATGAACCATGTCCTTCTCCACCTGTTCTTAAGGCCTTGAAATCGAAAGGAAGAAGAAAACTATGGATACATGGCCTAGGAACTTTACTCCAACTGTTATGGAAAGAACTAAACTAAAAGGAGGGACAAAAATAGGGCTGAATGGGGGAGCTAATTCTAGAATATTTAACAAAAGAAATATTGCAAATTTGAATACACAAACTTGAAAAGTTGGTCGGTCATGGTGAGGGCTGAACAAAATAGGGATTAAAAGAATAAAATGCATAGATGACAACGTTATAAGAGATGTTAGATCATGCAAAAACAAAACAGAATTATACTTGTGTTAATGGTGTGATTCAGCATGTTTGGTTGATGTAGTTATATGAAAATATGTTGATAATAAATCTTGAAGAAACATGCTGCAGCTGAAACAAAAATTGCAGCATGACAATGCATTGATTTTGTTGTGTGATGAATGGATTTGTATAACTTGAGCTAGTAGTTAAAATAACCTAAATCAAATATGCATGTTGAGATTTGATGGTGCATTGTTCATGCTTTTGTGATACGAATTGGAATATGACTATTGTCATTATGTGTACAAGCTTCAGCGAGGAAGTGTTACAAAGGAGAAAAGCCTAGCATAAGCTTTACGCTTGGCCAAAGGGAAGAAGTCGAATCAGAAACGATTCCGTCATTGCTGCCGATTTGTGAATCGGGAGCGATAGGGGTTGCGTTGATGATTTCTGAGTCAGCAGCGACTCAGTTCTTGTCAACAATTTCTGTGTCAGCAGCGAGTTAGTCTCACTGCTGTATTGTTTTATCTACAGCGAATCAATGTTCGATGCCGAATTATGTCATCCGCGGCGAATCAGCTTTCGCTACCGAATTGGTGTTGTCTGCAGCGAATCAGGTGTTTGCTACCGAACTGTGTATTTCATAGCGAGTTAGATTTTCGCTGCCGAATTGTGTTGTCCGTAGCGAAGTAGGTGTTCACTGCCGAATTGGTGTTGTCCGCAACGAATCAGGTGTTCGCTGCTGAATTGTGTTGTCCGTAGCGAATCAAGTGTTCACTGCCGAAATTATATTGTCCGCAACGAATGAGGTATTCGGTGCCAAATTGGTGTTATCCACAGCGAATCAGGTGTTCGCTACCAAATTGTGTTGTCCGAAGCGAATCAGGTGTTAGCTGCCAAAATTGTGTTGTCCACAGTGAATCAGGTGTTCGCTGCCGAATTGTGTTGTCCCCAACGAAGTAGGTGTTCGCTGCCGAATTGTGTATTTCACGGCGAATCAGGTGTTCGCTGCCGAATTATGTTGTCCTTAGGGAATCAGGTGCTCGCTGCCGAATAGTGTATTTCGCAGCAAATCAGGTTTCGCTGCCGATTTTCTACAATAGACCCCTGGGCAAAAATGACTTAAATGCTTGTAATAATTTCATTGTATGATGGTGTAAAATGTGGAACACTTGAATGTGAACATATGGACTCTTGAAATAAGTATGGTGATGAATGTGATTTAAGATGCAAATGTATTGATTTATGGCCATTGATGTCTTACGCGGTGTGGCCGGGATCGGACCAGCGCCAGGACAAGGACAACCCACAAGTGGAGCAGGTAGGTGGTTTCCACCTTTTTTTCGTATGATGTTTATGTTTTGAAATGATTTACTTATGATGATATTTTATTAAATCCTTGTTGAATGATGAAATGATGATGAAGTGTGTGATTGAGTTCTTGATGATTATTGAATTGACTAGGAAATGTCGATCGAGTTCTAGTTGAATGTTGAAACAATAAAAAAAATGTTAATGTTCTGAAATGACCTGTTTGAGGTGGATATATTATTGTGTTGCGATGAATATTAAACCGACTATGAGATGTTGATTGGGCTATTATGAATTTAGGCTACTGATAAAGGTAGTATGAGTATTACAAAGGATTTTCTGTTGTATTTTATTGAATGTAATTGTGACAAATGATAGTATGAGTATTACGAAGGATTTTCTGTTGTATTTTATTGAATTTAATTGTGACAAATGGTAGTATGAGTATTACAAAGGATTTACTGTTGTATTTTATTGAATGTAATTGTGACAATTGGTTGTATGAGTAATTACGAAGGATCTACGGTTGTATTTTATTGAGTGTAATTGTGATGAATGGTTGTATGAGTATTACGAAGGATCTACCATTTTATTATATTGAACGTAATTGTGACGAATGGTTGTATGAGTATTACGAAAGATCTACCATTGTATTATACTAAATGTTAATGAACATGAGTGGTTGTATGAGCATTACGAGGGATCTATTATTGTATTGTATTGAACATTGAGTGTCATGAATGGTTGGATGAGTAATACGAAGGATGTACTGTTGTGTTACTGAATGTTAAACTGTTATGGAATGTTTGTTTGTGTATTACAAATGATCTATTATTGTGTTTACTAAATTGTTAAACTATTTCGGAACGCTGATACGAGTACCACGAAAGGCCCGCCATTATGTTGCAGTGACTGTCAAATTGTTATGAACCATTTGAATGAGCAATTCAAGGGATATTACCACGTTATAGTGATTTCATAAGACGCCTATGGAACATTTGATTGGTTGATGATTAGCTTCAGCTAATTACATCCTAAGCGGATGATCAGGATGAACAAATGATTAGCCTGGGCTAATGGCATCCGAATGGATGACCGGGACAAGTGATTGATTAGCTTCGCTAATGGCATCCGAATTGATGGTCGGGACAGATGATTGATTAGCTTCGGCTAATAGGGATAGATGATTGATTAGCTTCGACTAATGGCATTCTAAGTGGATGACTAGGATGAATAAATGACTGGCTTCGGCTAATAACATCCTAAATGGATGAACGAGATGAACAAATGATTAGCTACAACTAAGGACGTCCAAAGTGGATGTCTGGGGTGAACAAATGTTTAACTACGGAAAATGGCGTCCAAAGTGGATGATCAAGATGAATAAATGAGTAGCCTCGATTCATGACACCCTAACTGGATGACCAGGATGAATAGACAACTAGCTTCGGCTAATAGCATCCTAAGTGGATGAACAAGATGAATAAATGATTGAATTTGGCTAATGGCAGCCTAAGAGGATAGCTAAATTTGAGAATTATGAGTTAGTTTTAAGAATTGATGCATTCATGTAAACTATGTTTTGTACATACCAAGTATATGAAAGAACTATGATTGTTGTGTTTTAGCAAAGAATAACGTTAGTTTGGCTAACAATAGTCGAGATGAATGACCGGGTTTGAGTATTGTAATTAGCCTCGGTAATTGATGAATTATTAATGGTGGTATTTACATAAGTAAGGAGAAATGAAAGAATTGTGCTCTTTTGATTCATAAATGAAATGTAACGTTAATATTCTTTACTATGTTTCTTTTAAATTGCCTATAATGCTGGAAATTATCTTGTGCTATAATAGGGACATCATACCAATATGGCACATGAGGGAATCCGTTTCACGTCTCATACATTTTGAAAAAGAACTATATATTCATGTGTTATGGGTGATATGAGTTCTGCATGAATGAACGTGTTAATCACTCAATTAGTCGTCCGACCCCTTTTGTAAAGACTAGTCATGAAAAGTTGAAATGGAACACGGATGTGAATGAACAAACAAGTTGATATGATGTGTATGGATATACACATGAGGCATTCATCTAATGAGGATGTCGTGTTGTGAAATTACATGAGGTCAGGATAACGAAAGTACTAGTTGTGTAACTTGTTGTTCGATACTCTTGTATAAACTCGTGATGATAACGAGATCAGAACAAGAATGTGAATTTATGGGTATGTTGATATGATGTAATGTAAACCTATGAGTATGGAAATATAATATTATGGACACGTGTATTAAGAATCTATTCTATGGGAATGTTGATTTACGTGATCCTATATAGATTGTGCCTTGTTAATGAACATGATGCAATGATAAACCTGAAGAATAATATGGTGAAAAACACCTACAAACAGGATGATTAAAAAAAATAAAAATTCCAATGACTTTGACCTTACAATGTCGCTATCGATTCAGAAAACGGTAGCAAAAACTGTGCTGCTGTCGATTTAGAGATCGACATCCAAGTACTATGTCGCTGTCGATTCAGAGATCGGCATCCAAGTACTGTGTCACTGCCAATTCAAAAATCAACAGCAAAAACTATGTCGCTGTCAATTCAGAAATCGGTAGCCAAGTAATGTGTTGCTGCTAATTCAGAAATCGGCATTAATAGTGGAGTCGTTTTTGGGTTAAATTTTTTTTGTTGGGTGTTTACAATAAATGCAGGAGAGAAGAGAAGGTGACCCTTCCTCTTCCCAAAAACCAGCCAGCATGCTGCAGCAGACCCTCTCCCTTTTTCCCAAAGAGAAACCCCACAAACCCAGGTGCATGTGCCTCTCTTGAACATTGGAGAAGATAAGAGAGTTAGAAAAAAATATAAATGGATGAAATCATGGAAGGAAGAGGAGTGTAGGAGGCCGACTGGTGCAGTTAGAGAAGGAAGGAAGAAAATCGAAGTAGAGAGGAGGAAGAAAAAGAAAATCAGGAGAAGAGGGGAAGAAAAACTATTAAATCCCTTCCTAAAACTACTAAAAACATAAGGTATGAACCAAACCACTTCTCCGCCTGTTCTTGAGACCAAAAAGAAGAAGAAAACCCCAAGTAAATGGCCTAGGATTCTTACACCAGCTGTTAAGGAAAAACTAGACTAAAAAGAGGGATGAAAATGGGGTTGAATAGGGGACCTAATTCCAAAACATTCAATAAGGAAGATGAACAATTTTGAATGCACAAACCTAGAAACAGGGTTAGATAGTATATGAATTTAAATGACAAAATGCATGAATGATGATCTTGTTAGACTTCTAGAAACATACATAAACCAAAAACTAAATCATAATTGTGTTAATGATGTAATTTCTGCATATTTGATTGATGAAGTTATATGAAAATGTGTTGAAATGATGTTAAGTGCAAATTTGTGTTGTTAGTAAACCTTGAAAAGAATGTTGCAGCTGAAACAGGAATTACACTATATAATGCTTTGGTTTTGTTGATATGATGAATGGACATGTGTGATTGTGAATCAAGAGAATGGATGTGTGTTTGTGAATTGTGATTGTGAGTATGCTTGTGAGAAATGTGATGATTTGGATGTGTAAATAAGGGAATTGGGTAGAAATGTCAGCCATAAGAGATGAGGGAACAATGAAATGATTCACCATAAAGAACACCCTAATAGAAATAAGCCTTTGGTCGAAAATGAACTCTTGTGTACTATGAAACTACTATGGTTGTATTAATGTGTTGCCATGATATGATTAAGAACATAAAATGCATGATTGTGACAACTCTAGGCGACGATTTTGAAGTATTAGCTAGATGAACTTTTGGAAGATGTATGTGTTGGGATTTGATTTAGTATTGTTTGATAGCTTCTGGTAAATGGGATGTGATTAGGTGAAGTCCTATGTCCAACTAGGTTAAGGAATGTTGGTAGGGGGAAAGTCCAGCATAAACCTTATGCTTGACCGAAGAAAAAAGTAGGGCAAAAAACAACTCCATCGTCACTGCCGATTTTCAAATCAGCAGTGACATGGATTGCATTGATGATTTCTGAATTGACAGCGAGTCAGTTACGTTGACGATTTATGGGTCAGTAGTGACTTAGTTTTTGTCAATGATTTTTGAGTCAGTTGTTGCCTATATGTGCTAACGATTTCAGCGTCAACTGTAGAATTGGGTTACATTGATGATTTCTAGGTTGGTAGCGACTCAATTTTTGTCAATGATTTTTGAGTCAGCCGTAGCCTATGTGTGCTGATGATTTCAGCGTCAGTTATAGAATTGGGTTACGTTTATAATTTCTAGGTCAGCAGCGACTCAATTTTCATTAACGATTTCTGAGTCAACAGTAAGCCATGTGCGCTGACGATTTCAGCGCCAACCGTAGAATTGGATGCGTTGACGATTTCTGGGTCTTCAGCGAATCAAGTTTCGTCAATGATTTTTGAGTTAAAAGTAGACTAAGTACATTGATGAATTCTATGTCACCAGTGAACTAGTTTTCGCTAACGAGTTTTGTGTCACCTGCAAACTAGCTTTCGCTGATGATTTTTCTGCAACAGACTTTCATATCAAAATTGAATTGAATGCTTGTAACAATTTCATTGTATGATGCGTAATATGTAGAACACTTAATTGTGAACATGTGTATTCTTGAAATATGTATGGTGACGAGTTATGTGATTACCAAATGCAAATGTGTTGATTTGTGAAAATTGATGTGTTAGGTGGTGTGACCGGGATCAGAACTTCGACTGGATAAGGACACCCCACAGGAGGAACAGGAAGGAGGTTTCCACCTTCTCCTTACATAATATTAAATTATGAAATGATTCCATTACAAATTATATAATATTGTGTTATAATGAATACCAAGCCGTTTATGAATTGTTTGGTTGAGTTTAATGATTAGCTTCGGTTAATGGCATCCTGTGGATGGCCGGGATGAAATGAAGATTAGCTTTGGTTAATGGCATCATAAGTGGATGGCTGGTTATGTTTAATGATTAGCTTCAGCTAATGACATTCGAGATGGATGGTCAGGTGTGCTCGATGAATAGCTTCAGCTAGTGGCATCTAAGATGGATGGTTGGTTATGTTTGAAGGTTAGCTTCGGCTAATGACATCCGTAGTGGATGGCCATAGTTGAATGTTATAGTTTAGTTTCGGGAATTGATGCGTTCGTGTGCACTGTGTTGTGTATGTACCAAGTATATGAAAGAACTATGATTGTTATGTGATACAAAGAAAGTCACGATAATGTTTTCTTTTACTATTTATTTTCTTATCATTAATTGTTTATAATTCTTGTAAATATTTGTACTGCAACAGGGACATCACACCAACAAGGTGCATAAAATCCCACCTCATGGGACACTTTTGTAGTCACATGTTAGATTACGATGTATTTTGTATGAATAGATGTATTAATCGTATAATTGTCGTCTGACACTTTTGTTTAAACTTGCGACAATAACATTAATAGATTAGGGATATGAACTTATGCTTATGCTAATATGATGAAATGCAATCATAGGTATATATGTAAATAAGTTGTTGTATGGGATGTGTATGGAGTACTTTTATATATATATATATATATATGGAAAAGTCAAATTATACGATGATACGAGTATTGTGCCATATGAATGGATGAACCTATTGCTAACCTGAAAAGTATTGGGGATATAATGACTTACAAAAAAAAATTACCACCGATTTTGGCTTTGAAAAAGCCAAGTCATTACAGCTACTGTGAGAAGCATTGAGAATATGATGGCTTACAAAAAAAGAAAAAAAAATTACCATTGATTTTGGCTTTGAATTATTGAGATATTACAGTTGGTATTAGAGCACTTGGTTTGGATCCTGAATATTGATGATAATATTATTATTGTGATCTATTTCAGGATGGTGTGCACTCGAAAAGGGACATAAACCGAGCCACCCTCCATAGAAAGGAGGAGTAGAGGCTGAAACGCCTAAGACTGGCAAGATGAGGATCCATTGGATGATACTGCTTTGCATGCTTCAGTGAGATGATTTGAACCCTTGCGGGGAAGAACCGTGGAAGCTGAGGATGAGCGGGTACCAAATTGAACGTAAGAGGTACCCCTAGTAGGGGTGAAACAACAAGAAAGAACAGATGCACACTCATTGGCCGTTCCAATAGGGGTGCCCTCACCTTAAGCAGATCCGAGACTTGTAATCCAAATAGTTCAGGCAGTGATGGAAAGCATGACTAGCTCTACAACTCAAGCAGTTCCAGCCATACAGGTTCCACATGCCACCCCAAGGATTTTCACGACCATAGACAACGTGGTGTTACTTGTGTGGTTGGTCAAAAGTATGAGGGAAATGGGTTGTAAACCATATATGGGGGAGCAAGATGCTAAAATAGCAAGGAGGTGGATCAAAAACGTGGAGAAGACTATGATCTAGATTAACATACCCGAGGGCTTGCGGGTAAATTATGCCATTCAATTATTGTCTGATTGGGCCATGACATGGTGGGAAACCGTTCAATTGAGGCATGCAACCAAAACATTGACTTGGAGTGACTTTAAATTGGAGTTTGAGAATCAATTTTATTCCAGGTACCATTGCAAAGTGAAAGAGCAAGAGTTCCTAGCATTGAGACAGGGTGAGATGATAATGTTGGAGAATGAAAGGAGATTCCATGATCTCTCATTGTTTGCCCCACACTACGTCCCGACCAAAGAGCACATAATTGAGAAGCTGAGAGATGGGTTTTGACCGGAATTGAGGCAAGGATTGATTGCTTTACGATTTAAAACAGTGAGGGAGTTGATTGAGGCGGCATAGGCTTTAGAAGCTTGCATTAGAGAGGGTTAACAGGGGCATTAAGGAACATGCAAAAAGAGAGGTGAGGATTATTCTATTAGCAGACCGCCGCTTTCGAAAAAGGGAAATAGTGGAATGTTTGAGTTATACAAGAAAAATGGAGCATTAATGGTGCCATTCCACCAACAGCCAAGCAGAAGAATGATGGGTGGACAGACTCACTCAAGGGCAGACTCTTTAGGAGGGACTAGGGAGCAAAAGAATGTGAACTAACCTCACTGTACAAAGTGTGATCAAAGTCACCTTGAAGACTACTCTATTCCTCTAGGGCGATGTTTTGTATGTAAATAAGAGGGTCACAGATGGAGAAAATGCCAGTATCTAGGTCAAGGATGCCATTATCTGCGGCAAAAAAGGCCAACAGTCAGTCACCGTGAATAGGCCGGTGAGATCTTCTTGTTCAGGGTTCAAACTCTAGCCGAGGAAGGCCAAGGACATAGAATGACAGAACCCTAGGAAGAGTCTTTCACCTAACACATGAAGAAGTTAGGGTTGCATCCGATGTGGTTGCGGTATGCTATTAATGAATAACTTTAATGTGCATGAGTTGTTTGATCCGGGTGCCACCCACTCATTTATTACTAAGAGAATTGTCATCAAATTAAGAAAGGGAGTGAAAGTAATAGAAAAATGGTTCATAATTGGGACTCCGATGGGAAATAGGGTAGAAACAAATAGTATGTACGTGGGGGCGGGGGTTAGTCTAGCTAGGTATGAAGCAGAAGTAGACCTAATACCCTTAGAATTACATGATTTTGATATAAACCTAGGCATGGATTGCCTGAGTAAGTACAAGGCCTTGATAGACTACTATACTAAAACTGTTATGTTCCAAATACCTGAGGGTAGGAGGATGGTCTTCGAAGGAGAAAGGGTTATCAACCCAATCAACCTAGTATCGATTGTAACTGCCAGGAAATTGCTGAGAAAAGGATGTATGGGAAATCTCACATACATCTTTAACTCTGATAGAGAAACTCTATTCCTGTAGTAAAGGAATTTCCAGACATGTTTCCCGAAGAACTGTCGGGATTGCCCCCAGAACGAGAAGTAGAAGTGTCTACAAACATCTTCCTAGAGGTATCGCCCATAGCCTAACCGCCATATCAAATGGCTCCGGTAGAATTGAACGAGTTAAAGACTCAAGTATATGAATTGCTAGACAAGGGGTTTATATGTCCTAGTAATTCACAGACTTTGTATTGACCACTGTTAGTTAAACAAGATAACAATGAAAAATAAGTACCCACTGCCACGGATAGAGATGACCTATTTGGCCAACTAAAGGAACTAGAGTATTCTCAAAAATAGATTTGAGGTCAAGATACTATCAAGTGAAGATTAAGGAATCAGATATACCAAAGACCACATTTCTAACTCGTTACAAGCACTACGAGTTTTTGGTGTTATCATTTGGGTTGACTAATGCGCCGACCCTTTTCATGGATTTGATGAACCAGATTTTCCAATCATACCTTGATAAGTACGTGGTGGTGTTTATTGATGACATCTTGGTCTACTGAAATTCCTTTGAGGAACATGAGAGACATTTAAGACAAGTACTATAGAGTCTCAGAAACCACCAATTATATGCTAAACTAAACAAGTGTGAGTTATGGTTGGAAAGAGTAACGTTTCTAGGACATGTCATTTCTGCTGAAGGTGTCTTTGTAGACCTCTAGAAGGTCGAAGTAGTCTTGAAGTGGGAGAGACTAACTTTAGTAATTGAAATATGTAGTTTCCTAAGACTTGCAGGATACTATAGAAGATTCATTGAAGAGTTTTCCTTGATTGTAGTCCCCTTGACATAGTTAACTACGGAGGATAAAAAGTGGATGTGGTCGAAAGAATGTGAAGACAACTTCAAAAAGTTAAAGAGGAGGAGGCTCACCATCGCCCTAGTGTTGACACTTCCCTTAAGAACCAAAGGTTTTGTGGTTTACAATGATGCCTCAAGGAAATGGTTAGGGTGCGTCTTAATGTAACATGAGAAGGTGATTGCCTATGCATCAAGACAGTTAAAGTCTCATGAAAAGAATTATCTGGTACACATCCTAGAGTTAGCCACTGTGGTATTCACCTTGAGAATATGGAGACATTACATGTATGGGCCTCGAATCCAATTCTTTTTTGATAATAAAAGTTTGATGTAAACCCTTAGATAAAATAATCTCATCTTGATTTAGTAAAATAAAATTAAATACAATGGATATGGAGAAATGATTAAATTGAACAAATTAATTGGAATAAAAGAGAAGTTATTTAATGAGAGGGGTGAAATTGAAAACAATAATAAAGGAGTGAGGAGTGAGGAGTTAGTAAGAGAAAAAGAAGTAATGGGGTCAATGTATTAATAAAAGGAATGGTGGGGTCAATGTGAAAATAGAAGTAAGTATGAGGAGGTAAGATGCAAATAAGGAAAGAATATAATTATAAATAAGAAGAAATCTCTAGAAATTCCTAAAATAATGGTTGGCCAAGGAGAGGAAGAAAGAGGAGAGAAAAAAATTGAGAGGAAACCTAGTAAATTCATCATTTGAATCCAAAGAAAAGTGAGAGTAAGTGAGCTAAGAGTGCTTCAAGTAAGGTTTAGGAAGAAAACTTTGAGAAAACCTAGAGAATTTACTAGTGAAAAGGGAAAGGTTAGAAGAAGGAAGGAAGGGGAAGAAGAAAAGTGGTTGTTCTCAATCTCTTGACTCATTTTCCTTGTAATAGAAGGTAACAAGCTCTTATTAAGTTACTTAAATTTGTGTGTTTTCTCTAAATAATTGAGATTTTAGAATACCTTAGTATAGGTTTAAGAATTTTGTTAAATAATAATAGGTGGAGGCATTTTGTGTTTATAGTGGCTGGAAATGATGGAAAAATGCATGGAAACAAATTTATACTTGTCGAACTTAGAAATCAAAACTGGACAGATTGTCTCTCAATATCTCTATTAAGATTTGAACCCTATGATGACAGAATTTGAGATAATTTCCTTCATGAAAGATGTAGACATAGATGTTACCTTTGAAATGAAATTGACCTTGCTTAATTTGGAATGACACAACACTAAATATAAAATCAAAACCAAAGATACATCAAAACCAGGAATCAGCAGAACAAATTTTTGGGTTTCTGAAATTTGTGAATGTAGGCATGTATATGGAACAATTGGGTATATTCATCTTCACAAAAGTTGTAGACCCATGTTTTAGCGTTCTAAAGAAATAAACCATGTATAAAACTGAGTTCTATAACTCCGGTTATACTCAAACTACTAAACAGTGTTTGGAATCTGTTATGTTGAGTCACCTAAAACTTGTAAATTGGTAACTTCTATTTGAAATTGTTTTTTATTACAAAATGTTGAATTATAAAGGCAATGAAAATAGTACGTATATGTGTGTATGTGTGGTTAAGACTCAAAATTTAAATTACTGTAACTATTGGTACATGTGAGATTGTGAGAAATAAACAAGAGTAGGGGACGACTAACAGAGCATAAATTTCAGGTAGGTGTCTAACACTTAAAATTCTAATTTAAAATCTCTTTTAATTCTTTATCTTAGCTCCTAATAAGATGCAATTCAAATTTTAGTATTTATATGTAGTGTTTAAATGATGGTTGAATCAGTTCCTGGTTAGGACTGGCCCTCGATGAATGGGCTGATGATTAGACCAGCTTCCTGGTATAGGGCTGGTGCCTTGTGAATAGGTTGATGGTTGGACTAGTGTCCTGGTTTGAAACTGGTACCCTGTGAATGGGCTGTTAGTTGGACTTGTATTCTGGAATGGAACTAGTGCCTTGATAAAAACTCTCATGAAAATGTACTCTTTGCATTGAGAGCATGGTTTATTGTTCCAAGTTGCTTGCTTACTTGATTAGAAAAGACTTTTAAAGGTACGTAACGTAGGATGTGGTTTTTTTATATGAAAGAAAAGGATTCATAAGGCTCAAAGAGTGTTTCAAGGTTTTAAAGACTGAGAATCACTATCAACAGCTCAACTCGTTGTCTTTTATCTTTTATTTTGTCATTCTTCTTTGTTTTGGCCAGAGCATACTCACTTTGTTTTAGATTTCACTTTTTATTGTGATTTGGGCATGCCCCTAGCATTTGAGTTTCTTAGGCTCCTTTTCCTTTTGGCTTTCTCACGACTTTTTCATCATTCTTTATCATTGAAATTTCATTTGCCCCCGAGTATGGTGTGTGATCCTAGTCGGGATTTTTCATGAAAGAAATTTTATTCAGGCTCAAAACGTGTTCACAAGGGATATATTCATTTTAGAACATGAAAGGGATAACAAAGATGGTCTTTTCTCATTTAAAGCGTAAGCAATTAAGATCAATAAACTTTGATTTTGTCCAGTGTGCTGGTTTGGACTTTGCAAAGAGATGCATTTTATAAGTCCATGAACATCGAATTCACTATGTATTTTTATTCATACATTTAAAAAACTTGACTCAAGAGTCATAGTGTGAGGGTGACAATTCATTTTTTTCTATTCATATTCTCTGATTTAGAGTTTGGTCATCCTGATGGAGGAGTTGTTTGATTCATGTTGTTTTTAAATAAACATCAAATTATTTTTGAAACCAAAAGCAAATTCAAATTTTCAAAATTCATTTTAGCAAAAAGATTTTGGTAAAAGAAATGAATTGAGTCTATTAGATTATGCAAGACTGCAAAGGTGTATTTGTAAGTTCTTATAGGGAAACTCTCTAAGGAAAATGAATATTGCTAGTTGTAAATACAATTGAAGGACAAACTCATTATTTCATTGAAATTTTGGAAAGGAGGTTCAACAACAAAGATCTTATGCCAACATCTTAAGCTATGATTACTAGCAGTTTAACACATAAAGGGGCTAAATACTTAGCAATCATTGACACTACAACATTTAACAGTTTTACCGATGACCATTATCCGTCGGTGTAAGATTGCAAGTTCATCGGTAAAACTTTTACCGACTAAATCACCAACGGAATACGTCTGTTGGCATAACGTTCATCGGTAATTCCATTTTCTGTTGGTAAAAAAAAATCTGATGGTTTTAAAGACACAAAATGCGCGCAAAAAAAAATTCACGTTGGAAATATATCGACGGATTAATTCCACCTGTAGTTCCATCGGTAAAATTACCGATGCGATAAAGATGTCGGTGATTATGGAATAGGCAGTAAATATTTTGCAACTCTCTATGAAATACCAACGACATAATGCCATCCGGAAATCCGTCGGTGATATTTTAAAAAATTAAAATTGTGTAAAATAAATAATATAAAATTGCAGAGAATAATAGTAAAAAAATCAATTAAGCAAATAAAATTGTATAAATATTAAAAATTAAATTAAATAATAGTCATCAAAATATTTATTACAATTTTAGAGTGTTTCCAAAAAGGTATTGAACTAGAACAATGGCAGAGCTGGAGGAGATTGGTCATTCCCGGGACCATACGCCCAAAAAAAGGGTGCACGCGTACCAGCCATCTGTGATTTAATTTCCATGACTATCTAGCGGAGATGTTTATAATCCGTAGAGAGTTGCTGATATTGTTGTTTCAAAGCCACGTACTCCTCAGACTGGGTGCTCGATACTGATTGGGAGCTCCCAACAATTAGACACTATGGGCCGCCAATCAGGATGTCTGGAAACATGACTCCATTGAAATAATGGAATCTCTATCGACGATTTAAACGCCGATGTTATTACTCGGGTGGCCTCGATGTTTGTGAACCTAAAAATAAAAAAAAATTATGAAATATTAATTAGTTGTTCACAAAATATGTTATAAGTAAAAAAATAAAAAAAAATAAAACAAACATACATTGAAAAATCATCCTTCCAATGTGCCTCGTACTTACAGGTGAATTGACCCCGATGTGAAGACAACATCGTGAGTTGGCGCAGGTGCCTCTTCTTGATCGGCACCTAAGGACAAGTCATCATCGCTGCTAGAAGAACTAGCTGCAACCATATGCTGACGACATGTTGTTGATTTCATTCTACGCATCTAAACAAATTGGACAAATAATTACATAATCAAATTTGATTATTTTAAAAAAATCGACAGCGTCTCCCCTATACTAGAGACTACCCAGATTTTTCAAACCTACAAATATTAACAATATCTATTCCACAAACCAGTTGATTTTATTTTATTTATACCAAAAATTTCATATTTTTCAAATTCATTTCATTTTCAAAATGATAATAAAATGTTTCTAAACGTAAAATAAAGAAAAAAATAAAAATGAATCATAGTACATACCTTTTAACTTGTTGAAGATGAAGATACTGTAATAGCCTCAAAATTTCTAGCAATATATTTGAAAATTCATGATTTTTTTTAATACAAAAATTTTGGCAAGATTTCCTCTAATTTAGCCTATCCCAAGTTATCGCCAAAATCGACACCAATCCCTAATAAACTGATTAGTACTTAAAAGTGCATTTTTATCAAGGTTTTATATCATCATTTTGCACTTGAAGTATCAATAACTCCTTAACTAAAGCATGTTTTATAATAACATATCTAATAATATAAGATACCTTTA
>Ga0325400_1001938_pt1 | contig 17585 bp, 8 predicted proteins | sample PopdelMetagenome_2_FD_205662 | JGI IMG/M metagenome (GOLD analysis project Ga0325400, IMG submission 205662) | Populus deltoides microbial communities from Bellville, Georgia, United States - Xylem-PdKOR-R1 | ecosystem: Host-associated > Plants > Phyllosphere > Stem > Wood/Secondary xylem... | reverse complement strand
TGTGTTGGGTCTTTGACCAAAAAGCTTGATTTTCAAAATATATGTTCCAAAACGGACATCTCTCTGATTTCATTTCAACAATTAGACTTGAATAGACATGATCTTTGAAATATGATATTTGATTCCATAACAAGAAAGACTGACAAACAAGAAGAACATCGATAGAATTTGCAAAATTCTCAACAGAAATGACATCAATACTTCTCGACACTCCTTGAAAAGTTGACTACCTAGGGGCAATACAGTGGACCCTGAGAAGGAAAACAAACAGTATTTCAGATCAGCTGGGGGCAAAGAAAGATGATCAAATGATTAATCAGTGAACTAAGGACAATGTTGTTTAAAGAAAGATAATCAGTGAATTAGCGCACTCAGATCCATTAAGGGCAATGATGTTCAAGAACAGTCTATGATCCAATAAACCCCAGCAACAATTGAGAGTGGCGCTGCACTTGAAAGACATTTTCATATCGTCGTCCTTTGAAACATAGCTATCAACCGATGTTGTCATATAGTTGCATTTGAATGAATATCGAAAAGATGCATACCATCAAGACTGACTGTGGGAACAAGCTCCTTTGAAGCAAAAGTGCACTTCACCGCATGAATATGGGTGATGAACATCATTGATGATGCCAACACATTTCTTTTTATAATATGATTAAACGAGCTGAAAGGAATCCATTGAGAAGAACATTGAGCATACAACAAAGAGCCTTTTACTGCAAGCTATGAGATGCATGTCTAGATGACTTGGCAGTTCCTTGAAGGTTGATGATCTCATATACTTGAAGGGTATGTTTCAACTGAAGGCAAGTCTGTGGTTGATTGGCAATCTAAGATGAGGTTAACACTAGAAAACCTCTTGATAGGTGTTGGCGAGATGTGCACAACTAATCTAAGAATAATTCTTGAGAGAATCCAGGAGATGAATGATTTGTTCACCTCCTTCATGATACATTAAGCAATGCCACACTTGGGGGCATGGCCATGCTTGATAAACAATGAGAATAGTAATAGTCATAGACAGCCCGAGATGGGCACTGCATTTACATCGGAGTGGAAGGCTAACATGAATGAGCTAGCACAGAAAAACAAAGAAGACTTTGGATAGCAAACAAAAGTACCCTATGACGATGGACATCAAAGAGGGGGGGACCTATATTTCAAACCAGGTAAGGGTGCATACATGCCATCTCACCTCATAGCATTGCACAAATATTTTTTTGAATTGTTATAAAAAAAAATTCACAATGAAGTCCAACAAGATTATAGACGAAGGAAGAATCATTGAGTTGATAATAACAAAGAATCATAATTTTTTACTCTGGAACAAGAAGAAGATGAGATGAACCCTACCATTAGGAAAATCTCAAAGACATGATAAGATCAACCCTATCATTAGAAAGAGTCTTCAGGTCAACCCTCCAATCAAGAAGCACCTAGTTTTCAACCCTGCGATCAGGAATTATCAGGTCAACCCTGCGATCAGGAAGCACTAAGTCTTCCAACCATGTCATCAGGAAGGACAGATGTCAGCCCTGCAATCAGAAAGACCGATGTTAATCTTGCAAAATTAAAAGTCAAATAAGAAAAATTATCAAGTGAAAAACTTGATCAAACCTTAACATTGGAAGAAAAATGAGAAGGAACCACACACGGATTTTGGTTTTGGTTAAAGGGGATCACCAGATGGGATCTCAAGTTAGCCCATCCACACACAGACTTTGGTTCTGGTTAAAGGGGATCTCCAGATGGGATCTCAAGTTAGCCCAACCTCACAGACTTTGGTTCTGGTTAAAAGAGGTCGCCAGAAGGGATCTCAAGTTAGTGCTACCACACATAGACTTTGGTTCTGGTTAAAAACGGTCTCCAGATGGGATCTCAGGTTAGCCCAACCACACGCAGACTTTGGTTTTGGTTAAAGGAGGTCGCTAGAAGAGATCTCAGGTTAGCTCAACTACACACAAAATCTTGGTTATGGTTAAAGAAGATTGCCAGATGGGATCTGAGATTAGCCCAACCACATACAAGATTTTGGTTTTGGTTAAAGGAGATCGCCATATGGGATCTCAGGTTAACTCAACCATACTTGAAATTTAGCTTTGGTTAAAGGGGTCGCCAGATGGGATTTCAAGTTGACCGAATTGCACACGGTTTTTGGTTCTGGTTAAAGGGAATTGTCGGATGGGATCTCAGGTTAACTCAACCACACACAGAATTTGGTTCTAGTTAAAGAAGATCGCCATATGGGATCTCAGGATGACCGAGCCACCAGCATTATCTTAGCATTGGAAGAAAAGTGAGAAGAACTTCACTATTAAGAAATTCTGGAAAAAAAAGAAGAAGAAGAAGAAAAAGAGAAGTTCAAACCCTACCGTCAGAAGAAGACATTATTTTAGGTTCTAGTTAAAGGGAATCGTCAAACGGGATTTCAGGATAACCCAACCAAAGATAGAATTTAGAGGATCACCAAGATCAGGATCTTAAGATAACCAACTTAGTTTCCAGTTGAAGGGGATTGCTATAAAGACAGAGTTTCAAATCAACCAAGCTTTGAAAAGATCAGTTTCGAAAGTTTAGTTTTTGTTTATCTTTACAACACTTACTACGCAAGGTCTTTGATCCGTAAGTATTGTAAAGAGGGGGTATTTGTCGTTATCTATTTTTAGGTTCCCACACAAAACAATATATATATATTCGAAAGAAATCCAAAAAATAATGGCAGTAAAAAGAGGATGTCAGAATGCCTATTAAACGGCTAAAAATTGGTTGAGGAAATTCAAAAATACAAAGATTGAGTTTTCCCACTGTTCACTAGGCTAGACCAGGTCTGACCCAAATCAAAATGCATTGGGCCGGGTCCGGCGCAGTAAAAATATCCAAAAAATCCTTTCAAAAAATTTGTGATTTTCCCGTGTATTTTTCTATCAATTTTGGTTAATATTGTTTGTATTTTTATACCGTAAAGATATAAATTTGGTATCAAAATACCCGGTTTTCATCAAAACATTGCAAAATATTATATATAAAAAATGTTTTGTTTTCATGCATATGACCAAGTCTCTCAAAGATGAAAAAAATTCATATTGTATTTTCATACAATGAAACAAATTCAAAAATATGCATTAGCACGTATTTTGGCTTTAATAACCAGTTTATTAAAGTCATGAGAACCAGGCTAATATTTCAAAAATAATAAAAAAAAATATTTTGTTTTTTTAGTATCTGGGGTTACGATCTTACATGTAAGATGTATTCTAAATATTAAATTCTTTTGTTGACGTTAGAACAGTTAGGTTTTATCTGATAAGATAAGGATCTCTTTACTAAGGAGAACTTTTCTTAAACCATAGACGGACCGATAATTAGAAATACAATAGCACCTTAGCATATATCAGACAATTAAACAATGCAGCTTACCTTAGGTAGGACATATTTGGGGTGCAAATACCTTCCCTTTCCGCAACAAATCCCCGTGCTCAATCTCTGAGATCAGTTAGGGTTTCTAGTAACCAAAATACTAGGTGGTGACTCTCATTCCCTCATTCCACTAATAAAAGACAAGAAATCCTTGTCTCTCCATATTTGCCAAATACATACGAGAGTGGATGATCGTCATGATGCCACACACGTGCGACAAAGATATTTATAGGTTCTCGTCATTTTAGTTTACCTCATAGCATGTGGAGTTGCATAACCTCAGTGTGTGGATGGGAGTTGCACCATAGTTGTGCTTGCGTTAGAGAAGCGTGAGAAGAATTTGTGTATATCTTTGTGCAAAGCATTTTTGTGCGCAACTCTTAAGAACTATAAAAAATACTTTGAGTTGTGTGCCTTGTAGGTATTGGACAACATAAGGTGTAGTTGTAAGGTTGGATTGGCCCACATACTAGGAATTGTTTTTCTGATTTTTTGTACCATATATATATATATATATATATATATATATATATATATATATGTGCAAAACTATAACAAACATATAATAAATGAAAGGATAGAGGACAAAACATCCAATAATCAAATGACATACAATAGATCTCATAAATAAAGTAAGCATTAAAGCATGGAATAAAATGTGTAGTATAGTTACTTGTTAATGAATTATGGATGGATAAATAGGAAATAAAGTGTATTGTTGTCAAGAATTATACATTTTATCTTAAGGCTAAATTGTCTTTCATATGGTGCAAACGGTTTGTATGCAAGTTACTCTTTTCTAATTCCAACAAAATAGACACAAGAATCAAAAGCTCTAGAATAAAAAACAAAATGTCTAGAAAAAAACTACTAAGAAAAAAAAGGAGTGGGAAATGAGAAGAGGGTAGGAGAGCTGATTGTTTTGTTGTGTTGAACAACCCTCGCCAACCCTTATCTATACAAGAGTCCTGGTATTAAAACCGATGCAGGAATTAATTCCAATTATTTTAACCCTTAATTACCCACAATAAAACAAATATAAAACTTGATATTTTTATTTAAAGCTAGATGTTTCTTCCATTATAAAAAATAGCTCAAGTAATGGAAATTATTGATGAGAAAATCAGTCATTGGTTAGCAAAATATAATTTCTTATTGGCCAAAATATTTATTTTAAAATTAACACACAAACCCGAGCTCAAGTCTAGCTGAGCACAATTGTGATTTAATCCCAAAACCAGTAATATAGTTTAGGGTATCTCCTTTCTAAAAGTTTTGTTATCGTATGAGTCTTATTTTAATTTCTCAAGCCACCTTTATAAAAGTTATAATAGAATCTTATAATCTTTTAATATATATATTTGTAGATCATTTATATTTGTTTAATAGAATATGAAATACATATCTTAATATTGACATAACACACACAAACACACACACACACACACACACACATATATATATATATATATATATTATTTTATTTTTTATAGAATTATTAATAATAATAGGTAATGGATACATATATGAATATTCAAAATTCGATGGATAGTTTATGGATATCTAAATTCTGTACCTGATGGATAATAAGTAGGGTATGAATATTAAAAAACCCAACTCGTAGGTACCCATTGTTATCCCTAAGAATTTTTAAAAGGGTTTTAACATTAGAATAAATGTAAGTTTCTTTTTCATGAAAAAAAAAACATATCCTTATCTTATCAAATGTGGAAAGTCTAAAAAATAGTAATAAATAGAAACTTATCTAATAATTGAGAATTAAAATTGACTAACCATAAAGGATTTATTGACTTTAGAGTGACTATAAATAGAAATTTATGTAGTAGAGATTTAAATTAATATGTCAACGGACACAAACATGATAATAAAATATATGCAAATACATTTTCAGTATTTTTCTAGTATTTTTCATTATGGTTGTCATGTTTATTTATAGAAAAGAAAAAATAAGATTGCAAATCAATTATAGGAATAAATACACGAGGATATCGATTGTCTACATGATTATTTCTCCTCTATCCATATTTATAGTGGCTCCACCATACACGAGGATTTTTTAGAGGAAGATAGTTATTTTCTTAGTTATTTTTATTTTTATTTATTTTAGAAAAATATTTTTTATGTTGTTTTTATTCTTTCTATTTAGTTTATGAATTTTATTTTTCTTAGTTATTTTTCCTAATTTAAAAAAGACTAAAAAAATAAAATAAAATTTCAAAACTACATAGAAAGAATAAAAACACTAAAACAATATTTTCCTAAACTAAATAAAATAAATAAATAGAAAGAATAAAAATATCATAAAGAAAAATATTTTTATAAAATAAATAAAAATAATAATAACTAAATAAAAAACACATATTTACATAAAAATCTTATTCAATTCATATATTTAATAAATTTATGAAAAGGCAATACAATTCATGACGAGAGTTAAGCCCACCATTTAGTTAATAAAACAATACACACTCCTTTATGGAGAGTGATTTTTTAAAAAAGATATTTGTTTCCTTAATTCTTTTTATCCTATTTAGTTTAAGAAAATATTTTTATTTTTATTCCTCCTATTTAGTTTTAAAAAATTTATTTTTTCTTAGTTACTTTTTCCTAACTCAAAAAAAATTAAAATAAAATAAAGAAAAATAAAATTTCCAAACTACATCGAAAAAATGAAAACACTATAAAATAATACTTTTAAAAGACTAAATAGGACTAAAAATAATTAAGAAAAAATAAAATTTATAAACTAAATACAAAAAATAAAGAAATCTTAGAGGAAACTATTTTACACAACTAAATAGAAACAAAAATAACTAAATAAAAAATATATTTCCTTAAAAATCTTCCATTATCATTACTACATTATTCTAGTTTTGACATCAATACATTAAAATCTATTATAATTAGTGATATTATATAATATGATATTTTTAATTTCATTAAATGAATATGTTGCTTTTCATTAACTTTTTAAAATTAATTCCAAACATTTTTTTTATGTGAACATAGTAATTGTCTCTTAAGGTTTTATTAAAAAAATAAACCTTGTATCAAATCTAAGATAATGAGATATATGGACAATAAATGCAATTTATTAAAAGTTTCCATTTAAGAAAAGAAACGTGTCCATTGTTTTGTAATTTGCATTCAGGATCATATGGGCTTCACTCACTGTATATACCTCCCCAACTAATATCATGTCCTTCAACAATTCATTAAACCAACAAAATATAGTAAAGAAACTATTGAATGGCTAGAATTTCATTCACTCATTTTTTCCCCTAATTCTCGTTCTCTCAGGTTATCATTAAACCAATTTACTTCAATTTTCCTCTAAAGTATCCATATCACTTTCTTTTAATGTGCATTATAATAAATTTGTATGAGGAAACATTAATATAATTATTCAAGAGTCCATGTTTTTTGAAATGAAAAAAAAAAAAGCATTGCTCTTTATAAGAGTTTTTTTTATCTATTTTTATTAGTTCATACACAGTGTTCATATGTTGTATAAAAGTGGATGTACTCTCAAGGATTACGGCGTAAAATGCTACGAGAAACACAATTCAATTCATGATAATAATAAAAAAAAATTATCAATGCAACGTAAAATGCTACGTGTATATGTAAATTTATTGTTCATAAAAAAAATATCATTATCTTATCATATGTGGGAAGCCTAAACAATAGTAATAAATAGATGTTTACCTAAAAATTATGAATTAAAATTGACTAACCATAAAGGATTTATTGACTTTAGAGTGACTATAAATAAGAATTTATGCGGTAAAGATTTAAATTGGTATGTAAACAGACACAAATTTGATAATAAAATATATATACAAATACATTTTCAATATTAATTCTAATATTTTTCAATATGGTTGTCATGTTTATTTGCAGAAAAAAAAACTGATTACAAATCAATTATAGGAATAAATAAACGAGGATCTTGATTGTCCATATGATTGTTTCTCCTTAATCCATATTCATAGCGGCTCCTCCTTACATGATGATTTTTAGAGGAAGATATTTATTTTCTTAGTTATTTTTATTTTTATATGTTTTAGAAAAATATTTTTCTTTATGGCGTTTTTATTCTTTCTATTTAGCTTATGAATTTATTTCTTTCTTAGTTATTTTTTCCTAATGTAATTAAGACTAAAAATAAATAAGAAAAAAATTAAAATTCTAAACAAACACCAAAAAATATTTTTCTAAACTAAATAAAAAGAATAAAGATATCATAAAGAACAATATTTTTATAAAATAAATATGAAAAGAATAACTAAATAAAAAAACATATATTTCCCAAACAAATCTTATTCAATTCATAGATTTAAGAAATCTATGTAATAAAAATCTTATTCAATTTATAGATTTAAGAAATCTATGTAAAAGCAATACGATCCATGACGAGAGGTCAGCCCACCATCTAGTTAGTAAAATGATAATCATTTCTCGATGAAGAATGGTTTAAAAGAAAAGATATTATTTTTCTAAGAAGTTTTTATTCCTATTTAGTTTAGAAAAGTATTTTTATTTTATTTTTATTTAAATTCCTCATATTTATTTAAAATTTTTATTTTTTCTTAATAACTTGTTCCTATCTCAAAAAATAATAAAGAAAAATTAAATTTCTAAACTACATAGAAAGAATGAATACACTACAAAATAATATTTTTTTCAAACTAAATAGGACTAAAACTAAGAAAAAATAAAATTTCAAAACTAAATAGAAAAAATAAAGAAATCATAGAGGAAACTATTTTACACAACTAAATAGAAATAAAAATAACTAAATAAAAAATATATTTCCTTAAAAATCTTCCATTATCACTATTACATAATGCTAGTTTTGGCATCAATGCATTAAAATCTATTATAATCATTGATATTATACCATATGATATTTTTAATTTCATTAAATGAGTATGTTGCTTTGTGTTCACTTTTTAAAATTAAATTAAAACATATTTTTTCTTTTGTGACCTTAGTAATTGTCTTTTTAGGTTTTATTAAAAAGCAATCTTGTATCTAACCTAAGATAATGAGATATAGGCACAATAAATGCAATTTATTAAGAGTTTCCATTTAAGTAAAGAATGTATTCATTGTTTTGCAATTTGCATTCATGTATATACATTTATGGGCTTCACTCTTGACTATATATACCTCCCCAACTAATATCATGTCCATCAACAATTCATTAAACTCACAAAATATAGCAAAGGAACTATTGAATGGCTAGAATTTCATTCACTCGTTTTTTTATCTTTATTCTCGTTCTCTTAGGTTATCATTAAACCAATTTACTTCAATTTTCCTCTAAAGTATCCATATCGCTTTCTTTTAATGTGCATTGTAATAAATTTGTATGAGGAAACATTAATATAATTATTCAAGAGTCCATGTTTTTTGAAATGAAAAAAAAAAAAAGCATTGCTCATTATAAGAGTTTTTTTTATCTATTTTTATTAGTTCATACACAAAGTGTTCATGTGTTATGGGAAATAATGTGAATAAATTAACTGTCGAATATTAAAGCACAAAGAATTTGTCAACAAGCTACCATACACTTACGAAAGCTCCTTTTTTTTTCAGCTGCATTGGTGACACCTCATGTGAATGGAGAAAAGAGATGCCTGGATATTTTGTATAAAAGTGGATGTACTCTCAAGGATTGCGGCGCAAAATGCTACCAGAAACACAATTCAATTCATGGAGGGCAATGCATCGCCAATCCTACTATGACTGATTACTCTTGTGTTTGTGCTTATAATTGTGATGGTTAGTGTAAGAAAATCTTGTTGCGTCCTACAATAATCAAACATAAATAAATTAAGAAATCTTTTTTTCCAATAATAATCAAAAACAAATTTGAGAATCAAGTGCCTTCTTTTCTACATTATGTTATATTATTAACATATGGCTTTTCTTTTCTTATTATTAACTTAAAATTTTCAAATTAATGCAGAATTATATCAACTATGAATCATTTATAAAATTTGGATTTCTATTAAATTCCACATTAGTCTTAATGTTTTTATGCAACTTTGCAACACCTTTGCATTAATTTTCACTTTTATCATACAATTATTATTATAAATTAAACTCATATCACAACGTAAAGCTAGAAACTTATATTAATTTTATAATGTTCAAATTAGTTGGTATCAGAGCAAGATTTTAAAATCATGTTATATCCCTTTATCTTTTAGTTTTCATATTATTTCATCATCGGTGTCATATAAAACCTATTCGCAGTAAAAGTTGAAAAAATGAAGATTATTTGAATCTAGTTATTTAAAATTAAAAACAAAGAAGAAGAAGAAGAAGAAGAAGAAAGATAGAAGAAATTGCATGAGGGGAAAAAATAGGGTTTAAACTGCAAATTAGGATTTTTCATCAAATTTTGGATTCAACAACTTAAATCTAAAACTTCTTGATTCTCGAGATATGTTAATATCATATCTTGATTATGCTTTGATGCTTTCATCTTCTTATTGGGTTCTGATGAACAACGCAATCAAGCTTTTTTTAACATGTATGTTAGTCCTCATATTAGAGATAAGCTTAACGAAAAGATCAAGAAGGCCATGGATAAAGCTAAGCTAAAGGTTATGATACCACACTCTAGTAGATCCATATAGTGTTGCTGGGAGAATTTTTCACATAGTGACAATTTTTTTGCATTGCAAGCTTTATGATGTTTCTTCTGTTTTGTACGTGCTCTCTAGGATCTGTAAGACCGTCATAGTTGTCTAAGTTGGCCTTCACAAAGACATAATCTTTAGAGAGATGAGTATGTAACACTTAATGACAAAGTATAGAGTCTTGTAGTTGGTGGAAATGATTTTTATTCTTAAAAGTTTGTCTAATTACTGATTACGTTGAGGGAATGGAAGAGTGAGAAATTGTTCATGTATAACTAGAACAACATTGTCGAGCACTCGTATCTAATGGGAGTGTTATGAAAGATCTGAAAAAGCTAGAGTTTCTATAGTGGGAAAATCAGTTACTCTCTTATACCCTAGAGGTTTTATGTCATCAGCCATGAAAAGCGTTTTGGAAAAAGGTGTAAAACAGGAATAAACTAGTTTTTTATTTATTTTCCCACAAATGAAGTCGTAAAAACACGAGGATTGGATTAGGCTTTCCCTAGCTACATCTTAGACTTATGTGTATGGGCTTGGGTGTAGTTTTGTTTTAGGGGTTGGGGGGGTGGGTGCTCGGTTATTCCTATAAAAACAAATCTCATGTCAGAACAAGGAACCCTCTAATGATAAAGTTAGTAAATGTTGAAGAAAAAAATAATGTACGGGACAAAGGAGTTTGAAGTAACGAGTTTGAATGACTTCAATTTTATTCTTTTAGAATTTTCCTGACCTGGCTTGGATGTGAATTGCCTATGATTATTTAGGAGTTGCTTAAAATGGCCTCCATTTCTTACATCATGACCAAGGTATTTATAGGCTCCAGTCATGTCAGCTTACCTCACGGCGTGTACAATTGCAAGACCTTAGTGTGTGAATGGGAGTTGAACCATAGATGGAGAGGTTAACGTTGTCATTGGTTATTGTGCTTGCGATAGAGAAGTGTAGGCAAAGAATAATCATTACCTCATCTACATAGAAAATGCATATATCTTTGTGCAAAGAATTTGTGTGCGCAACTTTTAAAAAAAAACACTTTGAGAAGTGTGCCTTGTAGGTATTGGACAATTTGAGGTGTAGATGTAAGGTTGGAGTGGGAACCCCTTTGTGCTGAGGTCTCGCCCACATGATGGGAATTTTTTTTTAAAGGGTTTTAATATTACAATATATGTAAATTTATTGTTCATAAAAAAAAAACATATCATTATCTTATCATACGTGGGAAGCCTAAAGAATAGTAATAAATAGATGTTTATCTAAAAATTGTGAATTAAAATTGACTAACCATAAAGGATTTATTAACTTTAAAGTGACTATAAATAGAAATTTATGTGGTAGAGATTTAAATTGGTATGTAATCAGACACAAATATGATAATAAAATATATATACAAATACATCTTCAATATTATTTCTAATATTTTTCAATATGGTTGTCATGTTTATTTGTAAGAAAAAAAATAGATTGCAAATCAATTATAGGAATAAATAAACGAGGATCTTGATTGTCCATATGATTGTTTCTCCTTAATCCATATTCATAGTGGCTCCTCCTTACATGATGATTTTTAGAGAAATATATTTATTTTCTTAGTTATTTTTATTTTTATATGTTTTAGAAAAATATTTTTCTTTATGGCGTTTTTATTCTTTCTATTTAGCTTATGAATTTATTTCTTTCTTAGTTATTTTTTCCTAATTTAAATAAGACTAAAAATAAATAAGAAAAAATAAAACTTCTAAACTACATAGAAAGAATAAAAACACCAAAAAATATTTTTCTAAACTAAATAGAAAGAATAAAGATATCGTAAAGAACAATATTTTTATAAAATAAATATGAATAAGAATAACTAAATAAAAAAACATATATTTCCCTAAAAATCTTATTCAATTCATAGATTTAAGAAATCTATGTAAAAGCAATACGATCCATGACGAGAGGTCTACCCACCATCTAGTTAGTAAAATGATAATCATTTCTTGATGAAGGATGATTTTTTTTTAGAAAAAAGATATTATTTTTCTTAGATGTTTTTTTTCCTATTTAGTTTAGAAAAATATTTTTATTTTATTTTTATTTAAATTCGTCGTATTTATTTAAAATTTTATTTTTTCTTAGTTACTTGTTCCTATCTCAAAAAATAATAAAGAAAAATTAAATTTCTAAACTACGTAGAAAGAATGAATACACTACAAAATAATAATTTTTAAAACTAAATAGGACTAAAACTAAGAAAAAATAAAATTTTGAAACTAAATAGAAAAAATAAAGAAATCATAGAGGAAACTATTATACACAACTAAATAAAAATAAAAATAACTAAATAAAAAATATATTTCCTTAAAAATCTTCCATTTTCACTATTACATAATGCTAGTTTAGGCATCAACGCATTAAAATCTATTATAATCATTGATATTATACAATATGATATTTTTAATTTCATTAAATGAATATGTTGCTTTGTGTTCACTTTTTAAAATGAATTAAAAACATATTTTTTCTTATGTGACCATAGTAATTGTCTTTTTAGGTTTTATTAAAAAGCAATCTTGTATCTAACCTAAGATAATGAGATATAGGGACAATAAATGCAATTTATTAAGAGTTTCCATTTAAGAAAAGAATCTATTCATTGTTTTGCAATTTGCATTCATGTATATACATTTATGGGCTTCACTCTTGATTATATATACCTCCTCAACTAATATCATGTCTATCAACAATTCATTAAACTAACAAAATATAGCAAAGAAATTATTGAATGGCTAGAATTGCATTCACTTGTTTTTTTACCTTTATTCTCGTTCTCTCAAGTTATCATTAAGCCAATTTACTTAAATTTTTCTCTAAAGTATCCATATCGCTTTTTTTTAATTTGCATTATAATAAATTTGTATGAGGAAACATTAATATAATTATTCAAGAGTCCATGTTTTTTGAAATGAAAAAAAAAACCATTGCTCATTATAAAGTGTTTTTTTTTATATCTTTTATACACAAGCTGCCATACACTTATAGTTTTTTTTTCCAGCTGCATTGGTGACACCTCATGTGAATGGACAAAAGAGATATGTGTACATTTTGTATAAAAGTGGATGTACTCTCAAGGATTGCGGTGCAAAATGCTTCGAGAAACACAATTCAATTCGTGGAGGGCAATGCATCGCCAATCCTGCTATGACTGATTACTCTTGTATTTATGTTTATAATTGTGATGGTTCGTGTAAGAAAATCTTGTTGTGTCCTACAATAATCAAACATAAATATATTAAGAAATATTTTTTCAATAATAATCAAAAAATAATTTAAGAATCAAGTACCTTTTTTTCTATATTGTGTTGTATTATTAACATGTTGCTTTTGTTTTCTTACTATTAACTTAAAATTTTAAAATTAATACAGAATTATATCAAGTATGAATCATTTATAAAATCTGGACTTCTATTAAATTCCATATTAGTATTAATGTTTTTATACAACTTTGCAACAGCTTTGCATTAATTTTCACTATTATCATACAATTACTATTATAAATTAAAATTTAATCGCAACGTGAAGCTAGAAACTTTAATTAATTTTATAAGGTTCACAATATAATATTGTAATAATAGCTTCGTGTATTTAAAAAAATATTTTTATTTATTTATAAAGAAACTTTTAGTTAATCTTTTTAATATATATAAGTCAATTAACTATTTGCTCAATTTTTTATCAACTGAATTTGAATGAAAAAAATCAATTTCTTTAAAAATATATAAGAATGTATTTTTGAAAATAAAAGGTATATATAAGATGTTCTATGTATTTTTTAGTTATAATTGACTTTTGAAAAAAAAAAAAACAGGAATACTCCAAATTAAGTGATCTGATAATTTTATCTAAAATGGACATAATTAAAAATAATAAAAGTGTGTATGAAACTTAAATTTTTTTATTAAAATAAACTTTTAAAAAATTGATCTGATACCGGAATTATTTTTCTTATTTTATATTCAACAAAACACGTGGAATATACACACATTTTTGAATAAAATATTAGCTATAGAAAAATGATCAACTAAAAGATGGGTTGCTTGGTGAAAGGATTTTTAATTTTCAAACCAGTCATCTTTCTTCCACAATTACAATTAGATCACTAAAAAGTTAAATGTATTTTTTTCTTTTTTTTCTCTTTCTTTTTTTTGTATTTAAATTATTTGGAAAAAAACGCTGCAAACAACGCAAATACATCAAAAACATATTTTTGGGTTTTTCATTGTTATTTTTCTATTTTTTTTAATCAAAAATTAGATAAAAAAACAGGTAGCAACAGATGCCCCCTCTTTACAATGCTTATGAAGCAAAACCTCATCAATGTTTTGCATAATAAGCTTGTAAAGAAAAAGTGTCATCCCAGCTTGCTGAGTGATTCACTTATCCAAAAACATTGCGTTTTAAAAGAAAATGATCTTATTATCATGGGTGACCTACCCTTTTTGAAGTTCAAAACTGGTCTATTTTCACGGATAACCTGCCTACACACACTCACATTGTTCTATTTTCACAAGCAACCTGTCCATTTTGAAATTCAAACACTTGACTATTTTTATAGGTGACCTGCACTTTTATGAAATTTAAAAACTGATCTATTTTCATGAGCAACCTGCCTTTTTTAGAAAATGATCTATTTTCACAAGCAACCTTTCCTTTTTGAAATTTAAAAACTAGTCTATTTTCATGAGCGGCCTGCCCCTTTTCAGAAACTGTTCTATTTTCATGGGCAACCTGCCAGTTTCAAAAACTAGTCTATTTTCATGGGCGACATGCCCCTTCTGAATTTCAAAAACTAGTCTATTTTCATGGGCGACATGCCCCTTCTGAAATTCAAAAACTGGTATATTTTCTTGGACGACCTGTCCCTTTTCATAAACTGGTCTATTTTCACAGGTGACCTGTCCTTTTCCAGAACATGGTTTATTTTCACAAACGGCCTGCCCTTTTTTAAATTCAAAAACTAGTCTATTTTCATAGGCGACCGCCCCTTTGCAGAACATGATCTATTTTCACAAGCGATCTGCCCTTTCTAAAATTCAAAAACTAATCTATTTTCATGGGCGACCTTCCTTAGGAGGAGAGGGTCGGCAGAGTGGGGATGTATTAACTTTTGCCGACGGATTCACCGATGGAATTATTCCATCTGTGATTCTGTCAGCTATTCTGACGGTAAAAAAGGCACGTCACCGTACGGAGTTACCGTTTTGAATCCCTCGGTGATTTCGTCGGCATTTTCATTGGTGAAATTTGTCACGTCACCATACGGAGCTGACGTTTTGAATCCCTCGGACATTCCATCGGTAAAAAATACCTGTAATTACATCCATATCAGCGAACCGCCCTTTTTTTTATTCTTAACATTCCGTCCGTAATCCCATCGGTATATACCGACAGAATTTGGCCGTCAGAATATACCAACGAAATTACCGACGGATTAAATTCAGTCGGTAATGGCGACCTCAAATTACCGACAGAATTATTTTGTCAGCAATTTCGTTGGTATTAAGCGAATTTCTGGTAGTGCTTCTTCTCGCCAAGAACGTTCTGGTGAGTGGAGAGTGGAGACAATTAGATTCAAAGGTGCTGCTGGTGAGCGGAGAGTGAAGAGTGGAACCGATTTCTCAATCTGATTTCTTAATCTGTTTGGCCGCTGGTGATTTGGGGAGAGGGGAGAGGGGAAAGGGAAAAGAGGAAAGGGGAAAGGGATGTAAAGCAGAAAAGGGGAAGGGTGGAGACTAGAGACGTGGACAGGGGAAAGGGTAAAGGAGAAAAGGGCAACTGTTTTTCATTTTAGCAGAAATCATGAAATCGGACCGGTTTTCATGTTTTTTACGAGTCGACCCGATTTTATATGAGATTGACCGGGTTTGACCGATTTTAGGAGTCAAAACTTGTTTTTAACAACCTTGATTGGAAGAGAAGATGAAGGGGCAGATGAGTTTGTTTCTTTGATTTGGTGAAGAAAAAATGATGGTTGGTTGGAGGGGGGTTGCAGATTTCAATCAGTGATGAGGTTAGTAATCGATGACCATGAGTTTGTGAGCTGAAATGAAAATAGGTCTCACGATGCTGGTTCTGATTGACAGTTTGTGAGTTGGAAGAGATGGGATTTGATTTTTTAATTGCTATGGGAGAGGGTTGTGTTGGGGTTTTCTTTTTATGTTGTGTGGGTATGGGAGAGTATGTGTGTGTGTAACCACTTACTTATAGATGAAAATTGTTTTTGGCTTGAAAGCAAAGTAAATCAAGATCAATCATTGAATTTCAATAATAAATCACAATCATTCATTTGCTAACTTAGAGACAAGGCAAAGAAAAAGGACCCTTGGATTAAGAAAATTGATTGTAAACCGTTTGATTCAAAAAGATGAGTTGCTTGGTGAGAGGCTTTTTAATTTTTTAAATTGGTCTTCTCTCTTCCACAATTACAATTAAATCACTAAAACATTAAATATATTTTTTTTCTTTTTTTATTTTAAATTCTTTGAAAAAAACATTGCAAACGACTCAAATACATTAAAAATATATTTTTAAAGTTTCCGATTATTTTTTTAACTATTTGTAATTAAAAAAAAAAGTAGATAAAAAATAAATAGCAACACGCATCATGTTAATATATTAAACAAGCAAGATGTATAGGTATATACGCAACCAATCACAAAGTTTGCCCAACCTCGACAACTTCGTCGAATGAATGATTGTTAACAATACAAACGAGTCAAATCAAACGTTAAGCCATAGTTGTTTTCTTTCTTTCCTTTTCATGTTCCCTCACTATATCAAATCAAGATAGTTCTTTCTATATATTAACACCTCACTTTCTAAATTTGAGTAAAATTTAACCTTGTTTTTTCTCAAAAAAAAATAGATAAAGAAAAAGAAAATCTTGCTCGATGCTTATTTATCTTCCACTAATATTTTTCTGCTCTTTCTTTAGAGTTCACCACTAATTAAGACGTCAATACTTTATATAAATATAAAAAAAGATATTAAACTAGCTAGACCTTGAACTCTAGAGTCCAATATTCCCTTTTTCTTGGAAATAAAAACACGAACTTCACGTCTCACTTGTGTGATGCCAAAGTTATTAGAGCGTGTTTGGTAGTGTGGTTGCGGGTGCTTTTCAAATAGCTTTTCGTGCCGAAATGCATGCCAATGATGTTTTTTTATTTTTTAAAAATTATTTTTGACATCAGCACATCAAAACGATCTAAAAAGTACAAACCGCACTCAATTTTAGTAAAAAAAAAAAAATTCAAATTTGAAGGAAACACAAGTACAAACACAGTACCAAACGTTCTCTTAGTACTGGTACACACCGCAGAGAAGCAAAGTGATGATGATGATGACCTTAACGTGACAAACAAAGCTCGTCACACTCATGTCCTCCCCACATGAATGACCCCAGCAGACAATCCCAACAGCTAGGAAGGCTCCTCTACAATT
>Ga0325400_1001937_pt1 | contig 17586 bp, 13 predicted proteins | sample PopdelMetagenome_2_FD_205662 | JGI IMG/M metagenome (GOLD analysis project Ga0325400, IMG submission 205662) | Populus deltoides microbial communities from Bellville, Georgia, United States - Xylem-PdKOR-R1 | ecosystem: Host-associated > Plants > Phyllosphere > Stem > Wood/Secondary xylem... | reverse complement strand
CATATTCCTCTCTTAGGCTCTCCCCCCTTGCATTGCTCCCTTCCTCACATTCAAAGCAATAAATGAGGATCTACCCCGAGTTTAATGCACTCCTTAGTTTGCTTTGCTTTTTTTTTTTTTTTTTTTCCTTTTACAAAATTAATTAACAGATGCATGCCCACAACTCATGTTTCCTAATATTCATATCAAGTGCCTTTGACGTGATTGATTATATGATCAATGCTTTTAATTTTTCCCCTGTTTCAAATGAGTAGGGTTTTTCTTTTTTAAAGGTTTTTAATTTATTTTGTTATCTTTTCCACCATTTTTGTTTCAATCGCAACCAACTATGACCAATTTGTTACTTAATATAGAGAAATATTCAGTCAAATGTCTAAAACATTGCCTTATTTTTTTTTTTTAATGAAATTCAAATATTGTGTCAAATGTGTAAGGAATTGCCTTGGTTTTTTTTTTTAAAATCCAAATTATTTTTCTAAACAATTACTATACTTATATTTAATCAAATTGGAACAAATCCCCATCTGTAGTTTAATTAAATAGGACATTTGCACAAAATAAAATTTTGAAGCTAGTAAAGGCTAAAACTGATCGAGAATTTAAACTTGGAAATTAGTGTAAGACTTGTCAATATATCATGAGTGGCAAATTAAAATATTTGACAAATACCCTTTTTCTTATGGTACATATTTCTTGGGACATGAGATGTGAATCAAATCCATATTTAAATTGAAATTAAGATTTCTTTTTCTAAATCAAATAGATTAATCGATTAACATTAAGAAAAGTTGACAAAATTGAATATTTTTCATGACAAGACAAACATTGTTTAGTCGAAAAACACTTTGTAAGATGTTAATATGATAAACACCTGAGTCTCGATATATCTTCATAAAAAAGAAAATGAAAGAGAGAGAAGATGCTATGTTAATTTAGAGATCGAATGTTATAAAAGTGGGGAGAGTCGTACCTGTCTAGTCCATCTATGGAAACAGCTTTCGGTTATTTTGACCTTGTCTGTCATCTTAAGAACTTAAAATTAGGCCATGACTATTGAAATAGAGAAGAAGATGAAACGGCGCTGTGCTGATATCTCTTACAGGACAGTGGAGGTAATATCATCTTATTATGTGTAGGTTACATCCCGTGACTTTTTTTTTTTATTAACATGGTGTTTGAACCAGCTTGCGTGTGCTTCGATTAATCCCACAAGTTCTGAAGCTAACATCCATATAAGCTTTCAGTGGCCCTGAGGTTTGTGAGATTTAAACCGGTAATCTATAAATAACAAACTCAGGACCTGATGATCAGTTAAGCTACACCCCTTAAGATTAAATCCCGCACCTCATGCCTCCTTAACTTTTTATTTATGGTTATATCAACTCCTTCACCAAATCTTGATTTGTAATTAATATATAATCCCGCACCTCATGCCTTCTTAATTTAGTTGGCATAATTAATATGGTCTCCTAAGAACACCGTCGTCTTTTACCATTTGCTATTGCGGAGAAGATGCACTAATTTCATGTGGGCATGGAGAGAGACTACTTACAAAAAGAAATATGAAAGTACTGCAAATAGATTATTTTAAGTTTGTTCTTTCTTGTTTTCAATCTTCATCAATTCAGTTCTTTAATTTTCCCGTTTTATTCATTTATATATTTCTTTTAATTTTAAACAAATATACCCGCACAAGTGGTAATATCAACTATTCAGCTAATTTAACAGATTTTCGTATCTAATAATATTAACGGAGGGTTTAATACCTATTAAAATCATCAGTAAAAGGTTTGATATAATCCAAATTCAAATAAAGGGATAATAATAATAATAATAATAAAGAGTACAGGGACAACCATCAAAGTGAGTTCTCGAGTGTAATTTAGTTGATCATATGTTCAGTCAACATAGTGGCGTCGTAGCTTAAAAAAAAAAAAAGAAGAAAATAATGGATCAATTTTTTTTTTTGTACCATTGAGTCCTATTTTGTGATTGTTGATTAGCTTCGGCTAATGACTTTAGGATACTCGAGTTATAATTGTTGATTAGTTTCAGCTAATGGCATTCAAGATGGATGCCCGGGTTATGATTGTTGACAAGCTTAGGCTAATGACATCCTAGCAGGATGACCGGATTGTGTTTGATGATTAATTTCGGCTAATGGCATCGAAGACGGATGGTTGGGTTATGATTGTTAATCAATTTCGGCTAATGGCATCCTAGGAGGATGACCAAGTTGCGTTTGATGATGAGCTTTGATTAAGGGCAACCTAGAGTGATGACCAGTTTGAATTTGAGGGTTGGTTTTAGTTAACAGTATTCGAGATGGATGACCAAGTTTGATTATTGTAATTAACCTTGATAATAGACGAATTACTAAGGGTGATGTTACGTAAGTAAGGAGAAATGAAAGAATTGTACTCTTCTGGATTGTAAATGAAAAGTATCATTAATATTCCTTTAATTATCCATTTCTATGTTTTTAAATTAATTATAATGCTTGAAATTATCTTGTGTTGTAACAGGGACTTCACATCAATAAGGTGCGTAAAGAAATTTGTTTCATGGCTCACACATTTTAAAAAGAACTATGTTCACTTATTATCGGTGTTATGTATTTTGTAGGAACGAATGTACTAATTGTATAATTACTATTCGACACTTTTGGAATGACTGGTATCGATAGTTGTAATGGAACACTGACGCAAATGTATGGACATGTAAACATGATGTTATAAATTCATGTATGTGGTATTCTCTCTTATGAGAATGTTGTACGGTGAAATCACTTGAATATTGTACTATACTAAGAAATAAATTCTATTATGATAAACCCCTTAATATCGTTGCAAGAATGTGCACTGTGATTATTTATGGAATGTTGATTTATATTACCCTATGTGGGTTGTGCTTTACTAATGAATGGAACACATTTATAAATTCGTAGAATGACATTGTCAAAGCATCAATAATTTGATGATAAAAAAAAATTCACCATCGATTTTGGCTTTGAAAAAGCTGAGATGTTACATATGTAATCTTTCTAGTGTTATATGCATCAATCTCCAAAGGATAAATGTGATCTTCCCATTGCTACATGCATTAATCTCTAAGGAATATACTTGGTCTACTTAATGCTATATGCATCATTTTCCAATGGATAGACTTGGTCTCTTTAGTACAAATAGCAACATCATCTAATCACCACTCTTTAGTGGTGACTCTTATACCCTATCAAATAACAAAAAAAAAAAAAATAGGTTCATCCTTTTTGGGTTCCACACAACCATTTAGGAATTTGTTTAGACAATAGGCATAATATCCTCAATCTCTTAGAATTTTTCTAAGTATAGATTCTTGGTATTTTACATCTAAAAGAATTTATTTCAATCTAGATACATATTGTTTCATGTTTTTTATTTCAATCTAGATACATCTCCTTTTTATATTAGCAAAACTCATCTCTCTACCTAAATTGGGAAATTAATTAAATTCTTCGCATATTATTATATCATGAAGGCTGGGGGTCTAATGGTGAAGCAAGATTTTACCAATATGTCCTTACCAAATAACATAAGATCAAGAAAAACTTACGGATATAAATTTTTTAGAATATAAACACATCTAGTAAAAACGTATTGGGTCTGGCACTAGCCAAACCTAGCTGTCGCACGTTCCCCGCGCAGCGATTCGGCGATTTTTCGTTATATTTGCTTGATTGGTTCTTTAGGAGTCGCCACCTAGTATTTCATTGAGGGTTACTAGGAAACCCGGATATACTGGTCTTTGTCAAAAATTCAAGGGTAAGGGACTGATTGTGGCTAGGGAAGGTATTAGCACCCCTAACGCACCCTACCTGAGATAAACTGCTTTGCAGTTTGAAGTGATTTGAAAATTTGAAATGTTAGTTAAATTCTTAAGGCTTTAATAAATCAGTTATTAAATCCCAAAATAAATATAGAAACATGTTCTTACATTTTCACGGGAAATACAACATGATTTTATTTATCCTTGAGATATTTAATCATATTCAAATTAAACAATTAATTCCTTTTGTTTTTTTATTATTTTTAACAATTAAAGAAAATATTCAAAAAAAAACAAAACACCCACCACCACTACTTTTTTACTATACTCATTCTGTTACATGTTTATAGAATAACATAAGCTAAAAACATTTCTCAGAGAATTAAATACATGTTCAAACATTTATAAATTACAAAAAGGTCCCTAAAAAGTCCAGGAACAGTAGAGGAGGCCCTCGGGAACTGTGGGGCAGTGGTGGCGCGTCTCCCCACGCGCGGCCGTCATTGGCGGCGCGTGGGCTCACGCGCCGCCGCAAAATCAACCGGCCGGGGGGATCTGTTATAGCTTCCTCCCCTCTTCAATTTCCTTGCCGGTGGCGACCTGCAAAAACAACCACAAACGCAACAATAGTTGATTTTTCTTTCATTGTTTTCGGATCTGCTTCTCCCTTCTCTTTTTTCAAGTCTGTCGAATCTGGAGCTCAGTTTGGTTGCATGCGCCGCCAACAGACCAGACGTGTGGATGGCTGGATCGGCAACCTCCCTCTTCCTCCTTCATTTCTACACCGGCGGTGTCGTCCACCGCTGCCACGGTTGGGCGATCAGCGCGCCTTTCAAGTCTCCCTCTTCTGCCCTTCGGCCTCCCTCCTTGGTTCTTTGTCTTCTCCGTCATGCGCTGCTGTTGGCAGCGGAGAAGAAAGGAGAGTGAGGGGGAGATGAAGAGGTTGCTGGCTGCTGCTGTTCGGTGAGCTGGGTCTGCTGGATCTTCGGACGGCGCTGCTGCGGAGACACTGCTGGTTTGCCCAAATGGTGGGCAGCTGAAGAACAGCGGAGGCTGCCGCTGTGTTCGGTCCAGAGATGAAAGGAGCAGCGGTCGGTCTCTGTCGGGTGGAGCTGGAAAGGACAATGGGGGAATGGTTCTGTTCTGTGGTGGCCTTGGCTGGTTTTTCGAGTTGGAGATAAACCAGAGAAGGAAAGGGGTTTTGACTTGTTGGGAAGATGTGGCCAGGGGAGCTGGCGGCTGGAGGAGTTATGTGACGGTTTGGCTTGGGTTCTGGAGAGTGAGGGACCCCCCTCTGCCAAGAAAATGGATAGACCCCAGGAGATGGGAAGGGCGGCCTCCAGAAGAGAAAGGTCAGGGGTTATTTGGTCTGCTTTCAAGGCCAGGGGGATGGCGGCTCTCTCGTCTCTCTGTTTTTGGCCAAGGGAAGGGACCGTGGCTGGCGGCTCAGGGGAGAAGATTTGGTTTTCTTAGGGTTCTTTTTTTTTTGTGTCTAGCTGATGCCCCCTCTTGTTCGTAAATTTCTCCCCGTGTAAAAATTTTCTCCCCCCTTTTGTGTTCACTGTAGCTTAATATTTATAGGAAAAGTTTTGCTAGGTTTTCAAACTAGTCCCTCAACTTTTCCTTTCCTTTTCTTTTTCTTTTTTTTTTTGTAAATTTTGATTTTTCTTATTTTTTTGTATTTTTGAAAACGAGCAATATCAACATCAACTCAATAAGAAAAATCAGTGATCATAAAATTTACACGTTTAAAAATTGAACGCGTTCCAAATTCCTTTGAAAATTTTAATTCTTTTGAGATGACGTTGAAAATGCTAAAAACGATGCAAATATATCAAAAATGCATTTTTTGGGGTTTTCATTGTTTTTTTGCTATTTTTTGGTTTTTTCTGTAAATTTATCAAAAACACGGGTCAAAAATTGGGTAGCAACACTAGCCATGAATGAGCTTGATAGTGAGCCAAGCCCTAGGCATGCTAGATCTGATGCTAGCTAGACTCAAACACAACTAGGCTTGGCAGTAGCGCCAAACCTAGCCACGGATGGGCTTAGTAGTATGCCTAGCCTAGGCGTAATGGGTTTGGTGCTGGCCAAACCAAAGAGATAATTGAGTCTAACAACATCAATTTTGTAGATTTTTATATAAAATCATAGAGAAATCATTTCTCAACAAATAGGCTTAATTAAACAGGTCTATACTCCACCAGGACCATTAGATGTATTAAAGTTTTTCATGGCCAGTCATGTCACCATCTTTTAGCTAGATAAAATTAGTGAAATACAACTCATAATACAACTCAAAATATCACAAAGATGACATCATACTTCAGTCTCTCCTCTCCACCAAAGGGCAAGACTCATGGGTTATAAATACATCATAAGATCTTCATAACAAATATTCACAATCTTCATTCTGTACTGCATATATATTTTCAGAACATCTCTCTATAGAGTATTATTGTATTTTCTCTCTAAAAAAAATACTTATTTAAGCATCGAGGAATCCCCACCTCCATCATAAGGGATCTTTTGCAGGTATTAGCTAGGGGTGATCATTTTTTGTTCAGTTCGGTTTTTTCCTTTAAAAATCAACCAAACCGGGGGAAAAAAAAGGGACCCAAACTGAACCAGAACCGGTCCAAACCGACCAGTTTCGGTTCGGTTTGGGTTCGGTTTTTGAGGTCCAAAACCTGAAAAACCAATGGTTATTTTTCTAGCTCCTTTTTGGCTTTGTAATGGGCTGTTAATGGACTTCATAATGGGCTTTTAGTAGATTTTTGATGGGTTTATAATAGATGTTAATAATATCTAATTTTCTTAAAAGATTCCAAAGTATATTTTATTTTTTACCACTAAATATTCATTTATATTAAGTTATTATCGTCAATCTTGTGTTCAATATATTTTTTACCTTCCTAATTTTTTTTCTCCTGTTTCAAAACAGTTTAAATAACACACACTCACACACCAATAAGTTAAAATCCAAATTAATCCAAATTACAAACCAATACCTTTAAAGGCTTAAAGAAAAAACAACAAATAACATTATCATAAAACACTCCAAGCTAAAAAAATAAATCTTCATTTGCACTTTGATACCTGAAATTCAAAATATAGAATTATAATATGATAAATTAAATTTGAAGATATAAAAATAAAAAAAATAGTATTTTTACCATATGTTTTCAATAAATGCATCAATTTGTGAACTAATTATCATCTGTTGCTAGATGCAACTTTCCACTGAATTCTACAAAATAAAAAATTAAACATGTTAGAATAAAAAATATGTTAATATTTATGCATGTTGGAATATGCAGTATATACTGTATAGCAATGATGCAAGTGCACCAGCCAACAACTATGGGTAAAAATAAGAAAAAAAAAATAATACCCACTACATTTCTGTGTTATACTTATTCGGGGTTTCTAACATACATGAAGCAAGTTGAAATGGACTACCATATAGCAGATTGCTCAAAAACAGATTGCCAAACTAATAATACTACCATGTTAACCATCATATTCCTACCATGTTATAACCACGTGCTAAACTAATTGCCCAAAAATAGATTGCCCAAGAACAGATAAAAGGTTGAAATGCAGTAATGCACAATGCAGCTTAGTGTGGAGACCTGGAGCAGTAACAAAACCAATGAACTATAATCAACTACAACATAACAAGAGGCAGTAACAAAACTCAAATTCTAGGAGGATAAATGATAATAATTTCTGTTCAATGAACTACAACATAACAAGAAGCAATCAGAATATCTGCATTTTATCTTTTATGTATATATAATGTGTTCATTTACAGCATGTTTTATAATTTCACATACAAACAAACAATGTCGTTCACTTATTTTACCAGAATTGGCAACACAAGTATTCATTACTCCAGCAACATCAAACTATTCAAAAACAGAATTGAAAACCAACTATTCATTACTCCAGCAAACTATTCAAAAGTGCATATAGTTCACATCAACCAGAATTGAAAACCAAGTATTCAAAGCTTATGGTTACCTTATAAATTGATTTTTGAGCATTCAACAAAATCAACACAGCAACCGCATCTCTATTCTTTGACCCCTGCATTGAAAATAAATGCAAATACAATTAATTAAATAGATGATAAATAGATAAATCTAGGCAAAATACGAGCAGCTATTAGTTAATTAATTAAAACAGAAAAAAACAAAATTAAAATTCAATCTATAAAACTGTTTTGGTTTCGGAGTAGTGGAGACTGTGGAGTACCCGTGATCTTCCGTAGATGAAGAGGAACGTCGATCTGTTTTTGAGAGGCTTGAATGGTTTCAATTGATGGAAACACAAACTGAAAGAAAAGGATGAAGAGGAATTGTTTTGGATCTCTATGTTTCTATTTTTTAAGTCTAAGGAGACTGGAGAGGGAGAGATGAAGAGGTGAGAGGGGGTGGGTGCTCTGGCTAGGGTTAGTGGCGAGGGAGAGGGGGGACGGCCGGTGGGTGTTGCAGTGTAAATAGGGTTAGAGTGGAGAGTCGGGAGAGAGGCGAGAGTGGGCATCGTTTTCTATTTACACCAGTGGTGGGTAGGGACCTTTTTTTTTAACCGGTTCGGTTCAGTCCGGGTGAACCGTTCCTACATTACAAAACCAAAAACCGAACCGAACCGGGAATTTTTCTAACTATTCTAATCAGTTTAATCAATTTTTTTCTAGGTTTGGTTTTTTTAGTTAATTGTTTTCGATTTTCTTAGTTTATTCGGTTTTCCGGTTTGTTTGATCACCTCTAGTATTAGCTACAAGCTATTTTGATCTACCAAATATCAAATACAAGCTATCAATCACCTTAGTAAAGAAGAATGAATGAGATTATTAGGATCAATTGATTAACCTATTATCTAACCTGGAAGCCTTATTCCTAGATTACTTGAATTATTGAGACTTCATCCTAGCAAATTAAGGATTAATTTAGCACAATGAGAGTGATTGGGGGGGGGGGGGGGGGTTAACAGAGGATATGGAGAAAAAAAATAAGAATCAACATGTGTGTGTAAGTAGTATTTTTCAAAAAAAAAAATAAAACAAAGAAAAAAAAAGAGAATAATAAGAAAAAGGTGGTGCTAGGCTCCCAACCGTACGTGTAAATTTAGGCAGGAGGTAATGTCTTCCAAAGCAAAATTCTAGGAAAGCAATGCATAAAACTCGGGGTCGTATAGTTTGATTATGTGAGATGTGAGGAAGGGAGAAATGCAAGGGGGCAGAGCAAAGAATGAGGACAGAGGAATTTGCGGGAATTCAATGGTTGATATTTAGTATATGCATGGAGGATCCGAGTATAAGAGAGGGAGGAGAATTGAAAATGTAGAGAAGAAGGCAAATCCATATATCTTCTTCCATTAACTAGGGAGGAATAGAGAGAATTTTGAATTTCGTTGTGATTAGATCCAAGCGAGGAAATAAGGGTTAATTACTACATAACCCGATCATCGAAATGGCTGGGGTTATGATAATGGTGTTGCTCTGCCTCTCTGCAGGGACCATGTTGGGAGTCCAGGGTGAAGACCCCTACTTGTTTTTCACATGGAATGTCACCTATGGTACCCGCTCTCCTCTGGGAGTTCCTCAGCAAGTCATTCTCATTAACGATCAATTTCCAGGTCCCAACATCAACTCTACCTCCAACAACAACATCGTCCTCAATGTCTTCAATAACCTTGATGAGCCCTTCCTTCTGACATGGTAATTTCTTAAATTTGCTTAATTTCACACACACATATAATATTTTTTAATTGAATTTTCATTTGGTCAAAATAAATAAATCCATGCATGCAGGAGCGGCGTCCAACAAAGGAAGAACTCATGGCAAGATGGAGTGCTTGGGACCAACTGCCCAATCCTCCCGGGAACCAACTTCACCTACCACTTCCAGGTTAAGGACCAGATTGGTAGCTACATCTACTACCCGACCACAGGCATGCACCGTGCAGCTGGAGGTTTTGGCGGCCTTCGCATCAACAGCCGCCTACTCATCCCTGTACCTTATGCTGATCCCGAGGATGACTACACCGTCATACTTAATGACTGGTATACCAGCAGTCATGCCACCCTCAGGAAATACTTGGATGACGGCCGCTCTCTTGCAAGGCCTACTGGTGTCCTTATCAATGGCAAAAACGCCAAGGGAGATGGCAAGGATGAGCCTCTCTTCACAATGAAGCCTGGAAAAACTTACAAGTACAGGATCTGCAATGCTGGGATCAAGAATACTCTCAATTTCAGGATCCAAGGCCATACAATGAAGCTTGTGGAGATGGAGGGATCCCATGTGGTGCAAAACGTGTATGAGGCACTCGATGTCCATGTTGGACAATGCTTCAGTGTCCTCGTGACAGCTAACCAAGCTCCCAAAGACTACTACATGGTGGCTTCCACCCGATTCAATAAGCAGGTTCTCACCGCCAAGGGCATCATTCGTTACACCAACGGCAAGGGTCCAGCATCACCTGAGCTCCCTGAGGCACCAGTTGGATGGGCTTGGTCTCTCAATCAATTCCGTTCCTTCCGCTGGAACCTTACAGCCAGTGCTGCTAGGCCTAACCCTCAAGGCTCTTACCACTACGGTTCCATCAACATCACCCGCACCATTAAGCTCGTAAACTCAGCTAGCCGAGAAGGTGGCAAGCTTCGCTATGCCCTCAATGGCGTCTCTCACGTTGATCCAGAGACACCTCTCAAAATTGCGGAGTACTTTGGGATTGCAGACAAGGTGTTCAAATATAACACCATCAAGGACATGCCATCAGCTAAGATTGGTAAGGTTGTCACACAACCCAATGTCCTCAACCAAACCTTCCGCAACTTTGTTGAAATAATCTTCGAGAACCACGAGAAGAGCATGCAATCATACCATTTGGATGGTTATTCCTTCTTTGCGGTCGCGTAAGTATATATTTTATCTAATTAATTAGTTTAAGTAGATTTCTCATATTTGCAAGCTAATATTCTATATGTGTTTTTTAATTGAGATTAAACTAATTATATTGATTAATATAATAATATATCTATATGCACACAGTATTGAGCCTGGCACTTGGACCCCTGAGAAGAGGAAGAACTATAATCTCCTTGATGCAGTGAGCAGGACTACTATCCAGGTCTTTCCCAAATCCTGGGCTGCCATCTTCTTAACTTTTGATAACGCTGGGATGTGGAACATCAGGTCTGAGATGTGGGAGAAAACGTACCTTGGTCAGCAGCTCTATGTTAGTGTTCTCTCCCCTGAACTCTCTCTTAGGGATGAGTACAACATTCCTGACAATGCTCTGCTCTGTGGGAAAGTCAAGGGCTTGCCCAAGCCTAAGCCATACACCATATAAGTCAAACTACCAGACCCCATTCCACCTGATACGGTCTCGTCGAATGGGTAGCTGTATGAGAGAAGAGAGAATGATGACAGCAAAGCGGTGGTGCTCAACCATAGAATAATTCTTCGCATTGTATGAAGTACTTAATTGCGAACAACTTGAAGAGGGAGTAGAGGCAGGGTAATTAAAAGATAAAGAAAGGTTGAGGACAACCTTAATTGTTTTGACAATTTTATATTATGATTGTATCAACCTTTTTTTTTTTAAAAAAAAAACGCCATGATATTTTTTTTTTGTTGTTTTTTATTCCAATCATTATAATTTCATAATATACATATGTACTAGTTACTTTCCTTGCCTAAATAAATATCAATTAATTTTTTATATTATGATTGTATCAACCTTTTTTTAAAAAAAAAAAAAAACGCCATGATATTTTTTTTTGTTGTTTTTTATTCCAATCATTATAATTTCATAATATACATATGTACTAGTTTCTTTCCTTGCCTAAATAAATATCAATTAATTAATTGTATGTGGTTTCAAGTGGGTTACTCGCGAAGATCAACTATAATTCAATTTTGATATTAATATTCTTCCTCTCTTAGAATATTTCGAGTTGGAATCTCATCTTTACATGAACAACAGAAGTAAAAAAAAAAATTATCGGTCTGTTTTGTCTTTATACTCTTGCTCTTCTGCTTCTTCTTCTTCTTCTTCTTCTCGTTTTTTTTTTTTTTTGATTTTATCCATTATTTACGTCACTTTCTATGGATCATACTGTTGTGTAAGGTTTATTAATGCCAAGCGATACCAAGAAGAACTAGGTTTACTGATTCTAGGATTCAATAGAAAAGATAGCAGAAAAATAGAATTAACAAAGGAAAGAAGTCTGATATTGAATTGCAGAAAAAATAAAAATTACAAGGAATTAGAAACAAGAAGCCTCACACCACTCAAGAAAATCACTCTTATTTTGAAATCACACCAAATCAAAGAACTTTTCATTACAATCTACCCTTCTAGACATATATTCTACATTAAATAGAAATACATATTATAGTTATTTATTAGATAGCTACCAACTAAGATAAGAACAATAACAGTTTATAATTAACTACTCCTGCCATTTGAAATTATAAGATTATCTTCATCCATTATTAATTAACTGTCTCCTTGTCAACATGCTTTACTGGAACATTCATGTCAACATGCATTGTTGGAATTGTGGCTTGCATAGAGTACTTCAATCCTCTAGAGTCTGCAAAATCTGTAGTTGTTGCAACACATTGCTTCTTGTTGGAATTTTGGTCCCTTTCATTTGTATCAATTTCCTCTCTTCCCCAGTAACTTACCTCGGGCAAGTAATGTTCAACATAACCTTTAAAAAGTTGAGGATTAAGACGATGGACTTCATGATCTTATAACCAGACTACTTCTGATTTTGGCTTGGATCCCCACTTTACCAAAAACTTATAATAACCTCCCCTCTTGGTAGAGACAAATTGATGGGTTAATATTGAGTCAACAGTTTCTGGTGTAGGTTGAACTTGCAGAATTGTTAAAGGACGATCCTCTAATTCTTGAGTAGACATAGAACCTTGATAAGTCATAAGGTCTTCTACATTGAAAACTAGACTGAACTGGAGGTAAGTTAATTACATAAGCATTAGATCCCAACTTCTTAAGGATCTTAAATAGACCAATCTCCTTGGCGCGCAATTTGTGATACATTCCAGGGGAAAATCTTTCAGGTCGCACTCTAATCAAAACCAAGTCCCCTTCCTTAAAATGCAGCTCTCTCCTATTTTTGTTAGCCTCTGCCATCTTGCATTTAATTTATTCATGTAGGTTCAACATAAAAGCTGCAAAATCCACTCCTGCCTCACTAACCTTTTGAGGTAGAGGCAGAGGAGTAACATCAGTAGGAATCTTTGGTTTTAACCCATAAACTAATTCGAATGGTGTGGTGCTTATTGTCCGATTGACAGAATTATTGTATGCAAATTCAGTATGTGGAAAAATTAGATCCCAACTCGCATCATGTTCATTAATTAAACATCTGAGCAGATTGCCTAGGCTTTTGTTGGTCACCTTAGTTTGGCCATCCGTTTGTGGGTAGAAGGCATTATAAAATAGGAGTCTGGTACCCAACTTAGCCCAAAGAGTCTTCCAAAAATAACTAACAAATTTAACATCCCTATCAGATATAATGGAGACTGGAATGCCATGTTAACGCATAATTTCTCTCAAGAATTGTGAAGCAATATGATAAGCATCAAAAGTCTTATGATATGGAACAAAGTGAGCCATTTTAGAAAATCGATCCACCACCACCATGATAAAGTCATTACCTCGAACAGTTCTTGGAAGGCCAAGTATAAAATCCATACTCAAATCAACCCAAGGTCTCTGCAAAATTGGTAATGGTGTGTATAAGCCAATATTGTGCTTACCATCCTTGTTCATTTGACAAATTCTGCACCTGCTCATAATAATGTTGATGTCCCTCCTCATATTGGGCCAGTAGAAACAATCAGCAACTAAAAAAATGTCTTGTCTTGCCTAAAATGACTTGCCATTCCTCCTCCTTGTAGTTCCTGAATAATAAACTCCCGTAAAGATCCTTTAGGAACACAAATCTAACCACCCTTCGTCAAATATTCGTCAATTAGTGTATAATCTGCAACTGCAATGGAAGGGTTGTTGTGCAAGGACTCCCAAACCTCCTTAAAATCTACATCAGTGTTGTAGTGATCCTTCATAGAAGCCATTTCTGAAGAATTTATTGAGAGGATCATCAATGGATGAGGCCTGAGGCTAAAAGCATCTGCCACTTTATTTTCTTGTTCAGTCTTGTGTTTAATAACAAAACTAAATTGTTGCATATAGCTAAACCACCAAACATGCTTGGCACTTAACTTGTTTTAAGATTGCAGACACTTTAATGAATTATGGCCTGTAAAAAGAACAAACTCACAATGAATGAGGTAGGATCTCTAGTGTTTCAAAGTTTGCACTATTGCATAAAACTCTAGGTCATACACTGAATACTTCCTGCTGGTTTCATTCAACTTCTCGCTAAAAAATAAAATTGGATGCCTTGCTTGACTTAGCACCCCCCCTACACCAACATGAGATGCATCACAGGAAACTTTAAAAATTTAAGAGAAATCTGGAAGTTGTAGAACAAGAGCCTTTGCCATCTTCTGCTTAATGTCCTTAGAAGCATGTTCCATGGCAGGAGTCCATTTGAAGCTTTTGGCTTTCAAGCATTTTGTAATTGGAGTCATGATAGTGTTGAAAACTTTGATGAATCTATGATAAAAGGTGGCTAGGCCATGAAAGCTCTTGATTTCATAAAAGGATTGAGGTTCTGACCACTATATGATTGCTTTAACCTTCTCAGGATCTGCTTATACTCCTTGTTAAGATATGACAAAACCTAGGAAATTTATTTTAGATTGTAGAAAAGAGCACTTGCTGCAGTTAGCATAAAATTTCCCTTGTTGAAGCACCAACAGAATTTGCTTCAAGTGATAAATATGTTTTTCAATATTATAACTAAAAATGAGTATATCATCAAAATATACTACAACAAACCTGCCCAGAAATGGCTTTAACATCTGGGTCATCACCCTTATGAAGGTGCTTGATGCATTGATAAACCCAAAAGGCATCACAAGTCATTCATACAACCCCTCTTTTATTTTAAAAGTTGTCTTTCACTCATCCCCAAGCCTTATGCGTATATAATGATAGCCACTCTGTAAGTCTAGTTTAGAAAAGATCTTGGCACCCTCTAGTTGGTCAAGGAGATCATCTAGTCGTGGAATTGGAAAATAATACTTAACTGTGATCTTGTTTATGGCTCTACTGTCAATGCACATTCTCTAACTTCCATTTTTTTTTGGGTAAGTAGGGTTGGTACTGCACAAGGACTTAAGCTTTCTGACACGATCAAAAGATTGATGTCTTATTCCAAGTACAGGAGTGTCAGAGTAATAAATAACCTAGTAAGACCGAGGTCGAACCACAGGGAGGTGAACTATTTAAATTACAAATAATATATATATTTAATAAAACAAAGAGTTTATGAGAATTTTATGGGATATTGATGTAAGGATAAAACAAGGAGGATAAAACAATTGTCAATGCTAGAGGATCCATTAATGGTATTTCAAATAAGTATAGTATAAACTCTTTTTATTACTCAACTGGAAACCACACACAAAGGAGGTTCCAATCAGATTATAAATTGTTAACATGATTACATTAGTTATCTTATTCGAATAATGCTAATACTTGTACATGTTGTCAGGTATTCATGGTGATAACTTATGTTAACAACAAATTAAGTTCCTGTCATAGCACAGGTGTCGGTTATACCATAAAGTTGGACTATGAAAGTGCCAAGTATTTGTTGTACCAAGGGTTGTTCAACACAAATCTAGATTAACCATTTAAAAAGCAAAGTATTAAGAGTGAATAAGATAACAAATACAAAACATGTTAGTATTAAACATTAAAGTCTATGTTAAGTTTATACTATACTTTTTCTACCATTAGTGTAACCTTTTCACCTTGACATAATAAACTTAGTTGAACATTATGAGTAAGAAAAACATAGATAAACAAGATAAGAACATAATTATATAAGTATAGTAAAGGAAATGAAAAGCATAAACAAGAGATTAAGGAAAATATAACATGGAATAAAACTTGAACATTACAAAATACAAAGAAAGAAAGCAAGAATATGATCTTGATCTGAAAACCAAAATGCCTAAATGCATGGCAAATGCCTCCTTTTATAGGCCAAAATTTGAAACTATTGATTTGATGACTAATTGTTGAGTGGGTGGCCACATCTTGACTTGGTGACAATCTTTATCTTCTTATCTGAACAAAACATCATTGCTAACATCAGAATTTGAATAGATAGTCCCATGAAAGTTCTGGTAAATTGTTTCAGCTTTCCAACAAAATAAGAATCAGTGCATTTAGACTTCTAGAACTCGAGATATAGATTGAACACTAAACAGTGTCTAGGCTACAAGATATATTCCTACTTCTCCATTGTTGCTACCATTTGAACTTGAAAATGGCACTTTTAAATCTTAGACTCTTCATGAACATTTTAGGCTTATGTCTTAACCTAAATCCAAGTTCTAAAGTTTCAGTTATAATCCAATAACCAAATGATCTAGTTTAGACTGAACCAGCATCTCTTTTCTAAGCTTAGCCCTCTCTTTATCTTCTCAATTTCAGTAGTTAAACTCATTAATAAATCATTTGATTTATGTGATAAACCTGCATTTAGCTCATGTAGAAGTCATTAGGAATTAGTTAAGAGTTAGTCGACTCTTAGAATAAATGTGTAGTGCATGGGCAGGAATTATATAAGGTTGAGAAGTTTACGTATTGGCCACAAAAACAACAATAACAAAACCATTTCTTCCTATATCTTTGTTTCTTCCTTTTTGTTCTCTCTATTCTTTCATTTTGTTACGCCAAGCTTAACAATTGGTATCAGAGCCGACACTACGCATCTAGTGGCTATGCAATTCATTGAGCAATGGTAGAAGGTAATAAATTCAAGGTAGTGGATGAACACTATAAAAAGTTAGAAAATCAGCTATAAAATCATCACCTAGAATGCCAGGAATCAATGGTAGAAAATAAGGAGCGTTGGCTAGAGCAGGGTACCAACATGGAACAGTTGGTCATGCATATGGAATTATTGTCCACTCAGTTCCAACACTTTCTGGCTTCCCAAATAACGAGGAAAGAGACTGGAGCGAACTTCAGAGGTATTCTAGCAACTCCAGGACTGCATAGAGACGTAGAAGCGAATGCATCAGTTGAAAAAATAACACCAAAGTATAAGACTCAGAGTAGAGGTGATAAGATGACGGGGCAAGAACTTAATAAGACAAGATTCAACATACCATTGCCCAGGGTAGAGCTACCAACTTTTTAAGGAGAGAACCCTCGAGGATGGTTGCGGGAATGTAAGAAATAATTTAAGATCCACTTGGTGCCTACGCCGTATTGGGTGAAAGTGGTCTCATATTACTTGGAGGGTAAGGTGGATGTGTGGTTCGAGGGGCTAGTACGAGGGAACGATTCATTAATTGACTAGGAAGAGTTTTCCCAAGATCTTTGCAAAAGGTTTGTGTTGCAATGTCGCGGTCGCACAAATTAATTACCCTAGCTTCAAACACAACACACAAGATAGTATAGAGCAAGCAAGGGGTCGATCCCACGAGGAAGTTCAAGTCATATTTTTATGCTAATTTGGGGGGGTTTGGACGTTATCTAGGCTAAAGCAAAAGAAAACAGAAAACTATCAAACGAAATTTAATAAAATCAGAAAATTATCAAGAGAACAAACCTTGGTCACAAGCACACATCTACCTACAGAAA
>Ga0325400_1001936_pt1 | contig 17589 bp, 16 predicted proteins | sample PopdelMetagenome_2_FD_205662 | JGI IMG/M metagenome (GOLD analysis project Ga0325400, IMG submission 205662) | Populus deltoides microbial communities from Bellville, Georgia, United States - Xylem-PdKOR-R1 | ecosystem: Host-associated > Plants > Phyllosphere > Stem > Wood/Secondary xylem... | reverse complement strand
CATTGGTTTGGCATGACAAAGATTTTATGATGACACGCCACTGATGACTTTGTCTTTCAAGTTTCCCAAATGCCTTGAAAACTCATCTTTTGCACAAGTCAGAGGAAAGGATTCTGATTAAAGAAGAAGTTAGGGGAATACATTGTACACTGACGCATTGTTACGAGAATAGCTATTGGGATTTTTTTCTTTTTAATGTTCTTTGGCTGGTTTAGAGAAGCTTTCATGCACTCAAAGAATTGGTATTCGTTCCGTTCTTAGTACTGTTATCCAATATAATATAACTTTATAGCTGTATGATTTTAATTTTCTATAGAAAAGCTTCCTTATTTAGTACTCAATTCATGGATCTAAAAAATCAAGGCTATCCGTATAGCTGACTGAATTTGTATTGTCATGTCATTAAAGCACTGAAATCTATTCTCTATTGCAGCCTGGCAGGGAGGTTGTAGGAGTGGTGATGGTGTGGATCGTGGACTTGCTGATTGTTCACTGTTTATGGTGGCAATCCTATTGGTTTGTATGCTGAAGAGCAGATCCTTCCTGCAGACACGGTTGTGAATGATCCTTCTTCCACAAGTCCTATTGCAGCACATGACTGGTTAGATGCTACTCCGTGGTTGCTTCAAAGTAAATTATAGACTTGTGGGCCAGCATTTGGGCTTCGAGAAATTTTCCTAATTCATTATATTGCTTTTATCTGAGGAATTCCGTTTTGATAAGTGTTTTTTCTCCGATTAAAATAAAATATTTTGGTTTCAAAATATTTTAGCGTTTTATTTTAGGCAGGAGCGGAACTAGAGGGAAGCAAGCAGGCCCGAGCCTTGCAAAATATTTTAGATTTTTTTATTATTTAGTGTTTAAATATAGGATAATATAATATTTTTTATTTTAAATAAATGAGTTTTTTAATAATAAATTATATCTTGAGTTTTGGCCCTCCCTATTAAATAATACCAGTTCCACCCCTGATTTCAGGATTGTACTCCTCATACATATATATTCCGCCCTTGATTTTAGATTTCAGGGTTGTACTGCTTATATATATATTCAACAAACATAATTTAAATTTAAGATAAATTAATTATAAATTATACAATACAAACACAATGTCAAACAAATATTATTTAAAAATTTAAAATATTTCTAAATAGTCAAGATTAAATAGAACTTTAACTTAAAATAATTCAACTTAAATAAAATACCAAAATATTATAGAAGAAAAATGTTTTAACACAAAAGAAACATAAATCGAAGATCATCTTCATCACTAACATAGAAATAAGGATCTTGATCTTATGGTTGTATGTAGGGAAAGTCATCAACTAAACATTCTAATAGTTGATCATTTCCACCAAGCTCATTCTCATCATTAAAACATATCCCTTCATCCTCTAAAGTCAAAGGAGACAAAGTTGCTTCAATAGTCTCCCAACTTATATCATCTTTATCTAGAAGGTTAGGTTCTTCACAAATCCATTCATTCAATAGGTCAATATTATCAAGGTTAATGAAATCTAAAACATCCCTTATTTTACTCAAATTTCTACAAAGTATAAACATGAATATAAACCATATATATTAGTGATAAATCTAATTTTAAAAAATTAATATCATTGTTAATGAAAATAGTAATAATCATTTTCAATATTATTATTAATATCATTGTTATTAAAAATAGTAATGAAAAAGAGCATTTTATACCTGGGTGGTTTAATTAATCAAATTGAATCGGGTTCAATTTGATTCAATAACTTTTCAAGCCCGGAATGAAACATGTGAAATGAAACCAGAACATTTCGGCCGAAATTTATCAAGAAAATCCAAAACGGACCAAAATTTGAAATGAGGTGAAAATTGTTCTGTTTTTTGAATTTGTATAAAATGTTTTTGCCATTCCGGACAAAACGGAACGAAATTGATAACCTTGCTTTTATCATGCTGCAAAATATTGCTGCTATGAAAACATGAGAAATGATGTCATTTAATTATGGTAGTTATCATTCAGTGCTTGCATTTATGCGCAAGTATTTTAATGATACAGGAAGAATATCGATATTGGTGTTAATGTTAGGATAAAAATCTAAGTTACGATCTTAATGGTGTTATTTTTTTTAAGTTAAGAAATATAAAGTTAATTTGTTTTATTGTTTATTAAAAGTAAAATAGTCTTTATTTTTATTTATTTTTTAGTTTTCTTTGTTTAGCTTATATATAGTCTCTTTGTACTTAGGTTACACCTATTCTTTTTTATTATTTTAATTATATTATTTAGTATCAATGAAACCCTAGTCTAATCCTTTCTTATTTTTATATTTCTCTTTATTTACTTGGATTGTTTAACAAGGTATCAAAGCGAGGTTTTATAGGAAGACGCTTAATCTCGAACACAGCTTTCGCGGATCCAACTGGTATTTTTTGTGTGGAATGACTAAAAAATTTTGTGAGGGTATTCTTTTAGTTTCTACAATCTGGTATTTTATTTTTCTTTGTTTCTACAATCTGATATTTCATTTTCCTTTCTTTTGCATTTTGGTTTTCTTTGTTTGTTATTTATGGCTATCGAAAGAGACAATTCACTTCAATCTGTGAGTGTGAGGTTATATAGAAAGAATTATTTGTATTGGGGTTATGTGATGAGAAATGTTTTTTAGGGTAAAAGGATGTGTGGATATATTAGTGGAACTTCTGTGAAACTTATGAATATTGATGAGGGTTATGTTGTCTTGATAGATGTCTGGGAAGCAAACAATGCAAAAATTATTTCTTGGATTAACAATTCTGTTGAACATTCTATAGGTACACAATTGGTGAAATATGAGACAACAAATAAGGTTTGGAATCATTTGCAAAGGTTATTCACTCAATCAAAATTTGCAAAACAATATCAATTAGAGAATGATATGCGAGCTCTTCACCAGAAGAATATGAATATTCATGAGTTTTATTTCGCTATGACAGATCTTTGGGATCAATTCGCTCTTATATAATCAACAAAATTAAAGGCATGTGGTGCCTATATTGCTCGTAGAGAGTAGTAATGATTGGTATAGTTTTTAACGGTAGTTCATAGTGATTTTAAAGGACTTAGAGGTTCAATTTTGCATCGTTCTTCATTTTCTTCTATTGACTTAGTTGCCAATGAGTTATTGGTTGAAGAAATATGTCTTCAGTCTTATTCTGAATGGATCTTGGATTCTAGTGCTTCATATCATATGTCTCCAAATTCTTTATCTTTTGCTTATGTGTCTCCTTCGTCTTCTATTCCTATTATGACTATTGATGGCACTTCTATGCTTTTAGCAGATGTTGGTTCTGTTGTCGTACCTCATTTGTCTCTCCCTAATGTTTATCTTATTCTGAAACTCACATTGAATCTTACTTATGTTGGTCAGTTATGTGATTCTGGTAATTATTTAGTTATTTTTTCCTTTTCTTTTTGTTGTGTGCAAGATCTACAGTCTTAAAAGTTAATTCAAACAGGCCGTAGGAAGGAGGGACTATATATTTTGAATGAGTTAAAAATGTCAGTTGTTGTTGCTGCTACTAGTGTTGATTTGTATTTTTTTTATTTGAGTCCTTCTTCTTCTAGTTTTTATTTATGACATTCTCATCTAGGTCATGTTTTGTCTTCTCATTTGAGATTTTTGGCATCCATATGAGTTTTTAGAAATTTGCAAACTTGTGATATTTCTGATTATAGTAGATGTAAACTGATAAAATTTTTCGCTTTACCTTCTAATTGAAGTATTTTTTTTGTTCTTCTCCATTAGATTTGATTCATTTTCATGTATAGGGACCTTCTCATGTTGCCACAAAAAAGGATCTCGATATTATGTTTTTCTTTAATTGATGATCATACTTGTTATTGTTGGATTTATTTAATAAAACATCGTTCTAAATTCTTTGAGCTATATACAATCTTTTATGCTCTTGTCAAAACTCAACATTCTACTATTATCAAATGTTTAGGTGTGATTTGGGTGAGGAATATTCCTCTAATAAATTTTATGAATTGCTTACCCTAGATGGAACTATTCACCGAACTTTGTTTAAGATACTTCTAAGTAAAATGGCATTGCTGAAGGAAAACATAGGGCACGTTGTTGAAACTAATTGTTTCTCTTGTTGTCTACTTTTGTTCCTGGTGTGTTTTGGGGTGAAGTTGTTCTTATTGCTATAGGTTTGATTAATACAATTTTATTTTCTCATATTTCAGGTTTTTCTTATTTTAAAAGGCCATATGGGTATGTCCTAGATTATTCTTTATTTAAAGTTTTTAGTTGTACTTGTTTCATTCTTCATCCTCATGTAGAACGCATCAAGTTGTACTCTCGATCTGTTATTTATGTTTTTCTTAATTATGATGAAGGTTAAAAATGGTATCGTTGTTTTGATAACCCAGAAACTTAATGTGTCTCATCATGTTGTTTTTCTTAAGCTTATACATTTCTTTTCTATTCCATCCATTACTCATAACATGACTAGATCTGATCTTATTTGTATAGATCTCTTTTATAAGGATTCTGATAGTTTATCATCTCAGGTTCCTATTATTTCAAATCTCCCTCCTCAGGTTACTCAACCAATTCATACTGATCATTCTATAGATACTGACACTTTACTCTCTAGTACACCTGAAGCTCCCTTTTCTTCTATAGTGCCTCAAGCTCCATTTGAGATTGTGAATCCACCTCTAAGTCAATCCATACACACTCGTAAGTCTATAAAGTTACAAGATTTTGTTTATTCTTGTTATTCTTCATTTTTTACTTCCTTTTTAGCTTTTATTTATTGTCTCTCTAAGCTCTCTTCCTATAAAGAGGCAATTTTTTATCTTATTTGGCAGTAAGCTATAAATGAGGAATTTTCAGCTTTGTATAAAATAGCATCTGGGATTTGGTTCCTCTACCTCCTAGTAAGAGTGTTGTTGGGTGTATAAGATCAAAACTAATTTTAATGGGTCTATTGAGTGATACAAAACTAAGTTGGTTGCAAAAGGATACTCTTAACAGTATAGTATAGATTATCAGGAAAATTTTGCTCCCGTTGAAAAAATGGTTATTATTCATACTCTCATTGTTATAGCTTCGGTTTGTCAGTGACATATCTCTTAACTTAATGTTAAAAATGCTTTCTTGAATGGAGATCTTCAAGAAGAAGTTCATATGGCGCCCTTTCCTAGTGTTTCAGATGATTCTAGGTATGTTTGTAAGCTTAATAAAATATTATATGGTCTCAAACAAGCATCTCATGCTTGGTTTGAGAGATTTTTTGTTGTGATCTCTTTCATTGAATTTGTTTCTAGTAGTCATGATTCTGTTCTTTTTATTAAGAGTATTGATGCAAGTCGTATCATTCTATCTTTATATATTAATGACATGATTATTACTGGTGGTAATAATATTGATAGTATTTCAGTTTTGAAGACAAAGTTAGGTAGATAGTTTGAAATGAAGGGTTTGAGTTCTCTATAATATTTTTTAGGTATTGAGATAGTCTACTCACCTAGAGTTTATCTTCTTTCTCAGTCAAAATATATTACAGATATTCTTGAGCAGGATAGACTTATTGATAATAAAACTGTAAATACTCTCATTGAGGTTAACACAAAGTATTCTTCTTCTGATGATTTACTTTTGTCATATCCTACTTTATACCATACTATTGTTGAGAGCTTGATATATCTCACTATTACTCATCTATATATTGTCTATGTTGTTAGTCAGTTTGTTGCTTCTCCTACTACTGTTAATTGGACATCTATTCTTTGTATTTTGCAATATCTTCGGGGTATAGTCTTTTAGGGTCTTTTACTTCCATCCATCTCTTCCCTGAAGCTGCGTGCATATTATGATGCTGATCATGATACTGATCCCACGAATCGCAAGTCTGATACTGGTTTTTTATATTTTTTTGGGTGATTCTATTATTTCTTGGAAGAGAAAGAAACAATCTATTGTTTCTTAATTTTCAACCAAAATAAAAAATATCGTGTTATAGCATTTACTATCAAAGAGATTCTTTGATAATTTTCGTTACTTGCAGATATGAGATTTTCTCTTTCTTATCTCACTCTTAAGTCTTATGACAATCATATTTTTATTCAGATTACTCACAACTTGATTTTTCATGAACGAACTAAGCGCATTAAGATCAATTATCATCTTACTCGTCATTATCTCAAGCATGATACCATTATTTTACCTTTTGTTCCTTCTTCTTTACAGATTGCATCTCTTTACCAAGTTGCATTTTATTTTTTGCTTTTGTTTTCTAGTTGGCAAACTCTTGATATTTGTAGCTGTCGCAATGTGAGTTTGAGGAGAGATGTTAAGAAATATATAGTTATTTTGTTTTATTGTTTATTAAGGGTATAATAGTCTTTATATTTTCTTTTTAATTTCTTTTGTTTAGTCTATATATAGTCTCTTTGTATTTAGATTAAATATATTCCTTTAGATTATTTTAATTGTATTATGCAGTATCAATAAAATCCTAGCATTCTTCTTTTTTTATTTTTGTATTTCTATCTAGATTGTTTAACAAACTTTAGCCTAACTATCCTCTGAGGACCTTCTTTTTAAATTGTTGAATCATGTCCCGTAAAGAATTGTAAACACCAATTCGCTTTAGTTGTTTCCCATAGAAATTGATGCTACAGTCTCTTTGAATTAAAGTTGAACCTGTGCACTATATACTTGTTCATGCAGCGGCTGGTGGAGTTGGCATTTACAATGTCAGTGGGAAATGCCCTTGATGCTACTTCTATTGGTAACTGTCTCAACCACCGAGAAAGAGGCACAAGCCAAGGAGGAGGATGCCCCCATGTTATCAACCACGACTTTATTGTTCATGTCAATGAGATAACATCCAGAAATGGGGTGGTTGATGTTGTCTCAGATTCTGTCAGAAAAAGATACATCTCAGGTGATGACAATTCTTTTCTCCTACCATTACCATGTTTTTGTTGGAAATAGTTGATTTTTCAAATGGCATAATTTGATGAGGATACAAAAATCACTAGGGATATTCTAAGATGAATTATTTTTAAAAATCCCTGCACATCATTCATAGCATGTTCTACGACGTTCACTTTAAGATTGCATTAGCTTCTTCTTTAATGGTTGTCCTAAGGGGGTGTTAATCTCTTCTTGAATATATGCCCGCATAAAATCCCGTAGAAGTGTTGATGGGTGACCCTTCAAAGATCAAGTCAGTACTAGATATTTTTATGTGATAAAGAACATTAATGAAAGTATTAATAAGCTTTTATGAAGATAGAGAAAAGAAAAGGGAAGAAGATGTAGAATTAAGGAGGAAGAAGCAGAGAATGTATTTATGTCTCAGAGTATAAGGTTTCGAACCCCCATTTGTATATTCCTGCCCTCTTTTATATTACCTGACATGACATGTTTCATGCAACGTAGAAGGAGTAGAAATGTAATCTTGTATGAGTAAAATAATATTATTTTATTGCTCGTACCATCACATATAATTAAAATAAACATGGATTGCTTGTTTGTATTTAATAGGATATAATGAGTATCATAATTATTAACCCAAACCCAACGTATGAGAGGTTCAGTGTGGAGTTACATTTTAGTCGTGCACTCAACCTGAGAGGCATTGGATTCAACTCACACACTGAGCCCAGAAGGAGTTGAGTTCAGCTTGTGACTGCACCCAAGAATAGTTAGGGATCGACGCACTATAGCTTAATGTGGAATTGGGTGTGGTCGCGTCCCTAACCCAATAGAGGATTGGGTGCGGACGCGCCCTGGCCCAACATTGAATAGGGCGCGGACGCGTCACGACCCAACCTAGAGTTAGGCGTGGTGTGCCCCTGCCCAACTTAGAGTTGGACGCGGTCATGTCATGGCCCAACATAGAATTGGACGCTGAGAAAGACACATTTTTATTTCAGATTATAACTTTCATGTGTTGGCTTTTAAATAGGGTTGGTTAACATAAATCATGACCTATCAGCATTCATCTTTGATGATTTGATTTTTCATTTTATGTGTTTATGATATGTCACCTTATTTTAGCAGCACTTGTTTGAGTCTTGGTCCTCATGGGACATGGGACCTTGAATATTCTCCTGGGAGGATTAATTTCTCCTCTGTTTGGAAAGGTACAGCACCCACAGCAGTTAGTATTACCCTCTGAATATATGTATTCTGCAATTGTACAGTTATTACTTCAACTAAAGCAAACATTTGACTTTTTATTCACTAGAAAGACACTGCAATTCCATTACCCCCCTCCTCCCCACCCGCCACCCGCCACAAAGGCTAGGCCGCTTCATTCTGTATCCACTTGCATACACACTGTTGGTGGGCTCATAAATCATTGAATTCGTTTTCATATATGATTATTTGGCTAATGGATGCTCTGTGGCCTGGTTATTTTCTGTCTACGTTTACCAATCATCATCATCATCTCTACCATTGCTCTACCAAATGTTCCAACTACTTGATTATGCATGCACGTTTGTTAAGCTGTTGAAGCTCTGAGATCTCATGGAATACTCTTTTATAAGCTTTGAAAAGAAAGATTCCTCCCTTTCTAGTAGCCTTGCTGGCGTATCAAACTCTGCAACTCTCCCTGATCACACCAAAAAAAAACAGAAGAAATCATTTGCATTCTCTTCTCTGATTAACAATCTAGATAATCGTATTATTCATTTGTCTTTGACCTGGTACTTACCATCACTAAGGACCAAAACAAGATCACTGTCTATGACTGTGTGGATTCTGTGAGCTATTGTGACCACTGTTCGATCTTTGAATTCGTGACTAATGATCTTTTGTATCACCCCATCAGTTGCTGAATCGACTGATGCTGTTGCTTCATCCAGGACAAGAATCCTGCTTTTCTTTAGCAATGCTCTTCCCAAACAGAATAGTTGCCTTTGACCCACACTCCAGTTTTCTCCATTTTCCACCACTGTCATTAATATAGCAGCTCACTAGTTACCACTACTACTTCCACACACGCGCACGCACACACACAGACATGAATTGTCTATCCATACCTGGGGAGTCCAACTTTTCATCTTTTGCGCGCACCAAATCTCCTAGCTGACACTTTTCTAGAGCCTGAAACATGGTGGGAGTTATTTCTATTACCACTGCTATCAAAGTTTTGAACCTCAAATAATTTTAAATCAATCTAGCAAGGAAAAATGCTTACCTCCCATATTTCATAGTCAGAGTACTGACCCAGTGGGTCGAGGTTTCCCCTCACTGTTCCCTCAAACATTGTTGGGTCTTGGGGGATGATGCTAAGCCTTGATCTCAAGTCTTGAAGACCTATCTTTGAAATGTCCACATCATCGATGATAATGCTTCCCTCTCTGGGTTCCACAATTCTGAAAATTGCCTGTATGAGGGTTGATTTCCCGCTTCCTGTCCTTCCTACAACTCCAACCTTTTTTCTTCCAGGAAATGCACAGTTAATGTTTTTCAGAACAGATGGCAGATGCTCTGCGTAGCGAATCTGCAATACAGTCAAAATGTCTGTTATAAAACATATGCAGAGCATGTTTTTGTCTGATAACAATTAGATGCCGAAGTTTCTGCACTTGTTATCCTTTTCATATAGTGAATGAAAGCCTCGCCAAAGGGGATTACCTGCAAATCTTTGAAGCAGATCGCTCCTACTTCTGGCCACTTGTTTGGAGGCCTGCTCTCCTCAAGCACAAGGGGCGCTTCACTCGTTATGCTGGAGTACTGAAGTACTCTTTCTATTGAGATCATTTTATTTTCTGCATTGCATATGTTCCATATGACGGAAGCTTGCAAAACATTCAAGTTTATTCCATATGTTACAGCTAACCCAGCAATGCCTACAAGAAGGGAAAAGTTCCAATCTTAATTAGAACTCAATACTTTTATGATCCGTTGTCTGTGTGTTGGAGATGCTGTTCACTTCCACTTTCGATTGTTCCTTTAGAGATTTTTTACCACATCAGTCTAAGCAAATGATTTAATGGCGACTACTTTTAAGGTCATTGCAAGCAATTATTTTTATTTTCTTAAATTGAACGTCATACTCACTTGGACTGATTACTCCTTCAGGAAGGCTCACCAGCAAAACCAATGAGAAGGCAAACACAAAATTGGATAGCAAATTCAGCCTGAAAGAAAGCCATTCCATTGCAGATACATTATGAAACCATGGCCTTGAGTGGTTGTCTATCAGATCAAGGTTTGAACAATAAAAACGTTCTTGTTGATCAAAAGCACGAATTGTTGCTGCTCCTGCTAGTGATTCTGAAAAATGATGGAGGATCGGGGCTTGTTGTATCCCTGCTAAGCGAGCCAGTTCTCTTGCTGTTGGCGTGTAATATTGCTGACAAGACACAATATTATAGATTGATTCCCATAGCAAAACAGCAATTCCAAAGGTAATAATGAAGTTAATATTTTTTTTCTCTTCATTTTTGTTATTCTTATTATCTTAGTGACGTTTCAAGCATGCTTATTTTTAATCCATTTTTCCTCTTTCTGTGAGAATTTTCCTGACATGACGAAATGAGACAGTTAAAATGCCATATAACCTAAATTGGTCTTTGTGTATTGTGCTTTTAGTGCATTAAATAAGCACGTTTGGATACGTTATATACCAAAGGTGAAATAAATTCTTACTTGGTACCATATGCAGACTGCAGTTACCGGAATGAAGATCACAAACACTTCCCATGCGACCTGGGACATCACTGCAATGGTCCCTAGAATCTGTATTATTGAGAAAGCACACCAGCCGAGTCTTTGTGCAATTTCCATGTCTATGACGCTTTGATCCATTGATGCCTGCAAAAGTGATGACGTTTGATAAATTTGTAGAAGGTACATCTTTGAAATCTTATTTATGTGTCTATAACTGTCTTGACTTGAAATGATAGAAGCTTGATCTTCAAACTCTAGAGAGTTGAAAATGATAACTCCTTACTGTACTTGTCATTTAAGATTTAGTATGCTAGTCAGCCCAGCATTGATTTCTGTAATCTGACTTGAAGATGTTTTCACTTTCTCACCTAGTCTTTCTACCGAACAAAGAGTTCTTCAGATGATCTTTGTTTATAAAGTGTTGTGGTTGGTTTAAGTGATGCAAGTAATTAGGAATTCATAGCCCATTTATTTGTTTCCTAGCATATTTGATTAACAATCGCACCTCCTATATGGTAGTTTGCTTATAATAAACTACTAGTTCAGAATTCCTTGTTTTCATTTTCTTCCATTACAATCTTCTTCTGCAAAGGAAATCATGGTTTGTGCACCGATTGTAGAATGTTGTCACATCAAATATATGCTAAAAATTGACATTATGTTGAATCATGCTCTGACATAAAATTCTGCTACTCTGTAGATTACTCACTCGGTTTAATATTCTTCCGGTTGGGGTTGAATCAAAAAATGCCATTGGAGCTCGGAGTAGACTACGCAGCATGTTTGTGAAGAGCTTTTGTGCTGTTGAAAGTCCTGCTACTGCTACTAGTGTGGCTCGGACCAGGACACATAGTGAACTACTAATAGAAAGTAGTGTATAAACAAGCAATATGAAATTCATCCCATATACTGGAGCAGTGTCACTTGTAGGAGGAGAAGACCATGCCATCCAGTAGTTACTAACTATCTGTAATATTTGGAATAATGACTGTGCTAAGATTATACATGGGACCAGGGCACCACCTTTCACAGTGGTCAAGTATGACCAGTAAACTTCTTTTCCAATGCTTCCTTTCTCTCTCTCTTCATCTTGCACGAATTTTCCTCCCTTTTCTGTTATTTCTACAGAGAGGTCATGGTCCGACTCGTAATGTGAGAGACAGTTTGAGTTTGAAGTGGATTCTGTATTAGATTCACTGTCAGGTTCTGGATCTTGAGATGTTCTCCTCGGATTCTCAACTGTAAGGACTGATTCTAGAGCTTGGCTATGAGCACCGACTAAAGCTTCAAATCCTACGTTCTGTTTCAAAAGTTCACTAAATGTTCCAGCCTCTGCTATTCTTCCATTTTGCATCACCTGTTCAGATTCATGTCAGGTATAATCTCAGCATATTCCTAAAATCCACTATCCTTAACACTTGTAATCAAATAATTTGTAGGGCAAAGTTATCACACTAAGCATGCATTTACAACATGGTGCTATGGTGTATAACAGTTTAGTTTTTACTAATTGAACAATATTCAGAACCGAATTTATCTTAAAATTATTTTATAAGCTTCTTTAATTTAGTATATGTGCTCTACCTTCCTCAAAGTTATACTTCCTAAAAAGGCTGAAAAAATGGGCAGTAAACTTTGTAGCATTTCTCTTACCAGAATGATGTCTGCAGCAGGAAGAAACTCCACTTGGTGGGTGACATAAATTATAGTCTTATCTTTGAGAATTCCCATTAGGCATTCCTGCAAAATATATATAATGCAACTTCAATGTCAAACTTCTGGGAATCCGGTGAAGAAGATGTAGAAGAATGGTTGAGATACTTTACACTTGCACCTTACTTGAAGGTCATTCTCATAACACTGTTGGAAGGTCAGGAAATAAGTACTAACCTGAAAGAGTTGGGATCCTGTATGAGCATCTACAGCACTGAAAGGGTCATCAAATAAATATATATCAGCATCCTGGTAAACTGCACGAGCTATCTGTATCCTCTGCTTCTGTCCCCCGCTCATGTTTATCCCTCTTTCTCCAATATCAGTTAAGTCACCACTGGAGAACAGTTCAAAATCCTTCAACAAAGCACATGCTTTAACTGTTCTGTAATACCTGACACTGTCATATGGATTCCCAAATAGTATGTTCTCCCTGATATTTCCTGTCAGTATCCATGGAGATTGAGGAACGTAAGCTTTTGCGCCACTGATCTTCACTGTCCCTGACAACTTCTGTATTTCTCCAAGAATGCAAGAAAGCAGGCTGGACTTGCCTGATCCCACGGTCCCACAAATTGCGACTTTCATACCCCTCTTCACTTTCAACCGTATTTCATCAAGGGTTGGGTTGCTTGAATCGGATTCCCAGCAGAATCGTCCATCATCAATACTAATTGCATACTCTGCTTGATCTTTTGGAACATGCTCAGTGGCATCATGCTGAATTTCACCTTCCTGAAGGAAGGAAGCAACTCTATCTGCTGAAACTTTTCCCTGTGCAATCACAGAGAGCAGGTCAGGTAGATTGAATATGGGGTCCTGCAACATTCGGAAGGTGGCCAATGCTGATAGGACTCTTCCTGCTGTAAGTTGGATTCCCATTAGCATACATGCACCAAACGTGACCACAGAGATAAACGTGGGTGATCCCCAGAAGACAAAAGCTGAAATTGCTGAAAGCCTGAGAGACTTCCATAGACAATTATACTCTATTTTCCTCAAGCTTTCTATCTTGTGTTGGAATTGAGTGTCCCATGCTTGGAGTTTTAGTATCTTCATGTTCCGAAGGACTTCTGAAGTGGCTTTCATTCTTTTGTCCTTGGCTTCCATGATCTTAGTCTGGTATCTTTTCTGGAATCTTGTTATGGGTATGTTGCAAGCCATCACTGCTAAAGTTGCAGTTAATGCTGCCATTGACCCCAAACCTAGAGTTGTATGTAGAATGTAGATTGCTAAGGTAATTTGTACAGGCAACATCCATATATAGTTCAAGTACCAGATGAAATCTGTAATTCGTTGGATATCTACACTCATGTAGTTGATTATCTCACCACTGGTGTGGCTTTGGCGGGATTGGCTTGACAAGAGGAGGCCCTTCTTGTAAATGTGAGATATCAGGGAGGCTCTAAGACGAAGGCCGAGCTGTCGGGCTCCAAATATCCACTGTCTCTGCGCTATTGTCTCCACTGTCTTTGCACCTAGAAACCCTAATGCAAGAAGGTAGCCACTCTGTAAGCTCCTGGTTTTCTTCTCGGTTAGGAAATTCACGAAGTCATCAATGAGGTAGGGACCAACATATGATGCTGCTGCACTGGTAACTGCGAATAATGCATTAATTGCTGCTTTCTTTCTGATGAACAAAAAGATTGCCTTGTAGATAGAGGGGTTTGCGGTTCTATCTTTCTCCTTAACTTGATTTAGATTCTCATCAAAGGAGGAGGAGAGGAATCCAGCAGAGTCCTTGATATAAACATCTGGGATTTCATCCTGTTCAAGAGGTTTCTTGTAACCAACAGCAAACAACGGGGTGAGCCAAGAGAAGGTAATCAACTGGAGGAGTGTAGCTTTTCCATATGGTGATTCTCTCTTGGTGTCTGAATCTTTATCACTCTTTTCATGGAGAAGTGGGTCGGTGACGCCATTAAATGCATTAAAGACTATGCCTGTCTTCCCTCGAAATGAAATAGCTAGCAGGAATGTGGATGGGAGGAGAGCAAAGAGGTCTGCATAATCTCGTAGCCTAAGATGGCCATGGTTTGTAATTTTGAAGTTGATATCTAAAGATGTGCAGACAATGGACAGCATGAAGCTGCAAAGCCACCATGCTCTTATAATCCAAGGGAACTTGACATACCTTCTACTCGGAAAAATCCTAAAGACTGCAACCAGTGTAATTGCCCATGATATCATTTGCAAGACCTCAGCTGAAAAGACTCGTACTATGGAGTTGCAACTGGTCTCTTGACCATTTAACAGCACCAGTAGCATTGAGATATGGACTCCCAGCAGACAAGTCGAACAAACCATGCTCGCTTTGTAAGAGTTGCTGAACTTCAATCCAATGTGGTAATTCTCCTTGCCTTGATCTGTGGTCTTTGTTCCACCATTGAAAGCTAGGTCTACGCATTTTCGTAGAAGATGAAGTAACAAGATTCCGAGGAACCCAAGCTGTACACCTATGGTTATGTGCTCCCGCAAACAGAGTGACTGTAGCTGCGGCCAATCCATCCGAGTTAATAGCTTAAGATCTGCACGTATTGTAGAGGGTTAAAACATACTTCCGTAACTAATTGCCTACATTTGTAATGGATTAATTCTTGACGCCCCAGGGCTGTGCTGTCCCTATTACACATGCTCAAATCATTGTATAATTTGCTTAATTCCGTGAAATTAATTTTTCATGCTTATGGTATAGCATATGGGTTTTCTATGGCCTAAAGCTAGAGGCTGCGTCAGGACAATATTCGTGGTCTGACTGTCTGTCAACACTACTGGTCAAAATTAGAACAGGATTTGTATCCTGGCTGGCCATAAACTTGTAATTGTCCTTTATTGTCTTTTAGTGACTACTTTCTACAAATTCCAAACAGTATTCCGAGATTCCTGTCGACCAATTGAGTACTCAGCTTTTGTTTTGTTCAAGGGCACCATTAGCCTACACCGTGCAGTATCTTAGAGGTGTTGGATTCACTATTTTATGCTCTCGTCTGGGTTCGAATCCAAAAACGATAATAATCATTTAGTAAGAGTGTGAACTGTGATGGCACATCTAAAACTCGATCCAGTGGAGACTTTAGTTTTGGTTCTACTGAAGCTCGCCGGTGTTCCTAACAATGCATGTTCATGATGAAATTGGAAATAACCAAGTCGTCAATGGTAGAATAATTGGGCAAGAAATGCAGATTAAGAAATCGGAAATATTGTATTAATATTAAAGGGTAGATAATTTACTTTAATTACAGAGAGTTGTTTCCAGGCAAAAGCAGCTGATGGAGAAATAATGTAGTTAATGGGAATGATTCAGTCTAATAAATAAAAAAAGACTTTGAAAGAAATAAACATTCAAGTCAGAAAGGTTAACCACTGAACTTCCAAACCTTATGCCGACAACAAATAAGACCATTAATTAATATTATTCCTCTTTCTCACATAGAAAAAATCGTAGCTAGCAGCTGAAAGAACCCAGACGATGCAGCAGCTCATGTTGCACCTTGGGCTGTCCGGCTGGTTGCTTAATTACACAGGCGTGTGTGCATACAGAGAGAAAGATGAGGAGGATATATCTTTTGAGAAAGAAAAGAAAAGAAAAGGAGAGAGCAGAAGGGCTTACTTGCAGCAGCAGCAGCAGCAGCACCTAAATCTAACATGTTGCCCAGAAGCTCAGCTGGTTTTATATATATCTTAATCCTGGCTAGCTTCAGTATAGCAGTAATTCAGACTAGAATAAAAATACGTGTATCAGCTCTTCTCTTCTCTTCTGTCTGGAGGAGGAGGAGCCCGCTAGAGATAGAGACGCAGGTGCATGGTGTGATTGAAGAGACAAGTTTGAGCTAGTTAGAAAACAAAATTAATCACGTCACTTTTCTTGAGGGGATATCAACCGATGGAGCTAGCTAGACGGGGACCATATTACTGTGAGAATTATTCATAAAGGGATGGGAGAAAGGGAGAGATCAAGCTTTCTTTAAAGATTCCTTCTGATCAGCTGAAGAATAATAAATCTTTGATGGTATGGAATTGTGGGTAGGATCCCGTACATATACGTCTCTCCCCATGCGTTGGTCTCCGTGGCAATGCACACTGTGGTCTTTTTGTACATGGCTTAATTTCTTTCGTTGCCGACTAAATTTCTTAATTTCTAGTCACGCTCACAACAAGTAATTAAGACATTATTATGCTTGACTCCTCACTTAAATTAAGAAGGTAATTACTTGTTTATGCTAATCACCATTCTTTCCTCGCAATCTCCCAAGATAGTCTTTATTTTGACCGTAGATCTTTCGCAAAATAAACCTTAACTAGGGGTCTTGTAAGAAAATACATGACTTGATATTTTCATTACAACTAGTATTTTGAACAAATAAAAATAATCAACCAAACTGGATGTCTAAAGCAATGCAAAAAACTCTCCCTTTCTCATACACAAAGTGGCTCATTCTCAACGTACACACGATCTGAAGAGAGAGAGAGAGAGAGTGTAGACGCCTCGTGATGATACAGCTGATGAACTAGGAATGGTTCGGACGGTCGTTTTGGCTCTCGTCTTGTTTGGACTAGGATTACTTGTCCTGTTCTCGTTTATTGTGGAATTTAAAAGGCATATTCTGAGAAGCAAACAAAACATTGCTGCTGATTTACCGATAGATAGTCAGTCGTCTAATACTAGCAGAGAGAAATTCTTCTTTAATAACAATGGCTTGATTTTCTTTTATATTTAATTTTTATTTTGATTCTAGCGGCACCGTAGATCATCTACGTAAACTACGTGGGTCACTGTAAACTAGTTGTTCTTTCAGCTTTTTAGGGCAGTATTTATGTCTTTAGTGGCAACCCAGTCATCTTCCACGGCGCACTCATCGAGGCAACTCTTCAAATCCTTATAAGTTATTCTCCTTGAACATTTTGCACTATGGGCCAAGTTTTTGTTTTTTTTTTTCTAGTTGCCAAGTTAGCTTATAACATTATAATCCACGCTGCATTGAAGGTCAGGCTAAATTTTTATAAACATAAAAAAAAAAAAAAGATGATCATGCAGTATAAATATTTTAAAAAAAAACTAAGAATTTAATAAGATTATACATGTTAGAGCAATGACTCAGATGATAAATAAAAATAAAACACCATAAATTAAATATCCCATGTTTATTTTCATGCAATTAATTTAATTTAATTTAAAAATAAAATTTCTTTTAAAAAGTTA
>Ga0325400_1001935_pt1 | contig 17589 bp, 23 predicted proteins | sample PopdelMetagenome_2_FD_205662 | JGI IMG/M metagenome (GOLD analysis project Ga0325400, IMG submission 205662) | Populus deltoides microbial communities from Bellville, Georgia, United States - Xylem-PdKOR-R1 | ecosystem: Host-associated > Plants > Phyllosphere > Stem > Wood/Secondary xylem... | reverse complement strand
GAGCACCACGAGCAGCACGAGCAGCAGGGCCTGCGGGACGCAGCGGTGGCGGACGGGCATGGTGACCTCGGCTCGGCAGGTGGTGGTACCGGTATGCAACCAGTCCGGACGACGCCGAGGCGGATCCGCCGCGTCCAGGAACGCCGACGTCCCGTTCTGGCCCTGTCAGGTGTTGCCCGCCCCGGGTGGAGGCAGGATGGCGCCGTGACCACGCCGTCGTCGTCCCCCACCCCCAGCTCCGAGCCGGTGCTCTACGGCGGGGGCTCCCCGACCGCCCGGGTACGCATCCACCACCTGCAGCAGGCCAAGGCCGACGGCGACAGGTGGGCCATGCTCACCGCCTACGACACCTACACCGCGCGGGTGTTCGAGGAGGCCGGCATCCCGGTGCTGCTCGTCGGGGACTCCGCGGGCAACGTGGTGCTGGGCCACTCCTCGACGGTGCCGGTCACCGTGGAGGACCTGCTGGTCTTCACCAAGGCGGTCACCCGCTCCACGTCGCGGGCGCTGATCGTGGCCGACCTGCCCTTCGGCTCCTACGAGGCCTCGCCGGAGCAGGCCTTCGCCACCGCGGTGCGGATGATGAAGGAGGGCGGCGCGCAGGCGGTCAAGCTCGAGGGCGGCGCCCGGGTGGCCCCGCAGGTCAGGCTGCTGGCCGAGAACGGCATCCCGGTCATGGGGCACGTCGGGTTCACCCCGCAGTCCGAGCACGCCCTCGGCGGGTTCCGGGTGCAGGGCCGCGGGGACGCCGCCGAGCAGGTGCTGGCCGACGCCCGCGCGGTCGCCGACGCCGGGGCCTTCGCCGTCGTGCTGGAGATGGTCCCGGCCGACGTCGCCGCCCGGGTGACCGCCGAGCTGGCCGTGCCCACGGTCGGGATCGGCGCCGGGGTCGGGTGCGACGCCCAGGTGCTGGTGTGGCCGGACATGGCCGGGCTCAACGGCGGACGGGTGCCGAGGTTCGTGAAGAAGTACGCCGACCTGCGCGGCGAGCTGCTGCGGGCGGCGCAGGAGTACGCCGCCGAGGTGCGCAGCGGCGCCTTCCCCGGGCCCGAGCACAGCTTCTGACCTCGCCCGGGCGGTTCAGCTGAACCGGACCGTCCGCCGTGCCGACACTCCGGGGACCACGCCCGACCCCGGAGGAGCCCGACCGTGAAGATCGACCGCACCGCCGTCATCGGCGTCGCCTCCGGCGTCGTCTTCCTGGCCGCCGTCGTCGGGGGTGTCGCCGCCAACGCGGCCCCCGGTGACCCCGGTACCGCGCCCGTCGCCGCGACCGCGGAGACCGCCGCCGCTGCCCCGACCGCCGACACGGCGTCGACCGGCACGGCCGCCCCCACCGCGGCCGTCGGGGCGGCGGCCCCCACGGCCGACACCGCCCCCGTGGCCGGCACCGCGCCCACCGCGCCGCAGGGCACCACGGCCGGCATCGGCGTCACCGCCGGGGTCGGCACGACCGCGGGCGTGGGTGCCACCACCGGCACGGGCGTCGCGGCCCCCACCGCCGACACCGGTACGACCGGGACCGTGGGTGTCACCGGCTCGGTCGGCGTCGCCGCCCCCACCGGCACCGTGGGCGTCACCGGCACGGTGGGCGTCGCTGCCCCCACGGCCGGGGTCGCGGACGTCGCGCTGGCCGCCGGCGGGACCTGCCCGACCGGCTACACCCTGAGCATCTTCCTCCCGAACGTCTGCGTCCGGGTCGCCGTCTGACCGGTCAGGGCCGGCGGGGGCCACCGCTGCGCTCGCTGCCCCCGCCGGGCGGAGGGGACTGCGCGGACGTCGTCCCCCGTGCTCAGACGCCGGTCACGCGCACGCCGGCGTGCGTCTTGTAGCGCCGGTTCACCGAGACCAGGTTGATGGTCAGCGCCTCGACCTGGCGGGCGTTGCGCAGCCGGCCGGCGTACACCCCGCGCAGGCCCGGCAACTGACCCGCCAGGGCCTGGACCAGGTCCATCGCGCCGCGGTCGTCGCCGACCACCATGACGTCACCGTCCAGCGTCGGGTGGGACAGGTCCTCCAGCGACACCGCCGACAGGTGGTGGAACGCGCCGACGACCAGGCTGTCGGGCAGCAGCGCCGCCGCCTGCTGGGTGACGCTGCCCTCGGGGACGTCGAGCACGTAGGCGCCGAGCTCGTCCCAGCCCATCGGCACGACGCAGTCGACGACGACCTTCCCGGCCAGCACCGGTGCCAGGTCGGCCAGCAGCTGCGCGTGCCCGTCGAAGGGCACGGCCACGACCACGACGTCGGCCGCACCGGCCACGTCGTGGTTGGACCCGCCGCGCACCGACACCTCGACCCCGCCGGACGCCGCCGCCGCCCGCGCGGCCACCTGCTCGGCGACCTCCTGCGCGCGGTCGGCGTCGCGGGAACCCAGCAGCACCCGCTGCCCGGCCGCGGCCCACCGGACGCCCAGGCCGCGGCCCTGCGGACCGGTGCCGCCCAGCACCCCCACCACCAGCTCGCCGATGGGCCGTCCCACCGCGCTGCTCTCCGTCACGTCGTCTCCCCCAGCTCGAAGCGGACCCCGGCGGTGATCATGCCCCGCTCAGCTGCTGCGCTCGCCCCGGTCCCAGGCGCGGTCCTCGGCGTCGGCCCTCTCGTTGCGCTCGGCGACCCTCTCCAGCGCGTGCTCGGCCTCCTCGCGGGTGGCGAAGGGCCCGAGCCGGTGCCGCTCGGCGCACCCGTCGGGGCCCTCCACGGCGTTGTCCTTCAGGCACCAGAACCACGGTCCGTCGGCCATCTCGACCCTCTCCCTCCCGGATGCGGCGCCCCGCGTGCGCGGGGCCCGGTCAGCGTGGCACCGGTCGCCGGGTCCCGCCCGGCGGCGACCTCACGGGGGACGTCGGTGCCGTCAGGCACACTTCCGGCGTGCCCGCCACCGCACCGACCAGCACCGACAGCCGCCGGTGGCTGGTGCGCGGTCCCGGCCGGGCCGACGGGCGCACCGCCGCCCGGCTGATCGCCGCGCTGCTCCTCGTGGGCGCCGGCCTGGGCTCGCTGAACCTGCTCGTGGACGGCGTGCTGCGGCCCGGGGGCACCCGCTGGGTCTACGCCGGCGCCATGGCGATGCTGGTCGTGCTGGCCGTGGTGGTGCGGGTGCGCGACCGCCTGGGGCCGCGCTTCGTCGCCGTGCTCGTGCTGGTCGGGGACCTCGTCTACGTGGTGGTGGCGCTGTCGATCAGCGACCCGATGCGGTACGCCCCGCCGCTGATGCTGCTGTTCTGCGCGTTCTCCGCCGCCTGGTTCCTCGACGGGTGGCTGCTCCGGGTGCACCTGGGCGTGGTGCCGGTGGCCTGCTGGGTGGCGCTGCAGGCCAGCTTCGACGACCCCGCCGCGCTCGCCGTCCAGGTGGTCGTGCAGTCGGTGATCCTCGACGTCACCACCCTCGGGGTGGTCTGGCTGCGCCGGCAGGTGCAGCAGCTGATCGCCGACACCGAGCGGCTGTCCTCCACCGACCCGCTGACCGGCCTGGCCAACCGCCGGTCACTGGTCGCCGGCGGTGACCGGCTGTGGCGGCAGGCCCAGCGCGACGGCGCGTCGGTGGCGGCGTTCGTCCTCGACCTGGACCGGTTCAAGCAGCTCAACGACGAGCACGGGCACGCCGCGGGCGACGCCGTGCTGCAGGCGGTGGCCTCCGCGCTCACCGGCGCGGTCCGCCCGGCCGACGTGCTGGCCCGCACGGGCGGTGAGGAGATGGTGGTGCTGGGCATGGTGCACGGGTCGGCCGACGCCCGGCAGCTCGGTGAGCGGCTGCGCGCCGCGGTCCGGCGGGCCGGCTCCCAGCTGCACCCGGTCACCGCATCCGTCGGGGTGGCCCTGGCAGGGCCGCACCCCGACGACGACCCGCAGGACGCCGTCCGCAAGCTCATCGACCGGGCCGACCTGGCGATGTACACCGCCAAGCAGGCCGGCCGCGACCGCGTGGAGCTGGCCGGCCCCGTCGTCCCCCGGCCCCGGGTGGCCGGCAGCTGAGCCACGCCTGGTCTGATCGGACCATGACGGCAGCCACGGCGCAGGTGCCCCTCCCCCTCCGCGAGCAGGCCGAGGTGCGGGACCGCTGGCTGGCCCACCGGCTCACCGCGCTGCTGCCCGGCTGGATGGACGACGCCGGCATCGACCTGTGGGTGCTGGTGGGTCGGGAGTACCACGAGGACCCGGTGCTGACCACGATGCTGCCGGCCACCTGGCTGTCGGCCCGGCGGCGCACCGTCCTGCTGCTGCACCGCACCGCCGACGGCGTCGACGCCCTCGCCGTGGCGCGCTACCCGGTCGGGGTGTTCCGGTCGGCCTGGCACCCCGAGGACGACGACCCCTCGGCCAGCCGGGACGAGGCGCAGTGGGCCGCCGTCCGGCGTGCGGTGGACGCCGCGGCCCCGGGGCGCATCGGCATCGACGTGTCGGCGACCTACGCGCACGCCGACGGCCTGTCCCACACCGACCACGAGCAGCTGCTGGCCGCGCTCGGTCCGTGGGCCGACCAGGTGGTGCCGGCGGAGGAGCTGGCCGTGCGCTGGCTGGAGACCCGGCTGCCCGAGGAGGTCGCCGCGCAGCACGCGATGAACGCGCTGGTGCACACCACGATCGACGAGGCGTTCTCCCGGGCGGTCATCACCCCGGGGACGACGACGGCGCTGGACGTCGCCTGGTGGATCCGGCAGCGCTTCCACGACCTCGGTGTCGACCCGTGGTTCCAGCCGACGGTGGACGTGCAGCGCGCCGGACTGCCCGGCGTGCACGAGGACCTGGTCGTCGAGCCCGGCGACCTGGTGCACGGCGACGTCGGCCTGCGCACGCTGGGGCTGACCACCGACACCCAGCGCAACGCCTACGTGCTGCGGCCCGGGGAGACCGCGGCCCCGGCCGGGCTGGTCGCCGCGCACGCGGTGGGCAACCGGATGCAGGACCTGGTCACCGGCGCGATGGTGCCCGGGCGGACCGGTGACGAGGTGCTCGCCGCGGCGCGCGCCGGCGCCGCCGCCGAGGGGATCGACGGCGACGTCTACTCCCACCCGGTGGGCCACCACGGGCACGGCGCGGGGCCGGCCATCGGCATGTGGGACGCGCAGGACGGCGTGCCCGGCACCGGGCAGGCCGTCGTCCGGACCGACACCACCTGGGCGCTGGAGCTGTGCGTCCGGGTGGCGGTGCCCGAGTGGGACGGCCAGGTCGTGCGGATGGCCCTGGAGCAGGGCATCGCGCTGACCGGTGCCGGGGTCGACTACCTCGACGCGCGGCAGACCGGGCTCATCACCCTCTAGCGTCCCGGGTGGCCTTGTCGTTGGCCTTCTCCAGGGCCTCGACCAGCTCGTCCTTGGTCATCGTCGACCGCCCCTCCACGTCGAGCTCCTGGGCCCGCTCGTAGAGGTGGTCCTTGGTGGCGTTCTCGTCCACCCCGCCCGCGGTGCTCAGGTCGGTGTCCCGGTTCCCGCGGGCCGACTGCTCGTCGGAGGGGCCGGACTCCTCCTTGGGCTCCCAGTGGTCGCCGACCTTCTCGTGGGTGTGCTTGACCGCGCTCCACGCCACCCGGTTGGCGGCCTGCTCGTCGTCGTCGTAGGTGTCCAGCGCGCTGTCGTGGGCCTGCGCGTAGGTGTCCTGGGCCTTGTCGTCGGAGCGCTGCAGGGTGCTGGGCAGCTCGTCCTCGATGACCTTCCCGTCCTTGTCCGTCTTCGGCATGGCGCCGCTCCTACCCGGCTGCGTCCTCGGAGAACGTCGACCAGTGCGCACGCTCGGCGTCGGTCATCGGACGGGAGGCGTCGTCGGCGACGTGCACGAGGACCGCGACGAGGCTGATCGCCACCTCGCCGTCCTGGTGCAGGTCCTGCCGGACGGTGACGGAGCTGGCGCCCAGCCGGGTCACCCAGCTCTCGACGTCCACGGACTCCCCCGCCCGGTAGAGCAGCTGCCGGCGGTAGTCGACCTCGAGCCGGGCCAGGATGATCGGCGGGGCGTTCCCGCCGTCGGGGCCGGCGCCCATGGTCAGCCGGGCGTCCTCGAGAAGGCTCAGCGCGCGGGCGTGGTTGACGTGGCCGTACAGGTCGGGGTCGGACCACCGCAGCTGGACGGCGTGCCGGTGGCGCACGGCCTCAGGCGGTCTCGGCCGACGTCCGGTGGCCGCCCTCGTCGGCGTCCGGGTGCAGGGTGCGCTCCTCGGACTCGGCCAGGATCGCCTCCGCCTGGGCGCGGGGGTCGTCGCTGCCGCCGGCGGACTCCTCCTCCGGCAGCAGCTCCGACCGGGTGTCCACGTTGTGCTCGCTGACGTTCGCCCGGGCCTCGGGCGTGGGCGGCTGGCTGGTGGTCATGCCGCCGACCCTAGGGCGACCGGCTCAGCCCAGCACGTCGCCGAGGTTCATGAACGCGGGGCCCAGGACGACGATGAGCAGGGCGGGCAGGATGCAGAGCATCAGCGGGAAGGACACCTTCACCGGGACCTTCATCGCCTTCTCCTCGGCCCGCTGGCGCCGCTTGACGCGCATCTCCGCGGCCTGCACGCGCAGCACGTCGGCCATCGCGATGCCGTAGCTGTCCGCCTGGTTGATGGCCGCGACGAAACGACGCAGGTCGTCGGACTTCGCGCGGACCACGAGTGCGTCGTAGGCCTCGCGGCGGGGACGCCCCACGTTGACGTCGGCCAGCGTGCGGCGGAACTCCTCGGCCAGCACCCCGGTGCCGTGGTTGGCCACCCAGGCCATCGCCGCCTCGAAGCCCAGGCCGGCCTCGACGGCGATGGTCATCTCGTCCAGGACGTCGGGCAGCTCCCGGGTCAGCTGGGCCTGCCGCTCGTCACCGCGGCCCTTGAGGACCGCGTCGGGCACCCAGTAGGAACCGGCGGTCACGGCGATCGCGACCAGGGCGGTCAGGAACCCGGGGCGGACCTCGACGACCAGCAGCGCGACCAGGCCGACGCCGAGGGCCAGCAGCGGCTTGGCGGCCAGCACCCGGGTCATCGTCCAGCCGGCCGGGTGGCCTGCACCCTGCAGCAGGCGACGCACCCGCCGGGCCTCGCGCTCGGGCGTGACGGTGCGCAGGAACGCGGTGCGGCCGTTGCCGCGGGACTCCAGCGAGCCGAACTGGGGAGCTGCGCCGGTGCCCAGCCCGCGGCTGAGGTTGCGGGCCGCCACGGCCAGCGGGCGCCGGGAGGTGGCGGTGAGGGCGTAGACCGCCAGACCCAGCGGCAGCGCGAGGGCGGCCGAGGCGGCGAGCAGCATCGGGGACATCAGAACCTGACCTTCACGATCGACCGGAGCCAGAACGCGCCGGCGACCATCAGCCCAGCAGCGGTGGCCAGCAGGAGCCACCCCGTGCCGGAGTCGACGAGGGGGGCGAGGTAGCCGGGCGAGGTGAGGCTCATGACGAGCGCCACGCCGAACGGCATGGCGAGCAGGACGATCCCGGAGGTACGACCCTCGGCCGACAGCGCGCGGGCCTGGCGGAACAGCTGGGCCCGGTCGCGCAGGGTGTCCCCGACCCGGTCGAGCACCTCGGCCAGGTTGCCGCCGACCTCGCGGTGCACGCCGATGGCCTGCACGACCCAGCGGAAGTCCTCGCTGCCGGTCCGGTCGGCGACCTCGGTCAGCGCGTCGGTCAGGTCGCGACCGACGCGCGCCTCGTTGACCACCCGGGCGAACTCGTCCGACATCGGGGCGACGGTGTCGCGGGAGACCGCGTCGATCGCGCGGAGCAGGCTGTGCCCGGCGCGCAGGCTGCTGGCCATCAGCTGGAGGGCGTCGTCGAGCTGCTCGGCGAACGCCTTGCGCCGGCCGGCGGCACGGCGCGAGATCCACGCGCAGGCCCCCGCGGGGACGGCGGCGGCCAGCAGCAGGCCCAGCAGCGGGCCGCCGAGCACCGCACCGAGGAGCAGGCCGACGGCCGTACCGATCGTCACGACGACCAGCAGGTCGGGAGCCGCGGTGCCGACGCCGGCGAGCTCGAGCGCTGCGGCCAGGCGACCGTGCGGGTCGACTCGGTGCAGCACGCGCTGGGCGACCACCACCGTCTCGTCGGCGGTGCTCGCCCGACGGGCGGGCCCACCGGCCAGCTCGGGGCGCAGCCGGGTGGCGTCCACCCGCACGGGACGGGCCACGACGAGTGCGACGCACCCGGCCAGGCCGAGCACCACGGCGGCGACGGCCGCCCAGACCAGCGCGGGCATCAGACCCGCCCGGCCGAGAGCGGTCGACGGCCGGGGGCGGCCGCCGGGGCGGCGAAGACCCGGGAGGACACGGTGACGCCGAGGTCGGCGAAGCGGTCGACGAACCGCGGCCGCACACCGGTCGGGACCGCCTTGCCCAGCAGCCGGCCGTTGAGGTCGGCGCCGGCGGAGTGGTCGAACAGGAAGGCGTCCTGGAGCGTGACGGTGTCGCCCTCCATGCCCTGGACCTCGGTGACGTGGGTGATCCGGCGGGTGCCGTCGCGCAGCCGGGAGATCTGCACGACCAGGTCGACCGCCGAGGTCACCTGCTCGCGCACCGCGCGCAGCGGCAGGTCCATGCCGGCCATGAGCACGAGGGTCTCCAGCCGGGAGATCGCGTCGCGGGGGGTGTTGGCGTGCACGGTGGACAGCGAGCCGTCGTGGCCGGTGTTCATCGCCTGCAGCATGTCCAGGCTCTCCCCGCCGCGGACCTCGCCCACGACGATGCGGTCGGGCCGCATGCGCAGGGAGTTGCGGACCAGCTCGCGGATGGAGATCTCGCCGCGGCCCTCGATGTTGCGGGGCCGGGACTCCAGCCGGACGACGTGCTCCTGCTGCAGCTGCAGCTCGACGGCGTCCTCGATGGTGATGATCCGCTCGTTCTCCGGGATGAAGGAGGACAGCACGTTGAGCAGCGTCGTCTTCCCGGTGCCGGTGCCGCCGGAGACGATGATGTTGAGCCGGGCCTCCACGCAGGCGCGCAGCAGCTCGGCCATCTCCGGGCTGAGGGTCCCGTAGGAGATCAGGTCGCCGATCCCCAGCGGGGTGCGGGCGAACTTGCGGATGGTCAGCGACGAACCACCGAACGCCAGCGGCGGGATGATCGCGTTGACCCGGGAGCCGTCGGCCAGGCGGGCGTCGACCATCGGCGAGGAGTCGTCGATGCGGCGCCCGACCCGGGACACGATGCGCTCGATGACCCGGCGCAGGTGCTCCTCGGAGGTGAACGAGGACGCCGTCCGGACCAGCCGGCCGCTGCGCTCGACGTACACCGAGTCCGGCCCGTTGACCATGATCTCGGTGACGTCGGGGTTGTCCAGGTGCGGCTGCAGGGGCCCGTAGCCGAGCACCTCGTCGGTGACCTCGGTGATGAGCCGGCGGCGGTCGGCGTCCGACAGCGGCGTGGGGTCGTTGGCGACCACGCGCTGCAGCTCGGAGTTGACCAGCCGGTGCAGCTGCTCCTCGGGGATGTCCCCGCTGGAGAGCTTGGTGCCCAGCCGGTCGAACAGGGCCTGGGTGGCCCGGGCGCGCAGCTGGGTGAGGCCGTCGCCGACGTGCACGGTGGTCTCGGGCTGCATCAGCCGGGTCACGCCGTCGTCCACGGGGACGACCTGGGAGGCGCGGGCGGCCAGCGACACCTGCTCGGCCGGGGCGGGTGCCGTGCGGGCGGCCCGCACGGGGTCGGGGCCGAAGGCGTCCTCGCCGCGGGCGCTGGCGACGCGGTCGACGAGCCTCACCGGGCACCGGCCCGCAGCCGGCCGAAGACGCCCTTGCGGGCAGACTCGGGCTCCGGCAGGAAGCGGCTGACCAGCGTCTGCAGGCCGCGGGCGACCTGGTCGCGGTTGTCGGCCGACAGCATCGGCACACCGGTGTTGGTGGACAGCGGGACGGTCGTGCTGCGGGGCAGCACGACGTCCAGCGGAGCGCCCAGGGTGGCCTCGATGTCGGCCAGGGCCAGACCGCCGGCGGAGTCGGCGCCGTTGAGCAGCAGGTGCCGGTTGCGCGGCACCAGGTGCAGCTCGGTGAGCACGTCGAGCTCCTTGCGCATCCCGCGCACACCGGGGACGTCCATGCTGCTCATCAGCACCAGGTCGGTGGCCCGCTCCAGCACGGTCAGCGTGTGGTCGGACAGGCCGGGCGCGGTGTCCACCACGACGTAGCGGAACTCCTGCGCGAGGGTGTCGACCAGCCGGGCGACCTGCTCGGCGGTGACGGCGTCGCCGGCGGCCGGCGAGTCGCTGCCGGCCACCACGTACAGGCCGCTCTCGTGCCGGGACAGGAAGCTCTTGAGCACCAACGGGTCGGTCGAGGCCGCGCCGTGGACGGTGTCGGGCAGCGTGTACTCCGGGAGCAGGCCCAGTGCGCTGGCCACGTCGCCGAACTGGACGTCGAGGTCCACCAGGACGGTGGAGCCGACGCCCGAGCGGGCCAGGCCGACGGCGAGGTTGGTGGAGACGGTGGTCTTGCCGACCCCGCCCTTGGCCGAGCCGACGACGATGGTCCGGTGACCGCGGTCGCCGGAGGTCTCGCGGAGCGCGTCGCGGCGGGCGGCGGCCCACTCGGCACCGCGGGCGACGACGCCGTCGACGTGGTCCTGGTGCGCGTCGGCGGTCAGCAGGTCGCGGACGCCGGCGTGCATGGCGCGCATCCACAGGTCGGGGTCGGTGGAGTTGGTGGCCAGGACGATGCACGTCGGGGTGGCGAGGACGTCGGCGCGGGTGGCCAGGGCCAGCGCGCGCTCCTCCGGGACGTCGGGCCCGAGGACGGTGACGCCGGGCGAGCCGGCCTCGACGACGCGGGCGAACAGCCCGCCGTCGGCGTCCAGGGCCTCCACGCCGAAGGCGACGACGTCGCCGTCGCACGCGGCGGCGAAGCGCTGGACGAGCTCGGCGCCGACGCCGATGGTCAGGACGGTGCTCATGAGTTGCCTCCGGTCGAAGCCGCGCCAGTGGTGGGGGTGTCGCTGCCGTCGGCGGACGTGTCGCCGATGGTGGAGCCGACGGAGGTCGACGACGAGGCCGCAGTCCCGGGCTCCTGCAGGGTCAGGTAGGTGTTGCCGGCGGCCTGCGCCGCGGCGACCGAGCCGGCCTGGGCCGGGTCGACGGCGAGGGTGATGACCCAGACGCCGCTGCCGTCGGAGGGGGCGACGACCCGGGTGACCAGCACGCCGGCGAGCTCGAAGCTCACGTCGGGGCCGTCGTTGATCGTCGGGTGGCTGCCGAACACCCCGACCAGGTCGCCCGGCGTCAGCACGCCGCCGACGGCGCGCTGACCCTCCAGCGCGAGGCTGATCTCCTCGGTGCCGTCCGGCGCGGGCAGGGAGCCGTCGGTGCGCCGGGCGTCCGGGGCGGCGAAGCGGGCGGCCAGCAGCTGGTCGCCCGGCAGCAGCTCGGTCGTGGTGACCTGGCCGCTGATCGCGGACAGGTCGGTGACCGCGCCCTGGGCCACCAGCCGGGTGGGCACCTGCTGCACGGTCACCGCGCCGGCGAGGTCGGCGGCGGAGGTGCCCGTGGGGACGTCCTGGCCCACCACGTACACCGACGTCAGCGACTCGGCTGCCTGCGCCCGGGCGTCGGCCCCCTTCACGTAGGCGAGGATCACCCAGGCGCCGACGGCGGCCAGGACGACGGCCGCGAGGGCGGCCACGATGCGGCGGTTCATGGGGTCCTTCTCTTCCGGTGGTGGAGGTGGGCGAGGGGTCGGGGCGGGGTGGTCAGCACGGGCAGCGCACGCCCTGCCAGGTGTCGGGGTCCCAGAGGAAGACGGCGCGGGCACCGAGGTCCGGGGCGGTGGGCACGGTGTCCGGGGTGCTGATCTGCCGTGCGCCGTAGGTCCAGTAGCCGGTGACCGAACCGGGCGCCCCGGTGGCCACCGAGGTCACGTGCAGGGCGGCGTAGCCGTAGACCCGGACGCTGGTGGCGGTCGACTGGTCGTAGACCGGCACCCAGATGTCGGTGCCGACCAGTCCGTTCAGGTAACCGACCGAGCAGTCCGCGGGCTGGGTGGGGGCGACGCCGAGCTGCTGGGCGACGGTGGACCGCTGCCGGCAGCCCGAGCTCCCGGAGGTCAGCACCGTCGTGCCGCTGGCCGTCGCGCCGCCGGGCACCGAGCAGGAGCCGCCGGTGGTGTCGGTCATCAGCGACAGGGTGATCACCGAGTTGGTGGAGCCCAGCCCGCGCAGGGTGCTGGTGTAGCGGCACAGCGAGACGGCCAGGGGGAGGTCCGCGGTGGCCGAGGACGCACCGGTCCACCGGGCCATGGACTCCACCGTCAGGTCGTTCGTCGGCATGCCGATCGCCGAGCCGAACAGGTTGCGGATCTCCCAGGTGCCCTGGGAGCGGGTGGCCCGCTGGTTGCCGTCCCACTGGATCCAGCCGGTCCCCGGCTGCAGCGACGCGAGCTTGGAGCCGGCGTTGTTGGTGATGAAGTAGTAGGAGATCTTGGCCTTGACGGTGTCGGTGGACCCGCAGTTGTTCACCGCGCAGTCCATCGCCTGGGCGAGGGCTGCGGAGTCCGCACCGGTGATGACCTGGTTGCGGGCCATCCACTGGGCAGCGCTGTCCACGGCCAGGGCGGCGGCGGCGAGCAGCAGCGGCACCAGCAACGCCATGGCCACGGCCACCGCCCCGCGCTCGCCGTCCGGACCGCCCACCCACAGCCGGCGGGCGAGCTGCCGGCCGGTCATGCGCCGCACCGGAACACCGCCTTGCCGGTGATCGGGAACGCCACGCCGTTCCCGAAGGAACCCCAGGGCTGGAACGTGTAGGTGATGGTCACCACGACGTCGGTGCCGCTGGCCGCGCCGCGGCAGGAGCTCGGCGCGATCGAGATGTCGGACGAGGACAGGGTGACCGCGGAGGCCGCGGCGGTGTCCGTCGCCCGCTGGCGGGCCGAGGACGCGTCGTTGCCGATCGCGAACTCACGGGCGGCCTCGCGAGCCGCGCCGGACAGGGTCGACTGGACCTGGAAGCCCCGGCTGACGGAGATGATGCCGAACAGGAAGATCAGCAGCAGCGGGACCACGAGGGCGAACTCCACCGCCGAGGCGCCGCGCTCGCTGCGCAGTCCTCGGGTGCGGGTGGTGCGGGCCATCCTGGGCTCCTCTGCTGGGGTGGTGGTCGTGCACGGGGGGCGGCAGGACCGACCGGGCCGGCGCGGTCGGCGCCGGGCCCGGCCGGGGCTCCGCCCTCAGGTCACTTGCCGTTGAGGTTGATGCTGTTGAACAGCGAGTTCAGGCGGGGGCCGAACAGCGCCACGGCGGCGACGACGGCGGCGGCGATGGCGCCGACGAGCAGCGCGTACTCCACGGCGCTGGCACCGGTCTCGCGGGCCTTCAGGTCCCGGACGTGGGACTCGACGCGGTCGCCGGCGGTGACGGTCAGGGCGAAGAGGGTCTGGAACAGGTGGGTCATGTCGTGCTCCTCCGGGTGGCCGTCACCCGGGTGGACCACGGCGGTCCTGGGTGCGGCTGCAGGGAGCACATCGGGTTGCGGACAACCCAGGTGGAGCGGAGTTCCCGGGGTCTCCCCCCGAGGGGTGAGCCCGCGTTTCCGGCCTCAGCCGAGCGCGAGCAGCCCCGCCACGAGGGCACCGGCCAGCAGCGCCGGCCCGAAGGGCAACTGGGTGTCCCCGGAGACCCGGCGCGCGGCCAGCAGGACCACGGCGACGACGGCCTGCGCGACGAAGCCGAGGAAGACCCCGACGACGACCGGTGCCACGCCCAGCCACCCCAGGTACAGGCCCAGCAGGGGGCCCAGCTTGACGTCGCCCAGGCCCAGCCCGTTCGGGGTGATGAGCACCATGAGGTACAGGACGACCCCCAGCACCAGACCGGAGGCGACCCCGCGCAGCAGGGCCGCCCAGTCCCCGGTGACCACCGCCGCGCCGGTCAGCAGCGCGACCGCGCCGGCCGTCGCGGGGAGCAGCGCCCGGTTGGGCAGGAGCTTGTGCTGCAGGTCCACGACGGTCAGCAGCACGGCCCAGCCGGCCAGCCACAGCCAGGCCGGCAGCAGCGGCGAGGGCCCGACCCGGACGGCGACCACGGCCAGCAGCGCGGCGGTGCCGAGCTCCACCCACGGCGGCCGGACGGCGGTCCGGCGGGTCAGCAGCGCACCGGGCAGCAGGTCCGCGGCGTCGGGACGACGGGCGACCAGCTGCTGGGCCGCGACGTTGAGGGCGTGGCCCAGCGGCAGGCCGAGCAGGGCCCCGCCCAGGCCCAGCCACACGTGCGCGTCCACGGCGGCAGGGTCCCACGCACCGAGCCGCTCACCAGGGATGTCGTGCCGGCGCCGTGGTGGTGTGCCGAGCACCCGGGGTCGGTTTCGTCACATGTGACGGCCGATCGGTGGCGCGGCATGCTGTCACGTACCCGTGGTGCGTCCCTACGGTCGGGGCATGCCTCTCCCCTCCCCGGTCGACGGCTGCCCGGCCGCCCGAGTCCGTCAGCTCCACCTCGTCGCCGCCGCCCGCGTGTCGGCCGCGCACGCCACCTCGGCCCAGCAGGTCGCCGACATCGTCCGCGTGACCGTGGACGACGAGGTCGACACCCGCACCTTCGCCGCCATCGTCACCGACTGCTGCTCGGGCCTTCCCCGCCGGTGACCTGCGGGGCGACGATCGGAGCCATGACGACCCCCGCGCCCCAGGTCTGGCCCACGCTGCGCGCCACCGACGCGCCAGCCCTCATCCGCTTCCTCGTCGACGCCTTCGGCTTCCGGGAGGCCGCCGTGTTCACCGACGGCGACGTCGTGCTGCACGCCCAGCTGGCCTGGCCGGCCGGCGGCGGGGTCATGCTCGGCTCCGCCCGTCCCTCCGACGGCGACCGCTGGCCGCTGCGGCCGGGGACCTTCGGCGCCTACGTCGTCTGCGACGACCCGGACGCGCTCTGGGCGCGGGCCGTGGCGGCCGGGGCGACCGGCCTCGACGAGCCGGCCGACGCCGGGCACGGCCGGGAGTGCCGGCTGCAGGACCCCGAGGGCAACCACTGGTCCTTCGGCACCTACCGCGGCGAGCCGGTGCCCGGCGAGTAGGTCACCAGGGGACGACGCCGTCCTCGTGGTCGCGGAACTGCAGCCCGGGTTCCCCGCGGTGCGTCTCGATCGTCGCCACGAGCCCGGCGACGCTCTGCTCGACGGTGAGCGGGGCGCCCGCCCCGCCGAGCTCCGTGCGCACCCAGCCCGGGTGCAGGCACAGCAGGGTGCGGTCCGGCCGCGCCCGCGTGGCGTAGCTGCGCATCAGCTGGTTGAGCGCGGACTTGCTGGCCCGGTACACCTCGTGGCCGCCGCGGGTGTTGAGCCCGGTGCTGCCCTGCCGGGAGGACATCACCGCGACGGTGCCGCCCGGTGCGACGACGCCGTCCAGCAGCTCGACCGCCTGCAGCGGTGCCCACGCGTTGGTGACCAGCACCCGGGCGAACTCCGCGGCGTCGACGTCCCCGACCGGCTCGTCGGCGCCGGTGACGCCCGCGTTGACCAGCAGCAGGTCCCAGGTCCGGTCGGCCAGCCGGTCGCGCAGCGCTGCCAGCTCGTCGGGCACGGTGATGTCGACCCTGTCGACGGTGACCCGGTCGTCGGTGTCGGCGAGGTCGTGCAGCGGGGTGCGGCCCTCGCCGCGGACGGTCCCGGTCACCTGCCAGCCGTGCGCGGCCAGCTCGCGGACCAGACCGAGCCCCAGCGAGCGCGAGGCGCCCAGGACCAGCGCGCGCGGGCCGTCGCTCACCGCGCCCGCTCGGCGCAGGCCGCGCACACGTCGTCGGCCGAGGGGTCGAAGGGGGCACCGGCGACGGCGCGGACCTCGTGGTTGCACAGCGAGGTCGCCAGCTCGAGGTCGGCGGCGCCGCCCGGGACGGCGTGCACCGGACCGGTCAGCTGCTCACCGGCCAGGTCGCCGTCGGGGCCGGGGACGACGACGGGGGTGGTCTCCCGGCCGGTGCCGTAGGTCTGCATGGCCCCACGGTGCACCAGGTGCGGGCGACGGACGAGTCGGCCTGTACGCCGGGTTCTGTCCCCGGGCGCCTCGCGGCGGTCCCGGTGGGCGGTCATCCATCTAGGCCTGTCGTTGCCGGCAGGCTCGAGCGGTCTACCCGGAGACTCGGGCGGGCAGCCCTCGAACGCCTCCGCGGGTCCCCGGCGAACCGGGGGCCCTTCCTGACCTTGCTCCGGGTGGGGTTTACCGAGCCGCACCGGTCACCCGGTGCGCTGGTGGTCTCTTGCACCACCGTTTCACCCTTACCAGTGCGAGCACTGGCGGTCTGTTCTCTGTGGCACTGTCCCGCGGGTCACCCCGGGTCGCTGTTGGCGACCACCCTGCCCTGTGGAGCCCGGACGTTCCTCGGCGACGGGGTCTCCCCCGCCGACGCGACCGCCCAGCCGACTCGTCCGTCGTGCCGGGGAGACTACCGCCCGCGCGGTGACCGGCAGTGGCGCACCGGCAGGATCACCACGTGCCCACCACCCGCCCGCCCCGCCGGGCCGCCGTCGAGATCTGCGTGGACGACGTCGAGGGCGCCCTCGCCGCCTCGGCCGCCGGGGCCGACCGGGTGGAGCTGTGCGCCGCCCTCGGCGAGGGCGGCGTGACCCCCAGCGCCGGCACCCTGGCCGCCCTGTCCGGCCGCGCGCCGGCGCTGGCGGTGACCGTGCTGGTCCGTCCGCGCGGCGGGGACTTCGTGCACTCCCCCGTGGAGCTGGAGGTGGTGTGCGCCGACGTCGCCGCGGCCCGCCGCATCGTCCCGGTCGCCGGGGTCGCCGTCGGGCCGCTGAACCCGCGGGGCCGGGTCGACCGCACCGCCCTGGACGCCGTGGTGCGCGCTGCCGGGTCCGCCCCGGTCACCTTCCACCGGGCCTTCGACACCATCGCCGACCAGCCGGCCGCGCTCGAGGAGCTCGTCGAGGCCGGCGTGGCCCGGGTGCTCACCTCCGGCGGTGCGGCCAGCGCCCGCGAGGGGACGGCGGCCCTGCGCGCCCTGGTCGAGCAGGCGGCCGGCCGGATCGAGGTCGTCGCCGCAGGTGGCATCCGGGCCGACCACGTCGCCGGGCTGGTCGCGGCCACCGGGGCGCCCGCCGTCCACCTGCGGGCGGCCCGCACCGTGCGCTCGCTGGGCCACCGCAGCCCGACCGCGGTGTCCTACGACGACGGGACGCGCACCCTCACCTCGACCGAGGAGGTCGCCGCCGTGGTCGCCGCGCTCACCGCTCCGGCGGCCTGAGCGTCACGGCCGGTCGGCGGCCACCCGGTCGAGCCACTCGACCAGCAGCGACCGCTCCGCCGCGGTGAGGACGGCGAGGTCGTCGGCCCGGGCGCGCAGCAGCGTCGCGGCCGGCACCACGCCGGCGCCGGGGTCGGCCGGCGCCTGGACCAGGACGACGGCCAGCACGGCGTCCAGCATCGTGTCCACCAGCCCGAGGTCCCGCTCGCCGGGCGGCGCGGCCAGCAGGGACATCACCAGACCGGTGCCGGCGGCGTGCACGAGCTCCGCGGCGTGCTGCTCTGCCACCCGCAGCCGCCCGGCCCGGGCGACGCGGTGGACCCGCTCGGCAAGCACCTCGCGGCCGGCGCGGGCCGCGGCCGAGCGGGGCGCGCGGACGGGGTCGCTGAGCAGCGCGAACACCGCGGGGTGCGCCAGGCCGAACTCCACCTGGCCGCGCCACCCGGCGCGCAGGTCGGCCACCGGGTCGGCGTCC
>Ga0325400_1001933_pt1 | contig 17595 bp, 12 predicted proteins | sample PopdelMetagenome_2_FD_205662 | JGI IMG/M metagenome (GOLD analysis project Ga0325400, IMG submission 205662) | Populus deltoides microbial communities from Bellville, Georgia, United States - Xylem-PdKOR-R1 | ecosystem: Host-associated > Plants > Phyllosphere > Stem > Wood/Secondary xylem... | reverse complement strand
TTGCCTATCTCTGGCTGGAGTCTGAGATGTATCTCAAACCTCCTCATGAACCATGGACGGGTGATAGGTTTTGACAAGACCAGCCTAAAAATCTCTGAACTTCACAGCGTGAAAATCGTTATAGGTACTCACTTGCCGGAGATCCACGACTCTATAGATCTCGTGCTAAACTCCAAGTTAGTACACATACAGCTGGATGAGATTAACCCTTTAAGATATCCAGAGGCAAAAGGAATTTCATACTCTATGGCAGAATTTCAAACCTCATTACTTCAGGGAGAAGATGCTGACAGTGACTCAGATGATGAAGTGTACACTGATCTGGCTTTTGACTTGGCAGGAGATGACAACATTTGCAGGCTGGCTATTGCTGATAAGAATTTTGGAGCTGATGACAAGGCACACACGCTGGAGGCAAGGAAGCACAACCCATATGGGACATATGAGGTCTACGATCATAGCTTTGCGGCCACAATAAATGCCACTGACAACACAGAACGGCTACATATCGTTGTTGAAGATCTCTTTCCAGAAATAGCGGCTCCTAGGACTCCCCACCACTGTTTCTCTACCAACAAGCTTTCCCAAAATCAACTCCAAGCAGAACGGGGCCTTGTCTTATACGATGTGAATTCAGCAAGCCCACTGGAGCATCAAAGCATGGCCTTCAAAAGAGACTCTTTCTCGCCACAACCTTATACCCCTGTCAGCAGTGATAATTCTTTAGAATCCCACTGCAAAGCTCAAAGCTTGCCTCTTACACCCAACCAACACCGGACCACAGCAGCCAAACAACCAAGGCTAAAGAAAATATTCTCTACTGGGAGTCTCCTCTCCTTCCACTCTTCAGCAAGCATATCTTCTATAGACTCTTACATCAGGGTGAATAATACCCGTAACCTGAAAGAATTTGTAGCGGAATCGTCTCACAATGAAGTCAACAAAATGATCCATTTGGGAGAAGCTCTGGGTCTTGGTAATTCAGCTCTCTTGGAAAAATTTTCTGGGCTTATCATAAGGCAGCTAGAAAAGGAGAGGGAAGATTGGCAGAAACAACAATGAATAGTAAGTTTTCATCCCTGTCCCTGTAGATAGATCTTTTAATTCTGTCATGAATATTCTTTCTTGGAATTCCTGTGGCTTGGGCATGATGAGGAAACGAAGAAGAATCACGAAATTAATAACAGAATATAAGATTGATATATGTTTCCTGTTGGAAACTAAGCTAGCTAATTGTTCCACTGGCTTTGTATCTCGTATTTGGAATGAAAATCATGTGAGTTGGTTTAGTAATGATGCTCAGGGATCAAAAGGAGGTCTGCTTGCTATGTGGAAAAACACTAACTTTGAAGTCTCTAATATTGAATATGGTCATGGTTGGATCGGTTTATATGGTAAACATGTTCATAGTGAATTTCATTGCTTTGCTATTGGCATCTATGCTCCTTGTAACTATCAGGACAGACAAAAACTTTGGGATGATCTCATTCTTCTTAAGCACGCTTTTGAAGTTCCCTGGATAATAGCAGGAGATTTTAATGAAACATTCTCTCAGAAAGACAGAAACAGTGGAATCTGTCATCCTGCAGGCTCAAATTCTTTTAGTAGATTTCTGCAGTCTTGTGAGCTCACTAAATACCCTTTAGCAGAATGTTATTTTACTTGGTTCAGAGGAAGGTCCAAGAGCAAACTGGATCGTATGTTCGCAAACTCATCCTACCATTTTCACTTCCCCAGTTTATCTTTTCGACGACTTCCAAGAGAGTTCTCAGATCATTGCCCTTTAATTCTATCTAGCTTCTTGCAGGACCATGGATGGCGTCCTTTTTGTTTCTTGGACTGTTGGACTCAGTACCCAAATTTCAAGCACATTATTGAAAACTTCTGGAATGATGCATACTCCCTTCACCCTGGCTGTTTTAAATTTCTCAAAAAGCTCAATCATATTGCAGTCAGATTGAGGCAATGGAATAAGCTTGAATTTGGAAATCAAGAAGTTGCCCTTCAACGAACCCTTTCAGCTATCAACATACTAGAGGGAAAATGTGAAGAAGAAGGTATAACCGACCAAGAGCAGGAGCATCTAGACTTTTTATTGAAAGACCGCTGGGTTCACAACAATCACATTGAATCTATTTGGAGGCAGAAATCAAGACAGATGTGGTGCAAATTGGGTGACAGAAATAACAAGTTTTTTCATTTGATTGCCAATTTCAGGAAGGCTAAATCATCTATCCTTAAAATCCACCATAATGGCAACACTTTTGATTCTCAGCAGGGTATTAAGCAGGCTGCTGTGGATTATTTCTCTGAGCTGTATGACTCCCCCTCTGAAAAAAAGCCCCAGTTAAATCCTTTGGGTTTCAAATGCCTCTCTAAAGAATCCTCTGAATGGCTGGAGCAGGTAATCACAATGGAAGAAGTGAAGCGCAGTGTATAGGGTTGTGATGGGTCAAAATGTCCTGGACCAGATGGTTTCAACTTCAAATGCTACAGATTAGCATGGGATTTTATTGCTCAAGACATTCTCAATATAGTCTTAAGCTTCTTCAGAACAGGAAAGCTACCCAAAGGAATCAATACAACCTACATAACTCTCCTCTCCAAGACAGTAGAACCCATAGAGTTTAAAGATTTTCGGCCCATCAGCATGATTCATGGTATCTACAAGATCATTGCCAAAATCCTTGAATCCAGACTGAAAACTGTTATGCAAGATATCATTAGCATTAACCAATCAGCGTTTATAGCAGACCGCAACATTATAGATGGCTTTATGATTGCAAATGAGCTGGTGAGTGATCTAAAAAAGCGAAAAGCGGCAGGTCTGATTTTCAAGATTGATTTCCATAAAGCCTTCGACTCAGTCTCCTGGGATTACCTAGATGATATCATGGGTTATATGGGGTTTGGCAGAAAATGGAGAACCATGATTTATGAATGTCTTTCTTCATCAAAACTCTTGGTCCTCATCAATGGATCTCCTTCAAAAGAATTCTCTGTTCGGCGAGGACTGCGTCAAGGAGACCCGATTTCCCCTTTTCTGTTTGACATAGCTGCTGAGGGCCTCTCGGTCCTCTTTCAAAGGGCATCTAGTGGGAATATTATCAAAGGGCTGCAATTTGCATCAGGAATTTTTGTCAGCCATCTACAATATGCAGATAACATGTTAATATTCATCTCGGCAGATATTGATCAGTTAGTTCAAGTCAAAAGAATTTTAAGATGGTTTGCTCTGACTTCAGGCCTTCATATAAACTTCCATAAAAGCTCCATTATTGGTATCAATGTCGACGATCACTTGTGCTTGCGCTTGGCTACATCTATTTTCTGCAGATCAGACTCCTTCCCAAGCAAATATCTTGGCATGCCACTAGGAGCCAATCCATCTCGTATCTCTACATGGAAGCTAGTGATAGAGAAGTTTCGTAAAAGGCTTCATATGTGGAAAGGGAGATTACTAAGCATGGCTAGTCGTCTATGTCTCATTAAAAGTGTCATTAATTCCCTGCCTATATATTTTATGTCTGTATATGGAAAACACACAAAAATACATGAATGCTAACATTTTGTTGTCTGCATTGAAATTTTTGTAGCATCCCTAGATTCTACAGCACAGACTGGACATGCAAAAGGCGCTGATTGGCAAGAGGAGATCTATCAGAACGTAATTTCTTTGATTTACTGTTCATTAGATGGAGTTCATGTATGCCATAGTCTTGCAAGATTTCAATGGAAAAAGGTCTCAAAAAAATAAGTGGGGATTATTCCATTGAATCATGACCTTATCCAGTATTGTTGAATTTTATAGAAAATGGGGTTGAAATTCTGAATGTCTCAAGTCACAGCTGCATGTTTGATAAGGACAATTTTATTTTTTTTTGTGCTTAGGAGACCAATATTTGCTGAGCAATTCTATAATGAAAAGTTGGTGACTGATGTTTTAAAAACTGAAGTTAAGGAATGGCTTAGAGTGCATGGAGATCATGTTAAAAGTGAAGCTGTAGAGAAGGCAATCACTCAAATTATGATGGGTGAAGAAGCAGAGGAAATGAGTAGCAGAGCAAAGAAACGGCCAGGAAGGCTGTTGAAGAAGGTGGATCTTTTTGCTCCGATTTCAATGCTTTGATTGAATAACTGAGGTGGGGTCGCCCTTGAAACAAAGGCATAGAATATTTTGTTTATACTTTAGTAGTGGTTTTGGCAATTTATTTTCAGACAAGTCTTGAGAGTTGAAAGAGTAATCACACCCGAGTCAATGACCAATCCAAATCAGTTTCCTTCCTAATGATTCAGGAATGAGAAGTCCAGCTTATATATTTAGCCCAAATAACTAATCAAATAGAAAGGCTGAGCTTAAAGACAGTACATTACAAATTACCGATAGCTAGACAAACAAGCATCAGAAACTAGGAACGACCGTCTCCCCAGTGACAAATTCACCTTCTGAAGTTAGAGAACTTTCAAAAACTAGCCACCACAAAATAGTAGCAAGTATCTATGCAGTCTTCGATGAAGTACAACCACCTGCGTCGCCAATATGGATTGATGTAGAGAACTGCTACAATCGTCATCACCACAACTGTGTAACATACACCGAAACTGATGTAGAAAAACTCCATGTCTATGAAACCATCATCTCCTTGTTCATCATTAGGCACTGGTTGGGACGACACTGCTTCTTCACTACAATTTTTTTGCAATGGAGGTCCACACAAGAAAGGATTTTCTTCGTAACAGCTTTCATCGAAGGTCCCAAACTGATATTTTCTCTCGGGTGTCCTACCTGACAAGTTATTGTGCGCCACACTAAAAACTTCCAGTGTGGTAACTTCAGTAAGTTGTGGAGGGATGACACCATTCAAGTTGTTGTAAGAAAGATCCAAACTCTCAATATGCTTTAGGTTTGAGAATGTTGGAGGGATAGATCCAGTGAGATTCTTGTGTGATAAGTTTAATGACAGTATCTTACTTAAGTTTCCAAATTCTGGTGGGATTGCTCCTATGAAGTTGTTATTGGAGAGATCAATACCAGACATGTAGCTGAGAATATTTCCCTTGTAACCATAATACATATGTTTAGTTCTAAATTCTATCATTTCTTCTGTTAAGTTAACCTGAAAATCCTTTCCCAATAATTTCACACTATCCACTAGTGGTGGACCCATTGTTTCATAATAAGCATTTTCCATGGACGTTGATAGAAAACCACCTCCGAAATCCACTATTGCTTTTTAGGAACTTTCCTTGAAAATAAGATTGCCCAAACAGGAGGGTAGTGGATCAGAGAGCTGGTTTTGTGAAACATCCAAAATTCTTAATTGTTCTAACAAGCATAACTGAATAGGGAGCTCACCATCAAAGTGATTAGCCCTCAGAAGAAGAACACTCAATGATGAAAGATTTCCAATCCAATTTGGAATGGGGCCGGTGAAGCTATTTTCTCGAAGATCCATCGTAACCAAGGAAGAGCTGTTATAAAATCCATATGTTAATGGACCGCTCAATCTATTTTTGGATAGATGCACATGGGTAAGAAATGGTGGATTCAAACAAGATGGTATATATCCAGACAAGTTGTTCTTAGAAAGGTTTAAATATTCAAGCCGGTCAAGCTTATAAAAGTCTCTTGGGATCGGACCTTTAAAATGGTTTTTGGACAAATCAATTGCGCCAAGTTGCGTAAAATTGACGAACCACCTTGGAAGCATGCCTGAAAATTGATTGTGACTCAAATCCAATACAACCCATATTTTCCACCTATATAATGGAAAATCTGATATCTGACCCCAAAAGTTGTTACCACTTAGGTAGAGAAATTCCAAGGTAGAAGAATTGAACAACGAGGTTGATATTTGCCCACCCAAATTGTTGTTTGACAGCTTGAGAAACACTATTGTTGTTAGTTGTTCTAGTTTTACTTTGGACAATTGATTGTTGGATAAATCTAAAACTCCCAAAGAGCTAATATTTCCTAAACAAGAAGGAATACAACCTGTGAATCCATTCTTAGCCATCCTTAAGGTATCTAGATTTGGAAAGATCAAACAAATATCTTTTGGAATTTGACCGTTCATGTTGTTGTTGGATATATCTAATACGGTCATATTCGGAAATGGGTAATCTTGCAACTACAGAGTACCAACAAAGGAGTTCTCGCTCAGATATAGTTGCTCCAATTGTGTATTATTTTTAAGCAACCACGATGGAAACATTGCGGTGATGTTGTTGTGGGAGAGATCAAGGACTCTTAAGTCGTATTAATAATAAAGGAAGTAAGGAATTTCTACGTTGACTGCTTCTGTTGTTGGACTACTTGACAAGCGGAAAAAGACTAGTTGGAACTTTGGAATCAAATTATCACTGGAGAAGAACTTGAGGCTTGAGTGGTTCATAAAAGGCTTCATTGAAATGGGAACTTCAAAGAGGTTATTTGATAGTGAGAGGAATTCAAGGGATACGAGGTTGGTAAGAGGACCAGAGGTAATATTTCCAGTAAACTGGTTTTCAGAAACATCTAATAGTTGTAGAGATGACAAGTTCCCCAAACAATCTGGGAGTGAACCTCCTAAATTATTTCCAGAGAGATCTAACTGCTTCATATTCTTCAATTCACACCAACCTATACAATTTATCTCGAAATAGTCAAAACAGTGTTGAAAGAATCTTTTGTTGATGATGTTATTATAGGCGGATGAAGAGTTGTTAATTTACCTTGAGCGGGTAGGGTGCCATGGAGGTCACATTTAGCAACAGATAAAACTTTAAGAGCAGGCAATGCTCCAATGTTCTGGAGAAAGTTTATTGGGAGAGAAGTATTATCTAGATGCAATTCTTTAAGGGTGGTCGAATTGAAGAAAGTCCCTGTGAAAAAGAAAGAAGAAGAGATATGATGAAAATAATGGAGGTACAGAATAGCCATATTCCATTCAATATTATTAATTAAGATTTTAAGAAACTAAACTATGATTTAAATTAGTATCCTTGAGAGAAAGGGTCTTTAGGGATGACAATGACTGCAGGAAGTCCAGCTTCCTTAAACCTATGATGTGTAGAATTGAAAACAGGCAATCAAGTAAGTAGTGAAATTAAGTGATAAAGAACTGATATTGAATATTGAGATTTCAAAAGGTATTGTTAAAAAATGAAGTAAATAATAGCAACATATTACCTGATAAATTTAAAAATGAAGTAAATAACAGAAGATGCAAGAGATATTCACAACTTTACCATTGACAGTCGTCGATCTTAGCAACATATTGCCTGATAAATTTAAAGACTTGAGAGAAGAAAGTCCATGCAAATGTGATAAAATGTTGTCGTTGAATATATTATGGCTCAGGTCCAGGTTCTCGAGTTTCCCTAAATGTGATGATATGATCTCAAAACCTGCAAGAGAGTTGTTTATAAGAGTAAGTCATAATTATGAGCTCACGATATGCATAATATATATATAGAAACTAAAGATAATTAGAATTGATTCTCAAATTATACATAAAAAGAATGATGCATGAACGCATATTTAATTATAAAATAGGTTGTGTGCACTTCAAAGATTAAGGAACAATTTTTAAATATCATTCTAATTTTGATCTTATTGGAAAGAAAAAACGTTTATGGATATAAAGTCGTTAAAGATGGAAGCTAAGTTATGGATAGACTTACAAAACAAGATATTGCCTAATTTTGCAAAACTAATTAATTAGTTATGATAGTCTTAAAAACTACATGAATATTAATCCATGTAAGTTCAAATCCATTCGTAACTTAATTCCTCTAGTGATTATAATTATAATTTTAATTAGTAAGATGCTTAGATGTCACTAATTTAGTAATTATAATTTGTTCCTAACTGCCTCTAGTGATTTGTAATTATAATTTTAATAATTGGCAATTTCTCGTTGGCTGTCTAGTGATTTGTAATTACAAGTTTTAATAATTACAATTTTCTTAATTATAATATTCTAGGAGAGAGCTTCTTATTATGTTATTCAAAACCCATTCAAACTCAAATGCATTTAAAAAAAAAAACTTAAGAGTTGTGTTGAAAAAACATATATAAAAATATATTTATTTAAAAAGATAAATATAAAATATATATTTATAGGAGAGTTTTGAAGTGAACTTCTGATTACTAATTTAATCTAAATATTACAACACTTTTGGCATAAAAGGGCCAAAATAAGAATAAAATATATGCCTCTTGGACCTCATTCCAAGTGCCTCTTTACGTAGATTCAAGAAGCTATGTTACTGTCCTGAGACGAGTTCCAACGAAATCTACTGTAAGTTCCCAAGACACTCTTTTCCCAGAAAATCATTCCTCTGCTTTGCGTAAAGAAATCCATGAATCTGTAGAAGAGGAATCTGTATGGTTAGGATATGGGTCTTGTTGGGTCAATTAAAGAGGGTGTGAATTAACGTAGGCCCGGTTTCACTATACAATAGAGACATTGAAGATAAATCAGGAAGAGGAAAAAAAGCCTCAATCGCTCTCAACATGAGTGTTTGAAGTGGCTTGACTCAAAGAAACCAAATTTAGTTGTTCATATTTGCTTTGGAAGCATGGCAAACTTCACTGCCTCTCAGTTTAAGGAGATTGCAGGAGGTCTCGAATCTTCTAGGCATCAGTTTATCTGGGTAGTTAGAAGAAACAAAAAGAGTCAAGAAGACAAGGAAGATTGTTTACCTGAAGGATTTGAGGAAAGAATGGAAGGCAAAGGGCTAATTATCAGAGGAAGGGCACTCCAAGTTTTGATTCTTGATCATGAAGCAATAGGTGCATTTGTGACTCATTGAGGATGGAACTCAACTCTTGAAGGCATAAGGCCAATATTTGCTGAGCAATTCTATAATGAAAAATTGGTGACTGATGTTTTAAAAACTCGAGTTAAGGAATGGCTTAGAGTGCATGGAGATCATGTTAAAAGTGAAGCTGTAGAGAAGGCAATCACTCAAATTATGATGGGTGAAGAAGCAGAGGAAATGAGGAGCAGAGCAAAGAATCTTTCAGTGCTTTGATTTAATAACTGCCAAGAATGGAAGGCTATTGAAGAAGGTGGATCTTCTTGCTCCGATTTCAATGCTTTGATTGAATAACTGAGGTGGGGTCGCCCTTGAAACAAAGGCAGAAGTAAGTGTTGTTACTCATGCATAGAATATTTTGTTTCTACTTAGTAGTGGTTTTGGCAATTTATTTTCAGACAAGTCTTGAGAGTTGAAAGAGTAATCAAACCCGAGACAATGACCAATCCAAATCAGTTCCCTTCGTAATGGTTCAGGAATGAGAAGTCCAGCTTATATATTTGATGTAGAGACAGTACACTACAAATTAAGCACCCAATAACTAGACAAATAATCATCACAAACTAGGAACGACCGTCTACCCAGTAACAAATTCACCTTCAGAAGTTGGAAAACTTGTGAAAACTAGCCACCATAAAATAGTAGCAAGTATCTATGCAGTCTTCAATGAAGTACAACCACCTGCGTCGCCAATATGGATTGATGTAGAGAACTGCTGCAATCGTCATCACCACAACTGTGTAACATACACCGAAACTGATGTAGAAAAACTCCATGTCTATGAAACCATCATCTCCTTGTTCATCATTAAGCACTGGCAGCGACGACACAGCTTCCTCACTACAATTGTTTCGCAATGGAGGTCCACACAAGAAAGGATTTCCTTCGTAACAGCTTTCATCAAAGGTCCCAAACTGATATTTTCTCTCAGGTGTCCTACCTGACAAGTTATTGTGCGCCACACTAAAAACTTCCAGTGTGATAATTCCAGTAAGTTGTGGAGGGATGGCACCATTCAAGTTGTTGTAAGAAACATCCAAACTCTCAATCTGCTTTAGATTTGAGAATGTTGCAGGAATAGATCCAGTGAGATTGTTGTGTGATAAGTTTAATGACCTTATCTCACTTAAGTTTCCAAATTCTTGTGGGATTGCTCCTCCGAAGTTGTTATTGGAGAGATCAATTCCAGACATGTAGCTGAGAATATTCCCCTTGTAATCATAATACATATTTTTAGTTCTAAATTCTATCACTTCTGTTAAGTTGAGCCAAAATTCCTTTCCCAATAATTTCACACTATCAACTAGTGGTGGACCCATTATTTCATAATAAGCATTTTCCACGGACGTAATACCATCTCCGAGATCCATTATTGCTTTCTGGGAACTTTCCTTTAAAATAAGATTGCCCAAACAGGAGGGTAGTGGACCAGAGAGCTGGTTCTGTGAAACATCCAAAATGCTTAATTGTTCTAACAAACATAACTGAACAGGGAGCTCACCATCAAAGTGATTAGCCCTCAGAAGAAGAACACTCAATGATGAATGATTGCCAATCCAATTTGGAATAGAGCCGGTGAAGCTGTTGTCTCTAAGATCCATCGTAACCAGGTAAGAGCTGTTTAAAAATCCATATGTTAATGGACCGCTCAATCTATTTTTGGATAGATGCACATGGATTAGAGATGGTGGACTAAAACAAGATGGTATATATCCAGACAAGTTGTTCTCAGAAAGGTCCAAATATTTAAGCCAGCCAAGCTTACAAAAGTCTTTTGGGATCGAACCCTTAAAATGGTTTTTGGACAAATCAAGAGTTACAAGGCTCGTAAAATTGACGGACCACCTTGGAAGCATGCCTGAAAATTGATTGTTACTCAAATCCAATATATACCATTCTTTCCACCCATATAATGGAAAATCTGATATCTGACCCCAAAAGTTGTTACCATTTAGGTAGAGAAATTGTGAGGTAGAAGAATTGAACACCGAGATCGGTATTTGCCCACCCAAATTGTTGTTTGACAGCTCGAGAAACTGTATTGTTGTTAGCTGTTCTAGTTGTACTGTAGACAATTGATTGTTGGATAAATCTAAAAAAGAAAGAGAGCTAATATTTCCTAAACAAGAAGGAATACAACCTGTGAATCCATTCTTAGCCATCCTTAAGATTTCTAGATTTGGAAAGATCAAACAAATATCTTTTGGAATTTGACCGTTCATGTTGTTGTTGGAAATATCTAATGCGACCATATTCAAATATGGGTGATCTTGCAACTGTAAAGTACCAACAAAGAAGTTGGCGCTCAGATATAGTTGCTCCAATCGTGTATTGTTCTTAAGCAACAACGATGGAAACATTCCGGTGATGTTGTTGTGGGAGAGATCAAGGGCTTTTAAGTCGAATTGGTAATAGAGGAAGTCAGGAATTACATTGAGTGCTTCCGATGTTGGACTACTTGACAAGCGGAAAAAGACTAGTTGGAACTTTGGAATCAAATTATCAAAGGTAGGAGGTTCTGTTACTAGTCTGTTGTTCTCACTAGAGAAGAACTTGAGGCTTGAGTGGTTCAAAAAAGGCTTCATTGAAGTGGGAACTTCAAAGAGGTTATTTGATAGTAAGAGGAATTCAAGGGATATGAGGTTGGTAAGGGGACCAGACGTAAAATTTCCAGTAAATTGGTTTTCAGAAACATCTAATAGTTGTAGAGATGACAAGTTTCCCAAACAATCTGGGAGTGAACCTTCTAAATTATTTGTAGAGACATCTAACTGCTTCAGATTCTTCAATTCACACCAACCTGTATAATTTATCTCGAAACAGTCAAAATAGTGTTGAAAGAATCTTTTATTGATGATGTAATTATAGACGGATGGAGAGTTGTTAATTTACCTTGAGCGGGTAGGGTGCCATGGAGGTCACATTCACCAACAGACAAGACTTGAAGAGCAGGCAATGCTCCAATGTTCTGGAGAAAGTTTATTGGGAGAGAAGTACGATCTAGATGCAATTCTTCAAGGGTGCTAGAATTGAAGAAAGTCCCTGTGAAAAAGAAAGAAGAAGAGATATGATGAAAATAGTGGTGGTACAGAATAGCCATGCCATTCAATATTATTAATTAAGATTTTAAGAAACTAAACTATGATTAACCTTGACTTAAATCAGTATCCTTGAGAGATAGGGTCTTCAGGGATGGCAATGACTGCAGGAAGTCCAGCTTCCTTAAACCTATGATGTGTAGAATTGAAAACAGGCAATCAAGTAAGTGGTGAAACTAAGTGTGATCTTGATCGAGTTTTTAAACCTATCATAAAGAAATGAAGAAATGAAGCATGCTGAGATTTCAAAAGGTATTGTTAAGAAATGAAGTAGATAATAGAAGATGCCAAGAGATATTCACAACTTTACCATTGATAGTCATCGATCCTCGCAACATATTGCCTGATAAATTTAAAGCCTTGAGAGAAGAAAGTCCACGCAGATGTGATAAAATGTTGTCGCTGAATATATAATTATAGCTCAGGTCCAGGTTCTCGAGTTTTCCCAAATGCGATGATATGATCTCAAAACCTGCAAGAGAGTTAATGTTTCTAAGAGTAAGTCATAATCCATGGCAAGTTGAAATCCGTTGGTAACTTAATTCCTCTATCTATTTAGTTAGTAAGATGCTTAGTTGTCACTAATTTAGTAATTATAATTTATTCCTCTATCTATAGTACTTTCCCAATTTTATCCATGGCATTAAAGAATCTCAAGACAGAAAAAACATATATAAAAATATATTTGTTTAAAAAGATAAATATAAAATATATATTTAAAGGAGAGTTTTGAGGTGAACTTCTGATTGCTAATTTAATCTAAATATTACAACACTTTTGGCATAAAAGGGCCAAAATAAGAATAAAATATATGCCTCTTGGACCGAATTCCAAGTGCCTCTTTACGTAGATATAAAGTCCTCATTTTTGTTGATAAAGAAACAATATAATTAAGAGAGTGTCATGTGAAGCATTTAGGTAGGTAGAAACTGTGTATTATACCTGATCCTGTCAACATATCATTGTACGACAGATCCAAAGACTTGAGAGATGAAAATCCAGTTAGAGATGAAAAAATGTTATCGTTGAATTGATTAAACCTTAGATGAAGGTTCTCCAGCTTTTTCAACCTTGATGAAAAGACCTTGAGACCTGCATGATGTTCCTCAATAGCATATTGGAAGGAAATAATTAAATGCGTAGAAAAAAATGATATGAGAAGGAGAAAAGAAAAGGTTTCGAGGCTAAATAATTAAAAGGTTACCATAGAAGCTACCTCCTGATCCAGCTGTCAACCCATTGTCTGATAGATCCAAAGACTCGAGAGTGGAAAGGTTACCATTGAAACATGACAACATGCTTTTATCGTTATTAAATCGGTTAGTCCATAGGGCAAGTTTCCTCAGTTTTGATGATAGGACTTCGAAGCCTGGAAGAGAATCATCAAAGCAAGATAATTGACATTAAACACCAACCAACCTTCATTTATTTTATGATTATAATTAAGTGCACAAACATTGAACTAACCTTCATTCTCCAAGCAACCAACCAATCCAGAACCTCCCAAATCAAGACTTTGCAATTCTCTAAAAGGCTGAAACAAAGATGCGTTGAGAACCCAATCGCCCAAGCTCTGATCCCTTGCTCCACCAAGATAGAGTTGGATCACTCGCCTTGTAGTGTTATCACACTCAATCCCATCCCACTCACAACAATTACTACCGTCCACCCAATCTCGCAAGGAAACGCCATATGGGTCGATCATAGATTGGATCTCCAAGAGACCAATCCTCTCTTCCTCCAAACACCCATAACAACGACCATACCATTGGCCAACCAAAGTCAATAATGCTAGCAGCATCAAAGCCCCCATTCTTTTCATCATCATCTTAGATAATTCTATGAACTACTACGTAGAATATTGTTTTTTGTTATGTGCCTTTGGGCAACCATAGAGGTCCTATTTATACTACACTCTGGCCATTTCCATGACTTTGAGATGTTTTCTTTATTTCATTTATTTTTGGAACATTATTGGATTTGAATATTATTTTATTTTATTGTTTAGCACTTAGTCTATTTGCATTTAATTATATTTTGGTTACTAACTATCCAATTTATAAAATAAAGAGTTGCAGTACTTTAACATTGTTGCAGTACTCCTTGTGATTCTGCATAAGATTTTTTTTACTTTAATAATTGTACCTCTCTCGTCATAATTTATAATCATTTAAGAGCCTACTTACATGGTGTCATCACTATCATAAATATAATTAAATGCATAAATTATCAATAATAATAAACTCGGAATAATTATAAATCTTATCCCTATGGATTGTGTGGCTATAGTATTATTTACAAAAACTTCAAATATATATATATATAAGTCAGAGACACTTTTGTTTTTATGTTTAGAAAGGTATTCTTGATTTGTTTTTATTACATTTCAATATTAAATATATTTTTTTTCAATCGAGTCAAAGATATACCATTTATATTACAATGAGAAGACTAATCAATTCCTCTAGTTTTCTCCCCAACTATAAAATACATTTGGTTTTTCAAGTCCAGATTTTAGGATAAAAGGAATTTATTTCTTGAAATTAATGCATTAAACAATATAAAAATATTTTTTAAAAATTAAAATAGTAGTAAAAGTAAATTTAGTTTTTGATTGAAATGTAAACCAGTGGTAAATGAACAAAAAAGAAACTTTATTGATTATCTAATGAGTTACTTCTCTAAAAAGAATATATATATTATTCAATATCTAATGGAAAGGATTCATGAAACTCCGTCAAGACAACAAGTCTTCTCTTTTTTCTTTCTAAAGAGTCTATTTTTTGTAACACAATCAATAAGAGTGAGATGGGTCTATAAGACTATATATTGTCATCCGTATTTTTACCCATGATAAAGGCCAGTGGGATGGTCCTATCAAGCACTTTTTCTACGAGATGGGTCCATGAGAACACTTCCATCTGCACATTGGTCCCTGAGACCTTTGCCATCATGCATTTTTTCTCGAGGAGAGGCTGTGAGACGTCATGTATTTTTTCCACGAGATGGGTTCGTGGAAATACTTTGGTTTAATTGGGAATGCCTTACTGTATTTGTTTTCTGGTTATATTTATTTTTTCATCAATATTCCTGAACAGCGTATTTTGAATCCTGAATGAATTGAAAGATGGAAAATAGAAAATATTAAAGTGAAATGTTTTAGTATAAAGTAGATGTTAATGATGTTATTAACACATGAAATCATTTTATTCTCTTAAGAAAAAAATATAAGTAATTTATTTATTTATTTTAATGAAATATAAAATAGTTTTAAATAATCTTGTGGTATATTTCTTGTCTTTAAGAGCTATGAACTTATATCTCAAAACTTGAAAACTAATATAAAGATATTAAGTGATCATTGTGTGTGTGTTAGTGTGTATATATAATCCTTTTTGTTTATATAATCCTTTTCAAAACAAAAAGGATTTTGATGGAGATCAGGACATTGCAACAAATTATCCACCACGAGATGGGTTGGTGATACCATTATCATCATGCAATTTTTCCCACGAGATGGGGCTGTACACTTGGGACTCTAAAAGCTATGGTTTTAATTTCATTATGTCACATCTAGAATGGCAGGTATATTATATTTCAATTTAAAAAAGGAATAAATTTGAAGATATTTCATTTGGTTTAGAAACTTATCTCATTCCATGAATTTCACCTAAATTCTGGCCAGAATATTTTGGTTCTTTTCCAGCCATTCTATTATAACCGAATAATATTTTGTTTTCCTTCTATAAAAAAAAATATAGTCTAGTTTTACGATATTAATCATATCTCTTAATCCGATTGTTGGATTAAACGAAAATTTTATGAGAAATGTCCTAATATTTATTTATATCATAAGTTAAAATTTTAGGGTAATTAGAGTTTAAAAAGACTTTGTGAGATTGCCGATGGTATTTTCATAATTTTATTCAAATTCATAATTTTGTTTTGAAAGGTTATTTTTTGTGTTTTTTTAAATTGATTTTTTTTTCAATTTCATAATTCAACAATAGATTTATTGAAAATTAAGATTCATAATTTATTTTTATTTAGGGTTATTATTGTAAGCCTTGGATAAAACAAAATTTTATAGGACACTGAAATAAATGTTAAGATAAGTAGCAATCTTGAATGATTTACCTTAATGGAAATAAATGAATAAAAATAAAAATAATAAAATTTTGAAAATAGCTGAAAAATAGAAAATATAGAAACATGAATTAAGACTTGATGGAAATGGATTACGATGAAATAAATTTATCAGGATGTAAATTAATAAAAATTAAAATAACTCGAGTAAAAAGATGGTGTAACCTGTGTCGGTACTTAGGAATTTTATGCCAAAAACATGAAAATTTACTATTGAGAAACATGAATGGAATTAATTAAATTGTTACAATTCATAAGTTATTAACAATGGTAGTGCCCGGCCATAAAAGAGAAAGAAAGGGAAAAGAGAAAAAACAAGAGAAGTTAGACATCAAGAGAAAAACAAGAAAAAATAAAAGAGAGGTTTGAAACTTTTAAGATTAAAAAGACTTGGAACATTAAATTAAAAAAGAATTAAGTTAAGAAAAATATAAAAAAAAAAAAAAAGAGAGGAGGGCTGGCCCTACGAGAACAAGAGAAGTTGAGAGAAGTTGAAAAATTAAATATCACTATAAATGGTGGCAATCCTCCTATTGCAAGAGTACATGAAATAAGTATTTTATAAGTACTTTGCCGTCATGTATTTTTTTTACTCAAGATGGGATCTGTGAAATTATATAGATAAATATTTTAAACATTTTTTTATTAAAAAAAACTTAAACTGTGTGAAAGTTAATTTAATCTATAATTAATTAATTAAGAATTTGAGCTTCTTGGAAAAGTTGTTTATGGACTTTTGTTTTCCAGAGAAAACTTTCTTAAAACCCTTGAGCACCACCTTCTCTAAAACATTTGTTTTTGCCATAATTTAGGGGCTCTGTATATTTTTAAAGTGAATTAACAAATTACAACTCAACTCTGTATCTTCTCTAGATATGTCTGTGACTGTGCCTTGATTTTCTCACAATCATGAGAGGTTTGTGAGTATAATATCGGTTAATTTTTATAGTGTTTTTTATTTTAAAATATATTAAAATAATATTTTTTTTATTTTTTAAAAATTATTTTTGATATTAGTATATCAAAATAATTTAAAAATATAAAAATATATTAATTTTTAAAAAAATATATATCTTTTAAAAAACTATCTTCGTTTCTTGATAGAATTTTCTTGGAAATGATGAGCTACCACTCCTTTTTTACTTTGCTGGCCTCCCAAATAAATAAAGAATTCCTCTTGATAGCATTTAGTTGTATAATGTACTAAAGATTAAATATGCGACTTTAGAATCACCAAGAAGGCAGTGAATCACACGGGAAGATTGAAAGAATAATTAAAGTGATTTTACTAACATTGTAAAAATAAAATTGAATTGCATAAAAGTAATTAACCGACAAGTTGACCCCAAGTCAAAGTCAAAGTCTTTTGTGGAAAAACATGAATAAAAGGTTGACGTAAGACCATTGCTATCAAGCGTTTTTTCTAAGAGATGGGTCCGTTCCACCATTTCCCCTCAAGCTTGAGAAGGTATGATATATATATATATATATATATATATATATATATATATATATATATATATATATATGCTCTATAATTTAAAAT
>Ga0325400_1001932_pt1 | contig 17596 bp, 10 predicted proteins | sample PopdelMetagenome_2_FD_205662 | JGI IMG/M metagenome (GOLD analysis project Ga0325400, IMG submission 205662) | Populus deltoides microbial communities from Bellville, Georgia, United States - Xylem-PdKOR-R1 | ecosystem: Host-associated > Plants > Phyllosphere > Stem > Wood/Secondary xylem... | reverse complement strand
ATACTAACAGATATGTATAAAGTCATGTTAGTCCCATGATGATGACAGACTTGGCTTGCGCAAAATTAACAACATGTTTTGAACTAAATTTTCATTTTGTTAGTTTTAAATGAATACTTTAGTTGTTCGCTACTTTGAATAGTCAGAATACATTTTTTTTCCTTCCTTGGTTAATAGCTATCAATGCATTCATAAAGGCTAATTATTGTGCTTTTTTTTTTTCAATTCCATTTATTCTATACATCTATTCCTGAGATGTTTGTGTTGGCAGCTTCATCCACAAATATGAATTATGATCATCAACAAAGTTATCAGCTCATTCGTACCCAGCACCCCCAATATTTTACCACTATAAATTATTGTTATTATTTGTTTTTTCAACAGATTTTCCCCTGTGACTCATCCGATCAATTAAAAACATCTCCCATACGTTCACATCTATACATCATGATATATTTCTCATATTCTCTTGGTTAAAGCTATCCACATATATATATATATATTAGAGAACCTTTTGACTTCTGACATAATTTGTCTAATAGGAGGCTTGGCTATTACGCATAGAACTTCAAAATAAAATTTTCCATTGTTATTAAGTTTTTTCACCTTTTATCGGTAGACAACAATTGTTAAGAAAAAAACAAAGAATAAAAAATGAAAAAAACAGTTTAATTATTATTATCATGACACGATACAATCAATGACCTATGTTATTCACGTATGTCTTTCTCTCACTGCATTTATTTGTTGAAAATAAATATTTTTAGATACCGCAGCAGAGCGCGGGCATGATTACTAGTTTAGACTAATTCAAGTGAAAGTGTAAAACCCATTGATCGGCAGACCCTACGATCTGGGCCCATATTTACTGCTCTGACACTTTTGTTGCCGTATTGAACATTCCGAGAACCAGTGTTTCTCACCTAAAACCAGACCACAATTAAGGCCATTAATTGTCTATTCCAAAGAAAAGGCTCCATGAAAATAACGGAACTTGACTTGTGAGAGATTCAATACCTTCATTTTTAAGGCATAAGCACTTTGGCTGTGGCTATTTGGTTATCCAAATCAACAAATATTTTCCATTTGACTGGTTATAGAACAGGGGATTCAGACTTCATATTTCGAGTTAAAGCTGTAATTTTATTTTAACTTTTGTTATTATGTCCCTTTACGATATGCATGGGGCATTATTTTATGATGGCATGTTAATTTTTTTTATTTTTTTTACAAGGGATATAATAACTCAAAAATATGTACTTGAACATTTTTCGACTCTTCACGTTTCCTTTTAGTCCTCCTAATGTTGCCATGTTTCGACTAATATTTCGTTCTTTCTACTATAAAGAATATCTTTGCTCAATATATAACTCTTAACCTGTGAATTGCTATAGTGTTTTTTTACATAATTTTTTTATGATTTTTTTTAAAATTATTTTTGTCGATTTTTTTTAATATTGAATTGGTTAAGAATTATAATTATAATAAAACTAAATCATATGGGGAAAGCGTTGTTGTTTTCCTCACAAAACACTGTAGATTGCTACGGTATTTCTCTAAATGGTTTTTTTATTATTTTTTCTAAAATTATCTTTGTTGATTTTATTGGAAAAAGCACTGTAGTTTTCCTTACAAAACATTGTCACTTGTTACATTAATGTTTTTCCTCATTGATTTTTTTCCTTCCAAAATTATCTTTGACGATTTTTTTTTTTAATATTAAGTTGGTAGAGAATTTAGCTTTGTAATTTTTTTTTTACTTTTTAGTAATAGAAAAGCTAAATTATGTGGCGAAATCATTATATCTTTCCTCATAAAACACCGTGGATTGTTACAAATCATTTTGTTTAGTATCTAAATTTTTGATCACCAACACAACTTTTTTTTTCCGTCTTGAAATATTGGCTCCATCATACCTTTAGTTTCTATTACATATCTAACGTTGGTTAACAATTATAACGCTATCATGTACATTTATTTTATAAGCCCGCGGCAGCGCGCGGGCATGCCATCTCGTACATAAAGCTAAAGGGTGTGGGGAAATCACTGTTCACCCACACCCATTGCACTGTGGATTACAATAGTAATCCACATTGTATTACTTTTTTTTTTGCACCTTTTTTTTTTTTACTTTTTTTTCACTTACAGTGTGTTACTTTCCTCTCTTTTTTTCTATGGTACTTTCCTTTTTTTTAATTTATTTTTTATATCATCACATCAAAATAATACAAAAAACATCAAAAAAAAATATTAATTTAATGTAAAGAAAAAAATAAAAATAAAATTCAATTTTTTAATACCATTTTTTAAACTAAAAAACAAACATGCTTGAATAAGAAAATTCAACCCAACTTAGTATGAGAAAAAATTATCATCACTCAATTTTTGTACAATATAAAAAAGTCATCTATTTATTTTCTCTTTACAGTATGAATAAAAACAATAAGAGAAAAGAAAAAAAATTAAAAAGAAAAAAATTAAAGGGAAAGAAATTTGTTGCCGGTGTATTGGGCGCTGCTCTACTATGTGTTATTCATGGTGCTACTGTAGAAAATAATTTTTTTGAAGAAGGTGATGATACAAATACATTTCGTGCTTTTAACCCAACTCAATTATTTTTACATTTGAAAAAATAATTGTTATTGACTCATTGCGGAGCGCAGGCCCATATGCTATTTATTATATTATCACATAATTGTTATTTTTTAAAATATTATTTTTTTAATTTTTTTTATTTTTTAAAATTGATTTTTTACATCACTATATCAAAATAATACAAAAATATCAAAATATATTAATTTGAATTAAAGAAAAAATATTAATTGATTTTATTTATTTTTTATTGACCCAATCTTCATGGATCCGGCTACCCTGGCAGACCCAATGCTTTTGGGTCTCGCTTTGGGTCTGGCCAGACGCAATGCTCTTGGGTCCGGCTGCCCAGCTAAACCCAGCAACATTGGATCTAGTGGTTTAGCCAAACCCAACAGTGATTTTTAACTAAACACAGAAAAGACAATATTCCTCAGGGTGCTACAATGTCATTCAAAGTGTAAATACTCTATATTTATAGTGTGGTTCACAATGTAATAAATCTATATCCACGTATAATATTTTTTTTTCCATGCCTTTTAAAATATTGTATCATAATTATGGGTATCTTATTTCGACACGAGCAAGTTTTATTGAAAAGTTGTTTTGTATTCATTAAAATTCCAGATAAATTAAAATAGACTAAAAAAAAGTGCATAAAAATGAAGTTTGTAGGATTTTGATTATTCTATTATATTGTTGAAAGTAATTATTTTATTGGTGGATAATATTTTAAAACAGAAGAAAAAATCTTTAACAAGGAAAAAAAGTATAATGATTTATATACGAGTAAAAGAATCTCAAAGAAATTAAATATAGTCATAAATAACAATAAAAAAAAATGTCAAATTTAACTATTCTGATTATATAAAAGAAGACTCCTCACTTTTAGATACAAATATAATACCAGCATTTAATATCATGAACTATATATATAAAAAAACAAATTGAGATTATTTTATTTTATTTAAATAATAAAAATAGATCATGGAATGAAAATAACACCATCCTAGAGTTTATCGAGCTCAAAAAACAACATTAGTATAGTTACGGGGAAAACATTAACATTGATTGGAAGTTGAAATCCAAGTCCACCCAGTCTAGAACTGATGTGGAATAGAAGAGAGAGTGTTTTGCACGTTAACAAAATTTATAATCAATTTGTTATTTATTTTTCTTTTATTTTTTTATCAATTGATTCTAACCGAATAGATTATTAGATTTATTAAATCTAATTTTAGTCCTTTCCAATCAACAATCAAATCCAGTAGCTTATGAACAGTCAAGCAGCTGCACAATTCAAAAGAGATTTCGGTAACCATGAAATATTCCTTTACAGAGTCTGTCCGTTAATAAAAGTTATGGTTTTAGTATTTACCCGTTATTCCAAAAAAAAAAGAAAAAAAAAAAAGCAAGCTTGCAAGAAGTCAGTCAACTTTACAACTAAGTCAATGACATACGACAAACCAAAAAGGAGTCCTCGATCCGGTCCCATATTTACTGTTCTGACACTTCAGTTGTTCGTATTGAACCAGTTTTCCCCACCTACAGCCAAACCACTATGAATTCCCGCGTTTGCCACGCTCTTTCAAAGAAAAGTATACCTGAAAATAACGGAACTTTACTTGTGAGAGATTCCATACCTTCATTTTCAAGGCAACTGCACTTTGGGTGTGGCTATCTTGTTTCTCGGCAGACCTGTGTTTGTTTGTTTCAGAAGTGGTTTCTGAACATAACTTTTTAAATTTATTTCATTTTTATTTGTTATTTAAAAAGTTGATTAAGGAAATATATTTTTCAGTCAAATTTTTTTTTTATTTAATATCTAGAAAAATATTTTTCTTTTATTTTAGTCAAAAAATATTTTTTAGAAGTTGTGAAAAATTTAAAAATATCATATTATTTGCTGATTATATCTAATTTAATCCTCAAATTTTTGATCGATATATGTTTTTTTTAAATCTTTTTTTTTTAATTTATCCTTTAAATTTTGATTTTTATATTAACTTTGGTCCTTATTTTTATGATTATTATTTGCTTTTCTCTTATCATTTTTTTAAGTGAAATTTTTTATCTATCAAATTTGGTCCCCATTCTTTTGATTGTATCTTATTTTATTTGAAATAATTTATGAAATTATAATTATTATTATTTTAATTTCATCATCTTTTAATTTTTTTATTTGTTAGATTTGATCTCCATTATTTTGATTATTATTTATTTTATTTGAGATAATTTATGAAATTAGATTTTTTTCAATTTCATTCTCATTCAACCTTTTAATTTGTAAGATTCGTTCCTCATTATTTTAATAAACTTGAAAAAAAAATAAAACATTAATAAACTATTTTTCAGCTTATTTTCCATAACATAACCAAACACTAGAAATTGTTTTCCAACTTATTTTCCATAACACTACTAAACATCAAAAAATAATTCACTTTCTAGAAATTTATTTTCCAAGGAAATCATTTTTCAAAATGAAACTACTTTCCAACAAACAAACGAGCCCAATTCAATAAATATTTTCCAGTTGGCTGATTTTCGAGTTAAAGCTGTATTATTTATTTATTTATTATATCCCTTTACAATATGCGGCATGTTTTTATTATGGGATGTGTTTTGTAGGTTTTTTTACGCCTGCTTTAACTTATTAAACTTTAAATTTGTCATGTAATTGTTCTTAATTTGATAAAACGAGTTTTTGATTTTTTTGAGTCTTTTTTGTAACGAAAACTATAAATCAACTGTATTAATAGTTACACTTCCATAATAATACCTTAATGTGGTATTATTATGAAAATGTAACTATTGTTCATGAAATCTTCTGTATGATTGGATAAGAAGGATGACTACCCTCATCGTCGTACATACTTGGAAAAAAAATTGTGTTTGAAAACTTATGCTTAATAAATCTTTGTTGTAGGATCTTTGTGTATCAGCGGGCCAAGAAGTTAGGTTGTAGGCAAACTTCAGGATTCAAAACTTTTGTTGTACATATAATTAATTTTGTAAACTAAACTAAAAGCTTTTTTTATTATCTCTTCTTTCTTAATGACATTGTTTTATCTATGTTTGGATTTATGTAATGAAATTCTTAAGTAAAATATTATTATGCAAGTCGATATATATATCTTCGCATAAATTCTCATGGTGTGTATAAATCAAATACTCATGTTTTATACTTAGATATCAATTTCAATTCAAATAAAATAAAATGCATATATAGGTAGTAAAAGAATTTAATTAGAGACTTAGTAAGGTAGCATAGCATGTGCATGATAAAAAAAAACTTAATATGCGTGTTTAGATTTTTCGTTCTCTTTCTATGTAATTCAAGTTAATAGGTATCTAAGATTGAATATATTTTCTTTCTTAACATCTATTTATATTTAAGTTCTTGTGAAATGGACATGATGAAATTATCGAAAAGTGAAATATGTATACATAAGTTTGGGATTGATTTATGGTTGAAATGATATGGACTAAAGTGTAAGACAAATGAATTATGTCATGATAATGATTGTGAAATGGATGAGACAGCCGATAACTTAATATGTCTACTTATAAAGGAAACTTTGTAAAATTTTCAATAGAATTACTTATAAATAAAGGAGCATGATTATGTGTATAAATAAACACAAAAAAATTGCCATGATTATGTGACGACATAGATGAAGCCATAGGTGCCGACATATCTTAATCCATAATTGATGTCCAAGCTTGGTATTCCATGTTACTAAGAAATTTTTTGACAGAAGTCATCTTCTGTTGTAGTGATAAAATATGGTCATTTTTTTTCTTTATTTGCTCTTTCAGTGTCTGAATTAATGAACTATGAGGTGCTGACTCCATCGTGTAGGATTGTGATGAAGGATGATTTTCCCGATCAGTTCTATATCTTGAAATCATCTTCTTTTTATAATTTTCCTACAAGAAAATTCAATGTAATAATAAATTCATTTTAATTTTAAATAATAATTAAATTACATAAAAAAAGTACTTGCAACAACTTTTTTAGACTTGTTATCTATGAAGGTTTCAGGCTGCTTAGCACTCTGATGCTACACCAAAAACACATCATCCCATAGAGGTTCTTTTCCGCTTGCCTTTTCTTGTTATCAACCAAAAAAAAAATATTAGAAAATATAAATATAAAAATTTCAAGTCCATTATAACAAAAAAATAATAATAATCCTTGTCACGCTATCTCGGTATGATCTCTCTCTCTGTCTCTTAACTTTTGCCACGCTACATTGCATTACTAACATGTTTTATAATAATAATAATAATTAAAACATTAATCATGAACTTAAAATATGATGTATATTAGATGATATTTTTTTAAAATATTGATACAGTGAAATATTAAATAATATTTTTTTTTATATATAAAAATAATGATATATTAGATCGATCCGAGTTAAACTATCACATCTAAAACCTTTGAGTTTAGAAATTATAAAGTAAAAATCTCAAAATTTTAGTTTAATTTTTCAACATCTAATATGGGGAGCTTCTATTCCGGTAAAATTTTCAGTGAACAGAAGGAAAGTATTTTTTAACTTTTTCAAGAATATGTATTGAGAGAGAGAGAGAGAAAACAGAGGATCCAAATGTGAATAAATTTGAGATAAAGGACTGAACTGAATTATATGTACAAAATTGGACTCAAATACTAAGCTGGGAGACTCCACCATTGACCTGACCCTATTATCTTATATGTTTTGAATTTTCAACATTGTAGTTCCAAGTTTTACCGTAATTCGACAAGCAATTCTGTGTTTTTGAGGTTGGTAAGTCTTCAAACCAAACAAGGAGTTCCATGTGACCGAGTCTGTTGCCTTTAGTGATAGCCAAATAGTTCAAGACTTCCACGAGTCTTTGCAAGATTTTCAAAAAATGGGAGACCAGACCATTTATTCCGTAGAAATTAGGCAGGTAGAGAGTAGACCAACAGAAAAGTCACCCTTTCACTCGGAGATTTCCCACCCAATACCTGTGCCATGCTTGAAACTATAAGGAATCCTACTGCCACTCAATAAAAATCACAAAGAGAAAGTGAGGTTCTGCAATGGCAATGGCAATGGCTATGGCAGCATCAAAATTGCTTTTCTTTTTTTGTTCCATTTTCATTAACCTCCTTGTCCTCTCTATTGCGCAAGCAGATCCACTTTATCACATTTGTTCAGAAACTGGTAACTTCACTAACAGTAGTGACTACAAATCAAACCTCAATAACCTTCTTTCCTCCTTCTCTTCCAATACCAAAATCGACTATGGGTTTTACAACGGCTCGTATGGCCAAAACAATGACAAAGTTACCGCAATTTCACTCTGTAGAGGAGATAAAAAGCCCGAAACCTGCCGAAGTTGCATCACTAATTCTAGCCAAGAGCTTACACAACTCTGTCCAAACCAAAAGGAGGCCTATATATGGTATGATGATTGTATGTTAAGGTATTCAAACCGTTCCATAGTAGGCAGAAAGGAATTTGCGCCTTACTTTTGGGTGTACAACTTGAATAACGTGACCGACGAAAAAGAGTTCTATGAGAAGCTAAATGTTTTGTTAGGCAACCTTACTAATTTAGCAGCATTAGGTGATTCACGAAGAAAATTTGCAACAGGAAATGCGACCACGGAAAACTCTCAACAAAAAATGTATGCACTTGTTCAGTGCACTCCTGATTTGACTCAGCAGAAATGCAGCGATTGCCTGAATCAAGCTATCAAATTGATTCCAACATGCTGTTATAAGAGGCAAGGAGGGAGGGTGATTTCACCTAGCTGTCACTTTCGATATGAAAAGGACCCTTTCTATGAACTTGTAGCCACGACACCGCCACCATCTCCAGCGCCACTTTCAGTCCTTCCACCGCCACCATCTCCAGCGCCACTTTCAGTCCTTCCACCGCCACCACAAGCAACAGCAGATGCAGTGCCACCAAGATCCAGTACCGCGGCCAAAATAGGTACTGCAGTAATCATTACAGAATATGTTCTGTTAACAAATATGGTAAAATTTTAACTGCTTCCAAATTTAATTCAGTTATGATAAAATGCTCTAATCACATGCAATTTTCTGATCTTTTTGCAGCTAAAACATCGGCCATAGTTCAAACTACCATTGCCAACGTTTTGCCAATATTGCTACTTCTATGGTCCTTGCAGCATGTATGAGCCGCTTGACAGATAGCAAGTCATCTACATCATGTTCACTTTCTTATTTTGCAGCCCTTTCTTCCTCGGATTAAAACAATAAATATAGTTGTTGTCTGTATTTATTATGGACTCAATAAATATATATTTATCGTTGATTGGACAAACAGTTTTTATTTATTTTTAAGTTTCTCTCTGAGAATCGTTGTTTTCACTTCTGGTAGTTTTATTTTTATGAGGATGATTGTTGTAAGCATTGTATTGTAGCATTTCTGAGTTATTATAGTGTTTGAATCAAGGATCTCTTGTTTATTTCCTTTATGAAATTACACCTCTTGTGATGGGAAGAACTGTATGACAAAATAACTCCAAGGGAATTGCATTTGCATTAATTATGAGGCTTGAGGGAACTGGGAAGCTCTAGTGATATATTATCTATTTGTTTGTAGGGCTTTTAGCTAAAGTTTCTTAAAAAAGTTCATTCTTTTAGTTTTCAAACTCCAGCTAACCCTGCAGGGCCAATCCATATTCTTACTCGATTGAATTGATTCGGCGACTTGCTGACTCGAAATTTGATTTGGTAGGGTTTGTTTTTATTTTTTATACCAAAATGACATTGTTTATTTAAATAAAAAAAATCTTGAAAGGATATTGTTTTAGGGTTTTTTAAATTGTAATATCGGTTAACTTGACAACTTTTAGATCAACTCGCTCAACCCTTAACCTTAGTCTAGGGCTGTATCAACTCCCGAACCGGTCTGTCTTTCATCATCATGGGAAAGAAATGTGCTGGTCAGAACAAACCAGTGAAGCTCCAGGAAATGCTTTTTGTTCATGTTAGGAAAAGCGGAAACTCATATGCAGATTTATTAGAAAATAAAATCTCTGCCATTCCTTCTGATCTCATTGCAATGGTCAATCTGTAATTTAAAATGATATTTATAGAGATCCTTGTATTTAATTTAGAATGATTAATTCAATTTTATAGAAATCCCTGCACATAACTTAAAACGTTGCATAGAGTTTGCTTAGCCCCCATTTGCTATTCTGTTTTGAATGGGTTTGGTTAAAATTTGATTTTTTTTTATATATTTAAATATTTTTGATATGCTAATATTAATAATTTTTTAAAAATAATATTATTTTAATATTTTTTTAAGGAAAAAATATTTTAAAAAATAATCAATACCCCTAATAATAAAAGAGTTCGAGTGAATTATTGATGAGAAATTCATAAGCTTTGAAAGAACAAATAGATATGAACTTTCAAAAACAACAAAGTAAATCAACATACGTCTCTTAATGTTTGCTTTGGTTCCATGCACTTCCTAACCTATATATGTATAAACAAAACAAAAAAAAAAAAACTCTCAAAGGTGTAGTTAATTTGATCAGGTTCTAGATTTTCTCTTTAGAGATCACCAGTTTGAGTTTCATAAACCTTAGGGTCACTAGGGGCTTCAATGGTCGTTAACTTCAGGGCCTGTGAGATTAGTTAAGGTACACGCAAGCTGACCCGAATACCCCGTTAATAATAATAAAAAAAAAACAAAAGAAATGAGTGAAGCATTGAAGGCATAGGATGGGTTAATTAAGGAGATATAGTTAATAATATTTAATGTATCTGGAGGATATACGAGGGTGGTCAACGATTACATCATTTAATTTATTTGATTATTAAAGATTGTGTAGGTAGACAAAAATGAAAAGAAAAAATGACCTCTAATTTTAACAATTATTATGTCGAAATTTCAAAGTTTTTATTTGATTATAAAATAATATTTTTGGTTTTGAATTTCCAACACTGCTGTGGGCAATCTTGTCATTCCAATTTATTTTTTTGACGAAGTGGACAAACAATTATGTGTTTCTCTAAGAATATTCATATTGACAAGTCTTCAAACCAAACAACACTGCATGTGAGCGAGTCTGTTGTCTTTTTGTGATAGGCAATGTGTTCCAAGGAACAAGTTTTCTCAACTTCGGTGAGAAAACAATTTTTCTTTTGAGGTATTATGGAAATTATAGAGGTAACCTAAGAAAAATAAATATTTGACAAAGCCCTCTCACCTCACATTCAAGAAAATATTATTGAATCCACTTTTTATCCGGAAAGCCCTTAACTGTGAGTTAAAAGGATAATTAAATTAAAATCTTATAAAATTAAATAAAGCATGTAAAATTGGCATGATTATTTTTAGTTCTTGAATAATATTGGTTTTAGTATTTAATTTAAATCAATTTTGTCTTGAGCTTCTATGTTAATATATATTTTTTTTTCAAAGTCTGTCAAATTCGGTGAGGATACCACCATATCTTTAAGACTAACTTATTGAGACTTTTAGTTTGAAGAATTCCAATATTCTTGTATGCACAAGCCAGATTTATTTTGAAAAATTCCCAGATGTTCGATAATTAGGAAGATCATTTCATATCACTGTACCAGATTCAGAGGCAGGCAAAAAAACCGATGGCTTCTTCCAGATTGCTTTTTTCTCTCTGTCTTCTGTTCGTGGAAGTTCTGGCTCTAGCTAAGGCACAGCAGCCAGCAGACCAGCCTAAGATGTTATATCACGACTGTGTAGGAAAGGGCAACTACACCACGAACAGTGCTTACCAGGCAAATCTCAATCAACTCCTCAACTCTATCTACACCAACACTGAAATAAACAATGGCTTTTACAATTTTTCCTACGGCCAAGACGCTGACACAGTGTATTCAATTGCACTTTGTAGACCGGATATCAGTCCTGATGTCTGCCGTGTTTGCATAAGAAATGCTAGTGATCTCTTGGTAAGACTCTGTCCAAACTTTGTGGAGGCAATCGGAGGGTTAGATAATTGTACGGTACGCTACACAAACCGCTCCATATTTAATCGCATGGAGAAAGGACCTTATTTTTGGGTGTATGATGATCGAGTTAATGTCTCTGATGTAGTCGGGTTCAATCAGTCACGGATGACCTTGTTAGATAGGCTGAGAGATGAAGCAGCAGCAGGGGATTCTCGTTACAAGAAAGCAATGGGTCAAATAGCTGCCCCAAACTTTCAAACAATATATGCACTTGTACAGTGTACTCCTGATTTATCTGCTTCGGAATGCAGGGATTGCCTGTATAATGCTTCAGGACTTATTCCAGAGTGTTGTAAAGCAAGACAAGGAGGAAGAGTTATTTATCCAAGCTGTAATTTTAGGTATGAGATAGACCGTTTCTATGACCCTTCGACTAATTCAATCCCACCACCACCAGATTCAACTTCGAATAATACAGTTCCATCACCACCAGCTTCAACTTCACAAGGTATGGGCACAACTTAAAGCATGACTAGATGAAATACTTTTCTTCAACTATTTTGAATTTGAGTATGTGGGTTTAGGCTGTTAAAGATTCGATTCAATTAAGGATCTATTCCCAGAAATTTAGAAGTTAACCTTTTGATATTGACTTAACATCCTCTGTTACTACTTGTTAGTTATTAGACAAATCTATCAATTCAGCCTAAACATGTGTAAATCAGATTTCATTTCTGGTTTTTAGGAAAGAAGGGCATGAAGAGAAATGTCATCATCATCATTTCCATTGTTCCGATAGCTATTTCTGTGATTCTTATAGTTTGCGTCTGCATCTTCTTAAGAGCCAGGAGGAAGCAGAAGGGGGAAGAGGAAGCTAAAGGTAATTTCTGAAGTTATTTGAAAGGTTAAGGACATAACGCCAAGCTTTTTAGCCTCTTAGAGTCCTCTTTTTACTGCTTACCATTCCTACACTCAAACTGAAGCTTTAAATTGCTGATGTTATGATAATCGATGGGAAATTCTGCCAGTGTTAAAATACACCATTTTTTACATGAAGGTATGTTTCATTCAAGCTCTTCAGAGAAGCAGCCTTTTCATTTGCTTATGCGTTAGGATTGCTTTGTTGTAGATTTAAATGAAATGGAAGATGTAGAATTGCTCCAACTTGATTTTGGCACTGTCAGAGCAGCAACAGGTAACTTCTCTGAGGATAATAAACTTGGACAAGGAGGATTTGGTGTCGTGTACAAGGTAAAGGAAAATCAATTGTCTGTCAAATATGATTCAATTTGAGACATTTGGTAATTTTGGACTAGATTCAATTTGTTCTAAACATTTCTGATTTTGACATGATTCCAGGGCACTCTGACGAGTGGACAAGATATAGCTGTAAAGAGATTGTCTAGGACATCAGGACAAGGAGAGATAGAATTCAAGAATGAGGTCATGTTAGTTGCCAAGCTTCAGCATCGGAATTTGGTTAGACTCCTGGGTTTCTGCTATGAGAAAGAAGAAAGGATTCTTGTCTATGAGTTTCTCCCCAACTCGAGCCTCAACAACTTGATATTTGGTATATTCGTCATTTGATTCCTTGATCAAGTTTGAACATGTAATCTCCATCGTCAGTTCAGGTAATTGATCTAGTTCTAGTTGATTTGCAGATCCAGTCAAGCGTGTACTTCTAGATTGGGAAACCCTCTACGAAATCATAGATGGCATTGCAAGGGGGCTTCTTTACCTACATGAAGACTCTCGACTACGGATTATTCATCGTGATCTCAAAGCTGCTAATATTCTGCTAGATGAGAACATGAATCCAAAAATCTCAGATTTTGGAATGGCAAGAATGTTTGTTATGGATCAAGCTCAAGATAGCACGAGTAGAGTAGTTGGGACCTTGTAAGTATATACTGCCAGTCTGCCACAAATTTTCAAAATATAATAAACTGATAGGACAAAAATGAAATAATTTATAGTAGATTTTCTGCGGCCATTGTTTAAACTAGAATTAATCCAATCTGATGATTCCACGCAGCGGGTATATGGCTCCAGAATATGTTATCCGTGGACATTTCTCAGTTAAATCAGATGTATATAGCTTTGGTGTCTTAGTTTTAGAAATTGTTAGTGGTAGAAAGATTGGTGGCAGGGGCATAGGAGACGAAGGAGAGGACCTTCTAACCTATGTAAGTATCAACAGTGCTTAATTTTATTGATTCTGTTTGAATAATGTGCATGAACTTTATCTAAATTTTTGCAGTCATGGAGAAAATGGAATGATGGGACACCTTTAGACATAATAGATCCTACCTTGAATGATGGTCCAAGAAATGAAATTATGAGATGCATCATCATCGGATTACTCTGTGTTCAGGAAAAAGAAGCCCTCAGACCAACTATGGCTCAAGTTTCTATGATGCTTAGTAGCTACTCTGTCACTCTCGCAGCACCCTCAAAACCTGCATTTTTTATGCACAGAGAAGACTCGTTTCCGTCATCGGTGAATCCTTCAAGGTTAATTGAGTCGGATGAATCCAGAACTAGATCTTCCCGGTGGTCTAACAATGAGGTTACCATCTCTGAGCTGGACCCTCGATAACATCCAAAGGTAAAGAGCAAGTTACTAAGCATGTTGGTGCTCCAACTTTGCTTCAAATTATTTGTTTTTTGATGGAAGCAGAAGCTGTGGTTTCTTGTTGGACTTGAAGCCAATGCTGTGGTGAAAGAAATAGATGAAAAGGAAGCAAATAGAAGGACCACATTAGATTTCCTACTTGTTCAATTAGGTCCTTGTTATATTTCTGAGATGCTTTTGGTAGCAATATTTGCTAAATTTTATAGATTGAATGACAACCAATTAGGCAAAAGAGTAAAAATCTTGGTTGATTGGCTGTGCAAATTCAAGCCAAGCCTGTTCTTCCGAGACCATACAGATATATTTAAAATAAACTAAACTCTTCTTCATCTAAACTTAAAAATAACTATAATCTGGTCCTAAAACAATCAATAATTAGCAGAGAGATTAGATTATCGAATCCCATATCCTACTCTCTCTATATATATATTTACATGCATCTATAAGCTGTGGATCTGACATTTTTTATCATAATTTTAGTTCTTTAAGAAAAAAGGGATATTGAAAGACAGTAATGTTTATATAAAAATGAAATGGAAATGAAAAAAAGCAGAGAGTGAAGAACAGAGAATGAATGAATCTGTTATGCACAGAGAAGCAGAAGACGAAATTATAGCACTGTTTTATTATTTGTTTTTGCTTGACTGTTTACATTACTATTTCTCACTTTATATATGCAGTATTGAAAGATACTACATGGAGAATATGCTTTCTTTTACACTCAATATAATGCTAACAGATTCTCTTTTACTAACAAACACTACTAACAGAATGCTAACAATATTAATTGCTAATCTTCTGACACTTGGCATCATTAGGATCGTTGATATCTTTACAGGAATTGGTATGGGATTATCTTTAGAAGAGGGCCAAGGTTCAAACCCAGCCATAGGCTTTGAAGGATCCTCAATTCCTGGTGTTAATAGGCCTATCTTGGATAACAAGATTTAGTAGGTTTCATATCATGGGCTTTCCATGTCTGTGCATGTCTTTATGAAGGCATAAAAGTTGGTATGAAGATGTCGACTTGCTTAGCCCTTCGTGTTTTCCAATACGTAGAAGAACTAACGATAAGAGGCCGGTTGTCTAGTTGATCAGTTCTTTAATTAAATGACAAGCCCACAAGCAAATTCATATGGGCTCTGTTACCATGTGAACATTGAATAGGGAGCCTATTTATTATTTTAAAATAAAAATATTGTTAATGTTATATATATATATATATATGTGTGTGTGTGTGTGTGTGTGTGTGTGTGTGAAATAGATAATGAAGATGCTGTGTCTTCAAAATTTAGTTAGAAGGTTGTGTTTGATATAAAAAAAATTATATTTTAAAAGGTAAGAGGGTGTCTAATAATCACATGTGAAGGGAGTGTCCAATAAATTTAGAATTAAACTAGGTTTTTTGACGGTATGCTGCGGGTCGGATTAAATTTTTTTAAAAAACATTTTCTTTTTAGCTATTGTTAATGTGTTTTTCAGCTGAAAAAAAAATTAAATTGTATGATGATTGACTTGATAAATTGTATGGCAGATAAAAAACAACTCAGATGACCGATAAAAATATAGTTTGACTCAAAAAAATCAAGATAACATCTTTAAAAAAATATTGAAACAATAATATATTATATCAATTTAAATCAACTCTAGTTAACCTGATAAATTTGATATAGAGGTTATGAGATCCTAATAACCCTATAAAAAAAAAATAAAAAAATTATTAAATCCAATTCTTAATCAATCTAATGTTGAAGGATAAAATCAAAAACAAGCTTCAACTAAAAAAAATTATTTGAGTAAACCTGGGTTAACTTACCAAACCTGGATCATGAGACCGAGATAAGATCATATAAAAAAAATTGAAATAAATTATGAAGCTTAATTCAGAATTAACTTAATGTTAAAGGATGCAATTTAAAAAACTCAATTAAAAAAAAGACACAGAAAACCATCTAAGTCAACTGACCAAACCTGTGACTCAAGTTATGAGATCAAGATAACCTCATATAACGCAAATCAAAATAAATTATGAAATATAATTCTTAATAAACTTAATATCAAAAGATAAAATTGTAAAAATAAATTAACTCAAAAATGACTAAAAAACCCAACTCAACTAGCTTAACTTGTGACGTGGGTCATAAAACTGTGATAAGCAAATAAAAAAAATTATAAAGCTCAATTCTCAATTCACCCAATGTTCATCAATTAAATTGAAAGAAAAGACAAAAAATGACTCAAGTCAACTCGAGTTAACCTACCAAACTCAGGTCAAGAAATCAGGATAACTCCTTAAAAAGAAAATAAGAAAATTTATAAATTCTAACTTTCAATCAACATAATGTTGAAAGATGAGTTTGAATAAAAAATCAATTAAAAAAAAGAAAAAAAACACTTGAATCAATCTGGATAAGCCGTAAAACTCGCGGTTCGAGTCATGAGACCGTAATAAATCCATAGAAATAAAATTGAAAAATGATTACCAATCAACCCAATGACATTAAAGGATGAAGTTGAGAAAAAAAAATTAAAAAAAAGAAAAAAATAACTTGAGTCAACACAACTAACTTGCATAATTCACGACCTGCATCATAAGACCAGAATAACTCCATAAAAAAATAAATCAAAAAAATTATGAAATTTAATACCCAATAAATCCAATATTAAAAAATGAAATTAAAAGAAAATTCATCAAAGATTTTGATTTTTGAGGACTAAAAATGAAAAATGCTTTGGCATTTCATGATTTTATTTATTATTGAAAATCTTAGAGGTGGAATCGATGATGTGATACATCACATGAAGATATTAGAGATCCATAATAGTTACTTAGAAAATTAACATAAAAATAATTTGGATGTCTTGACTACTAATGTAAACTACACTTTTATGGTGGGGTAATCTGAATATGAAGGTGGCTTTCGGGGTGTATATTTATTGTTTGATTGTTACCTTACAGTAAATAAGCTCGTCACTGACGCATGAATCAAGCTATCTTGATTCAAGCCAACCTCAATAATTTTCTTCTTCTTTAAAATAAATGAAGCACCCAAAGACGACTTCCACTCAATCTGTTTAAAAAAACTAGAGGAAGGATACGGTTCTAGGGGCGGCTTGTCGTTAACGACTTACATCTCTTTCCATTAACTTGTTTACCAAACATATTAATTTGATATTTTATAATAACATATCAAAATCAAACAACTGTAATAAACAGATCATCGTTTTTTACAATCACTTCGCTTTTTAAGGATATTTTTAGTATGCTGGATAGAAAAAGATGGAATGAGACTGGACGACACAGGACGAGTAAAAGCTTTGTCTATTTTTTGGTATACAAAGGATTGAACTATACAACCGTACGTGTTGCTTTATATTTGATAAGCCTACTATCCCACATAATAACATATTTG